>Ga0079224_100008001_pt1 | contig 14266 bp, 8 predicted proteins | sample Stecom2015_FD_80414 | JGI IMG/M metagenome (GOLD analysis project Ga0079224, IMG submission 80414) | Agricultural soil microbial communities from Utah to study Nitrogen management - Steer compost 2015 | ecosystem: Environmental > Terrestrial > Soil > Agricultural land | place: USA: Utah...
CGGCGAGCAGGGATTTCCATTCGGGGAAAGCGCCGGTTTCCAGTAGTAGGCGCACTTTTTCGGCCGTACTCGGCCCCAATCCCGGTACCTCACGCAGTTTGTCGACCGTTTGCAGTGTAACGCTAAACGGTAGCTTACCGAGTTTGAACGCTGCGCTAGCCACCGCTTTCGTGCGGAACGGGTTCCCACCATGCAGCTCCATGAGTTGCGCGTATTGTTTGAAAATACGCGCGATTTGCTTATTATCCATCGCCGAAAAATAGGGATTTTCCGGCAGTTGCCAAAGGGAATTAAATGGATATCCGACATCTCGATAATAAGTGCCCCAAAAACCATTCACCCAAGTTATCAACCGGTTACCAACCGTCTCCAGTAAAGCTATTGCTAATTAGAATAGTATTCCCGAAGTTTGTATTTACTAAAATAATTAGTTGTAATGGTTCAGTATGGAAAGGCATGTGGTGCATTGCGATCTGGATACGTTCTTCGTATCGGTGGAGCGGCTGCAGAATTCGGCGCTGGCGGGCAAGCCCGTGCTCATCGGCGGTAGCAGCGATAGGGGGGTAGTAGCCTCGTGCAGCTACGAGGCACGCCTTTTCGGCGTGCACAGCGCCATGCCCATGCGGCTGGCCCTGCGGCTCTGCCCCGAGGCGGTGGTGGTGCGGGGCGACCACGACCTGTACAGCAAATACTCCGGCATGGTCACCGAGATCATCTCGGAGGTCACCCCCGTGGTCGAGAAAGCCAGCATCGACGAGCACTACCTCGATATCACCGGCATGGACCGGTATTTCGGCAGCTGGAAATGGTCGCAGGAGCTGCGGCAGCGCATCATGAGCGAGACGGGCCTACCCATCTCGTTCGGGCTCTCCACCAACAAAACGGTGAGCAAGATCGCCACGGGCGAGGCCAAGCCCTGCGGCGAGCGCCAGGTGGCCGGCGGCAGCGAGAAGCCGTTCCTGGCGCCGCTGTCCATCCGCAAGATCCCCATGGTGGGCGAGAAGTCGTACACGCTGCTGCGCAACATGGGCATCCACCGCATCCGCACCGTGCAGGAGCTGGAGGCGCAGACCATGCGGCGCGTGCTGGGCGAAAACGGGGTCACCATCTGGCGCAAGGCCAACGGCCTCTGCGACAGCCCCGTGGTGCCCTTCCGCGAGCAGAAGTCCATGAGCAAGGAAACCACCTTCCAGCGCGATACCATCGATATCGACCAGCTGCGGCGCGTGCTGGTGGGCATGGTCGATACGCTGTCCTTCGAGCTGCGCCGAGACCAAAAGCTCACGGGCTGCCTCACCCTCAAGATCCGCTACAGCAATTTCGATACGCATACCCAGCAGTTGCGCATTCCCTATACCAATTCCGACCGCACCCTCACCGCCAAGGTCATGGAGCTGTTCAAGAAGCTCTACAGCCGCCGCATGCTCATCCGGCTCATCGGCGTCAAGTTCTCCCACCTCATCCATGGGTCCTACCAGGTAGACCTGTTCAACGACACGCTCGAGGAGGTGAACCTCATGCAGGCGATGGACCGCATCCGCATGCGGTACGGCGCACAGTACATCCAGAAAGCCATGTGCTTACCCGACGAGCAGCCCGCAAGCGAGCCCGTCCGGCGGCCCGGAAGGAGGCACCGTGCTCCTTAACCTGCACAGCCACTACAGCCTTCGCTACGGCACGCTGTCGCTGGAAGACCTCCTCCAGGGGATGCTGCAGGGCGGCTACGACACCGCCGTGCTCACCGACATCAACAACACCTCCGGCTCGCTCGATTTCCTGCGCCTCGGCGCAAAGCACGGCCTCAACATCCTCGCCGGTATGGAATTCCGCAACGGCGACGAGCTGCTGTACATCGGCATCGCCAGGAACAACGCGGGTTTCCGAGCGCTCAACGAGTTCCGTACGCAGTACAACCGCGAGGGCCGCCCACTGCCGGCACGCGCGCCGGCCTTCGACGACGTATACGTCGTGTACCCCTACGGGGTTATCACCACGGAAAGCCTTCACGACAACGAATACATCGGCATCCGCCCCCCGCAGCTCAGCCACATCCGGCTGGAGCCCGGCCGCAACCTGGAGCGTTACGTTATCCTGGCACCCGTCACCTTCGACCCCGGAGACCATACGCTGCACCGCCAGCTGCGCGCCATCGACCACAACCTGCTCTATTCGCAGCTCGAGCCGCGGATGGTGGCCCCCGAAGACGAGGTGTTCGTCACCAAGGCCCAGCTCATGGCCCGCTACCGCGACTTCCCGCAGCTCATCCGCAACACGGGCCGCCTGCTGGGCCAGTGCAGCTTCGACTTCGACTTCCAGTCGATGAAGAACAAGCAGACCTTCACCGGCAACCGGTATAACGATAAGCAGCTGCTACACAAGTATACCAACGACGGATTCGCGCGGCGATACGGCAAGCACGACAAAGGGGCCCGCGAGCGTGTCGCACGCGAGCTGAACATCATCGAAAAGCTCAACTTTTCCAGCTACTTCCTCATTACCGACGACATCTGCCGCTACGCCCGCGGGCGCGATTTCCACTACGTAGGCCGCGGCAGCGGGGCCAACAGCGCCGTGGCTTACTGCCTGGGCATCACCGATGTCGATCCCATCGCGCTGCAACTGCCCTTCGAGCGCTTCCTGAACCCCAAGCGCCAGTCGCCCCCCGATTTCGACGTGGACTTCGCCTGGAACGAGCGCGACGAAATGCACGACTACATCTTCAACCGGTACCAGTCGGGCCACACCGCACTGATGGGCGCCATGAGCACCTTCCGCAGCCGCAGCATCCTGCGGGAGCTGGGCAAGGTATACGGCCTGCCCAAAAGCGATATCGACCGGCTGGTCCATGAGCCGGAGCATATGCTCAACAAAAACGAGGTGACCCACACCATCCTGTCGGTGTACAACCGCATGGCCGATTTCCCCAACCAGCGCACCATCCACGCCAGCGGCGTGCTCATCTCGGAACTGCCGCTCACCCACTATTCGGCGATGGACTACCCGCCCAAGGGCCTGCCCACCATGCAGTTCGATATGTACGTGGCCGAAGATATCGGCTTCGAGAAGTTCGACATCCTCTCCCAGCGCGGCATCGGCCACATCAAGGACTGCCGCGAGCTCGTCCGGCAGAACCGCGGCGACACCATCAGCACGGCCAACCCCCAACGGTTCTTCACCGACCCGAAAATTGCCGCCCAGCTCAAGAGCGCCAACACCATCGGCTGCTTCTACATCGAGAGCCCCGCCATGCGGCAGCTGCTCACCAAGCTGCGGTGCGACGATTACCCCACGCTCGTGGCCGCCTCGTCCATCATCCGGCCCGGCGTGGCCAGCAGCGGCATGATGGCCGAATTCATCAAGCGCCACCACGACCCTACGGCAGTTTCCTACCCCCACCCCGTGTTCAAAGAGCAGCTCGAAGAAACCTACGGCGTGATGGTGTACCAGGAAGATGTGATGAAGATCGCCAACGCCTACGGCGGGCTCGACATGGCCGATGCCGACGTGCTCCGCCGCATGATGAGCGGCAAGTACCGCAGCAAGGACCACCTCATCGAAATCGAAGACAAGTTCTTCAGCAACTGCCGGGCCAAGGGCTACGACGAAAAAGTAAGCCGCGAGATCTGGCGGCAGATGGAAAGCTTCGCCGGCTACAGCTTCAACAAGGCCCACTCGGCCAGCTTCGCCGTGGAGAGCTACCAGAGCCTGTACCTCAAAACCTATTACCCCAGGGAATTCATGGTGGCCGTGCTCAACAATTACGGCGGGTTCTACAACCGCAAGGTGTACGTCAACGAGGCAAAAAGGGCAGGGGCCCGCATCCACCTGCCGTGCGTCAACACCAGCGCCTACCAGGCCACCATCCATGGCGACGACATCCACCTCGGCTTCGACTGCCTCCTCCACCTCGAAGCCAAACTGGCCCACCGCATCGCCGAAGAGCGGGAGCAGCACGGCCCCTACACCAGCGTGGAGAATTTCACCCTGCGCACCGGCGCGGGCCTCGAGCAGCTGGTCATCCTCATCCGCAGCGGCGCCCTGCGGTTCACCGGCACGGGCAAGAAAGAGCTGCTCTGGGAGGCGCACCTCCTGCTGTCGGGCGATAAGAAGGCGGTGCGCGGACCGGCGCTGTTTGCCACGATGAGCAAGAAGCCCGTGCTGCCCAAGCTGGAGACCTCGCCCGAGGAAGACCTCTACGACGAAATGGAGCTCCTCGGGTTCGCCGTATCGGGCACATTGTTCGACCTGGCGCGCAGCGACTACCGCGGCGAAGTGATGGCGGCCGACCTGCTGAAGCACGAGGGCCAGGCCATCCGCATGGTGGGCGACTTCGTGGCCGAGAAGACCGTGAAGACCAAGCGGGGCGACTTCATGAAGTTCGGCACCTGGTTCGATGCCCGGGGCGACTTCTTCGACACGGTTCATTTCCCACAGACCCTGGTCCGCTATCCGCTGCGCGGTGCCGGCCTTTACCTGATTGAAGGGAAGGTGGTCACCGAGTTCGGCTGCCCCTCGCTGGAGGTGGTCCGCTGCGGCCGCATGCCGCTCAAGCCCGATCCGCGGAGCGAGTAAGCCTAAATACCTACCTTTGTTTATCGTCGATTAGGCAACTATGTATAACCCCTTTGTGCCCTTCACCGAAGCGGTCTTCCGCGAAGCCCTACAGGGAGGTACCTACCTGTTCGTCATCCAGCGGTTCCGTTGGCCGTTGGTCGGGGCGGGGAGGGGCTTCCTGGTATCGGCCTACAGTGCGGCGGAGGCCGGCGAGGCCCACGCCCATGCCGCGCAGCTCGAGGCGAAAGAAGGCAAGCTGGTGGATGTCCGTTCCGTTGAGGGCCTCGCCGCCGTGGAGCGCCTGGTGGCCAAGGGCTCCGGCTACCGGCTATTCCTCAACAAATTCAGGGAGACCAACTGGAAAAACCGGATGATGAAGTTGTACCGCGATAAAATAATTACGTATCTTCGGTTCCGTACACCGTTCCGCGCCCACGACACCATCGATATCACGTTCTGGCTGGAGCACGGGCGGGTAATGGCCACGATAACCAATGGGGAGCGGAGCCTCACAGTGCCCGCTGCCGAACTGATCAAATAAACAGATACCCTATGTGCTGGGACATTTCACTCCACTCCGACATCGAAATCGTCAAACGGGCGTTCCCCAAGCTGCGCGACGAGCGCAAGCAGCTGGATATGGACATGTACTACTACGAAAATGTGCAAGCCATTACATTTCCAACGTACCCCATCATCTACCGGGATAAGCAGACCGGCAACCTCGCGCTGACCGAAATGGAATGGGGGGTGCTGCCCACCTACATCGACGACCCGAAGGAGCAGGCCACGCGCCGGCGCAACCAGGTGAATATCCGCAGCGAGCGCGTGCTGGGCGATAAGCGGTCGCTCTGGTCGCGCCTACGCAACCAGCGGTGCCTCATCCCCGTGTCGGGCACGTATGAGCACCGAGCCATCCAGGGCTGGAAGAAGAAAGTTCCCTATTACATCGCCGCCCGTGGGCGAGCTATCTTTTACGTGCCAAGGTTGTACCAGTGGCACGAGGAGGTCGATGCCGACGGTGTGGTAGCGAAGGTCGGCTCGTTTGCGCTGATGACCCGTGATGCCGACGCATTGATGAAAAACATCCACAACGATGGGCCCAACAAGCACCGCATGCCGTTGTTCCTACCCCAGCAGCTGGAGCAGGAGTGGCTGGGCGAGCTCACCGATGCCGATATGGCGGAAATCCTCCGGTTTGAAATGCCCGAAACGGAGCTGGTCGACCATCCCGTCTACACGCTGCGGGGGTACCCAGCGCGTCCGGATGGGGGTCGACGGTACGACCCGTTCACATGGGACGGTCTGCCGCCATTGGGTAACGACGATGGCAAGGCTGCACAGGCCTCGTTGTTTTAGTGAGGATTCGAAAATCAGCTACTAAAGAAGTAGTTTACATGGCGCAATCACTGAACGGCAGCTCCACGTTATAAGTCGAGGTCACCCTCTCGGCCGATATCCATTTGCTTACCAGAAATAGCGCTTGTCGCCACTTTTAGAAAAGTGACCAGCTTATTCGATTTGTTGTCCCAATAATGTGCATCAACCGGTTTCACTTTAAGTACACGGATAGCTGGGTCATCTTTTCCTTTCTCGAACCAAGCCTCCATCATCTTATTCCAATACTTTTCAATGCGGGCTTTGTCTTGTGATACTTCAGCCGTACCATCAATTGTCAAGAAGTTGTAGTTGGCCACGTCAGCATATAGCACGCTTACATTTTTACGCTCTTGGAGGTTCTTGTACGAATCGCTTGTTGATGAAAATAGAAACCAGATTGCCCCCTCTTCGTCGACCTCTTGCCTACTCATCGGCACAGCATGCGGATAGGGGCTGTTTGGGTTAAATGTGCATAACATACCGATATCAATTTTGTCAATCAGGTCACGTAGTTTTTTAATAGCTTCTTGGCGCTGCAGATTTTCTGTGCTCATTTTGAGATTATTAATTTACTGAAGAACCTTATAAAGCCTGTTTTGTTTTGTCTTTTTATTCCCCGTGTCGAGTCGTTGTTTTAGTGATGATTCGAAAATAAGGTATTGAATTTTCGGTGTAACTATTTTTAGGGAAGATTACATCCACCGGCAACCCCATCACATGGCACGTTAAGCAGGGAAAGACCCTTTGCGAAAGACCGGCTCTACTTGGTCAACACCCATCGGTCCTTTTTTTCGAGCCAGGGTATTTTAGGAGTTTTATTCTCTTGGCACTATGTTTTTAAGACTTTTCAGTGCTTTCCTATATTGCAACGGGCTTTTCTTCATAAACCGCTTGAAAAATTTGTTGAAGTTGGTCATGCTCTGAAATCCGGAGGCATAGCAAATCTGAGACATCGTAAAGTCTTCACCTTGTAAAAGCTTGCACGCATGACCGATACGGATCTCATTGACGAAGAGCGAAAATGTCTTTTGCGTGCGTGACTTGAAATATCGGCTAAAGGCATTGGGCGACATATTTGCCATATCCGCCACCGTTTCCAGCTTAATCTCCGAGGTAAAGTTTTTCATCACGTACTCATAAACCTGGTTGATACGCATGGCTTCATTTTGGCCATAGGAATTAACGTAATGCGCATCAGCGAGGAGCTCAAATTCTGTTGTCTCTGATAATTCGTGCAAAATCCTAAATATCTGCGCCGCCTTTAATAATTCGGGCGCATGCAGGGCTTCATCGAGCATGGCGGCGATTCGTCTGTTGGTTTTTCCCGTTATCCTAATGCCTCTGGATGCGTTATCCAGCATTGTTTTGAATTTTTTATCATGAGTCCGATCAAATAACTGTTTTTCTAGCCAGTCTTTTCTGAAATACGTTACGATGGATTTGGCTTTCAGCTCATCATTATCGTAGTACTCTCTATCATTGAACCACGCGTGTGGCAGGTGGGGGCTCACTAAAACCATATCGTGCTTCTTGAAATTCCCTACGCTATTACCAATAATCCGCTTTCCTGAGCTCTTAACAACATAGACCAGCTCATAGTCATCGTGGAAGTGATGCGTGTTGACAAAATAAGGAGCAGTAATGGCTTTCATCATGAAATCACGTTTCATGACAAAATCAAGGTTAATCAATTGTGGTTTCATAGTCTATTTGGCGAGTTACTATCAAAACTATACAATTAACATTATAATGCGAAAAAAAAAGCAAACATTTCCGAAACATGTTTGAAAAATGTTCTTTTTGATTGGAAAAGTGACAAAATCAAGGAGATTAATAGTCTTTATTTGTAACCATCATGAAAAGCTATTTTGATAAAATTTCTGTGATGGCACGGAGGTGGGCAATTGCATCAGCGAGGTCATTGCTGAAGAGTACCAAGAAGCCAACATTTATTTGTTTTTGTTTCTTTTTGTCTTTAATCAACCGTTCGTTCGCCTTCGAATCAATTCCGTTAAAGGGGCGTTGGAATGTCGTTTTAGACCATAGCGGTGCCGCCAACGTGGCAGATTGGAAAAATTTGTCCTTTAAGGATACAATTGTGCTTCCTGGGACACTTGGTGACGCGGGCTATGGAATCCGTTCTACCACATCCGATTTTGGTCGGCTTACGCCCTTGCACAAATTCGTAGGCAAAGCCTGGTATCAGAAAAAAGTAACAGTCCCTCAACATTGGGAAGATAAGCAGATTAAACTGCTATTGGAGCGAGTTCTATGGGAATCAATCGTGTTTATTGATGGCGAAGAAGTGTCTAAAAGGGATGCGCTGGGTAGTCCTCATCACCATGTGTTGGGCCGATTGGCTCCAGGAGAGCATGTGTTGACCATATGTGTAGATAACGATATGATTTACAATATCGGAGATAAGGGGCACGCGTACGGCAACTACACACAGACCTTATGGAACGGTATAATCGGGCAGATAGAGCTCCAAGCATATGACAATATCCATATTCAGTCGGTAAATGTAAATACTGATATAGAAACCAACACCATCATGTCCAGGGTGACCATTTCCAATTTGCGTTCTGAAAAAGGTGAAATAACGCTGACATTACATGATGATGTCGGCAACATGGTTGCAAGAAAAAAGCAAAAGGTAGATGCTGGTTCTGAAACTGTTGGCTTAACACCGGCAGTGCCTTTAATGCGCTGGAGCGAACATAATCCGGTTTTATACACGTTAACAGTCGATTTGGAAGTCGGTAAGAATAGAAGCAGTAAGCGTGTGAACGTTGGATTCAGGGAAGTGACCAGACAGGCGAACCGTATACTTCTGAATAACAAACCTATATTTCTCCGCGGCAATAACGATTGTGGATTATTTCCATTAAATGGTTACCCACCGATGGATATTGATTCTTGGAAAGCCATTTTTGCGAAATATAAGGCGTATGGCTTAAATCACGCCAGGTTTCATTCGTGGTGCCCTCCACAAGCAGCATTCGATGCGGCCGATCAGATGGGCATATATATCCAGGCGGAGGCAGCTGTTTGGATTGATTCATGGATGGAGGTCGATATGAGTGAAAAGGGACGGGAGGAGTTGGCTACCCGGGGTAAACCACTGGGGCTGGGGAAGGGCGACTTGGCCAAGGATGATTTTGTTAAACGCGAATTGGCGAACATCGTTGAGTGGTATGGCAGTCACCCATCATTAATCATGGTATGCGTAGGGAACGAACTAGGTAGTTCCGATTTTGAGGAAATGGGCCGATGGATAAAGGCGCTGAAGAGCAAAGACTCTAGTCGGCTGTATGCCGCATCTACTGCGAGAATGATTACGCCATATTGCGACTTTACGGTTACCCACGATTATCCCTCATTGGGCCCGGTACGCCAACGGATGTACAACCATAACGATTGGGACTATGAAGAGTTGTTGAGTCGAGCCTCCGTACCGACCATTGCACACGAAATCGGGCAGTGGCCTACGCACCCCGTTTGGGCAGAAAATGTGAAATATCAAGGCAATCTGAAGTCCTGGAACCTTGACCAATTAGCGCAGTTGGCATCACAGAAAGGCGTCTACCAGTTGGACTCGCAATTTAGATTGGCCTCAGGGAAGCTAGCCTTGCTACTTTATAAGGATGAAATAGAATCGTATTTGCGCACGCCGTCTGCTACGGGTTTTCAATTGCTTGGAATTCAGGATTATACCGGCCAGGGAGAAGCGCTAATTGGTTGGCTAGATGCCTTTTACGATGAGAAAGGCATAACGACTCCGTCCGATTTCAAACAGTTTTGTAACGAGGTGGTACCCTTAGTAAGGCTAAATACATACAGCTGGAAAGAGGGGCAAGCCATGAAAGCCCCGATGTTGCTTTACCAATATGCCGCAGAATCCATAGCCGGTCATATGTGTTGGGATTTAAAGGATGCACATGGAAACGTACTTGTGAGCGGAAGTTTGGGGCAAAAGGTATTCGAAAGCGGGCGGGTACACCAGGTAGGTACAATGGAGACAATCATTCCCGAAGGACTGGCAAATACGCAAATAACCCTTCATGTCTGGATTGAAGGTACGGAATACGCGAATAGTTGGCCGCTTTGGATTTTTCCAGGCGAAAACGATTTGGTGGATAGCGATGATGTTTTTATAACAAGCGAATTTGATGGCCACACCATAGATGCGCTGGCGGCCGGGCGCAAGGTCTTGTTGATTGCCAATAATTTGGGTACTGCGGAGAATAATGCGCTTGCGGCTTGGAAGCCACTATACTGGTCTGCAACCTTTTTTCCGGGGCAGGGCATAAAAACGATAGGGTCGCTTATTCAGCACGACCATCCCTTGTTTGATCATTTCCCAACATCGTGTCATTCAGATTGGCAATGGTGGAATATCGCACCCGGTGCGCGTGGGTTCCTACTTAATGATTTTCCTGTGACTTACGTGCCGATCGTCATGCCGATCAGCGATTTCCATTTCAGCGAGCGGATAGGATCCATATTCGAAGTGACGGCAGGGGGAGGGCGCCTGTTGGTCTGTGGTTACAATATCAGCGAGACGAATCAGTCCATCGAGGCCAAGCAACTCCGGTATAGTATTTTAAACTACATGGAAAGCGATCATTTCAACCCAGAGGTAGATATAAGCCTGTCGCAATTGGAAGACCGGTTTCACCGGTCGGGAAATCAACGTGAAGTCTCGGTGTCCGCCGATGTGCTGTTATCTGTGTTAGCCGATCCGGAAACAGATGGACAAAAAGTGTATCGAAAATCAATGGACCAGATACTTGTGGGCGACACCAGCTTATACGAACTCTACAACGTAGGTTATTGGAAGGACGAGCACGCTGCCGGGTGGCGTGGCAAAAATATTCGATTGGTGGTGAAGGTCCCTCCAGGACTATTGGGCGATTTGAAGGTGGTTTTCCAGGAAATAGGGGATGGAAGTAGCCTCAAAATCGAGAACCGGCATTATCCTTTGCCTTGCAAATCGGAAGCGTACGCACTAGCGGTGCCCTTCATGCGGGAAGATACACAGGAAGGGGAAGTTGTGATGGAGGTCAGCGGGGAGGTCACGCTACAAAAGTTTGAGGTTTTTGCTAAATGATTACGCTACAATACTTGTTAAAATAGTGTTAAAATTGAATGAATAAGTGGCCATTTGGATATGGCGGCATGGTGATATTTGTCAAATAAACTTACAATTATAAAGACTTGAGTATTATGAACAATTTACAAGTTATTTATTTGCTCCCGAAAAGGGAGCGCAAACGGGCAAAGAGCGGCTTTTTGCGGATATCGCTGCTATTCGCCGCATTGGTTTTCGGATTTAGTATCTATGCGCAACAGCGCACTATAAGTGGGGTCGTCCGCGACGAATCGGGAAAACCACTGGAAAACGTAACCCTGCGGTTAAAGGGCTCCATGTCAGGTCAACAAACAGACAACAATGGGGCGTTCCGGTTTCACACCGAAAGCGAAAGCGGCATGTTGGTCGTTAGTTTATTGGGGTATCAGGAGCAGGAAATCCCAATCAAAGGCCAATCGTATTTCGATATTGTTTTGGTCGCGTCTCAAGAAGCGTTAGATGAAGTTGTGGTCATCGGTTACGGTACACAGAAAAAGACGGAGGTTACCGGCTCAATCTCCACTGTCAGTGGCGCCGTACTGAAGCGTTCACCCGCTATCAACCTTTCCAACGCACTGGCAGGTAATGTGACAGGTATCATCGCAAACAACCGCTCTGGAGAGCCGGGCAACGACGGGTCGTCCATTTTGGTAAGAGGCGCCAGCACCCTGAACGACAACAGCCCGTTGGTCATCATTGACGGTATTCCAGACCGTGGAAATTTCGGGAGGTTAGACCCCAATGATATCGACAACATTACCATTCTTAAGGATGGCGCTGGGGCTATTTATGGGGCACGGGCTGCGAATGGTGTCATCCTCATCACCACGAAACGAGGGGTCGTGGGTAAGCCAAGCATCGATTATACGTTCAACCAGGGGCTGGTGCAGCTTACGCGAACGGTGGATATGGTCGATGCGGCAACGTATGCAGAACTGCAAAACGAAATGCTCCGAAATGAAGGGCGCGAAGAGCAGTTTACGGAACAGCAAATAGCGATGTACCGAAATGGCTCGGATCCGCTCAATTACCCAAATACCAACTGGTTAGAGGAAACGCTGAAGCCGTTTTCCTTGCAATCGCGGCACAATCTTTCCGTATCAGGCGGTACGGAGACAGCCAAATATTTCTTCTCGGCAGGGGCGGCGAATCAGGGCGCGATGTATCGAAACAGCGGTACCAGTTTTGATCAATACAATTTGAGATCAAATGTGGACGTCAACATCAGCAAGAACCTACGGGTATATCTTGATCTCGCAGGTAGACAGGAAAACGGAAAGAATAACATTTTCGGAGGAAGTTTATTCTCTGATATTATCAGAAACCCACCGATTTTCGCACCGCGTAATCCGGACGGAACGATTCGCGAAGTACTGTTTGGCCGAACACCGCTGTTGATGACGTCTAACGAACCAGGTTATAATAAATCGCGCAATGAGGTGTTTAATTCAACCATTGGATTCAATTTTCAATTGCCCTATGTAGAGGGGCTCTATGCCGAGGGCTACGCGGCCATCGACCGGACCGTATCTTTTGGTAAATCATGGCAACAGCCCTACACCATCTATGATTGGGATGAAGAGACTCAAACCAGTACCCCCCGTCAAATCGGAACAGTCAGCCGGCCGAGCTTATCCGAATCATTCAACCGCTCATCCTCGTTCTTGCTCAATGGAAGAATTGGTTATCAACAGACGTTCGGCAAACACAATGTAGGCGGATTTGTGATGTATGAGCAGCAGCAAATAGCTGGGAATAATCTTTCCGGTTCGCGCGTTAATTTCCTCGGCAATTCTATTGATGAGTTGTTTGCTGGATCCACAAACCCCAATGACCGTAATAATGGCGGCTTCAGTACCGAATCGGCCAGGCAAAGTTACCTGATGCGTGCCTCGTATGACTACGATGGGAAGTACTTACTGACCTTCAATTTCAGATCGGATGGGTCCATGATATTTCCGAAAGGGCGCCGATTTGGCTATTTCCCAGGCGTATCGGCCGGGTGGGTTATTTCTAGGGAAGGGTTTTTCGAACAGGCGTTACCCACCATGAATTTGTTGAAAATCAGGGCTTCTTATGCGAAACTGGGGAACGATCGGGTACCTGGGTTCCAATATTTGGCCACATACGGTATAGGCGGGGGGCTTACTTTTGGCAATGGTGTAGACCTACCTTCTCTATTTGCCAATGTGGTGCCAAATCCATTCATCACCTGGGAAGTAGAAAATGGATACAATATCGGACTGGAAGGCGCATTTTGGAAAAACGCCCTGGAATTCGAAGTGGATTGGTTCAAAAACAAGCGATCTGGCATCCTATTTACTCGTAATTTAGCAATCCCGGCGTACGCCGGATTGAGTTTACCCTCAGAGAACATTGGAAAAGTAGACCGACATGGCTTCGAAGCACAGATGCGGTATACTAATAAAATCGGTGAGTTCAGTTATCACATCGGTGGTAACCTCAGCTACGCAAGAAATAAAGTGGTTCATATCGCGGAGGCAGAGGGGGTATTAGATCACCTGAAGGCAACCGGCTTACCTTTAGGATCGGGGCTTTATTATAAGGCCGCTGGAATAATCCAAAGCGCAAGTGAACTTGAAAACTGTCCAATGCTGCCAGGCCAGCAAGTCGGAGATATTCGATACGAAGACGTCAACGAGGATGGGGTGATCAATGGCAATGACCGTGTGCGTGTCACCCGTAACGCCACCCCCCGGATCCTGTATGGTTTCTCGCTTCGTGGAGACTATAAGAATTTCGACGTCAACCTACTGTTCCAAGGACAAGCGCAGGCGCTGCAATATGTGTTTACTAACACGGCGGTTTCGTTCGGCATACCGCAGGTCGTTGCTGATGAACGTTGGGTTCCCGGTAGAACGGACGCGACTTATCCGAGGTTGGTTACCGCTCCATATGGTGGTACGTTCGGACTGAATTACAGCAACACGTTTTTCTTGAAAAATGCCTCGTTTTTACGGCTTAAGACGGTGGAACTCGGTTACAGTATTCCCTCTAGTTTAACCAATCGAGTAGGCGTCAAGAATTTGCGTGTTTACGCTAGCGGGTTCAATTTGTTTACGTTTGATAAGCTGAAATTTATGGATCCTGAGGCTACTGAATCGCAGGGATATTATTATCCCCAGCAAAAAATATTCAATTTCGGGCTAGTCGTTTCACTTTGATTGGTTAACCTAA
>Ga0079224_100008002_pt1 | contig 14266 bp, 10 predicted proteins | sample Stecom2015_FD_80414 | JGI IMG/M metagenome (GOLD analysis project Ga0079224, IMG submission 80414) | Agricultural soil microbial communities from Utah to study Nitrogen management - Steer compost 2015 | ecosystem: Environmental > Terrestrial > Soil > Agricultural land | place: USA: Utah...
CACCCTGCGCTTCATCCACGACGAACAAGTGGTTCGTGGCATCGAACTGTCGCAACTTATCGACCGGGCCAATCGCCCCCAGGCCGAACCCTTCAAGCCCTCGGAGCCCGAGGACCCCGACGAGCAGCCCTAGGGGGCTGTCGTTTTTGCATGGAACTATAAACGATGGCTTCCCGACGCGGGCAGATGCTCGATGGTGTCCTGTTGCTGGACAAACCAGAAGGTTTGTCCAGCAATCACGCCCTGCAGCGCGCCAAACGTGCGCTGGATGCGCGCAAGGCCGGGCATACCGGTACACTGGATCCGTTTGCGACCGGCCTGCTGGTCTGTTGCCTGGGCCGGGCCACCAAGATCTCCAGTCATATGCTGGAGGCTGACAAAGGCTACACGGCTACGCTGCGCTTCGGCCAGGAAACGGACTCGGGCGACCTGACCGGAAATATCGTCACGCAGGCGGCCGAGGAATTCAGCGGTGTCGAGCGCGACGAGCTGGACAAGGTGCTGGAAGAATTTCGTGGCGAGATTGAACAGATTCCACCCATGTATTCCGCCCTGAAACGCGATGGCAAGCCGCTCTATGAGTACGCGCGTCAGGGAATAGAGTTGGACAGGCCTGCCAGAAAGATCACTATTCACAAACTGGAACTCTTGAGCCTTGACGGGCTTGAGGCGGAAATTGCGGTTCAGTGCAGCAAGGGTACGTATATACGCACCCTTGCTCAGGACATCGGCCGCCGGTTGGGTTGCGGCGCTCACTTGAAGGCTTTGCGGCGCACCAGCGTCGGGCCTTTCAAGCTGGACGACGCCATCGGACTGGATGCATTGCAAGCCATGCCCGCGCCTCAAACCACTTTAATCGCACTAGATGCCTTGCCCGCCGGCCTATTGCCAGCAAACACCAAACAAAAGGATGAAGAATTATGAACCGCGCTCTGCGAAATGTGGCAATCATTGCTCACGTCGATCACGGCAAAACCACACTCGTCGATCAGTTGCTGCGCCAGTCCGGCACCTTCCGCGATAACCAGCATGTGTCCGAGCGGGTCATGGACTCGGGCGATATCGAGAAGGAACGCGGGATCACCATTCTGGCCAAGAACTGCTCGGTCCAGTACGAAGGCACGCACATCAACATCATCGACACCCCCGGACACGCCGACTTCGGCGGCGAAGTGGAACGGGTGCTGTCCATGGTCGACGGCGTGGTGCTGCTGGTCGATGCCGTGGAAGGCCCCATGCCGCAGACCCGTTTCGTGACGCGCAAGGCGCTCGCGCTGGGTCTGAAACCCATTGTGGTGGTCAACAAGATCGACCGTCCGGGTGCTCGTCCCGACTTCGCCATCAATGCGACCTTCGACCTGTTCGACAAGCTGGGCGCCACGGAAGAGCAGCTGGACTTCCCGGTGATCTATGCTTCCGGGCTGTCGGGCTACGCCGGACTGACGGAAGATGTGCGCGAAGGCGATATGCGGCCTCTGTTTGACGCCATACTGAAGTATGTGCCGCAGCGCGAGGACAATCCCGACGGTCCGCTGCAGATGCAAGTGATTTCCTTGGATTACAACTCCTATGTCGGCAAGATCGGCGTGGGCCGGATCAATCGCGGACGTATCCGCGCGGCCCAGGACGTTGTCGTCAAGTTCGGCCCGGATGGCCAGGCGATCAAGGCGCGCATCAACCAGGTCCTGAAGTTCAAGGGACTGGAGCGCGAGCAAGTCGAGGAAGCGCAGGCCGGCGATATCGTGCTGATCAACGGCATCGAGGAAATCGGCATTGGTTGTACCCTCGTGGACCCGGCTAATCCGGAAGCGCTGCCCATGCTGCGCATCGACGAACCCACACTGACCATGAACTTCATGGTGAATACGTCGCCGCTGGCCGGCCGTGAAGGCAAGTTCGTAACCAGCCGCCAGTTGCGTGATCGCCTTGATCGCGAGCTGAAATCCAACGTCGCCCTGCGCGTGAACGACACCGACGACGATACCGTCTTCGAAGTTCACGGACGCGGAGAGCTGCACCTGACCATCTTGCTGGAAAACATGCGGCGTGAAGGCTATGAACTGGCTGTGTCGCGTCCTCGTGTGGTTTTCAAGGAAGAGAACGGGGTCAAGCTGGAGCCCTACGAGCTGCTGACCGTCGACGTGGAAGATGCTCATCAAGGTGGCGTCATGGAAGAGCTGGGCCGTCGCAAGGGCGATCTGCAGAACATGGAGAACGACAGCCGCGGCCGTACCCGTCTTGAATACCGCATTCCCGCGCGTGGCCTCATCGGCTTCCAGAGCGAATTCATGACCCTGACACGCGGCACCGGCTTGATGAGCCATATTTTCGATGACTACGCCCCGATGCGCGAAGGCGGCGTCGGCGATCGCCGCAACGGCGTTCTGATCAGCCAGGACGAGGGCGCGGCAGTTGCCTATGCGTTGTGGAAGCTGCAGGATCGCGGCCGCATGTTCGTCTCGCCGCAGGATCCCCTGTACGAAGGCATGATCATCGGCATACACAGCCGCGACAACGACCTGGTGGTCAACCCCATCAAGGAAAAGAAGCTAACCAACGTGCGTGCATCGGGCAAGGACGAGCACATCGACCTGGTAACGCCCATCCAGCTCACGCTGGAATATGCCGTCGAGTTCATCAACGATGACGAGCTGGTCGAAGTGACGCCCAAATCCATACGCCTGCGCAAGCGTTACCTGCAAGAGCACGAGCGTCGCCGCGCATCACGCGACGCTGCTTGATTCGATGTAGCGTAAAGAAAAACGAAGGCGCCCGAGGGCGCCTTCGTTTGCATTGTCGGATGAAAAAAATCGGGGATGCGCCACTACCGCCGCGGGCTGGTGAACGGCGCGGCCTTATCGCATACGGCGGCTATATGCCGCCCAGGCAAACGTACTTCATTTCCATGAAGTCGTCCATGCCGTAGACCGAACCTTCGCGGCCCAGCCCCGATTGCTTGACGCCGCCGAAAGGCGCGACCTCGTTTGAAATCAGTCCGGTATTGACGCCCACCATGCCGTATTCCAGTGCCTCGGCGACACGGAAGATTCGTCCCACATCGCGGCTGTAGAAATAGGAAGCCAGGCCGTACTCCGTGTTGTTGGCCAGCTCGACGACATGGTTCTCGTCGGTGAACTTCACCACGGGTGCAAGCGGCCCGAAGGTTTCTTCTTTCATGCACAGCATGTCTTCGCTAATGTTGGACAGCACCGTGGGCTGAAAGAAGCGTCCGCCCAGCGCATGGGCCTGCCCGCCCACATTGATCTTCGCGCCCTTGTCCAGGGCGTCCTTGACGTGTTCCTGGACTTTGACGATGGCAGCATCGTCGATGAGCGGACCCTGGGCGACCTTGTCGCCAAAGCCGTCGCCGACCGTCAGTGCGGCCACCTTGGCGGCAAACTTCTCGATGAAGTCGTCGTATACGGATTCATGCACATAGATGCGATTGGTGCAGACGCAGGTCTGGCCGGCATTGCGGTACTTGGCCATCATGGCGCCATCGACGGCGGCATCCAGGTCGGCGTCCTCGAATACGATAAAGGGCGCATGCCCGCCCAATTCCAGCGACAGCTTCTTGATGGTGGGGGCGCTTTGCTGCATAAGTATGCGGCCGACCGCCGTCGAGCCCGTAAAGGTCACCTTCTTGACGATGGGGCTGGCGCACAGCGCCTTGCCGATGGCGATGGAGCGTTCGCTGTCGCCGGTAATGATATTAAGCACGCCGGCCGGGATGCCGGCCCGTTCGGCCAGCTCGGCCAGTGCCAGGGCTGAAAGCGGCGTCTGTTCAGCGGGCTTCAATACCACAGTGCAGCCCGCAGCGAGCGCGGGCGCCACTTTGCGGGTGATCATGGCCAGCGGGAAATTCCACGGCGTTATGGCGGCGCATACGCCGATGGGTTCGCGCATGACCAGCATCCGGTTGGAGCTGTTGGGCGAGGCCATGATGTCGCCGCTGACACGCTTGGCCTGCTCGGCAAACCATTCGACGAAGGAGGCGCCGTAGGCGACTTCGCCGCGCGCTTCGGTGATGGGCTTGCCTTGTTCCAGCGTCATCAGCTGGGCCAGGTCTTCGGTGTTGGCAATGATGAGGTCGAACCACTTGCGCAGAATACTGGTCCGCTCCTTGCCGGTCCGCGCCCGCCATCCCTTGAACGCCCGGTCGGCGGCGGCGATGGCGGCTTGCGCCTCATCGGCGCCCAGATTCGCCACATGCGCGATGATGCGTCCATTGGCGGGATTGTCCACGGTAAACGTGGCGCCGTCGCTGGCGTCGACCCACGCTCCGTCGATGTAGGAACTGGATTTATAGAGGGCGAGGTCGTTCAGGCGTAAAGGAAGCTGCTGTGCGGTCATATCATTCTTCCAGGCATAAGATTGAAGGGGGGATGTTCAATTGTATGCCTGCACGACCGCATGCTGCGGAACGCTTATTCCGGAAGGGCCGGCGCAGCGTCCCGCTCCTCGGCGTAGCACTGGCGGAACTCTTCGATTTGCTGCATGACCAAGTCCAGGTCGTCGGTGATCGTGAGAAGATCCAGGTCATGCGGGCCGATAAGCTGGTTGGCGAGCAAATGACTTTTTATCCACTCTATGAGGCCGGACCAGAAGGCGGTGCCGACCAGCACGATGGGCGCCGGCGGTACTTTACGTGTCTGAACCAGGGTAAGGACCTCGAAGAGCTCGTCCAGCGTACCGAAGCCGCCCGGCAGGGCGATGTAGGCGGCGCTGTGCATGAAAAAAGTGGCCTTGCGTGAATAAAAGTAATCAAACGTAAGGCTATGGGTTTGATAGCGGTTGTTGCCGGCCTCGTGCGGAAGCTTGATGTTCAGTCCCACGCTATTGCCGCCAGCTTCGAAGGCGCCTTTATTTGCGGCCTCCATAATGCCGGGCCCGCCGCCGGCAATCACGGTCAGTCCGGCTTTTGCCAGGCGGCTGCCGACGGCTTCGCTTAATGCGTAGTATGGTGAATCGGGGCGGATGCGGGCGCTGCCGAAAATGCTTACGCCCCAACCGATTTCCTGCAAAGTCTCGGCAGCGGTCTGCATCTCTGACATAATCCCAGGAATCTGCTGCGCTGCCGGCATCCGGACTATTTTATTGTTTGACATGAAAAAAACCTTGTTACTTGTTGATGGGTCGAGCTATCTTTACCGCGCCTATCACGCCATGCCCGACCTCAGGAATGCCAAGGGAGAGCCCACTGGCGCCCTCTATGGCGTGATCTCCATGTTAAGGAGACTCCAGCAGGACTACAAGGCAGACTATGCTGCTTGCGTGTTCGACGCCCGAGGCAAGACTTTCCGCGACGATATCTACCCCTTGTACAAAGGGAACCGTCCGTCCATGCCTGAAGAATTATCAGCACAAATCGAGCCCATCCACAGGGCGGTACGCGCGCTGGGATGGCCGGTGCTGGCAGTGCCGGGCGTTGAGGCTGATGACATTATCGGTACGCTGGCTTGTCGCGCGACACGCGAAGATGTGCGTACGGTGGTTTCCACTGGCGATAAAGACCTGGCTCAGTTGGTGAACCAACACGTCGAGCTGGTCAATACGATGAGCGGAGAGCGACAGGACGTGGACGGCGTGATCAAAAAATTCGGCGTCGGTCCTGAACAGATTGTAGACTTTTTAATGCTTACTGGCGATACCGTGGACAATGTGCCGGGCGTTCCCAAGGTAGGACCCAAGACCGCCGCCAAATGGCTGGCTGAATTCGGCACAGTGGACGCGCTGGTCCAGAACGCTGCCAGCATCAAGGGCGTGGCGGGTGAAAACCTGCGCGGCGCGATACCCAATTTCGAACTGACCCGGCAATTGCTCACCGTAAAGACGGACTGCGATATTCCCGATCTGGCAGTGGGCCTGGCCGATCTTGCGCCCCGGCCGCTCGATCGTGAAACCCTCATCGCGCTGTACGACGAATACGGCTTCCGCTCCTGGCTGCGCGAACTCAGCGGAGAGCCGGACCGCGTCCCTGTGCAAGACAGCCGACAGGCGGTCGAGGCGCCGGCACCGGTGGTCGACCTGCAGTACGAAACCATATTGGACTGGGAGTCCCTGGATCGGTGGCTGGCAAAACTGCAAGCCGCCGAACTGGTGGCGCTGGACACCGAAACCACGTCGATTGATCCCATGGCTGCCCGCTTGGTGGGCATGTCCTTGTCCGTCGGCCCCGGAGTGGCATGCTATATACCGGTGGCTCATCGAGGCCCCGATCATGTTGGCCAGTTGCCCAAGGATCAGGTGCTGGCGCGCTTGCGGCCCTGGCTGGAGGACGCTTCGGCCCGCAAGCTGCTGCACAATGCCAAGTACGACGCTCATGTGTTCCTGAACGAGGGCGTGGCGCTGGCGGGCATAGCCGAAGACTCCATGCTGCAGGCTTATGTGCTGGAATCCCATCGGCGTGTCAATATGCAGGAACTGGGCCAGCGTTGGCTGGGCCGCACAGGCACCACGTTCGAGGATCTCTGCGGCAAGGGCGCCAAGCAATTGTGCTTTGACGAGGTCGAGGTCGACAAGGCGTCCCATTACGCCTGCGAGGATGCCGATTTTACTTTCCAGTTGCATCAGGTGTTGCGTCCGCAGCTTGCGGTGGATCCCGGGCTCGAGGCCATCTACCTGCTGGAAATCCAGGTATCAAGGATACTGACCGTCATAGAACGCAATGGCGTGCGCATAGACGGCGATGTCCTTGCGGCGCAAAGCCACGAATTGGGCCAGCAGTTGCTGGCGCTCGAAGAAAAGGCATTCGAGTTGGCCGGCCAGCCGTTCAACCTGAATTCGCCCAAGCAACTGGGCGAGATCCTTTTTCAGCGCATGGAACTGCCGGTGGTCCGCAAGACAGCCAGCGGCGCGCCGTCCACCGACGAAGACGTGCTGACCAAGCTGGCGCGCGATTATCCCTTGCCCGCGCTGCTGCTGGAGTACCGCGGGCTGGCCAAGCTCAAGTCCACGTATACCGATAAACTGCCCAAGATGATCAATCCGGGTACGGGCCGCGTCCATACGCGCTACGCGCAGGCGGCGGTGATCACCGGCCGCCTGGCATCATCGGATCCCAACCTGCAGAACATTCCCGTGCGCACATCCGAAGGCCGCCGTGTACGAACCGCCTTCATCTCCGACAAAGGGTCGATACTGTCCGCCGACTATTCCCAGATCGAATTGCGCGTCATGGCGCACGTGTCCGATGACGATAATTTGCGTAGTGCATTCGAGCGTGGCGACGACATTCATCGGGCGACCGCTGCGGAGGTGTTCGGCGTAGAGCTGGCAGACGTTTCAGGTGAACAGCGCAGGGCGGCCAAGGCGATCAATTTCGGCCTGATCTATGGCATGGGGGAATTCGGTCTGGCCTCCAATCTGGGCATTACACGCGATGCGGCCAGGGCCTACATAGACCGCTACTTTGCTCGCTATCCGGGTGTGGCAACCTATATGGAGCAGACCAAGCAGATGGCCCGTGAACTGGGATACGTGGAAACCGTATTCGGCCGTCGGCTCTGGCTTCCGGAGCTGCGTGGCGCCAAAGGTCCCCGGCAGGCCGCCGCCGAGCGCGCCGCCATCAATGCGCCCATGCAGGGCACGGCCGCCGACCTTATCAAGATGGCCATGGTGGCCGTTCAGGAATGGCTGGAGGCGGAACGGCTGAAAAGCTTGCTGGTCATGCAAGTGCATGATGAGCTGGTGCTGGACGTTCCCCCGGACGAAGTGGATATCGTGGCCCGGCACCTGCCTGGGCTTATGTGCAACGTAGCCAAGCTTAGCGTGCCGCTGGTGGCAGAAGTAGGACAAGGACCGAACTGGGAACAGGCCCACTGACGGCATCGGCCCCGCGCGTGCTGGCAAGAACTAGGAGTCAAGAAATGTCGTTTTCACCCATTACCGGAGCAGCCGCTACCACCGTGCATACCAGCCCCGACGGCTTGCGCCACGGACAGGTCGACATGCCCACTTTCGACGGCACGATACCGGCTTACTTCGCCGTCCCCGCCGCCAAGGAAAACCCACCCATCATCCTGGTGATCCAGGAGATCTTCGGGCTGCATGAACACATCCGCGATGTATGCCGGCGCTTTGCGCATCAAGGCTATATGGCTGTGGGCGTCGAGCTGTACCAGCGTCAGGGTGATGCCAGCCAATACACCGACATGGCGGCCTTGATCAGGGATATCGTGTCCCGCGTACCGGACGAACAGGTGCTGGCCGATCTGGATGCGGCGGTCAGGTGGGCCGGAACGCAAGGCGCGGATACGACCCGCGTGGGAGTGACCGGATTTTGCTGGGGCGGCCGCCTTACCTGGATGTACGCGGCGCACAATCCGCAGTGCAAGGCCGGCGTGGCCTGGTACGGGAAGCTGACGGTGGGTCATGGGCCGCTGCAATTGCGCAACCCCATCGATGTGGCCGCTCAGTTGCACGCGCCCGTGCTGGGCTTGTATGGCGGCCTGGACAACAGCATTCCCCTGAAGGACGTGAAACGTATGGAAGCCGCGCTGGCAAACGGCAATGCAGCGGCGCAGGCCTCGGAAATGGTGGTGTACTCCGAGTCAGGCCACGCGTTCTATGCAGACTACCGGCCCAGCTATAACGCCGCGGATGCCCGGGACGGGTGGGACAGGGCGCTGGCATGGTTCGAGCGGCACCTGAATTAAAGTCAAAGACGTCTATTCGGCCGGGCCCGCATTCTCGCGCAGGCGATTGGGCAGCAGCTCGCCATGCTTGGCCAGTACCGGGTAGGCGGCTGCTTCAACCAGGAAGGAATTGACCGTTTTAGCATCGCGCAGTATGTCCAGGTACAGCGACCCCAGCTCTGCTTGGTCCAGTCTTCCGGTCTGGATGTTCTGCAGGTTGCGCTCCGCGGCCGTGGCTTCCAGTTCGCGGAAGTGATCCTTCTCGAAAGCCAGATAGCGTGCGCTTCTGATGTCTTCCGCAACGAAAAGCGCGGCGGTCTGGCGCTGGTTGCGCATCAGCCTGTCCAGTATGGCGGTCAGCTCGTCGCGTTGCTCGGCCGTGAATGCCCAGCCCTTCTTGCGCAAGGTGGCCGTATGGCCCAACAGCCCGCTGGTCGCGATGTTACCGGCATGAGCCATGTTCGACGAGAACGCCAGTATTTCGTCCAATCGCCGGTGGTCGTCCTGGTTCATAGCGTCTTGATCCAGCGTGGCCAGGTAAGTGGTAATGGCGCCATCCAGGCGGTCGATCGCGCTATTGACGTAACGGGCGTGCGCGATCCTGTGCCGGTTGTCTCGCAGAAAGCCCGCGCGCGCCATGCCCAGCAGGCTTTGCGCCATGTCGGCCACCCGCAGCGCTTCCCGCGCGGCATTACCCAGCGCGATAGCGGGGACTTCGTGAGCCGATTCGTCCAGGTATTGCGGGCGGGATGGGTCGTTCGGATCGTTGCGCTTGGGAAGCAAGCGCACGAGCAGGTGCGAATACGCGGTCAGCAAAGGCAGGAAAAGCAATGCGACCGCCACGTTGAACAGGGTATGGAAATTGGCTACGGCCCTTGCGGAGTCGCTGGTCAGGGCGTTCATCAGGGCAGGCATCCAGGGCAGCAGCATCAGCGCCAGCAGGCAGCCGGCCAGGCGCGTGCCCAGGTTGCCCAGCGGCAGGCGCCGGGCAGCCGGATCGTTGTCGCCGGCGCTTTCAAGCAGCGGGTTGACGGCGGTGCCAAGATTGGCGCCCAGCACCAAGGCGTAAGCCAGTGATGGCTCGATCATGCCATGGCTGGACAAGGACATGATCAGCACGACCACTGCAACGCTGGAGTGCGATGCCCAGGCCAGGATGGCGGACAACAGCAAGGCGATGACGGGCTGGCCGGCCAGGGCGTCCAGCAGTATCTCCAGCAGATGTGCATCCTGCAAGGGGGCGAACAGCAGCACCAGTTCGTGCAGCGACAGCAACAACAGCCCCAGCCCTATGAAGACACGACCCAGGTCGCGCCGGCGGCTGGGCTGGTTGCGCCGGAACAGCCAGACGCCCACCAATATCAGGGTGGGCGCCAGAGCTGTAAGGTTGAACGAGAGCAGTTGGACGATGATGGTCGTGCCGACATTGGCACCCAGCATCGCGGCAAGGCCGGGTGTCAGGGCGACCAGCCCGCCTGCGGCGAAGCTCGTGATCATTAGGCCGGTAGCCGTGCTGCTTTGTATGGCAGCGGTAATGGCCAGCCCGGTGAAAAAGGCGCGTATCCGAGTACCGAGAGCCCGCCCCATCCAGATTCGTAGCGCGGCGCCGAAGGCGCGCTGTACGCCGCTTTGAACCATATGGACGCCCCAAAGCAGCAGCGCGATGTAGCCGCCGAAGTTCAGCAGGGCAAATAGTTCTGTCATGTCCGCATGATAAACCAGGCTTTCGGGCTTTGTTGCGGAAAACTAGTAAGCCCGGCGCTAAAAACAGACATTGCTTTTTAAGCGCCGGGGACCATCAGATGCGTTGCGCGGCCTGCAAAGCATGGATACGCGCGGCTATGGGCGGGTGAGAGGCGAACATGGCGCTGATGGCGCGCGTGCCGGATATTCCGGACGCCTTGAATGCCTTGGGCAATTCGCCGGCCTCGACTCCGCCCAGCCGGGCCAGTGCCCGGATCATGGGTTCGCGCGAGCCCAGCAAATTGGCCGAGCCGGCGTCGGCACGGTATTCACGCTGACGCGAGAACCATGCGACGATTACCGATGCCAGTATGCCGAAGACGATTTCGCAGGCTATGACGGTGACGTAGTAGCCGGCGCCCGCGCCGCGATCGTTCTTGAGCACCACCCGATCGACGAAGTAGCCCACGATGCGCGCGAAAAATATGACAAAGGTATTGACCACGCCCTGGATCAGGGTCAGCGTGATCATGTCGCCATTGGCGACGTGGGCGACCTCGTGGCCCAGCACGCCCGCCACTTCCTCTTCAGTCATGCTGTCCAGAAGTCCGGTGGAAACGGCAACCAGGGCATCGTTCTTGAAAGCGCCCGTTGCGAAGGCGTTGGGCGCCCCGTCATAGATGGCGACCTCTGGCCGGCCGATGCCTGCCCGGTCGGCCAGCTGATGAACGGTATCCAGCAGCCAGGCTTCCTGGGCATTGGCGGGCGCCTGCGGGTCGATGACACGGGCGCCGGTGGACTGCTTGGCCATCCATTTACTGATCAACAAGGAAATAATCGAGCCGGTAAAGCCGATCAGTGCCGAAAAAATCAGCAACTGAGTGAGGTCAAGGCCGTTGGCGGTAAGAAAGCGTCCCACGCCCAGTACATTCATGGAGGCGCTGAGCACGACCATGACGGCAATGTTGGTCAGCAGGAATAAGAAGATTCGTTTCATGTTTTAAGTTTTCCGAATAACGCGAGCAAAGCTTTGGACTATACATATGGAGGACGGTTCCCCTAATTTAAAGCCGTGGCCGCCATAATTTTTTCAGCATCAGAGTATAGTAGCGGCTTGGCGGTTTTAATCAGATTTTCGGTTGAGTACATGCAGTCTCTGTGGATGTTACTGGCGAGTGTGATGTTTGCTGGCATGGGGGCCTGTGTGAAGGTTGCCTCGGACTACGGCGCAACCTTGCCGCACGTCATTCTTTTTCGCGGCGTGCCATCTGTGCTGCTGCTTTATATCTGGACCCGCTACACCCACCGCAGCCTGATACCCTCCAGCTGGAAGCTGCATGTCTGGCGCAATGTGTCGGGCATCTCGTCCATGTGGCTGGGCTTCTTCGCGATTTCCCACCTGCCGCTGTCCACTGCCATCAGTCTGAACTACACCGCGCCCTTGTTCATTGCGGGCTGGATGCTGGGCTGGGGTGGAAGCCAGCGTGACCCCTTGCGGATAGTGGCCGTCTTGCTGGGCTTTATCGGCGTCGTCGCCGTGCTGCGCCCAAGTATTGCACAGGACCAGTTTCTTCCCGCCGCGCTGGGCCTGGGCGCGGGCGCCTTGTCCGCAGTGGCCATGATGCAGATTCGCCAGTTGGGCCGGGTAGGCGAGCCCGAGTGGCGCACGGTATTCATTTTTTCGTGCTGCGTATGCCTGACCAGTCTGGTGGGCCTTGCGCTGGAAGGATGGAAAGACATCGATCTGGCAGCCTGGTTAGCGCTTACCGGCGTGGGCGTGCTGGGTCTGGTGGGGCAACTGGCGATGACGCGCGCCTTTGGCTTGGGATCGGCCCTATTGACGGCGGCGCTGCAATATACAACCATTATCTTTGCAACCTTGCTGGGTATTGTGTTCTGGGGTGATCTGCCCGATGCGGTGGCCTGGGCCGGAATGGCGCTTATCATTGCTTCGGGCCTGCTCTCGATCTGGCGTACGTATAGCGAAGATCGAATCATGCGCGGCCAAACGGTACTAAGCAAGCAGACTGTCCCGGACGACGACAAGGAGACAAGAAGTGTATAAGTTATTGATTAGTGCAAAGGAACTTCTCGGCAAACTGCCCGCTCGGGATTGGCTTGTTTTCGATGTCCGCCACGATCTTGCCGATCACCAGGCCGGCCGACAGGCCTATGAGCAGGGGCACATCCCCGGCGCTTTGTTCCTGGACCACGAGGCCCAGTTGGCTGCGCCGAAAACGGGCAGCAATGGGCGCCACCCATTACCCGACCGGAGTGATTTCGCGGTGCTCATGCGGTTGCACGGCCTGACCCGGCAATCGCAGGTCGTGGTCTACGACGGGGGCAACAGCATGTTTGCCTCGCATTTATGGTGGATGCTGCGCTGGCTGGGGCACGAAAACGTCGCCATTCTCGATGGCGGATGGCCGGCCTGGGTGGAAGCGGGCGGGGCCAGCGAAACCGGCGTGCGCAGCGCGTCGGTGACGGAAGCCCAGGCGCTGCAAAGCCTGGAGCCGCCGGCGATGGCCGCGATGCCCACGGTCGATGCGCAGGCCGTACTGGAAAACCTGGAAAATCCATCGTTTGCCATACTCGATGCACGCGCAGCCAATCGTTATCGTGGCGAAACCGAACCCATGGATCCGGTGGCTGGCCATATTCCCGGAGCGCTGAACCGCCCCAGTTCACTTAATATCGGTGACGATGGCCATTTCAAGGCGCCCGAGCAACTACGGCGCGAATTCGACGCCTTGCTGGATGGGCGTCCGCCCGCGCAGGTGGTGCATCAATGCGGATCGGGCATCACCGCCTGCCATAACCTTTTTTCCATGGAGCTGGCCGGCCTGAAGGGCTCGGCCTTGTATCCAGGCTCCTGGAGCGAATGGTGCAGCGATCCCTCTCGTCCCGTAGCGCGCTCGACGCCATAAGGCCGCCGGGCGGGGATAAACTCAGGCCCCGGCCATCATGCGTCGATACCATTCGTGGAAATGGCGCATGCCGTCTTCCATAGGCGATTGATAAGGGCCGGCTTCGTCGGCACCGCGCCGCATCAGGGCCTTGCGGCCCGCATCCATGCGCTCGGCGATTTCATCGTCCTCGATCGCGGTTTCCATGTAGGCTGCACGCTGCGCCAGCACGAATTCGCGCTCGAAGGCAACGATGTCTTCCGGATAGTAGAACTCGACAATGTTCAGCGTTTCCTGGGGGCTGACCGGATGCAGGGTCGACAGCACGACGACGTGAGGGTAGAGCTCTATCATGTGCGTGGGGAAATAGGTAACCCACACCGCTCCAAAGTCGGGTTCCTCGCCTGCCCGGTAATCCAACAGCCTGTCATGCCATTCCCGATACACATCGCTGCCCGGCTGGCTAAGCGATTTATGCACGCCGACACGCTGTGAACTGTACCAGTCCGAAAACTCCCAGCTAAGGTCATCGCAGGTTACGAACTTGCCCAGGCCGGGATGGAAAGGTCCGACGTGGTAGTCTTCCAGATAGACTTCGATGAAGGTCTTCCAGTTGTAGCGGCATGAATGCACTTCGACGTGATCAAGCACATAGTCCGAAAAGTCGAATTCAGGCCGGCCAAACAGGGCGGCCATGTCTTGCGCAGGATCACGCGGCCCTTCAAACAGCAAGCCATGGCAATTCTTCAGTGTGTAGCGCTGCAGGTCCATGCACGGGGTCTTGGGGAACTGCGGGGCGCCCAGCAGCTTGCCCTGTTTGCTGTAAGTCCAGCGGTGTACGGGGCACACGATATTTCCGCCCGTGTTGCTCAGGTTTCCGTATTCGCTGTGCGTGCCACCCGCTTTGACGCCTTCGCCGCCCAGCATGATGGCCTGCCTGTGGCGGCACACGTTTGAGATCAGCTCCACGCCGTCGGTGTTGCGCACGAGGACGCGTCCAGCCTGCTCCTGTGGCAGGGTACGCCAGTCGCCCGGTTCGGG
>Ga0079224_100008004_pt1 | contig 14265 bp, 11 predicted proteins | sample Stecom2015_FD_80414 | JGI IMG/M metagenome (GOLD analysis project Ga0079224, IMG submission 80414) | Agricultural soil microbial communities from Utah to study Nitrogen management - Steer compost 2015 | ecosystem: Environmental > Terrestrial > Soil > Agricultural land | place: USA: Utah...
CGGCACGATGCCCGTCGCGACGACGAGCGGCAGACGACCCGAGACGAACACGGCGGATCAGCGCGGGACGGCGGTCTGGCGCAGCACTGAGGCGAGCACCGAATCGACCGAGACGCCCTCGATCTCGGCGTCGGGGCGCAGCTGGATCCTGTGCCGCCAGACGGGCGTGAGCATCGCCTGCACGTGGTCGGGCGTGATGGCGGGGGAGCCGCCGAGCCAGGCCCACGCCTTCGCGGCCGCGAGGAGGGCCGTCGCCGCGCGCGGGCTCGCGCCCACCTCGACGGAGGCCGCCGCGCGGGTCGCGCGCGCGAGGTCGACGATGTAGGCGAGTACGTCGTCCGTCGCGTCGACGCGGTCGACCGAGCGCTGGGCGGCGAGAATCTCCTCGGGCGAGATGGCGGCCTCGACGGCGCCGAGGTCGCGCGGCGTGAAGCCCGACGCGTGGCGGCGCAGCACGTCGACCTCGGCGTCGCGCTCGGGCACGCGGATGTGCAGCTTGAGGAGGAAGCGGTCGAGCTGCGCCTCGGGCAGCGTGTACGTGCCCTCGTGCTCGATCGGGTTCTGCGTCGCGCACACGAGGAAGGGCTCGGGCAGCGCGCGGGTCACGCCGTCGCTCGAGACCTGGCGCTCCTCCATCGCCTCGAGCAGGGCCGACTGCGTCTTGGGTGGCGTGCGGTTGATCTCGTCGGCCAGCAGCACGTTCGTGAAGACGGGGCCCTCGCGGAACTCGAACTCGCCCGTGCGCGCGTCGTAGACGAGCGAGCCCGAGACGTCGCCCGGCATGAGGTCGGGCGTGAACTGCACGCGCTTCGTGTCGAGCCCGAGCGCGGCGCTGAATGCGCGCACGAGCAGCGTCTTGGCGACGCCGGGGACGCCCTCGAGCAGCACGTGGCCGCGCCCGAGGAGGGCGATGAGCAGGCCGCTCACGGCGCCGTCCTGCCCGACGACGGCCTTGCCGGCCTCGGTGCGCACGCGCGAGACGGCCTGCCGGAGGCGCTCGTCGTCGGGATCCAGCAGCGGCGCCTGCGGGGCGGCGGGGGAGTGGGGCGTGGCATCGGTCATCGTGAGCGTCCTTCCCAGGGGTCGGTCGAATCGAGCGCGGACTCGAGGTCGCGCAGGCGTGCGCCGAGATCGGCGAGATCGGCGTCGGTCTGCGCCTCGGCGGTCAGGACCGCGTGCACCTCGTGGGGATCGCGGCCGAGGGCTGCGGCGACGGCGCGCGCGAGCTGCTCGGTGTCGGCGTCGGTCGAGAGGCCCACCCGCTGCGCGAGCCGGGCGGACGCCCCGCGGCGCAGCGTGCGCAGGGCGTGATTCGGGTCGCCGCCGTCGCGGTAGAGGCGCGCGCGGCCCTCGAGCGTCTCGCCCGCCCGCACCGTCACGGGCAGCGACTCGGCGACGAGCGGGCCGAAGCGGCGGCCGCGCCACACGGCGCTCGCGAGCGCGACGAGCGCAGCGAGGACGATCGCGGGCGTGACCCAGCCGGGCGCGAGGTCAGCGATCGTGGGCGCGGCATCGGCGCCCGCGTCGCCAGGGCCCGGGGCGTACCAGACGAGCTCGTCGTGCTGCTCGAGCAGGCCGAGCGCGAGCGCCGCGTGCCCCTCGGTCGCGAGCGCGTCGTTCGCGAGGATCTCGACGCCGTCGAGGAGCGTGACGGTCGACCCGCCGATGGTCGTCTGCAGCACCGCGTGACCCTCGCCGACGGGGTAGCAGCCCGTGACGTCGTCGCCCGCGACCGAGTACGACGCGCCCGGCACGATGTCGCCCGCGTTCTCGGCGACCGGCAGCGCGCACGAGGGACTCACGGGCTCGCCGGAGCCGTGGCCGCCGAAGCCGATGCCGGGGAAGAGCGCGTCGAGCGCCGCGAAGTCGCCGTCCAGGATCACGACGTCGGGCGCCGTGCGCGCGAGGTCGCGCAGGGCTTCGGTCTCGACGAGCGACGCGTCGGTCACGACGAGCGTCGCGCCGCGTTCCGCGCCGTCTCGGGCCGCGTCGAGGTCGCCGGCCGTCTCGACGTCGACGCCGCGCTCGCCGAGCAGGGTCGTGACGGCGCGGGCGCCGTCGTAGCGGGGGCTCTCGGCGTCGAGCGGATCCGGCGCCGTCCACTCGCGCTCGAGCGCGACGACCGCGAGGGTCGCAGCGAGCGCGACGGTCGCGAGGACGCACCACGTCACGATGCGGCGCCGGCGGGATCCGCGTGGGCGCGCCGGTCGTTCGGTCGTCGCGAGGAGGCTCATGAGAAGGCCTCCTCGGGCGCCTTCGCGGGTCGCTCGCGCGCGATCGCGTCGTCGAGGCCCGCCACGAGCGCGAACATCTCGCGCGTGCCGGGCCGGCGCAGGTAGCGCACGTCGTCGAACGCGTCGGCGGCGTCGTCGAGCGCGGCCGCGCGATCCGGGAAGAACTCGCGCGCGGCGCCCGTGAAGGCCCGCGCCGTCATGCCGGGCGGGGCGTGCACGATGCCGCGCTCGTCGAGTGCGCGCGCGAGCGCGCGGAAGCGCAGCACGATCGCGTCGTCCCACGCGCCCCGCGCGGCGGCGTCCTCCGCCGCGGCGCGCAGCTCGGCGGCCGAGCGCTCGTCCTGCTCGAAGACCGACGAGGATCCGCGCGCGATCGCGCGGCGGTCGGCGCGCGGCACGCCCCAGATCACGAACGCGACGACGATCGCGGCCACGACGACGATCACGATGATCGCGGTCCAGACGGGGCTCCACGCCGCGTCGCCCGCCTGGGGCGAGAACAGGCCCGCGAAGAAGTCGCCGATCGCCTTCGCGACGCGGTCGAAGAGCGTCGGCTCCGCCTCGCGGTACACCCGCTTCTCGAGCTCGTGCTCGGCCCATTCGCGCGCCTCGTCGGGGTCGGGCAGCGCCGCGATCGCCCAGGTCATACGGGCGGGGCGGGCGGCGCCGGCGGCGACTGGCGCTCAGACGGATCCTGCGGCGGGCGCGGCTGCTGCGGCGCAGCGGGCGGCGGCGCCACGGGCTGGGCGGGAGCGGCGGGCGGCTGCGCGGGAGGCGCGTAGGGGTGGCCCGACGGCGCGTACGGGGCGTAGACGCCGCCCGGCGCCTGCGGCTGGGCGTACTGCGGAGCCGCCTGGTACGGCGAGGGCTGGGCGTCGGGCACGTACGTGTACGGGTCGCCCGAGGCGGGGCCCCGCTCGACGTACTGGCGCATGCGCAGGTCGATGCCCTCGTCGCGCATGCGCGCGTCGATGTAGCAGAGCGTGCCGCCCGCGGCCATGACGATCATCATGATGACGGCGATCGCGAAGGTCAGGAGCGTCGTCACGACGAGCACGATGATCGCGAGGCCCCCCGCCGTGCCCGCGACTTCGGCCGAGGACCCCGAGCCGAACGGCAGGAAGATGCCGCCGATGATGGGCAAGAACAGCGAGAAGATGCCCGAGATGACGGTGCTCGCGACCTGCGTGATGACGAAGAGGATCGCGACGACGCCGAACGTCGACCAGAACCGCCCGCGCGTGAGGCGCCACGAGCGCGCGATCGCGCGCAGGGGGCCGATGCCCTCGAGCACGATCGCCGACGGCGCGAGATAGAGCTTGGTACCGATCCACGCATACAGCACGAGCCCGGCGAGGAACGCGGCGAAGATGCCGAGCACGAACGCGATCCACGATGCCGTCGTATTCACGAGCGCGAGCACGACGAGCGGTACAACGAGGACCGCCATGCCGACCACCGTCATGAGCGACAGCAGCAGGCTGTAGCCGACGAGGCGCCAGAACGCGGGGCGCACGCGGGCCCAGAGTCGGCCGAGCGGCGCCTTCTCGGAGAGCGCCGCGTGACCGACCTCGGCGATCACGACGCCCTGCGCGATCGTCGTGACCGCGACGAGGAGGAGCGAGAGCAGGAGCGACGAGATGAGGACGATCGCCGTGCCGCCCGCCATGAGCTGCGCGAACTCTGCCGAGCCTTCCGGAACCGTCTCGGCGCGGGAGAACGCGGCGAACGTGATGCCGCCGATCGCGACCGTGAAGACGATCATCGCGACGAGCTGCACGCCGACGACGAAGCCGAGCAGCACGCCGGGGTTGCCCTTGAGCACCGAGAACGAGCGGCCCAGGATCGTGCCGAATCCGAACGGGTACAGGGGGATGAGGCCCTGTCGGGGTGCCGGCGTCCAGGCCGGAGCGGGGGAGTGGGTCACGATGCACCTCCTCCCGCCATCGTTCCACACGTGGCGCGCCGCGGCGGCGCGTGGCCGCGCGCCTTTAAGCTGGATCCCATGACAGGTCGCATTCTCGTGGTCGACGACGACACCGCGCTCGCCGAGATGATCGGGATCGTACTGAAGAGCGACGGCTTCGAGACGGCGTTCTGCGCCGACGGATCCGAGGCCGTCGACGTCTGGCGCGCCGAGAAGCCCGACCTCGTGCTGCTCGACCTCATGCTGCCGGGCAAGGACGGTATCGAGATCTGCCGCGAGATTCGTGTCGAATCGGGCGTGCCGATCATCATGCTCACGGCGCGCTCCGACACGACCGACGTGGTCTCGGGCCTCGAGGCGGGCGCCGACGACTACATCGTCAAGCCCTTCAACCCGAAGGAGCTCGTCGCGCGCATCCGCACGCGCCTGCGCCCCGCGACGCCCGAGGACAACCAGACCCTGCGCGTCGGCGACCTGACGATCGACGTGGCGGCGCACGAGGTGCGTCGCGGCGACGAGCTCATCTCGCTCACGCCACTCGAGTTCGAGCTGCTCGTCGCGCTCGCGTCGAAGCCCCAGCAGGTCTTCACGCGCGAGCAGTTGCTCGAGCAGGTGTGGGGGTACCACTACAAGGCCGACACGCGCCTCGTCAACGTGCACGTGCAGCGCCTGCGCTCCAAGGTCGAGCGCGACCCCGACAACCCCCGCGTCGTCATGACGGTGCGCGGCGTCGGGTACCGCGCCGGCGCAAGCTCCTGACCCCGTCATGAGCGGCACGGCCACAGGCACGCTCGGCGCACGCGTGCGTGGGCTCCTGCGGCGGCCGCTCCGTGCGTGGCGGCACTCGCTCGAGTTCCGCACGATCCTCATCTCGACCGTCGCGACGACCGTCGCGATCATCATCGCCGCGGTGTGGACGGCGCTCGCGATCCAGACCGAGCTCTACGACTCGCGCCGCGATCAGACGCTCGCCGACGCGAAGCGCGCGATCGACATCGTGCAGAGCTCGCTCGACAACGCGGCGGTCGCGACCGACCGGGCCGCGACGCAGCAGCTGCGCCAGCAGATGCTGCAGGACCTCAACACGGCCTCGTCGACGCGCTTCATCGCCGCGTTCCCGATCCCGGAGCTCTCGAGCGACACGATGCCGTCGGGCTTCACGACCCGCACCGACGGGCTGTTCGAGGGATCGATGGTGTCGGACGGCCTGCGTGAGCAGGTGCGCACGAAGCCCGAGTCGCAGTGGTATCAGGCGATCGGGCTGCAGCACCCCGACGGACCCGAGATCCCCGCGATCGTCGTCGGCCAGCAGCTCGAGATGCCGAACGTCGGCGTCTACGAGGTCTACCTCGCCTACCCTGTGAGCGACGTCGCCCAGACGCTCGCGTTCGTGCAGCTCGCGCTCGCGATCATGGGCGTCGGCCTCGTCGTGATCGTCGCGGGCGTCGTGTGGCTCGTCATGCGCTCGGTCGCCGCGCCGATCGTCGAGGTGTCGCGCGCGAGCGCGAGGCTCTCGGAGGGTGACCTCGCGACGCGCCTGCCCGAGAGCGGCCAGGACGAGCTCGCGACGCTCGCGCGGTCGTTCAACCAGATGGCCGACAGCATCGAGAGCCAGATCCGCGAGCTCGCCGAGCTGTCGCTCGTGCAGCAGCGGTTCGTCTCGGACGTCTCGCACGAGCTGCGCACGCCGCTCACGACGATCCGGCTCGCGGCCGGCATCCTGCACGGTGAGCGCGAGTCGTTCGATCCCGTGACGGCGCGCTCGGCGGAGCTGCTGTACGACCAGGTCGCGCGCTTCGAGCAGCTGCTCGCCGACCTGCTCGAGATCAGCCGATACGACGCGGGCTCGGTCGAGCTCGAACGCGAGTCGCAGAGCCTCAGCGACGTCGCCGAACAGGTCGCCGAGTCGCTGCGCCAGGTCGCGTGGCAGCACGACACCGAGCTGCGCTTCCACGGCGCCGACGGCGACGACGTGGCGGAGATGGATCCGCGCCGCGTGCGGCGGATCCTGCGCAACCTCGTCGGCAACGCGATCGAGCACGGCGAGCATCAGCCGATCGACATCACGGTCGCCCAGAACGAGACGGCCGTTGCGGTCGGCGTGCGCGACTACGGACTCGGCATGCGGCCTGAGGATACGGCGCGCGTGTTCGACCGCTTCTGGCGCGCCGACCCCTCGCGCCAGCGCACGCTCGGGGGCACGGGCCTCGGGCTCTCGATCGCGCTCGGGGACGCGCGCCTGCACGGCGGATCCATCGACGTCTGGTCGCAGCTCGGCGTCGGCACCCACTTCGTGCTGACGCTGCCGCGCGGGGCCGCCGCCGACATGGTCGCGCCGATCCCCGTCGAGCCGCCCGACGCGCTCACGACGGGCGACCTCCGCGCGGGCAACGGCCCCGGCACCGAGACGCTGATCGTGCGGCAGCAGCAAGGCCGCGAGGAGGACACATGATGACGCGCAGGCGCCTCGCCGCGATCGCCGCGGGCCTCGTCACCGCGATCGGCCTCGCGGGCTGCTCGGGCCTGCCCACCGACGGCACGTTCCAGGCCGGCCTCCCGGCCGACGAGCCGGCCCAGGACGCCAGGTGGCAGTTCAGCGCCGAGGGTCCCGAGGAGGGCGCCGAGCCCGTCGCGATCGTGCTCGGCTTCCTCGACGCGGGCGAGAGCCCCGCGAACGACTGGGAGATCGCGCGCGAGTTCCTCACCGACGAGGCAGCGGCCGAATGGGATCCGGACGCCCGCGTCACAGTCGAGAACATCGAGGGCCGCAACATCGGAGAGTTCAACGGTGAGGGCGACGAGGGCGAGGTGAGCGTCGCGGTGTCGCCCGCCGCCACGGTCGACGGATCCGGGCGCTATCAGCGCGCGAACGAGACCGTGCGCGCGCTCGACTTCGAGCTCGCGAGGGTCGACGGCGAGTGGCGGATCGCGTCTGCGCCCGACGGCGTCGTGATCCAGAACGAGACGTTCTCGAGCATCTTCCGCCCGCAGAGCCTCGTGTTCGCGGGGCCGGGCGACCGGCTCGTGCCCGACCTGCGGTGGTTCCCCGACGGGTCGGGCCTCGTGAAGGACGTCGTCACCGAGCTCGTCGAGGGCGGGCCCGCGCCCTGGCTCGAGCTCGCCGTCACGACGGCCTTCGACGACATCGAGCTGCGGGGCGTGAGCGCGAACGCGACGGACCAGGTCGTCACGGTCTCGCTCTCGAGCGCGGCCGAGGATGTCGGCGCGGCTCGCCGCGCGCGCATGCAGACCCAGCTGGAGGAGACGCTCGCGCCGCTCGGCTTCGAGGAGGTGCGCATGATGGTCGGCGATTCGCGGATCGTCGCGCCCGAGGACACTGTCACCTCGGTCGAGCCCGATGCGCGGGCGCTCGTCATGACGGAGGACGACTTCGGCTACCTCAGCGGCGGCGACATCACGCCGATCGAGGGGCTCTCCGCCATCATGCGCGCGCGCTTCACGTCCGAGAGCGACGCGGGTGACCCCGCGACGTCGATCGTGGTCGCCCCCGACCTGAAGAGCGCGGTCGTGCAGACCGAGGCCGGGGCGCTGTGGCGCGTCGACGCCGAGGCCGAGGAGTTCCGCGCGCTCAGCTACGAGGACGGCTGGCTCGCGCCCTCGCTCGACGCGTTCGGCTACGCCTGGTCGGCCGACCCCGGCGACCCCGACACGCTGCTCGCGTGGGGCGAGGGCGACGAACCGCTCGAGCTCGTGGGCGCTGCCGGCCTCACCTCCGTCTCGGCGCTGCAGCTCTCGCGCGACGGGGCGCGCATCGCGATCGCGGGCCGCCAGGACGACCAGGCCGTGCTCCTCGTCGCCGGCGTGCGGCGGGACGCGGACGGCGCGCCGATCGGCCTGTCCGGCGTGCAGGACGTCTCGGACCTCCCCTCGCCCGCCGAGTCGGTCGCGTGGGTCTCCGACACGGTCGTCGCGGCGCGCATCGCCGATTCCGGCACGACGCTCATCCACGAGCAGGAGGTCGGCGGCACGGCCGCGCGCCTCACCGCCAGCTTCGCCTCCGACTGGCTCACGTACGGCAACCCGCAGTCGCGCGAGCGCCTGCTGTCGTCCGACGGATCGATCTACGTGCGCAGCTCGACGACGTGGGAGCAGGCCGGAAGCGGCGTCGAGGTGCTCGCGACGCAGATGGGTGCGCCGCCCACGACCGGCCGGTAGGTCAGCGCGCTCACAGGCCGCGGATCCGCCGGTCGTCGTCCACAGACCGGTCTCGGGCGGGCGCGGGCCGCGAGGATGCCGTCATGGACGCGGCGAAGCGCATCGGCGACGCGCTCTCTGAGGCGCTCGCCTTCGTGCTGCCCGTCGCGTGCGCGGGCTGCGGCGAGGGCGGATCCGCGATCTGTGGGGCATGCCGCGCGGCGCTCGCGCCGGCGGTGACGGTCGCTCCCGCGGGCGGCCTCGTCGTGCACGCCGCGCTCGCCTACGAGGGGCGCGCGGCCGACGTGCTGCGCGCGTTCAAGGGGGAGGGGCGCACCGACCTCGCACGTCCGCTCGGCGCCGCGCTTCGCGCCGCGCTCGTGTCCGCGGCGGCGGGCGCGGATCCGCCGCTTTCCGCCGTTCCCGTGCCGTCCCGGCGCGACTCGCGGCGCCGGCGCGGCTACGCCGTCGTCGAGACGCTGCTGCGCGCGGCGGGCGCCGATCCGGTGCCCGCGCTGCGGTGGTCGAGGCGGGTGGACGACCAGCGCGGGCTCGGCCGCGAGGACCGCGCCCGCAACGTGCGCGCGGCGCTCGACGCGCGAGGGATCCGCCGGGGCGAGCGGGTCGTGATCGTCGACGACGTCGCGACGACGGGCGCGACGCTCCTCGAGGCCGAGCGCGCGCTCGCCGCGGCGGGCGCGCAGGTCGTGGCCGCGGCGGTGCTCGCGCGCACCCCGCTGCACGCCGTCGTGAACGCACAGTGACACGCTCGGAAACGCAAAACAAGAAATGGGTGACAGGGGCGCGAAGGGGGAATACGGTGGGGCCAAGAAGCGACGTGGTTCGCTCACTCCGGGCGAACCGGATTGGGAGGCACAAGATGGACACGAGCATCGTCGGTGTGGGCGTCACCATCACCGAGAGGTTCCGGACCGTTGTCGATGAGAAGCTCGCGCGCGTCGAGACTCTCGCCCCTCGTGCCGACACGCTGGACGTCAAGGTGACGAAGTCCGCACACCATCGCGGACGCGTCGAGGAGACCAAGGTCGAGCTGACCGTCACCGGCAAGGGCAAGGTCGCCCGCGCCGAGGCCCGCGCCGAGGACAAGTTCCAGGCGCTCGAGACCGCGCTGGACAAGCTGACGACCCAGCTGCGCCGCGCGAAGGACAAGCGCGTCACGGGCCGTCAGCGGCCGCAGGGCGCGCACCTCGAGAAGGGCACGGGATCGCTCGAGGGCATCGACATCACCCCCGTCGACGCCGAGACCCTGCACGCCGTCGCGACCGGGACGATCCCCGTGAGCACGCAGGAGGCGGAGGAGGAGTACTCGCCCGTCGTCATCCGCACGAAGACCTTCGCCCCCGAGTGGATGACGGTCGAGGACGCGGTCGACCGCATGGAGCTCGTCGGCCACGACTTCTTCCTGTTCGTCGACGCACGCACCGACAAGCCGAGCGTCGTCTACCGTCGCCGCGGGTGGGACTACGGTGTCATCTCGCTCGACATGCAGGCCCCGCCCGAGCAGCAGCTCGCGAGCTGACATGGGTCGGCGAGACGGCGCCGGGTGCTTCGCCCGGCGCCGTCTCGGCGTTCAGACCGACTTCTCGATGCGCGCCGCGAAGAAGGATCCGGCGTCCTCGCGCAGCGGGTATCCCGCGACCTGCTCGCTCGCGACGACGATGTGCGGCACGCGGAACAGCCACTCGCTCGAGGCGTCCTCTGCGGCGCCGCGCGCCGCGAGCTTCAGCAGTTCGGCGCGCTCAGCGGCGCTCGTCACGAGCTCCGACTGCTGCACCCACTCCGACACCTCGGGGTTCGCATAGCCCCACGACGCCGCGGGATCGGCGAGCGTATCGAGTCCGTCGTCGTCGACATGCTCGTCGAGGATCGCGTCGATCTCGGGGTCGTTCGCGCTCGCCGCGTCGAGCTCATCCGCCGAGAGCTCGCGGATGTCGACGCGCACGCTCACCTCGGCGAGCTGCGTCTGGATGAGCGTCGCGGCGTCGACGTACGGCGAGTCGGCCTCGACCGCGAGCACGACGCGCAGGCCGCGCGCCGCGCCCGCCTCCTCGAGCAGGTCGCGCGCCGCATCGGGATCGTACGGATCGAGCGACGTGAGGTCCTCGTACCAGGGGGCATCGGGCGAGACCGACGAGCCCGTCAGCTCGCCGTAGTCGCCCCAGACGGCCTCCCTGACGGCCTCATCGTCGATCGCCGACGACACGGCTTGGCGCACGCGCGCGTCGGCGAACGGCGCGCGCGTCGCGTTGAAGGCGACCCGGGCGGCCGACGTCGATGCGCCTTCGTGCACCACGAGGGCGCTGTTCGCCCCGAGCGACTCGATCGCGGATGGGGTCGGCTGGTCGGCGATGATGTCGACGGCGCCCGCGACGAGCGCGTTCTCGAGCGCGGGCGCGTCGGAGAAGAGGTGGAAGGTGACCCCGCCGTTGGCAGCCGCATCGCCCCAGTAGCCCTCGAATCGCGCGAGCTGCAGCGAGGATCCCGGCGTCTGCCCCTCGACGGCGTACGGGCCCGTGCCGTCCGGCTCCGATCGCACGTCCTCGGGGGTGTCGGCGCGCGCGATCCACACGCCTGCGAGGGCGCGCGGGAACGTCACGGACGCCTCGGTGAGCGAGATCGTCACGGTGCGCTCGCCGTCGGCCGAGATCGCCGCGATGCGCGCGAGATCGTCGCGCCCCGAGAAGGCCGAGTCGTCCGCCGCGGCGCGCTCGACCGAGGCCACGACGTCGTCTGCCGTGAGCGGCTCGCCGCTGTGGAACCGCACGCCCTCTCGCAGCGTGATCGTGTACGTCAGCCCGTCGTCGGAGACGGCGACGTCGTCGGCGAGGAGCGGGGTCGTCTCGCCAGCGTCGTCGAGGCGCACGAGCCCCTCGTAGACGTTGCCCGCGAGCAGCCGGGCCGCCTCCTCGGCGTCGTCGCCGCGCGCGACGAGGCCGACGTCGACCGTGGCGTCGGGGTCCACCTGCGCGCCGGCGGGCGGCGTCTCGGGACCGCCCGTCGGCTCGGGATCGGTCGCGGTGCAGGAGGCGAGCGCGAGCGTCGCGATCGCAAGGGTCGCGATCACCGCCGGTGCTGAGCGCATGGAGAGAAGGTCCTTCGTTCGGGAACGCGAACGGGTCAGTCGAACATGTCGCCGAGCAGCCCGCCGAGGAGGGCGCCGCCGATGAGGCCGCCCATGATGTCGCCCCCGCCGATGCCGCCGCCGCGCCCGTAGCCGCGGCCGCCCATGCCGCCCATGCCTCCCCAGTCGTCGTTTCGGGAGGTGTCGATGTCGCGCTGGGCGAGCTGCATGGCCTCGTTGCCGAGCTGGGCGGCTCGTCGCGCGAGCTCCTGGGCGCGCTCGCGAGTGTCCTCGTCGGAGACGAGGGTGCCGGCGTCGATGCGCACGCGCTCGGCCTCGGCGAGGCGGGTGCGTGCGTCGGCGCCGATGCGGCCCCGCTGGCTCTCGATGAGGCTGCGGGCGTACGAGATCGCGCGGTCGGCGGCGTCGATGTCGTGCTTCACGTGCTCGATCGAGGGGATGTGCCGCGCGGCGCGCTTGCGCGCGAGCTCGAGGGCCGCGTTCTTGTCGCTCACGCGCGACAGCTCGGTGAAGGGATCCGTCGGGGTGCCGGGTGCCGAAAGCGACGCGAGCGCCTGCTCGAGGTCGGACACGGCCTGCACGAGCTCCTTGGTCTGCCGCTCGGAGCGCGCCTCGGCGATGTCTCTGCGCGAGTCGGCGACGACGTCGGCGAGCGTGCTCTGGGCCCGCATGGCCTCGATCTCGAAGTCGTCGACGGCGTCGAGGATCCCCTGCGCGCGGCGCACGGCCTCGGTCGCGGTCTCGAGGGCGACCATCGCCTCGTCGCGGCGCCCCGCGTCGCGGCGGCGCACGGCGACGTCGGCCGAGTGCCGCGCGAAGTCGATCAGCTGACGGCCCTCGGCGGGGTTCGCGCCGACGCGCTGCAGCGCCTCGGCGGAGTAGCGCTCGCGCAGCCGCGCGATCGTCTCCTCGGCGGCCGGGAGCCGCTCGGCGATCCGGTCGGCGTCGGCGCGCACCTTCTCGAGCGCGCGCGGCGCGTTGCGTACCTTCTCGATGCGCTCGCGCAGCACCTCGGTGCGCTCATCGAGCACGTCCTCGGCCCAGTCGCACAGCTGTACGATGCGCGCGTTGCGCGTGCGCAGCTCCTCGGGGGTGTCGGGGATGTGGTCGTGGTTGAGCTGGTGCAGCTCGAAGGCCTCGCGCATGTGCGTCGCGACGGCGTCGAGGCCGTCGCGGAGATCCTTGGTCGCAGTCTCGCCGAGCTCGGCAGAGGCGAACTCGAGCTCGTCGCGCGTCGTGCGGATGCGCTCGTCGGTCGCGACGAGGGCCTGCTGCGCGCGCTGCGCCAGGTCTCGATCCGCGGCGTCCTGCTGCTCCTGCTCTTCGCGCTTCCTCTTGCCCCAGAACACCATGGGCACGATCTTAGTGGTGCGGGCCTTGCGCGCGCTCGACGCGATCTCGGTCTGGGCGAAGGCGCCGGACGAGCCGCACGCCTGAGCACACGCATAGCATCCGGCGGATAGCATGGGCGGGTATGTCTCGCGCCGAGGGCTCGAGGGGTATCCGGCGGGTCGCCGATGCACCCGCCGCAGTCGATCTGGGAGTGACACGTGGCAAATCCGTTCGAGAAGCTTCTCCGCGCGGGCGAGGGGCGCCTCCGGCGCAGGCTGCAACGCGTGGTCAAGGCCGTGGGAGACCTCGAAGAGAGCTACTCGCAGCTGACGGACGACGACCTCCGCGGCGAGACCGCCGAGTTCCGGGCGCGCTATGAGAAGGGCGAGTCGCTCGACGACCTCATGCCCGAGGCGTTCGCCGCCGTGCGCGAGGCGGCGAAGCGCACGCTCGGCATGCGTCCCTACGACGTGCAGATCATGGGCGGCGCGGCGCTGCACCTCGGCAACATCGCCGAGATGAAGACCGGTGAGGGCAAGACGCTCGTCGCAACGCTCCCGGCATACCTCAACGCGATCGCAGGCAAGGGCGTGCACGTCATCACGGTCAACGACTTCCTCGCCTCGTACCAGGCCGAGCTCATGGGCCGCGTCTACCGCGCCCTCGGCATGACGACGGGCGTGATCGTGTCGGGCCAGACGCCCGCGCAGCGCCGCGAGCAGTACGCCGCCGACATCACCTACGGCACGAACAACGAGTTCGGCTTCGACTACCTGCGCGACAACATGGCGTGGCGCAAGGAGGATCTCGTCCAGCGCGAGCACTTCTTCGCGATCGTCGACGAGGTCGACTCGATCCTCATCGACGAGGCGCGCACGCCGCTCATCATCTCGGGTCCCTCGACGGGCGAGGCCAACCGCTGGTTCGCCGAGTTCGCCAAGATCGCGAAGGTGCTCGAGGAGGGCGTCGACTACGAGGTCGACCTCAAGAAGCGCACGGTCGGCGTGCTCGAGCCCGGCATCGAGAAGGTCGAGGATCACCTCGGCGTCGACAACCTCTACGAGTCGGCGAACACGCCCCTCATCTCGTTCCTCAACAACTCGATCAAGGCCGTGTCGCTCTTCCACCGCGACCAGGACTACGTCGTGATCGACGACGAGGTGCAGATCGTCGACGAGCACACGGGCCGCATCCTCGCGGGCCGCCGCTACAGCGAGGGCATGCACCAGGCGATCGAGGCGAAGGAGGGCGTCACGGTCAAGGCCGAGAACCAGACGCTCGCGACCGTCACGCTGCAGAACTACTTCCGCCTGTACGACAAGCTCTCGGGCATGACGGGCACCGCCGAGACCGAGGCGGCCGAGTTCATGTCGACGTACCAGCTCGGCGTGGTCCCGATCCCCACGAACAAGCCCATGGTCCGCAAGGACCAGCAGGACCTCATCTACCGCACGGAGCGCGGCAAGTTCGAGCAGGTCGTCAACGACATCGCCGAGCGCCACGAGAAGGGCCAG
>Ga0079224_100008005_pt1 | contig 14263 bp, 8 predicted proteins | sample Stecom2015_FD_80414 | JGI IMG/M metagenome (GOLD analysis project Ga0079224, IMG submission 80414) | Agricultural soil microbial communities from Utah to study Nitrogen management - Steer compost 2015 | ecosystem: Environmental > Terrestrial > Soil > Agricultural land | place: USA: Utah...
ACGTAAAACCATGTGGTGTTCAATCATCCATATTTCATAGTATTTGGCCCTTACTTCAGAAATTAATTTTAATTTGTAAGATTGAAGAGCTCTTTCAGCAATTGAAATATTTTTTGATTCAACATTCTGCATTGCTTCAAGCTTTCCGCCAAGTGGAAACATTTGTGAAATCATAATATCCTGTGAGAATGCGTTCTTTAAAGGATTAGCTTCGTTAAATGGTACCTGGGAAAATTCAACTCCAAAAGTTGGCTGGGGAAGATAGCCGGTTGATTTACTTCTGTATTCAGCAGATTCAATTCTTGCTTGAAGTGCTTTAAGCTGAGGATTATTCTGTAATGCTTCTGTAATTAGTGAATCAACTGATTGTGCATTTAGCGGAAGAGTTGTCAGCACAAAAAATATCAGATAAAAAGTTATAATTATTTTCGATTTCATTTCTATTCCTCCCTCATCCAATTCGCCATTTTGGAAATTTCAAGTTTGCCTTTTTTCAAAGCATGTTCTTTCATGTAAGCAAAAAGGATAGGCGTAACAACAAGAACGTGAACTGCGGAGGTTAAAAGTCCGCCAATCATGGGCGCAGTTAACGGCTTCATTACATCTGAGCCTGTACCTGAGGCCCACATAATCGGAACTAGTCCAATCATGCTTGTGAAAACAGTCATCAGTTTTGGTCTTAATCTTAAAACAGAACCTTCGATCGTTGCATCATAAATATCCTGTTTTGTAATTTCACCGCGCTCACCCTTCTGGAAGGATCTTATACGTTTATCAAGTGATTCATGGAGATAAACCACCATAACCACTCCGGTTTCAACAGCGATTCCGTACAAAGCGATAAATCCTACCCAGACAGCAACAGAAAAATTATATCCCAGAATGAAAACCATATACATCCCGCCAATGAGTGCAAACGGAACGGATAGCATAACCACTGCGGCTTCCAGATAATCCTTAAATGTGAAATAGAGAAGAACGAAAATTATAAGAAATACTACCGGCATAATTACAGTAATTGTTTGTTGTGCTCTCATCTTGCTTTCATATTGTCCGCTCCATGAATAACTGTATCCGGCTGGGAGATTAAGTTTTGCTTCAATAATTGTTTTTGCATCAGCCATTACACTACCCATATCTCTGCCTCTCGTATTCATAAAAACAATTGAACGAAGCATTCCGTTTTCACTGCTTATCATTGGCGGCCCGGTTGTTATTTTTACATCAGCCAGATAAGCAAGCGGAAGATAAATTTTTGATTTACCCGATGTAGGTAGTAGAGAGGATGATATTTCATCTGTTGTTGATTGAGTTAGCTTATTTACTATCTGCGCTGAACCGCTGTTCATTGAAGCCATGCTGCTTGAAGTACCTGAAGCGGTTCTCATACCTGAATTCATGTCAGATATTGAAGCGGCACTTCCCATTTTATTTGAATACACAGGTATGATCAGATTCTTAAGATTTTCAATATCATTTCTATAATCTCTTTCATATCTCATACGCAAAGGAAATCGCATTCTTCCATCCAGAACAATTCCAAGATTCTGCCCGCCGATTGCAGTTTCAATTATATCCTGTACTTCAGCAATATTAACTCCATATCTTGCAGCAGCTTCCCGCTTTATTTGAATATCAAGATAATATCCGTTCTGAACTCTTTCTGCAACAACATCTGCTGAGCCGTCTACCGTTTTAAGAATTTCTTCAGCTTTTATAGCGTAATATTCAAGCGTATCAAGATTATCTCCGAATATCTTAAATCCGATATCTGTACGAACTCCCGTTGCAAGCATATTTATTCTATTAATGATTGGCTGGGTCCAGCCGTTTCTTACACCGGGAATTTGAAGTTTGCTGTCTAATTCCTGTATGATATCATTCTTCGTAATTCCGGGTCTCCATTGAGATTTATGTTTAAGAAGAATAATAGTTTCAATCATACTTAATGGTGCATTATCTGTTGCAGTTTCAGCGCGGCCGGCTTTGCCAAGTACATGTTCAACTTCCGGAATTTGTTTGATGATCCGATCCTGTACTTGTAATATCCGGTTAACTTCTGTAATTGATGCATTAGGCAATGTAACCGGCATGTAAAGAATTGAACCTTCATCAAGCGGAGGCATAAATTCAGATCCTGTTGAAATGATCATTGGCACGGTAATTAATAACGCAATAACATTTACAGTGATCGTTAATTTCCTGTGTTTTAAAACCCAGTGAATTACCGGTTCATAAAGTTTGTTGAAGAATCTTGTAACAGGATTTTCATTTTCACTTCTGAATTTTCCGCGCATCAGCATTGTCATCAAAACAGGAATTAATGTAATAACAACAGCAGCCGAGCCAATCATTACAAATGTTTTTGTAAATGCCAGCGGTTTGAAAAATTTCCCTTCCTGTCCTGTTAATAAAAATACCGGGAGGAATGAAACGAGAATTATGAGTTCGGAAAAGAAGATAGCACGGCCAACTTGTTTCGCAGAAAGGACAGAAATTTCTTTATAATCTTTTGAAGTAAGTTTTCCTCTATCTTTAATTGCGCGTGCAATATTCCTGTAGGCATTTTCAACCATAACTATTGATGAATCAACGATTACACCTATAGCAAGAATAATTCCGCCCAGGCTCATGATGTTTGATGTGATATTAAATGTGTACATGAGAATAAAAGCGAGCAGAACAGAAATCGGAATTTCTATAATGATTCTTAAAATACTTCTCCAATGAAGAAGAAATATTGCAACCATAATTGATACAACAATAGCAGCTTCCCACAATGCGTTTTCAAGTGTTCCAACAGCTTGTTCAATTAAGCTGCTTCTGTCGTATGAAGGGATGATTTTTACCCCTTCGGGGAGACCGTGAGAAATTTCTTTTATTTTTTCCTTCACATTTTCAATTACATGCTGGGCATTTTCTCCCATACGCATAACAACAATGCCGCCAACAACTTCACCTTTGCCGTCTTTCTCAAGTGATCCTCTGCGTATATCGCCGCCCATCTGAATTGAAGCCACATTCTTCAGAAAAACAGGAATACCATTCTTACTCGTTACTACTGTATTCTCTAAGTCTTTTCTTGATTGAATGTAACCCTGTCCACGCACAAAATATTCTGCATCACTTACTTCAAGAATTTTTCCGCCAACTTCATTATTGCTTCGTTGAATTGCGCTTACAACATCTGAAGTTGAAATATCATACGCACGGAGTTTATCCGGATCAACATCTACCTGGTATTGTTTTACATAGCCGCCGATGCTTGCTACTTCTGCAACGCCATCAATGGCAGAAAGTTTATAACGGACATACCAATCCTGTATTGCTCTTAATGTTCCAAGGTCATGTTTGTCACTTTCAACAGTGTACCAGTAGATGTGTCCAACTCCTGTTCCTTCCGGACCTAAAGTTGGCGTTACGCCGGCAGGAAGCTGAGCCTGAACAGTACTTAATCTTTCGAGCACTCTTGTGCGGGCAAAGTAAAGATCAGTCTCATCTTCAAAGATTACAAAGATGAATGACATGCCGAACATTGAATTAGCCCGCACAGCTTTTACATCAGGTAAACCCTGCAGCGCTGAAACGAGTGGATAGGTGACCTGATCTTCTACGATCTGGGGTGATCTTCCCATATATTCTGTAAAAATGATTACCTGATTCTCAGATAAATCCGGAATTGCATCAACGGGAAGATGTGCCAAACAGTAAATTCCGTATGCTGTTAAAATCAGATAAGCAAGGAGAACGAGGAATCTGTTCCTTGCACTCCAATCAATTATTTTCTCTATCATATTAACTCCAACGGTTGAACATATAGTCCAATTCAAATTTGATTTCATCCGGGATTGCTGCAAACATTAAGTATGAATGCATCAAGCCGGCATAAAAATTTTTATAGTTTAGGATTTCGTTTAGAGTAAATTACTTTACTTAAACTTAGAGTTGATAGATTAAATAAGAAGGATTGAGTTGAACAGATAAAGCTGGTTTGTATGTAATAAAGCTGGAGAAGAACCTTTATCCCTGAAAGAAAAGAATTTATTTACTGTATCAGAATTTAAATCAACAATAACCGGTGCAATAATTTTTAATGTGCTGAAGTTATGAACATCAGTTTTTGTAGAAATGAAATTGTCTTTTACTTTTGCATCCACAAATTGATTTGAACAGCATAACGGAGCCTTCGCTTTTACAAATTTAACTGCCGTGTTGTTCAAATCTTCCGCGCAGCATTTTTTCTGTTGTTTGGCAGCCATACAAGAAGAACATTCTTCTGCACTTATACTTTTTGCCATCTTACATAAATGAACAGAAAGAGGAAGGGAAGTTGTAGATACAAAAAATAAGAGTGTTAAAAGCGATATGTAAAATTTCTTTTTCATTTACATTACAAACTTAAACTTTGATTTTGATTTATACAAACAGTAAAATTTTACCCGATTTAGAAACGTTATTCTGTAAATTATTTTTTTGTACTTTTGCTTATAATTAAAATCATAAATTGAAATAAAATTATAGAGTGCACTGTGGATAAATTTGTAATCAGAGGCGGCAAAAAATTAAACGGAACTGTCAGCATAAGCGGAGCAAAGAATGCTTCTTTGGCTTTACTTCCCGCTGCATTGTTAAGCAGGGATAAATCAAAATTCAAAAACACACCTGAACTTAATGATGTGTATACAATGCTTAAACTGCTGCAGCATCTTGGTGTTGAATCAGAATTTAAAAATGGAGTTGTTGCAATTAATACTTCTAATGTAAATAATTTTGATGCACCATATGAACATGTAAAAAAGATGCGTGCATCAGTTTATGTTTTAGGACCGCTGCTTGCAAAATATGGAAGAGCCAGGGTTTCAATGCCGGGTGGATGTGCTTGGGGCCCAAGACCAATAAATCTTCACCTCGAAGGTTTGAAAAGAATGGGTGCGGAAATTGAACTGGAGGAAGGATATATAATTGCTAAAGCTCAAAAACTTAGAGGTACAAAAATCAATTTTGATATTCCTTCCGTCGGAGCAACAGGGAATATTCTTATGGCTGCTGTGCTCGCCAAAGGTACAACGGTAATAAATAATGCAGCAATGGAACCGGAAATTACTAATCTTGCAGAATATCTGGTTAAAATGGGAGCAAGAATAGATGGTATAAACACCGCGTGTTTAACAATTGAAGGAGTAGACGATCTAACAGGAGCTGAAATAAGTACTATTCCTGATAGAATAGAAGCTGGTTCAATCTTAATTGCCGGTGCTCTAACCAAAGGGAAAATTGGACTGAAAAATGTCCAACCCAAACATCTAAATGCTGTTCTGATAAAACTTGAGAACAGCGGCTGTAAGATATTAGAAAGTAAGGATTTTGTGGAATTAGATGCAGTAAATCTTAATCCTGCTGCCACCGATGTTACAACATCTCCTTTCCCTGGATTTCCAACAGATATGCAGGCTCAATGGACTGCTTATATGGCTTTGGCGGAGGGAGTTTCTACTGTAACTGATTCAATTTATCTGGATAGATTCAAGCATGTTCCCGAGCTTCAACGCCTGGGAGCAGAGATAAGCGTGATTGAAAATAGGGCAGTAGTAAAAGGTGTGAAGAAACTTCGCGGAGCAAAGGTTATGTCCACTGATCTACGCGCAAGTGCATCACTTGTACTTGCCGGATTGGCAGCTAAAGGTGTAACAGAAGTTCTGAGGGTATATCATCTTGATAGAGGTTACCAAAGAATAGAAGAAAAACTAACTCAGCTTGGTGCTGATATTGAGAGAGTGGAGGGAACCGAGTACTAATTTGAGTGAAATCAAAAAAATGATCCGCGGCAAAAAATTTTTATCAGCATTGCTCATCTTCATCCTTATGTTTGATCTGCTGCTGCTTTTTTTCCCGCTTAGTTCTGTTTTTGGATATGAATTTTCAGCACTAAATTCAATTGTAATTGTGGTGCTTACCGGAGTTTTTACTATTCATCTTTATAGAAATGCAGTTCCGGATAATCTTATATCAAATAGATTAACAATTACTTCTTCCATACTCTTATCCATTCCACTAATTATAGGAAGCTTAATTTCAATATTTGGATTAAGCTGTTCATTTACAGATGGTTTACTCTTCTACATTTTTATAACAATTCCCGCCGCTGTTATCGGGTGTTCCCTTGGATTAATTTCATTTTCAATCTCTAAAAAATTTGGGTACGTTGTTTTTTCAATTTTATTTCTTCTGATTGCTCTAATTCCCGCTGCAGAGATTTATATTTTTCCGCAGGTATATTTTTACAATCCATTTATTGGTTTCTTTCCCGGAACAATTTATGATGAAGCTTTAAGTATTAACAGCTCAATCATTCTGTACCGGTTTATTAACCTGTTCTATTTCGGAATAGTTTTTATTCTGCTGAAAAAATTTCATTCCCGGAAAATTAATTTTTCAAAATGGATAATTATTTCCTCATCAGCACTTTCTGCGGTAATTTTCCTTATTGCTTCACCTTATCTCGGATTCAGTACATCTGATTCCACACTTCAAACAGAATTAAGCGGATATATTGAAACAGAACATTTTAAAATTCATTATTCAGAAAAGATTGAGGAAAAATTAATCTACGCGGCAATTGTTCATCATGAATATTATTACAATGAACTTTCCGGATTTTTTAATATCAAACCGAAAGAAAAAATTACATCATACATTTTCAGTAGCTCTCATCAAAAAGGGAAACTATTTGGTGCTGAAAATGCGGATGTAGCCAAACCGTGGCTGAATCAAATTTATACTAATATTAATAACTACAGCCTGACTCTTAAACATGAAATAGCTCATGTATTTACGCGTGAATTTGGAACCGGAATATTTAAAATTGCTGATGGATTTAATCCTGCATTAATTGAAGGGATTGCTTCTGCTGCTGATCCGGTTTATGATGAAAACAGGATTGAATATCTAGCAGCAGTTGCATATCAGAATGGATATAAAGCAAGCATTCAAAATTTATTTGGTTATGTAAATTTCTTTTCCGGAGCTTCAACGCTCTCATACATTTATTCCGGTGCTTTTGTAAAATTTCTTATAGATAATTATGGAATTGTAAAATTTAAAAAGCTTTATTCCAATCTGGATTTTGAAAATGCTTACAAGAAATCTCTGCCTGAACTTGAAAAAGAATTTTATTCGATTATAAAATCAATTCCCGCTTCAGGCAAAGAACATACTGCACATTATTACTTCGGAAGAAAATCTATATTTCAGAAAGTCTGCCCGAGATATGTTGCAGACAGAATGAAGGAAGCCGCAGAACTATTCAGCAATAATTTATTTGAGGAATCCGCCGGAATTTTTAGCGATCTTTATAAGGTTAGTGCAAGTTATTCTCCGCTAATCGGATGGATAAATTCCCTGGAAAAAATTAATGAATTGAACAAAGCAGACAGCATATTAACATCAGAAATAGAGGGATTCAAAAATTCAGCTTACTACTATAATTTAGAATTAAAACTTGCAGATTTATCTGCTTTGCAAAATAACAGTGCACGTGCGGAATCATTATATAGCACGCTAATTATTCAAAATCCGGAAAGAAGATTATTTTATCTTTCAAACCTTAGGAAAAATCTTCTGTCAAATCCTGCAAGATTAAAAATTTATCTATCCGGAAATGAATTTAACAAGTACATTATTTTGCGTGAGCTGAATAAAACCAGTTATGATTACTATTCATTTCCAGTTCTTGCAGATTTATCATGCGTGTTAAAAGAAGATTTTGATTTATTCCTGAAGCAGTTCTCTCATACAATTATTGTAAGAGATTATTCTGAAGCATACGCAGTTTATTCATTATCAAAATTCTTTGCGGAGAATCTGGATTTTAACCGTGCAAGTAAAATGGCAGCATTGGCACTGAGATACAGAAATATTGATCAGAATTTCACTTATATTCTGGAGAGCAATTTTAAGAAAATGGAATGGTTCAGACTAAATGCTGAAAAAATTTTAAATAAGATTTCAAATGCAGAATGAACTCAACAGATAAAATATTAAGCAACACAAGAATATCTGCATACTTTCTTGGCTTTATAACTTTTGTGTTGATCGTTTATATTTTAGCAGCGTTAAGAGCTATTCTAATCCCTGTTACAATTGCTGTGATGTTAACTTTTCTTTTTCATCCGCTCTTAAAATATCTTAAGAAATACAAAATACCGAAGTGGATAACAATCATTTTTCTTTTCCTTTTTCTGATAAGTATGAACTACCTTCTTGTACTTATCATCGCTTCAAATGTTGAGACATTCCAGGACAAGCTTGAAATATATTCTTCCAATCTTTCAACATACATTCAACAGTTACTTGAACCTTTCAATTTCAGCTTGAGAGAACTTGCTGAGATGACCGGCGTTAAAACTGATGATTTCCAGATTGGCAATATTTTTCACCGGCTGTTTGAATCCGGAGTGATTACAAATGTTTTCAATTCAACCATTTCATTGCTTGGTGATTTCTTTATCTCCGTAATCTTTTGGGTATTTATGATTATGGGCAAAGAAAAATTTGATGCAAGATTGAAAATTGCTTTTGCCGAAAGAGGAGAAATTATTTCAAAAAATGTAACGAATATTGATGAACAACTTCAGGCTTATATTTTTATTAAAACACTTATCAGTTTGGGAACCGGATTAGTTACAACAATTATTCTTTTAATTTATGGAATTGATTTTGCAATCATCTGGGGACTTCTTGCATTCATCTTAAATTACATTCCAAATATCGGTTCATTGATTGCAACCATTGCACCAATATTAATTGCTTTTCTTGAATTTGGCTTTGGCTTCAAAACAATTTCTTTGGGAGTCTTATTATTAGTAACTCAAAACGTTTTCGGAAATTTTTTAGAACCGCATTATATGGGAAGGCAAATGGACCTCAGTCCGGTGTTTGTATTATTCTCATTAATCTTCTGGGGATGGATTTGGGGAATTGTTGGAATGTTTCTTGCCGTACCAATTGCAGCGTTCATTAAAATTCTTTTCTCAAACATTGAACCTTTAAAACCTATTGCAATAATTATGGGAACAAAAGCTTCTGTTAATGGCACACTACCGGAATAACTTAGTTGCTTATTTCACATCCTTATAAAAAATAAAATCTGATATTTAGTTAAAAAGAAAAATCATGTAGGATTTAAATGAATGCAGCAATGCGTGATACTGCTGATTATACAAAGTTCATTGCGTTTTTTTTAGGATTCATTTGTTTCGTTGTTCTTGTTTTCATACTAATGAGTTTGAAAGAAATACTTGTGCCTGTAACTATTGCAGTATTCCTTACATTACTATTTCATCCTGTGGTTGAAATTCTGCACGGCTACAAAGTACCAAAATGGCTCAGCATTATTTTGATTCTATTACTAATCACAACTCTATATTATTTACTTATTCTTTTGCTTCTCCCGGAAATAAATATTCTTCCGCAGCGTATTTCAGATTATGTTCAAAGCATTCTTCCCGGAATACAGAAAGCTTTACAGCCTCTTAATATTTCCGTTACTGAACTTTCTCAAATAATAGGAATTAATCTTGAGCAGTTCAGGAGAGAAGAGGAAGTGGTAGAAAATATTGTTAAGGAAGGAATAGCTGGCAAATCTTTAGTATCAATTACATCTCTTATGGCTGATTTAACTTTTACACTAATATTCTGGTCATTTATGATTGCCGGAAAGAAAAAATTTGAACTGAGACTTCAAAAAGCATTTAGTGAAAACAGGCGGGAAGTTATTCATACAATTACCACAATTGATGAACAGATGCAGTATTTCATTTTACTTGAATCGATAATCGGACTTGCTTTTGGCACATTTGTTTCAGTACTGTTAAAATTAAACGGAATTGAGTTTGCAATCCTCTTTGGCTTCTTGGCATTTATACTTAACTTTATACCTAAAATCGGCGTTGTAATTGGAGCGCTTCTGCCGCTCATCTATACAATATTAGGATACGGTTTTTCGCTGCAGACAATAGTTGTAATAGTTTGTCTGGCATTAGCAGTTTTTATAATTGCAAAATATGTAGAGCCTCATTTCCTCGGGAAATATATTAATCTCAGCCCGGTATTTGTTTTATTCTCATTAATTTTTTGGGGATGGATTTGGGGAATTGCGGGACTTTACCTGGCTTTTCCGATTGCAGCGGTAATAAAAATATTTTTCAGCAATATTGAATCACTAAGACCTCTTGCTATAATTATCGGCAGCAGGGTTCAACTTCAAAAGGATGTATTATTAAGTGATAACGGATCTCACGAAAAAGTTACATAGCTTCGCTTTTCTTTCTGCAGCACAGGAAGCTGCAGCTAATTTAAATGTTAAAATTTTTATTGTTGGCGGATTTGTTCGTGATCTGATTTTAGGCAAAGAAAAAAAAGAAATTGATTTTCTTGTTATTGGTGATGGAATTGAATTTGCAAATGCTTATGCAAAACTGCTCGGAATAAAACGCGTTTCGGTATTTAAAAATTTTGGAACTGCACACTTTGTTTATAATGATTTTAATCTTGAATTTGTTGGCGCAAGAAGTGAATCATACAGCCGCAACAGCCGCAAACCTGAAGTTAAATCAGCAACATTTGAAGAAGATATAAGCAGGCGTGATTTTACAATGAACACTCTTGCAGTTTCACTTAATGATGATTTTGGAAAACTAATTGATATCTATAACGGCCTTTCTGATATTCAGAATAAAATAATAAAAACACCGGTTGATCCTAAAATTACTTTTAATGATGATCCGCTAAGAATTTTACGCGCGTACAGGTTCGCATCTCAATTAAATTTCCAGGTTGATCCATCAATTAATGAAGCATCTTCATTATTAAGAGAGAGATTAAAAATAGTTTCACCTGAAAGAATTACAGATGAATTTCTGAAAATTCTTAAATCACCTCAGCCTTCAACTGGATTGAAACTTCTTTTCCACTCCGGAGTTCTTGAGATAATTTTTCCTGAGATTGCAAATCTTGCCGGAGTTGATCAGCGAAAAGATTATCATCATAAAGATGTATTCTTTCATACCTGCCAGGTTGTTGATAATATTTCGAAAGCTGCAGATAATGTCTGGCTGCGCTTTGCAGCACTTGTTCATGATATTGCAAAACCGCAGACAAAAAAATTTGTTGAAGGAGTTGGATGGACATTTCACGGACACGAAGAACTCGGTGCAAGAATGATGAAATCTATTTTTAAGAGAATGAGGCTTCCGTTATCAAAATTGGAGTATGTTGAAAAACTAATCAGGCTTCATCTCCGCCCGATTGCTTTATCAAAAGAAGAAGTAACAGATTCAGCAATCAGAAGATTAATTGTTTCTGCAGGAGAAGATCTTGATGATCTGATTACTCTTTGCCGTGCTGATATTACAAGTAAAAATCCCGATAAGGTAAATCGTTATCTTGAAAATTATGAAAACGTAATGGCAAAGGTTTGGGAGGTTGAAGAGAAGGATAAATTGAGAGCTTTTCAATCTCCGGTTCGGGGTGAAACTATAATGGAAGTATGCGGTTTAAAGCCGTCAAAAAAAGTTGGGGAGATAAAATCAGCTATTGAAGAAGCAATACTTGATGGAAAAATTGGCAACAATTATGATGAGGCTTATGAATATCTTTTAAAGATAAAAGACAAGTTCTTAGATTAAGCTGTTTTACTGTTTCTAACTGTTTTCATTTTCTTTTTTTATAAGATTAGAAATATGGATTCACAATTCAGATTACCTGTAAAGATTTATCATCCGCTGTGCAACCGCACATGTAATTATTCTACCGTCTGTATATAAAAGCGAATAATGAAAGGTTGAGTTAATATTTTTGTCTCAACTATGTTACTGAAATTAAATAAATTACACGGACATCTTTAAAGTTCTTGTATAATTTTCTTAATTAAAACCAGTTAACTTTTTAATTTCCTGAAATTAAATCCGGAGAAAATAAATGCGATTATTCTTTAGCTTTCTGTATCTGATAATTTTTACAGCAGCTTTATATCCTCAAAAATCATTATCACTTGATGAAGCAATAAAAATTGCTTTGCAAAGAAATACTACTCTGGAAAAAGCAGAAAATAACATTAAAACATTTGAGGCAAACAAACTTGCAGCTTACGGAAATCTTATGCCAAATATTGGGGCATCCGGCGGCTTTAACTGGAACCGCCGTCAGCAGGCTGCAATTTCTGAAACAAGAATTATTAATGGTATTCCGATTACCATTGAATCAGATGCTACAACTTCCGAAGTAAGAACCTATGATGCCAACATTGGTTACAACTGGACTTTGTTTGATGGACTTTCAAACATTGCAAATGTTTCAAGATCAGATAATAATCTGAAATCAGCAGAGTATACAATAATGAGGGTAAAACAGGATGTTGTTTTTCAGACGATCAGTTTATACTATGATGTTATAAATGCAAGGCAATTACTTAAAGTTAAAGAAGATGATTTGAAAAGATTTCAGAAAAATCTTGAAACAACTACAGAAAGAAATAAGCTTGGCGCTGTAACTCTTGCGGATGTGTATGCCCAGCAGGTTCAGGTTGGCAACGCTGAACTTGAAGTAATAAGAACAAAAAATTTACTTGAAACTGCAAAGGCAAATCTGTTATACTTCCTTGGTCTTGATGTTCTTGAAGAATACAATTTTGCAGATTCTTTAACTGATCAGGAAAAGAATTTGCTTGATGACAGAATTAGTGAAGATTATACAAATTTAACGGAGCTTGTTAATCTCGCTTTGGAAACAAGACCGGACTATAAAAGCAGAAAGTATGATTTGGAAAGCGCAGAAGATGCGGTTACAATGGCATGGGGAGGATATCTTCCAACATTATCAAGCAGCGGTGGATTTGGTTCCAGCGCAAACTCATTGGATCAGCTTTTTGAATCAAAAGGATATTCTTTCGGATTAAGTCTGAACATTCCAATCTTCTCCGGCTTTGCGGTTGATAACCAGGTTCAGCAGGCTAAAGTACTATCAGAAAATACTGCAGTTGAACTTGTTGAGCTTGAAAGAGCAATTAAAAGAGATATTCAAACTGCATTTTTAAATTTGCAGGCTGCAGAAAAAGCATTGGAGGTTGGTGAAAGAAATGTGATTGCTGCAGAGGAAAATCAGAAAATAGAAGAAGAAAAATATAATCTTGGTTCCGGTACAATTCTGAATGTGCTTGTTGCAAATGCTGAATATACAAACGCAGTTACAAACTACATCAATGCACAGTTCGATTATTTGAGATTAAGTGAAGAGTTGAAATATCAGCTCGGTAATCTTGATTATTCCATGTATGAATGATCATCAACTAAGATTTTAAATAAATTTAATAATAGGAGTATTCCATGGCGAATGGGAAACAAAAAAAATCGAAGAAGAAAGTAATTATATTCGGCGGACTCGGGCTGCTTGTTGTTGTATTAATTCTGATTGCATTTCTTGGCGGAAGCAAGGAAGAAATAATTGCTGTTCAGGTTGAAGAAGTAATTAAGAGAGACATTACCCAGACAGTTGCCGCAACCGGAAAAATTGATCCGGAGTTTAAAGTTGTAATTACTCCTGAGGTAACCGGTGAAGTTGTTAATCTGCCGGTAAAAGAAGGAGACAAAGTTAAGAAAGGTGATCTTCTCTTAAAAATAAAACCAGATGTTTACATCGCTCAAAAGGAACGTGCGGAAGCAAATCTTGCATCTGCAAAATCTACCCTTGCAATGAGAAAAGCGGAACTTGATAAAGTGAATTCTGACTTCAAAAGAATAAAAGAACTCCATTCCAAAGGTCTTGCAAGTGATGCAGAACTTGAAACAATTGAAAGCACATATCTTCAGGCAGAAGCAGCTTATCATGGTGCGCAGGCAAATGTTGCACAGGCAGAAGCATCTCTTCGTGAATCAAATGAAGAGTTGTACAAAACAACAATTTATTCACCAATGGATGGTACTATTACACAATTAAACATTGAGCAGGGTGAAAGAGTTTTGGGCAGCGGATTCAGCCAGGGTACTAATATAATGACTGTTGCAGATCTCGGAAATATGGAAGCAGTTGTTGATGTTGATGAAAATGATGTTGTACTGGTTTCTATCGGTGATACCGCTAAAATTAAAGTTGATGCTTTTGGTGATAAAGAATTTAAAGGTGTTGTAATAGAAATCGGAAACAGTGCACAAACTGCAGGATTGGGTACACAGGAACAGGTAGTTAATTTCAGCGTTCGAATTAAATTAAT
>Ga0079224_100008006_pt1 | contig 14263 bp, 10 predicted proteins | sample Stecom2015_FD_80414 | JGI IMG/M metagenome (GOLD analysis project Ga0079224, IMG submission 80414) | Agricultural soil microbial communities from Utah to study Nitrogen management - Steer compost 2015 | ecosystem: Environmental > Terrestrial > Soil > Agricultural land | place: USA: Utah...
CGCGCCGTCATCCGAGCAGCCGCCGTTGCCCCACGCGAGCACGCCCAACTTCTTGTCGCCGAGCCCGCTCAAGTCCGCGGGACGGTACACGACGTGCTGCGGCAGCGAGGCGACTTCTTCCTTGATCGCGGGAAACGGACCCGTGCCCGGCGTGTCCTGAATTTCACGCCGCTCTTGCGTACCAGGATCAGAGCTCATTTGTGCGGGCTGGTCCTGACTGCATGCCGATAGGTGCATGAGGGCAAGTATGCCTACCATCGCTTGCGCGATCGGTGCGGCATTCAGTCTGTTCCCGGCCATGTGTTCGATCATTTGTTATCCCCAAGTCGGCGACGGATTGACGCGGCGAAGAGACGCCTGCCGCGTGTTCACAAATGATAGTCCACTTTCAGTAATGACATTCAACTTGCGGGTCAGGAGGGGAGCGCTGTGAGCGCGGAGGGTAGAGCTCAGCGCGGCTCGAAGCCATGCGACTTCATCACTTGGCGCATGACTTCGTACCCGCGCCGATTGGGATGGACGCCGTCATTGCCTAGCTCACCCTTGAGCTCACCCGACGCTCCGGCGAGCGCCGAGTAATAGTCGATGTACCGAAGCTGCTTCTCCTTCGCATAGGTGCGCAGCCAATCGTTCATCTTTTGGATGACCGGCACCGGATCGATGTCCGGACGCCAATTGAATTCAGCGGCAGGCGGGATACTCGCGAGCGCGACCTGGATGTCGTTCGTCAGTGCGAGGTCCACCATCGACATGATGTTGTTCTGAACATCCTGCATCCTGATCGCGCCCGTGTTGCCGGCGATATCGTTCGTGCCTGCCATGATGTGCACCATCTTCGGCTTCAATGCGACCACGTCGGCACGAAATCGCACGAGCATCTGCGAGGTGGTTTGACCGCTGATGCCGCGATTGACGAAAGCGGCTTCGAACAGCTTCGGATCGGCGAGCTGCCAGTTCTCGGTGATGGAGTCACCCATGAACACCGCAACCGGTCGTTGTGGGCGTTGAACGACGACTGCATTCGCGGCTTGGTAGCGGCAGAGCGCCGCCCAATCCGTTGCCGATTGTTTGCGCAGCGCTTCGCCAAAGCCTTGCATGTCTGGGTGCTGTCTCACCCGATCGAGGTCGGAGGGCGACAGAGCGCGCGATTCGATGAAGAGCTCGACGAATAACTCGCGCAGGGCTGGCGTCGGGACGACGGGCTCGCCGCACGGCTGCTCGACGATTCCGACTTTGGACTGTGCCAGTGCAGTGGAGGTCGTCAGCAAGAGCAGGAAAGCGAGAAGGTTCGATGCGCGGGACATAGGTTCACCATATGGAGCAAGAGTCAAAACGGTTTCGCGTGGACGGGTCAGGCGGACTGATCGAGGCGCTGTCGCCAGAGATCGTAAAGGTCGATCCACTTTGCCGAGGGCGTGTTCGGTCGGCCGACGCCGAACGCGTGACCGCCTTCCTGCAGCAAGTGCGCTTCGACAGGGCGCTTTGCTTCGCGCATCGCGTGCATGAAGCGCAGGCTGTTCTCGACCGGAACGGCATCATCGTCCATGGCGTGAACGAGGAATGAGGGAGGCGTTTGCGCATCGACGTTGAGCTCTGGGCTGCGTCGGCGGATGTCGGCTTCGCTTGGCGACTCGCCGAGGAGGAGATCGCGAGACATCTTGTGCGTCCACTGCGCATCCATCGTGATGACCGGATAGATCAGTGCCGCGGAGTGAGGACGAGCGCTCAAGTCATCGACGCGATCGACCCGCTCGCAGACCTGCGACGCGTGGTTCGTCGCGAGCGTTGCGGCTAGATGACCGCCTGCGGAAAAGCCGAGTACACTGACCTTGTCCGGGTTCAGACTCCATTCCTCGGCACGAGCGCGAATCAGGCGCAGGGCACGTTGTGCATCCTGGAGCGGTACGTCGCTGCGGCCTTCCCAGCCTTCGCCCGGCAAACGGTAAGCGAGAACGAACACCGTGAGGCCGCGCGGTGTGAGTTGCTCCGCGAGCTCGACCCCTTCATTCGCGACCGAGACGAACCAATACGCACCACCTGGGATCGCGAGCACCGCCTCGCCATTCGGGCGCTCCGGCCGAAAGACGTGCAGCCGAGGTTCCTCGATGTTGCGCAGGAACACAGGAACATGCTGTGCCGGAAGCGGTTGCGCGCGATAGCCCGCATGACCAGGCGGCTTTCCAGGCCACAATGCGATCGTCGGCGCTTTTTGCCACGATTCCGGCAGCGCGCGCGGAAGCGGAGGGCGCGGAGGCGTGGGCTTGGCTTCCTGTGCTGCGGCGTGCGTGGCGAGCCACGATCCGGCGCACACGAGGCCACCTTTGAGTAACAAATCCCGTCGATTCATCGTAGTCATATCGCGGCCTAGTTCTCTCGAGGTGATGTGATTCGGAACCTAGTTCTCATCGAGCTGAAGCGCGTCCGGCGCCGCTGGTCGGCTTGCCGAGCTCTCGGTCGAAGAAGCGCACGATCACGTCATAGCAGTCGCGCGATTCCGGTACGTCGACGTTGTAGAAGAAGCCGTGGAACATGCCTTCCCACACATGCAGCCGTGCATCGACACCGTACTTCGTCAACAGCGCGTGTGTATGGACCGCGGAGCTCAGCTCGAACGCCCGGGTGCCGCTCACGATCAGCGTTGGCGGAAACTTCCGGAGTAGCTCAGGCGAGTTCGCAGGTGCGACGAGCGGATCATCGAGCGACGCGTCTTCGAAGTAGATAAGCGGCAAGTTGCCCTTTGTGCCTTCGCTTGGCGGAGGAGGCGGCATGCGTGCTTCGCCAATCGGCAGCGTTGTGTAGGCGGCATCGCCGCCGAAGCCGTTCGATGCCAGCGTCATGCCGGCGCACAAGATGCCAATCGCGCCTGGATTCGGCAGTCCGTGCTTCTGGAACCACGCCACAGCCATACCTGTGAGCATCCCGCCCGCGGAACAGCCATAGATGCCGATGTCTTGCGGTCGATGCGTCCTGAGCAGCTCTCGATAGGCGGCAGCGACATCTTCGCTTGCGGCCGGAAAGCGATGCTTGGGGGCTTGGCGGTAGTTCAGACTGATCACTCGGATCTGTCCGACTGCAGCCACGGGAATCGATTCGAGTTCGGCGCAGGCGGGCCAACAGCCGATGAAGCCGCCGCCGTGCAAGTTGATCAGCACACGTTCGCGATTGCGATCGGCGATGCCTTGCTTCGGTCGATACTCGTACGCGGGCACACCGCCAATCTCGATCTCGCGGCGTTCCACTGCGAAGAGCTCGTGTTGGCGATTCAGGAAACCTACCAGCAGCGGAGGGATTCCGTTGTCTGGCCCGAGCATTCTCGGATTCTGCATATCGTGCAGATGCTGGGTTACATACGCCTGGCCTTCCGGACTCAAGAACTCCGATATCGGTACGGTGTGCTGCGGCACGACCACGGCACCGTCCGGCGAGATCTCGATCGCCCTTCGATTCGACGATTCGGCGGCGCCACTCACATTCATATGAGCCGCCGCCAGCAGAATCGCTGCCGTTCGTGCGAGCGCAGACGAGGCTAGGCGAGAAGATCGCTTCATAGTTCCCCCTTCTTCGAATCGTGCCGGCAACTGTAGCGCCTTGTGCAAACGATTGCACTACGGAGCGCGAAAGGGCTGCGATCACCGATTCGCGGAGGTCGCTTCGAGGCTATGCGGTCTTCTTTCGTCTACCGTTCTTGGCGTTCGAGCTGCGCGACTTCGGCAATGAGCGGAAATGCTCGCGCAGGCTCGACCCGCGGACGACGAGCTCGGTTGGGATGACGGCAGACTCGTTCGGTTCGCCTCGGATCGCGCTCATGAGCTTCTCCACGAGCAGCCGCGCGCCGACATGGCAGTTCTGTCGAATCGTCGTCAGCGGCGGGCTCGTGTACGCGGCGAAGGGAATGTCGTCGAAGCCGGTGATCGCAACATCGGCGGGGATTCTGCGTCCGCGCTCGACCAGCGCTCGCATGGCGCTCATTGCGAACACGTCGGAGCAGGCGACGACGCCATCGAACTCCACCCCGGCGTCGATGAGCGACCCAATGGCGTGATAGGCCGTATCGCTGCCGAAGCGCACGGCCACCTCCAGATGCGGTTGCCGCTCGATACCTGCATTGCGAAGCGCCTTCGTGTAGCCGCGCAATCGCGCGCCGACTTCCGGAGCGCTCGGATCGCCCAAGAACGCGATCGAGCGGCAGCCTTGCGCGATCAAGTGCTCCGTGGCGAGCTCGCCGCCGCTTTCGCTGTCCGACCCCACGCTCACATACCGCTGGCCCTTCATCTTGCTACCCCAGACCACCATGGGGAGGTGGGAAGCAGCCAGCTTGTTCAATGCCTCGTGGTGCAAGCTTTGGCCGATGATGATGATGCCGTCGGCACGCCGACCTCGCAGCGTGCTGATCACCCAATCGGACGGATCCTGCGTGAACTTCGACAGCAGCATGCTGTATCCCGCGGCGGAAAGCTCATCCGCGATCGCACCCACGATCTCGAGGAAGAACGGATCCGATAAGTTCTGCTTGGCCGCATGCGCGAGGGGGATGATGACGCCGATCGTTCGCGTCAATCCGGTTCTGAGACTGCTTCCCGCGGCATCGACTCGGTAGTTCAGGCTCTCGGCGGCTTCGCGCACGATGCGGCGCGTTTCTTCCGAGATCACCTTGCTGCCGGATAACGCGCGTGAGACGGTGGACAGCGAGACGCCAGCGCGCCGCGCGACTTCCGCCATCTTGTTGGTCGCTTTCTTCTTTCGCATTTTGGCTTATGACGTCCCTTTGAGCGACGAGGCAAGCGCGACTATATCGGGCGGACGCATTTCGGTCATGCGCCGCGTTCCGCTTAGAGTCGATGCCTCCGTCTCCGCCATCCTGATGGTTTGTCTAAGTGGCCAACGACAGCGAAGCCGTCGCGCCGTCGTGTTGCGAGTACTCGATGCGATGCTGCCCTGTCCGCAGCTCGATGTGGAGGCGCGCGAATGCCTGGTCTTTGCGCCAGCGCAGATCGAGGGTGTCGTCCGAGGACTCCGCCAGCGCAAACGTGCCGCCGAAGGCGGGATGCGTATTCCTGAAGCGGATCAATTCCAGAAGTCGTTGCACCATTGGGCGCCGCAGGGCTTCATCGATCTCCGCGCGCGTGTAATAACGTCGATTGATGTCGCGGCCGACATGCGTACGCGAGAGGAGTTTCATGTCATTGGTGCCTCCGAGCAGTCCCACATAGTAGACCTGCGGCACGCCGGGTAGGAAAAACTGGATCGCGCGGGCCAAGAGATACTTCAGATCGTTTCGGCCGAGCGCGTCGTAGAACGTACAGTTGACTTGATACAGATCCAGATTCGACGCGGCGGTCCCCGTCGCGCGCAAGCTTTCGCCATGGCTATTCGCGTGGATCTGCTCCACGAGATCGTCCAGGTCCTTCGCGTCCACGAGTCCAGGATGCGCCTCTCGATCGCTCGGATCCGCGTCGATATCGATCACTCCGATGCCATCGTGCGTATCCAAGACCGTCAACGCGTTATGCGGACGGATATGAATCCATTCCTTCAACTGTCGTGCGGAGCTCTTGAACAACGCATGCAGGATCAACGGCGGCAACGCGAAGTCGTACACCCAGTCCACGTGGCGGGCGATCTCGATCTGCCGCTTGTAGTACGAGTGAACCTCGACGAGCACCTCCATGCCGAGCTGCTTGGCGCGCTCGGAGAAATTGCGAATGAAATCGAAAGTCTCATCGATCATGAAGCAGCTCGTGCCCGCCTTTTTGATGGCATAGCCGACGGCGTCCAAACGCACCAAGCGGATGCCGTTCGCGGCAAAGGTCTTCAGGATGTTGTCGAGGTACTCGACCCCCTTCGGATGATGGACATCGATGTCGAGCTGCTCGGATGTGAAGGTCGTCCACAAAATGCGCTTCGAGCCGTCGGCGAGTGTCATCGAGGTGAACGGCAGGCCGGGGCGAGGGCGGTAAATGTTCAGCAGCTCGCGCTCCGTCGCGCCGTTCGGAAACACGCTGCTCCACGTCAAGAACATGCCGGCGTACGGGCTGCGATCGCCCCGCGCCGAGAAGTCCAGGAATTGCGGTGACCGAGCCGAGATGTGATTGACGATGACATCGGCCATCACATCGATCTGGTCGGCGATCTCACGCACGTCTTCCCAACTGCCAAGACGCGGGTCGACTTCGGTGTGATCGATTGGATCGAATCCGGCGTCAGCGCCATCGAGCGGATAAAAGAAGGGCAGCAAGTGCACGCCGCCGAAGAGCCCGGATAGAGGGCCGCGCAGCAATTCGCGCATTCCGTGCAGCGTACCGCCGAGTCGATCGGCGTAAGTGATGAGTTGAACCTGATTCTTCATTCCCAGTGAAATCCTCGTCTCGAGATAAGCGACTCGATCAGCTCGCGGATGCCTCGCCGAATTCCTTATCGGTCATGTGTAAGCGGTTGCCCGCGGGATCCAGCAGCCAATTCAGCAGCAAGCCTACGCAGAGCAACGAAGCGATGCCGGCGGCCAGCACGAAGCCGGCGCGGGGAGTGCCGTAAAGATCGCTGACCGCGCCCATGGCAAGCGGTCCCAGTGCCGCCGCCGCGGCAGTAAAGAACAGAATCACACCGGCCGCGGCGCCGTGCTCGTGTTTGGGAAAACAACTGATCGCTTTCGAGTTGAGCGTGGGGTAAATGATCGACATGAACAGACCCGATAACGGCAGCAGCCACGCTGCCGCATTCACGCCGAGGACGAGCGAGCCGACGAAGCACAGCGCGATTGCGAGACTGAAGATGCCCAACGCAGCGCGCCACGCGACATGGCCGAGGAACCATGCTCCGAGAAAGCGGCCGAGCGCACGCAGGACGAAGAAGATCGCGAGCGCGTAGATCGGCAGCCATGCTATGGGGCCGTCGTACGCCTGCAAGAAGGTCGGCATCCACACGTAGATCGCGACTTCCGCCGCGACGTACAAAGCAATCAGGAGTGAGAACCCAGCCGCGAACGGATCCTTTAGGATCGAGACCATCTGTCCTAGCGTTGCGCGCTTAGCGTTGCTCTGCGTCGCCGGATATTGCACGCGGCTCGCGATCGCGACCAGTACGATGCAGATGCCTGCCGCGAATATATACAGCCATTTCCAGGAAGTTCCTGCCGCGAGCAACGTCGCGACGATCGCAGGACCCACGATTGCGCCCACCGCGAAGAAGCCTTCGACGGTGTTCATGAAGCGAGTGTGCGACTCGTTCGATGTCGAGATATCGCCGATCAGCGCCAGTGCGCCGGTTTTGAATACGCTGATCCCGACGCCGCCGATCGTCAGAAGGGCGAGAAATAGAGCGAACGAGTGGCCGAACGCGAAGAGCAGGCAGCTCACGCCATACAGCAGCAAGCCGAAGATGATCGAATACTTACGGCCGAGCCGGTCGGCAAGGAACCCAAGAAATAGCGCACCGCCCGCGATTCCCGCCATGGTCGCGTACTGGAACGCGCTCGCGGCGGTTAGGCTCAAAGCGAATTCCTCGATGATCCGAGGAATGACGCTCCCGACTGCATCTGTGGTCATTGCGAACGTGAAGAACATCAGGCACGTCAGCAATTGCACGAGGCGTATATTGCGATCCACTCGATTGTGCTCGTTATGCATGAGGCCCCCTGAGGCGGTCACTGTAACCGACAGCGCAAACGATTGCACTACCTGACAAACGCCCTTCTTGCGCCATCAATCACGGATTGAAATCGTTTGCATCAATTGGCTAGTGTGCGCGGGTCATCGAGCGCGGCGCATGTTATTCGGCGAGTGCGGCCTGTGGCGCTCAGTCAGGGCGAGGGGGAATAGTGAACGAGCAGTGTCTATACGGGGCGATCGAGGGCGGAGGCACGAAGTTCGTCTGTGCCGTGGCGCGCTCCCCAAGCGAGATTCTCGAGAGCGCGGTCATTGGGACGAGAGACGCGGCAGCGACATTGAACGAGTGCGTGACGTTCTTCGCGAACGCGCAGCAGCGTCATGGCGCTATCGCTGCGTTCGGTTTCAGTTGTTTCGGTCCACTCGATCTTCGTCCCGAGTCCGCCGGATACGGCCGGATGATGGCAACGCCCAAACCGGGATGGTCCCGCGCTGACGTCGTTGGGCCCTTGCGTCACGCGTTCGATGTGCCGATTGCACTTGATACGGATGTGGCGGGCGCCGCGCTGGCGGAATGGCAGCTCGGCGCGGGCCGCGGCTGCGGCTCCCTCGCGTACGTGACGGTAGGTACAGGTATTGGCGCCGCGGTTGTGCCGCAACCTGCCGCTCCGTTGATGCACGCGGAGATGGGACACATCCCGGTGCGACGGCATCCGCGCGACGGCGACTTCAAAGGTCTATGCCCATTCCACGCGGATTGTCTCGAGGGGCTGGCGAGCGGCCCGACGATCCTAGACCGCTGGGGTACGACGTTAGACGCGTTGCCTGAAGATCACGAGTGCTTTTCGATTCTTGCGAGTTATCTCGGGCAACTTGCTGCGGTCATTGCGCTTACGCACAGTGTCGAGCGTATCGTGTTTGGCGGGGGCGTGATGGCGAACCCAGCCCTCATCGCGCACGTACGCTCATGGACATCGGGATATCTCAACGGTTATCTAGAACCGTTGAACGATGCCGATCGGTGGGAGCGCTATATCTGTTCCCCTGCGCTCGGGCACCGAGCCGGTCTCACCGGCTCGGTGCTACTTGCCATGTCGGCGCGGCAGCGCGAACGCTAGCGCTTCCGCTTCACTGCGCGACCTTCATCAACGCGATACGCGATTGCTCGATCAGGTCGAGTGCGCCATTCACGATCGCCGACTCGGCGCAGCCCGGCTTGAGTCGCGACGAGAGCACCTCGAAAGTGTGAAAGCCGAACGCCGCGTCGTGAGGAATGTAGCCCGACGGCGCCACGCCGTTCGTCAACGTCGCCATCATCGTGTGCTTGAGAGGCGATTCTCGTTTCAAGCGCTGCGCGATCATGTTGAATACCTCGGCGTTCACGCCTGCGATCGCGACATCCCCGATCGCAAGTAGGCTCAGGCGAATGGGAATCGGATCGGCATCGACATAGGATCCTGGGTAGCCCGCGCGGCCCGAGTCCGTGCGCTTGCGGCCTGGGCAGGTAACCGTCTTCTGTGCGCCGAATAGTCTGGACTGCAGGATCGGGCGTTCGAGGCGCTCGCGAATCACATAGAGCACTTCCTCGCCGAGCATTTGCCCCATTGAAAGCGCCATCTGTTTTTGCTGGTCCATCAGGCGCTTCACCTTGGGATCGGAGCGGTCCAACCCCTGGCCGCCTGGCGGCATCGCATTGCTGATGTCGATCCCGCGCTTCGCGTAGTCGCGGATGCGAATCTCGCGCAGGTCGTAAGTCTGCTGGAAGTAAACGGGATTCTGATCGCCCGCGGCGCCTTCGGACCAGATCGCGACGGCGCCTTCCAACGATTCTTCGATGTAGCGGGATGTAGCGCCCGGTAGATCGCCGCTGACGAGATCCGTTTGACCGAGGAGCACGGCGTGGACGGCGTAGTTGTAGTACACCGCGATCGGCGCGCCCTCGGCTGAGTAGACATACATCACGGCGACGGTCTTATCGGACGGACCGTCATGATTGACGCCTTCCCACCAGCGTCCCGTCTCGGGGTCAATGATATTGCGGTTTACGTTGATATGCGATTGCCCTGAGCCGAGGCGAATCTGCGCGGGTTGCAGTGCGGCGCTCGCAGCGCGAATCGCATCGAGAATGCCCTTCGCAACTCGCTCCGCGGAATCTCGGGGTGCGCTGTGCGTGTGCGTTGCCGTAATCAGCAGGTTCGTTCCGGGGATCTTGAGCTCGCGATCTGCCTCGGTGCTTACGCGCTCCCAAACATCTTCCGAAACTACGCCGGCATCGATCGTTACCAGAGCAGCGCGCGAGCTTCCGTCGTCGAGCACGAGAGCGCGCGCGTAGAGCGGATCGAGTACCCCGAGATAGCCGCTGGGCAGCGTGTTTGTCGGCGGTGTGATGTCAACCTTCGCAGCGCCCGCTCGCAGCTGTGGCGTCTGCGACGCGCCGAGCGCGGGTGCTGCAAGTAACAGTCCGATCGCGAATCCGAATAACGAAGTCTTCATTGTTGTCTGCGCCTCTGAAAGAACCCGAGCCACCGAATCGGTCGGCCGAGTCTATAGGTCGTGCAACGGATATCGCAACCGTTTGCATTACAGTGCATAAAAAACGGCAACGTCTGTCGCCGAGCTGAATGATGCGATTCGGATGCTTGGTTCGAGATTGGTGCGGAAATGGCTGAATGCTAGGCGTTTCCCGCAACGCAGCTCCTATTCGGTGAGGCATCGCATACGTGGAGTCAACGATTTTGTTGACGCACGCAAACGATTGCATTAGCCTCGATTCAAGACTGACGAAGATGTGGCTTCATCACTAGAACATCTACGGGAGGGGGAATGACGCAGCTCAGAAATTTTGCCGCGGTAACGGTGGCGGCCGTACTGCATGCGAGCGGGGCTAACGCCCAGACAGCGGCGGCCGATCTTCAGGAGATCGTCGTCACGGCACAGAAGACCGCCGCGCAGCCGTTGCAGGAAGTCCCTCTTGCGATTCAGGCTTTCAGCGGCGAGGAACTGAAAGAGAAGAACATCCGTACGATCAGCGATCTCGTGAGCTCTGTTCCAGGAGCGTTCGTGGGGCAAAGCCAGTCGGTCGCATCGCGTTCGTACAATCTGCGCGGCGCAGGCGGCAGCAACGCGAACGGCGACTCGCCGATCGGCTACTACCTCGATGACGTTCCGTTCATCGTCACAAACTTCGGTATCGCGCCGCCGGTGCGATTCATCGACATCGAGCGCGTCGAGGTGCTCCGCGGACCGCAGGGTACGCTGTACGGTCAAGGCTCGTCTGGCGGCGTGTTCATCTTCCACACGCGCGATCCGAATCTGAACGAGCTTGAGTTCATCGGCGAAGCCGAGTACGGCAACACCAAAGGCGCTGAATCACACAACTACGGGGCAGCTGCCGCGCTGTCCGTTCCCTTGATTCAGGACCGATTGGCGGTGCGTGTCAGCGGCGGGTACACAGAGAACGCCGGTTGGGCCGATGCCTACTTCGGGCCGTACGACGGTACGCCCGATGAGAAGGGCGTGAACGGCGTACGGGATAGTGACGTGCGCATTTCGGCCCTGTTCAAGCCGGCCGACAACGTTAGCTTGCAAGCGCAATACTGGCGCTTCAGGCCGCGACAGGCTTTCACGGGGTTCACGGCGTCGGTCGATCCGCCCTATTACGAGAACACGGCGGGGCAAGACAGCTTCGCGGATGGCGATTTCAAGCTGTGGAGCTTCACGGCCGACATCGATTTCGACAACTTCAGCATCTCGAGCGCCACGAGCAATCTCGAAGGACACTTCGGAATCCACATTCCAAGGTCTCCGTCAGGCTTCTTCTCCAGTCAGTTCTATCCGGAGATGTTCGCCCAAGAGGTGCGCGCGTATTCGACGGGCAGCAGTCCGTTGCACTGGATCGTCGGCGCGTCCTACCAAGACGGCGAAGGGCCTCAGGCCAATCATCTGTTTGGTCCCGACGTCGATATCAACGCGGACAACAACACGATCACGAAGAACTGGGCGGTGTTTGGAGAGGTCAGCTACGATCTGTTCGACGGCAAGCTCGTGCCGCTTCTCGGTTATCGCACGTATCACGACAAGCGCACCTTCGCGGACGGGACGACGTCGGTTCCGTCGAAGAAGAGCGTGAATACTTGGCGTGCCAACATCTCCTGGCTGCCCACCGATAATCTCACCATCTTCTTCACGGTGGCGACCGGCTTCCGTACCGGCATCGTTCAATCCCAGGTGCAAGTCGAGTCCCTGCGACTCGCCGGTGTCCCCGCGGATGTCGCGCTTGGACCCGAGGAATCGATGAACTATGAAGCCGGCATCAAATGGCGCACGGATGACGGCAGTCTCAACATCGGTTTGAACTTCTATCAGACCGAGTACGAGAATCTGCAAACGAACACGCCCGGAGCAATCGATGGGGTCAACGGCTTCTCGAACTTCGGCGATGCGACGTCCAAAGGTATCGATTTCGAGGTTCGCTGGCACACGCCGATCGAAGGTTTGAATGTCGGCGTGGTCGGTAATCTGAACGATTCGAAGTTCGATCGTGTTGCCCCTGCTGTTCAAGCGGCCTTGCCGCTGTTCCGTCCCGGCTCGAGGCTCGTTAACTCCATCGAGAAGAACTATCGCTTCGATGTGGGGTACAGCAGAGACTTCACTTCGTTGGTGGAGGGCTTCGGCAATGTGAGCCTCGGTCATAACGGCGATCGCCTGCAGTCGAGCGGGTTGTATGCGGATCCGTATAGCTTGCTGAATGCCACCATCGGCGTGCGTTTCGGAAGCTATGAGATCGCGCTGATCGGGGATAACCTCAAGGACGAGCGCGGTCCAATCTTCATCGGTAACACGGGACCGAACTCCGGGCAGGGTCCAACCCCTCGCACGATTGGCGTGCGCATCCGCGCCGACTTTCAGCGATAGGCGATAGGCGTTGATGGCAGCCTCGCGGGGAGCGAGGCTGCTTCTTCCGGAGCAGTGTGCGAGCCGCTGCCGCGCAACGCCAGCGCTGCGCGAGCGCAGGGGAGGTCGCAACGACTTCCCGAAGGGGAACGATGGCAAATACTCGAAACGGCCGCGCTTTTCTGTCCATAGCGGCTTTGCTGTGCATGGTCGCTTCGTGTTTGGTGCAGGCGTCCGAGCTTGGCTCGCTTCGCGTCGGAGCGGCAAAAGTCGATATCACCCCCGGACCCAGCGAATTGCCGGATCACTATCGTGGAATTCTGGATCGGGTGTTCTCCAGGGCGATCGTCGTCGACAACGGCAAAGAGAGCGTAGCGCTCATCACTGTCGATGCCATTCTGATTCCCGACCCGGTATGGAAGCGGTTGACCGAACGGATCTTCGCAGCCACGGGGATTGCGGCTAAGAACCAGGTGATTACCGCCACTGGAACTCATAGTGTGCCCGCGAGCTGGAGTCGCGCCACCTCGTCCAACCCTGGCAATCAGGAATCAGCGACTGGCTGGGAAACCAAGATCGTCGATTCCGTCGTCAAGGCGAAACAGAAGTTGCAGCCTGCGCGCATGAGTTACGGACAGGGGGCCTCATACATCAACGTGCAGCGCGACATCTTCGATCCTGTGAATCGCCGCTGGTGGGAGGGTGCGGACTACGAGGGGACCTCCGACAAAGCTGTGCAAGTGATCAAGTTCGTTTCGCTCAGCGGCGATCCGCTAGCGGTCTACTACAACTACGGCGTGTTCAATGTCGTGACCGGCACGCTCGATCTAGTGAGCGGCGACATCACGGGCGCGGCATCCAAGTACATCGAGGACTCCTTCGATAGCGGGGTGGTCGCGGTGCTGTCCGCGGGGGCGCACGGCGATCAGAACCCGATTTACTTTCAGCAGACTTATGACCTTCGCGAGATCAGGATCAACGAGTATGCTAAGCAGGGAAAGGACATTCGCATCGCCATGCCGCCGCCGGGCGGCACAGGGCTCGATAGGAACGATCCGAAGGTCGCGAAGTTGATGAAGCAGCAGGAGCGGATGAACTTGTCGATGGGGCAGCTGCTCGGCGAGGAAGTGCTCCATGTCATGAGGCACGCGAAGCGAGAGGTGTCCGCGGTACGGATCTACTCAGATCAGCGTACGGTCAGTTGTCCTGGCCGCACGAGGCTCAACGAAGGGCGTGGCGGAATGGCGGGCATCTACGAAGATGACGAGCCAGTTGAGCTCCGCATCGGTTTGACGATGATTGGCGATGTGGCCATCGGTGCTGTCAATGCCGGGATCTATAGTGCGATTGGTTTGCGGCTGAAGCGTGAATCGCCCTACGCGCATACGATGATCACGACCGCTGCCAACGGATTCACGAGAGGCGGATACGTCCCCGATGACGCCTCATATGGACACGAGACGTTCGCGGTCCTCAACTCCAAGTTCAAGCCAGGCTGCGCAGAGAGCGCTATCGTGAACGGCATCATCGATATGATGCCCGACGCTTCATACTAAGAGCATGTCGAGAGCGCGCGGGTCGATTCGTGAGGCGCGATTGCGTTTCGCAACTTGTCAGCCGGTCTTCTGAAACAGCGTGCAGACCCGCGATCGCAGCCACGCGTTGCGCTGATCGTGGTGAAACTTTCGGTGCCAGAATTGCTTGAGCTGGATTCGCGGCGGATCGAACGGTAAGCCGACGGTACGAACGTTCGCCGATACTTGAGCGAA
>Ga0079224_100008007_pt1 | contig 14261 bp, 13 predicted proteins | sample Stecom2015_FD_80414 | JGI IMG/M metagenome (GOLD analysis project Ga0079224, IMG submission 80414) | Agricultural soil microbial communities from Utah to study Nitrogen management - Steer compost 2015 | ecosystem: Environmental > Terrestrial > Soil > Agricultural land | place: USA: Utah...
CCACGGGCTTGACCGCGGTCACCTGGCTGATCATGAGCACGGCGACGAACAAGCCGGTGAGAATGGGAAAGTAGCGCACCAGCATCACCTGTCACGGGGCGCCGGGCCTTCCGGGGCCGGCGCCTGCAGTAGATCATTTTCCCCTCTCGGCCCCACTCGCGCAAGACGTACGACGGCGCGTGGCGGTCGAAGCCGGCACCCTGTGCCTCGCTGCGCGCCGCTCCGTCACACCCGCCGGACCATCTCCGGCTCAACCCATCTCCCGCCGAGCTCGCCTCCCGCAGGAGACGCCCGGCACAACAGCGAAGGCACGATCGCAAGCGGGCCCGCGAACAACTCCGGAGCGCGAGGTGATCAAACTATGGCCATCGTCGCCGTCAGCGTCGCGCCGCTGGGCACGGGCGAACCGAGCGTCAGCCGCTTCGTGGCGGCGGCCCTCAAGGTGCTGGAAAAGTATCCCGATCTGGAATACCGGCTCGATCCGATGTTCACCACCATTCAGGGCGACTTGCCCCGCATTTTCCAGGCCATCGTCGATATGCACGAAGCGGTGGCGGCCCTGGGTGCGGTGCGCATCGGGACCGTGATCAAGATCGATGATCGGCGCGACGTCCGTATGCCCATGGAGGAGAAAGTACGCTCGGTGGAGCGGCTATTGTCGGAAAAGGGCGTGTTGACGCCCATTCCGGACGACGAGTATAGTAGTGCTAAGGATTGAGACGCTTACTGCCGGGAGGCGGTGACCCGATGATCAAGCTGAAGGTCGAAGGCATGAGCTGTGAACATTGCAAAGCCGCGGTCGAGCGCGCGCTGCGCGAAGTGCTGGGCGTCGAAGGAGTCGAGGTGTTGCTGGATCAAGGGTTCGCCGTCGTGCGCGGCAACGCGGATCCCCAACAGCTGGTTGAAGCCGTGAAAGAAGCCGGCTACGAGGCGAGAGTGGAAGCATGAGCGTGCAGAAGGCTACGCTCGGCGGCGGGTGCTTCTGGTGCCTGGAGGCCGTTTTCCAGCAGCTGCGCGGCGTCACCGAGGTGCAGCCGGGCTATGCCGGCGGCCACGTGCCGAATCCCACCTATGAGCAAGTGTGCACGGGCACCACGGGCCACGCCGAAGTGGTGCAAATTACCTTCGACCCGGACGTCATCACGTACCGGGAGCTGCTGGACGTGTTTTTCTCCATTCATGACCCGACGACGCCCGACCGCCAGGGCGATGACGTGGGCCCGCAGTACCGGTCCATCATTCTGTACCACGATGACGAGCAGCGGCGGATCGCCGAGGAAGTCATTCGCGAGCTCGAGCAGTCGGGCGCGTGGAGCGATCCCATCGTGACGCAAGTCGTGCCGCTAGAAGCCTTCTATCCCGCGGAGGAGTACCACAAAGACTATTTCCGGCGCAATCCCGAGCGAGCGTACTGCCGCCTTGTCATTGCGCCCAAGGTCGAGAAGTTCCGCCGCCGTTTCAGCGACAAGCTGAAAGCGGACGCTGTCCGGTAAACAGCAACGCCCGCGGCGATAGCGCCGCGGGCGTTGTCGTTTTCCTCGGTTGCGCTCCTTGAGCCCGGCCTACGCTTGAGCCGCCTGTGCGGCCGCCTGCGCTTGGCGGAAGCGCGCCGCCTGTTGCACGCCGAGGTAAATCAGGATGATGCCCAGCAAGTTGGTAAAGGGCATGAGCTCGGGAATTTCCAGCCGGCTGGCAAACATGCCGCCTATGACGAAGATGAAGCCGCCGAGGGCGATGAGGCGGTTGTAAGTCAGGCCGTGCCGCAGCCACGAATACAGCGCGCCGGCAATGAGCACCACCCCGCCGACGGCCGACAGCAGCACGCTATACGGCCGGCGCGCCGACGCCGGCATAATCTCCGCATGGTTGGGCGCAAATCCCGCCGCCTCCAACGCCGGGACGTTCAGCTCGGCGCCGGCCACCCGGATGAGGAACAGCAGCGCCACGAGAATCGTGGCCGCCGCGTAAACGTGCCCAAGGGCAGGCTTCTCACGCGTCATCAAGTAAACCGTGCCGACGCCGAAAAAGCCCGGCAGCGCGACGCCGGCGAAATAGTAAAGCTTATAAATGGGAACCGACCATCCGAAGGCGTTGCCGATGAATTCGCCGAAGGTGGCCAACGCAAACATGACAAGGCTGATGGACCAGAACAGTTGATACGGCCTGCGACGTTCCAGATACTGCTTCAGCACGACCCACGTGAAGGCGATGCCGATCACACAGGACACAAGGGCCACAATCCACATGTCCCAAGTCCTCCCCCAATAACGGAGCGGCCCGCTCTCGCTGACCCCGCTGCGCCGCCGTGATGTAAGTTTTGGAGCAAAAACTCCAACAAATAGTGTACAGATCCTCAGCAAAGTTGTCTAGATGTGACAAATGTTTCCGCGATACGGCGGCGGCCCCCGGATCCATACTGGTAACGCCGCCAACCGCCGCGCGCCGGCCCGATCGCGCCGACGCCGCACCGCCCGCCAGGTGCCCCGTGGGAGCGAAGGCGTGCCGCCGAGGAGCGAGGTTCAACGCCGATGGACATGTACGACAGAGGTCGGGAGAGACGTGGCCGCGTTCCCTACGAGATTTCGTGGTGGCAACTGACCACCATCCTGATTTGCTCGCACCTGTCGCTGGTCGTGAGCTATACGCCGGAGATCACCGGCTGGCGCCCGCCGGTGCGCGACGCGTGGCTGGCCGTCCTGCTGGCGTGGATTCCCGGCTTCTTGTCGTCTTTGGCGGCCTGGTGGGTCGCCAAGCGGTTCGAAGGACAAAACTTGTTCCAGATCACCCGCCGCGTCTACGGACGTTTTCTCGGCACCCTCGCCAACATCGGTCTCATCGCGTACTTTCTCTATTGGGCCACGCTGATCACGCGAGAGTTTTCCGTCTTCACGGCTTCCGTCGTCTTTCTGCGCACGCCCGAGTTCTTGTTCGCCATCCTGTTTCTCTTAATAGGCTTCGTCGCCGCAAGCCTGCAGATCGAATTCATCGGCCGAGGCGCCGAGCTGTCGGCTCCCTTCGTCATCGGCGGGCTCCTTCTCCTCATTCTCGGCTCGTTGCCCGAAGTGGACCTCGGCATGCTCCAGCCCTTCCTCGCGGAAGGCTGGCTCGGCGTCTTCCGCCAAGCGGCGACGCCCATCGTCGTTTTCGCCGAGGCCGGCCTCGTCGCGTTGCTGACCATGCCGTATCTGAACAATCTCCAAGACGGCCCCAAAGCGCTGCAGGTGGGGTTCGCCATCAATGTTTTCTTTGCCGCCGCGACGGCCGCCATCCTCGTCGGCATGTTCGGCGTCGAGTTGATGGCGCTGGCATCGTTTCCAGCGGCTTCGGCCGCGCGCCTCGTCCGCCTCGGAACAGTCCTAGAGCGTGTGGAATGGATCTTGGTCGTTCTCTGGCTGGGGTCCATGTGCGTCAAGCTTGGTCTGCTCCTGCTGGGAGCGCGGCTAGGCCTTTCGAGCCTCTTCCCCGGCATTCATCCCGCCTGGCTGCTGTCGTTCGTCGTGACGGCGGTCTTCATCTGGCAGCTGTTCATACTGCCCACGCTGGCCCACGTGCTGGAAATTTTCGTGTTTCGCCTGCGCCTGCGGGCTTGGCCGCACTTGGCGGCGGAACTGACGCCGCTGCTGCTGGCCGCGGTGGCGTTCTTGCGGCGCGCGGGGGCTGATCGCTCATGAAAACGTTTCTCCACCAGTTGCTCCGCCCGTTCCTGCGCCGCCGGCGCAAAGAGGAGGCGAACAGCGGTGAACCGAGCCGGAAAAGCGGGGACCGCGACGCCGAGAAGCACCGGCGCCGGGAGCCCGCCGACGATCCCGTCCGCACCCACCCCGAAAAAGTCCGCTTTTCCCGCCGCGTCGAGCGGGACTTGCAGCTGATCCAGGACGCGTTCGGCCACAGCGCGGACCTGGTGGTGCGGCGGTTCCGGACGGCGCGGGGCGAAGAGGCCGCCGTCGTGTTCATCAACGGCCTCGTCTCCACGCCGTCCATCTCCCGCTACATTATTGAACCCGTCATGACCGGCGAACGCCCCGGCGAAACGGTGGCGGCGGAAGCGAATCCGCTCGCCGTCCTTCGCGACGCGCTGACGGGCTTAACCTACGGCCAATGCCTGCTGCTGCGCGACGGGCGCGATCCGGTCGCGTGCGACGTCCGCGACTGGGAGAAGCGTTCCGTGCCCACGGCCGAACTGGAGCCCTCGGAGCAGGGATCCAACGAGTCTTTCCTCGAAGACTTGGCGACCAACACCGTCTTAATCCGGCGCCGGCTGCGCACGGAGAATCTGCAGATCGAAAAGTACATCCTGGGCCGGGAGAGCCGCACGGAAATACGCGTCGCCTACCTGCGCCACATCGCCCGAGACGAACTGGTGGACGAAGTGCGGCGGCGGCTGCAGCGCATCGACATTGACGCGCCGCTGAGCTTGTCCTTCCTCCAGGAGCTCATCACCGACACGCCCTGGTCGCCGATTCCCAACGCGGTGCTCACCGCTCGTCCGGACCGGACGGCGGGCATGCTGCTGGAAGGCCACGTAGCCATTCTGATGGACGGCACGCCCATGGCCATGCTCGTACCCGGCACCTTCGTGTCCATGCTGCAAGCAGCCGACGACTATGCGTCCAATTTCTACGCAGCCTCCTTCACTCGAGGCATTCGCTGGCTCGCGACCTTGATCGCTTTGCTGGCTTCGCCAGTGTACGTGTCGATCATCTCGTACCACAGCGAGCTGCTGCCGACGCGCCTGTTGTTTACCATCGCGGCCGGGCGCGACGGTGTGCCCTTCCCACCCCTCGTGGAAGCGTTTCTGATGGAGCTGGCGTTCGAACTGCTGCGGGAGGCGGGGCTGCGGGTGCCCCGGCAAATCGGCCAGGCGGTCTCGATCGTGGGCGTGCTTATCATCGGCGACGCCGCCGTGCGAGCCGGGCTCATCAGCCCGTTCATGATCGTGGTCGTCGGCCTCTCGGCCATCAGCTCCTTCGCCATCCCTTCCCCGGCCCTGGCCGACACGGTGCGACTCCTGCGCTTCCCTATGATCCTGTTGGGGGGCATCTTGGGCTTGTTCGCCGTCACGATGGGCGTACTGGTGATTCTCGCCATCATGATCAGCGCGCGCTCGTTCGGCGTGCCGTTTTTTACGCCGTTTGCCCCGATGGTGGGGCGTGAGCTGGAAGACGCGATGGTGCGGTCTCCGGCCTGGCGCCAGCTGTATCGCCCGTGGCAGGTGGTGCAGCTGGGCAGGCTGCGCCAGCAGCCGTCGGGTCAAAAGCCGCAGCCGCAGTCGTCGAGGGAGGATCCCGATGGGTCGTAACCGAGCCGCCGTCGCTTTACTGGCGCTGGCCTTGCTTGCATCCGGGTGCTTGGACCACCGCCCGCCCGAGCGCAGCGCGCTGGTCCTGGGGCTAGGCCTCGACGTAGACCCCGAAGATGAAACGCAAGTGGTGGTCACCCAGCTCATCGTCATTCCTTCCTCGGTCGCGGCCGGCAGCGAAAACCCATCGCCGCAGCCGGGAACCGCGTTTTTCCTGCTGAGCAGCAAAGCCACCACGCTCGAAATCGCCACCGCGGCGGCCGTGCAGAAACTGTCCCGCATTCCGGCGTACGCCCACATGGACGCGCTGGTCATGGGCGAAGATTTCGCCCGGTTGGGGAGGAGCGTCGAGCCGGCCGTCGCGTGGGCGATGCGGCATCCGGAAATCCGTCCCAATATGTTCGTGTTCGTTGCTGACGTGTCCGCGCAGTATTTTCTCGACGCCCAGTCCTCGCTGGACCCGCTGCCCGGCGAGGCGCTGTCGCACCTGATGGACCACGCGGAAATGATACCGTTCGTTTATCCGGTCAGGTTGTTCGAATTCGCCCGGGGCCTCGCCTCGCCCCGGCAAGACTCGGCTTTGCCTTACGTAGACCGCACCGCGCCCGCGGACGTGCAGGTTCCGCCCGGATTTCAGCAGCAGCTTATGGTCGACGGAACCATGCCCAATGTCGCGCAGAAAACGCAGGTGCAGCTCAAGGGCATGGCCATTTTCAAAGGCCCGCGCATGGTGGGGCTGCTGACGGCAGGCGACGGCAACGGCTTGCGCTGGATTTATGGCGGCGCCAGGAGCTCGGTGTCCATCGAGCATCCGACCGTCCCGGGCGCCTATATCGTCGCCAACACGGTGAGCTCCTCGACGAAGCGGCGCGCCCGCTTCGAAGGCGAAGAGCTCGTGCTGAGCATTGAAATCCGGGCTACCATGGACGCCTGGGGACTTGGAACAACGCAGCCCGTGGAGTTGGGGTCCTTCCAGGACGAGGTGCACCGGAGGCTGGCGGCGGCCATCGAAGCCGACGTGCGCAGGACGATGGCGCGCCTGCAGGAGTTGAAGGCCGACATCTTCGGCTTCGGTGACGCGCTGTATCGCTCTGCGCCGCGAGACTGGGAAAAAGTTGAGCAGGTGTGGGATGACCTGTACTCCGAAGCGCGCGTCGACGTGCGCGTGGATGTCATCCTGAAACGGACAGGCTTCTTCCGCTGAGCCGCGGCCCATGCGAGGCCTCTCGCCGCGAGCCGCGTGGCGCGAAATTACGGGCCATGCGGCGCAGGCCGGCCCCGGAACCGGCATCGCGGCCAGGGCGGGCCTGCGCCGTTCCCACCACGTTCCTACGCCGTCCCTTGGGCCGCCTCGTCGATGACAGCCAGCAACTCTGCCGTCTTGCGCGCCAGAAGCTCCCGGTCCCCGCGCGTCTCGACGTTGAGGCGCAGCAGCGGCTCAGTGTTGGACTTGCGCGCGTTGAAGCGCCAGTCGTCGAACGCCACGCTCAAGCCGTCAATCTTGTCCACCCGGCCGCCCGGCCCGTAGCGGGCCTCCAGTCGCGCCAGGGCCGCATCGGGGTCCTTGAGGCGGCGATTGATTTCCCCGCTGACGGGATACCTCGCCGCCCGCTCGGCGATGATTTCCGACAGCGGTCTTCCCTTCTCCGACAGCAGCTGCGCGACCAGCAGCCACGGAATCATGCCGCTGTCGCAGTAGCGGAACGCGCGGAAATAATGGTGCGCCGACATCTCACCGCCGTAAACCGCGTCTTCCTGCCGCATCTTCTCCTTCAGGAACGCGTGCCCCGCTTTCCACATCACCGGCCGGCCGCCCATTTCCCGCACGATCTCCTCGGTGTTCCAGATGAGCCGCGGGTCGTAGACGATGGCCGCACCCGGATGCTTCCTCAGCACCGCCTCGGCCAGCAGGCCTACGATGTAATAGCCTTCAATGAACTGGCCCTTCTCGTCGAAGAAAAAGCAGCGGTCGAAGTCGCCGTCCCAGGCGACGCCGAAGTCCGCACCCGTCTCCCGTACAAGGCTCGCGGTTGCCTCGCGGTTTTCCACCAGCATGGGGTTGGGAACGCCGTTGGGAAACGTGCCGTCCGGTTCGGCATACTTGGCGATAATCTTAAAGGGCAGGTGCTTCTGCAGCCGCTCGATCACGGGCCCCGCGCAGCCGTTGCCGGGGTTGGCCGCGATGGTGAACGGCTTCAGCTTGGCCACGTCCACGTAGCTCAGCAAGTGCTGCACGTAATCATCCAGCGTGTCCACGCGCGTGATCGTGCCTTTGCGGGCGGCCGGCGGCGGGTAGTCCCTGAGGCGCGCCAGGCGCTCGATGTCCATAAGGCCCGTGTCACCGCTGATGGGCCGCGCCTCCTCCCGCACGAACTTCATGCCGTTGTATTCGGGTGGGTTGTGGCTGGCCGTCACCATGATGCCGCCGTCCAGGCCCATGTGAAACGTGGCGAAGTAGACCTGCTCGGTGCCGCAGACACCGATGTCCACCACGTCCACGCCCGCGTCGGTCAGCCCCTCCATCAGCGCGGCGGCCAGTGCTGCGCCTGAAGGGCGCACGTCGCGGCCGACGCACACGCGCCGCGGCTTCAGAAACGCCGCGTAGGCCCGGCCGATACGGTACGCCAAGTCCTCGTTAAGCTCGTCCGGCACTACGCCCCGCACGTCGTACGCCTTGAAACACGCCAAACGCTCGCTCATGCCTGCCTGGGCTCCACCTCTCTATTGTTGGTTCGGCGGTGAAAAGCGCTCCGCGTCCAGCTCCATGGTCAGCTCATCGACGCCTTCGAAAATATCGAACGGCGCCCGGTCCACGACGCAAAAGCCGAGCTGCTCCAGCACGCGCACGCCGACCTCGTCGCTGTCGGCGATTTGAATACGCAGCCGGCGCAGGCCGCGCTGGCCGAACGCGTAGCGGAGGAACGTCACGTAGACGTCTCTCCGAAACGCTTCGCCGAAGAGCTCCCGCTCGCCGATGAGGACCGAGAACCAAGCTTCTCCCTGGACTTCGTCGATGCTGTGGAAGTCTATGTCGCCCACGTAGCGCCCGTCTGCGGTCTCGATGGCCCACTGCTCGCTGGGCGGCCCCTGCGACACCAGGTAAAACCACATCTCCAGGTCCTCCAGCGTATTTTGGTCCGCGGGGACGCCCACCCACAGCCTTTGCACTTCCGGGTCGTTGACCATCTCCAGCCGGCGGGGCAAGTCCTCGCGGCGCAGCGGCCGCAGCCGGATGTTTTCCCCGCGCAGCACGCGCTCCATGCCGTGCGCACTCCCTTCGCGTCAACGGCGCCGTGGTCGCGGCCCGGCTCAACGTGGAGGATAATCGGCAGCCGAACCGTCCATACTGTTCCCGAAGACAGGGTGGTTTACCTTCTTCCGGCGCCGGCGGTCGTTCCCTGGGCGCCGCGGAAATTGACAAGCGGCCCGGGACGTGGTACAATGGGAGCGCACCTCCCGCGGAGGAGTACTCAAGCGGCCTACGAGGGCGGTTTGCTAAACCGTAGCGGGGCAATTAAAGCCCTGCCGAGGGTTCGAATCCCTCCTCCTCCGCCAGAACGCCGGGCCGACGCTTCCTGCAAGCGTCGGCCTTTTCGTACCGTCAAGCCTCACACGCCGCAGCCGGCACATCCGGTTCGGACCGTGCGAGCGCAAGGTTGCACGCACGCCGCGGAAGCGGGACAAATGTGGGACAACCTGTCGATCGGTCCTTTGGGACAACCTTTCGAGCGGTCCCTGGGCCGATGGACTGATGCGCATACGCAGGTGGGGGACAAGTTCGTCGGAGGTGGACCGCAGTGGTGGCGGAACCGGATTGGGCCGTGCTGGGCGGGCAGCTCGCGCTGGGTACTCTCCTCGGCATCGCCGTCGGCTACACGGTCAAGAAGGCGCTGAAGCTCGCGCTGATCGTCGCCGGCGTCGTCCTGCTGGGCGGCCTGGCCCTGCAGCACTTCCACATCATCACCATCAACTGGGACGTCATCGAGGCGCTGTACGTGCAAACGGTGGAGCAGTCCGGAGGACTGCTGGCAATGGCCACCGGCTGGGCGCAGTCGCTCGCCGCGCTCATTCCCGTGGCCGGCAGCTTCCTGGTCGGCTTTCTCATCGGCTTGCGGCTCGGGTGAGGCGGAACCGGAGCTGCGCATCGGCCGCGGCGTATGGACAGTGCGCGTATGCGTGCGCTAAGATAGCAGTGCGCGCATGGCCGCGGAAGGGTAGCCAAGCGGCCGACGGCAGCGGTCTTGAAAACCGCCGGGAGCTCACGCTCCTCGTGGGTTCGAATCCCACCCCTTCCGCCAAGCCAAAAGCCTCGCCGCGGGTCATGGTCCCGGGCGAGGCTTTCGCTTTGCCGGAGCCGGCGTGTCCGGGCGCCGCCTACGCCTGCGGCTCGATGCGCTCCAGGCCGCCCATATACGGGCGCAGCGCCTCCGGAATCGTTACGCTGCCGTCTTCGTTCTGGTAGTTCTCCAGGATGGCCGCCAGCGTGCGGCCCACCGCCAGGCCCGCGCCGTTCAGCGTGTGCACGTACTCGGGCTTCGCCTTGGGCGCGGGACGATAGCGGATGTTGGCGCGCCGCGCCTGGAAATCCTCGAAGTTGCTGCACGACGAGATTTCCACGTATCGCCCGTAGCTGGGCATCCACACTTCGGGGTCGTACTTCTTCGCGGCGGCAAAGCCCACGTCTGCGGTGCACATCATCGTGACCCGGTACGGCAGCCCCAGCCGCCGCAAGATGTCTTCCGCGTCCGCCACAAGCTTCTCCAGCTCCTCGTAGGACGTCTCCGGCCGGACGAACTTCACCAGCTCCACCTTGTCGAACTGGTGCTGGCGAATGAGCCCGCGCGTGTCGCGGCCGTGCGACCCCGCCTCGGCGCGGAAGCAAGCCGAGTAGGCCACGTAATACTTGGGCAGCTCGTCAGCGGACAAGATCTCGTCCCGGTGCAGGTTGGTGACCGGCACTTCCGCGGTCGGGATCAAGTAGTAGTCGTCGCCTTCCACTTTGAACATGTCCTCCGCGAACTTGGGCAGCTGCCCCGTGCCGATCATGGACGCTGCGTTCACCAGATACGGGGGCCAGATTTCGGTGTAGCCGTGCTCGTTCACGTGCACGTCGATCATGAAGTTGATCAGCGCCCGCTCCAGGCGCGCACCCAGGCCCTTGTAGACGACGAAGCGGGACCCGGCAATCTTCGCCGCCCGCTCGAAGTCCAAAATCCCCAACTTCGCGCCGATTTCCCAGTGGGGCTTGGGCTCGAAGCTGAATTCCCGGGGCGTGCCCCAGCGGCGCACTTCGACGTTGTCCGCTTCGCTTTCGCCGTACGGCACCGATTCGTGCGGGATGTTGGGGATCGACAGCAGCAGGTCGCGCAGGCGGGCGTCGACGTCGCGCACTTCGTCTTCCAGCGCTTTAATCTTGTCGCCGACGATGCGCATCTCCTCAATCAGACGAGAAGCTTCCTCTTCGCTGCCGCCTTCGCGCTTCAGGCGCGCCACCTGCTCCGACGCCTCGTTGCGCCGCGACCTCAGCTGCTCCACTTCCGTGACGAGCGCCCGGCGCCGGGCGTCCAGCTCCAGCACCTCGTCGATGGGCGCCGACTCACCCCGGCGGCGCATCGCCTCGCGGACGTAGTCCGGCCGTTCACGGATGAGCTTGATATCTAGCAAGACGATTGCCTCCCTGCTGCGACTTGCTTCCCCGTTCTTTATTTCCACGATACACGATGGAGAAAAGGCTCACAACCCGCCGTACAGCGGGTACTTCTCGCACAGCGCCCGCACCCGCCTCCGGGCGGACTCCAGCACCGCCTGATCCTCGGGCGCGGACAGCACGTCGTCGATGATCGCGGCGATCTCCTCCATGTCGGCCGCGGTCATGCCCCGCGTGGTGGCCGCCGGCGTCCCCAACCGCAGGCCGCTAGTCACCGCCGGAGGCTCGGGGTCGTACGGAATAGTGTTTTTGTTGACCGTGATGCCCACGGCGTCCAGTATTTTCTCCGCGGCCTGACCCGTCAAGCCGCGGGACGACTTGACGTCCACCAGCAGCAAGTGCGTGTCGGTGCCGCCCGAGACGATGCGGAAGCCCCGCCGCTGCAGCGCGCTCGCCAGCGTGCGCGCGTTCTCCAGCATCCGCCGCTGGTACTCCTTGAACTCCGGCGTCGACGCCTCCTTGAGCGCCACCGCCTTGGCGGCGATGATGTGCATGAGCGGCCCGCCCTGGACACCGGGGAACACGGCCCGGTCCAGCGCTTTGGCGTACTGGGCCTTGCAGAACACCATGCCGCCGCGGGGACCGCGGAGCGTCTTGTGGGTCGTGGTCGAGACGAAGTCCGCGTACGGGATCGGGCTCGGATGCAGCCCGGCGGCCACGAGCCCCGCGATGTGCGCCATGTCGACGAACAGCAGCGCCCCCACCGCGTCACAAATTTCCCTAAGGCGCGCAAAGTCGATGATGCGCGGGTAGGCGCTGGCGCCAGCCACGATCATTTTCGGCCGGACCTGCTCCGCCTGCTTGTACAGCGCGTCGTAGTCGATCTGCTCCGTCTCCGGATCGACGCCGTAATGCTCGAAGCGGAACCAGCTGCCCGACAGGTTGACCGGGTGCCCGTGCGTCAGATGGCCGCCGTGGGACAGCTGCATGCCCATCACCTTGTCGCCGGGCTGCAGCGCCGCAAAGTACACGGCCTGGTTGGCCTGCGAGCCCGAGTGCGGCTGCACGTTGACGTGCTCGGCGTTGAACAGCGCCTTCGCCCGCTCGATGGCCAGCCGCTCCACCACGTCTACGTACTGGCAGCCGCCGTAGTAGCGGCGCCCGGGATACCCTTCTGCGTACTTGTTGGTCAGCACCGACCCCGCCGCGGCCAGCACCGCTTCGCTCACGAAGTTTTCCGAGGCGATGAGCTCGATGTGCGTGTTTTGCCGCCGCCGCTCGGCCTCGATGGCTGCGGCCACGTCCGGATCCACCCTTTGCAGCGTCTCCAGCGCGCTTTGCATGGTCCTCGCTCCCTCCGTAAAGCTGAGCGGCCGGCGGCCGCGGCCGGCGACGCGAACAAGGGGGCGCACGACGCCCCCTTGCCGTGCCGACGCCTCCGACCAACGCCGGATCAGTTGACCGCGGGCAGCTGAGCCAGCGCCGCGTCGATAGCCTCCTGCGGAAGCTCGTGGTCCTGCAGCACGCCGGCCAAGTACGCGTCGTACGCGCTCAAGTCGAAGTGCCCGTGGCCGCTGAGGCCGAAGAGAATCGTGCGCTCGCGGCCTTCCTCTTTCGCCCGCAACGCCTCGTCGACGGCCGCGCGGACGGCGTGCGCCGATTCGGGCGCAGGCAAGATCCCTTCCGTGCGGGCGAACAGCACCGCCGCCTCGAAGACGGAGCGCTGCGGCACCGCTCGGGCTTCAATCAGGCCTTGCTCGTACAAGTGCGCCACCAGCGGCGCCGCGCCGTGGTAGCGCAGGCCGCCCGCGTGGATGCTGGGCGGAACGAAGCGGTGCCCCAAGGTGTACATGTACAGCAGGGGCGTCATGCCGGCGGTGTCGCCGTAGTCGTACGCCGCGTGGCCCCGCGTCAGCGACGGCGACGCGGTGGGCTCCACCGCCACGGCCCGCACGTCACGGCCCGCAAACTTGTCCGCCAAGAACGGAAACGCCAGCCCGCCGAAATTGCTGCCACCGCCGTGACAGGCGATGACGACGTCCGGGTAGTTGCCCACCAGCTCCAGTTGCTTCTTCGCTTCCAGGCCGATGACCGTCTGGTGCAGCAAGACGTGGTTCAGCACGCTGCCCAGCGCGTACTTCGTGTCCGCGTGGCTGGCCGCGTCTTCCACCGCCTCGCTGATCGCGATGCCCAGGCTCCCCGGCGAGTCGGGGTCCTGCTCCAGAATGGCCCGGCCCGCGTGCGTGCGGGAGCTAGGGCTCGGGATGACCTCCGCGCCCCACACCTGCATGAGCGAGCGGCGATACGGCTTCTGCTCGTAGCTGATTTTCACCATGTAAACGGTGCACTCGAGGCCGAACAGCCGGCACGCCAGGCTCAGCGCGCTGCCCCACTGGCCCGCGCCCGTCTCCGTGGCCAGCCGGCGCACGCCTTCCTTCTTGTTGTAATAGGCCTGCACGACGGCGGTGTTGGGCTTATGACTGCCCGCCGGACTCACGCCTTCGTACTTGTAGTAAATCTTGGCCGGAGTTCCCAGCGCCTGCTCCAGGCGGCGCGCCCGGTAGAGCGGCGTCGGCCGCCACAAGCGATACACGTCGATGATCTCTTCCGGAATGTCGATCCAGCGCTGCGCGCTCATCTCTTGCTCGATGAGAGCCATAGGAAACAGCGGCGCCAGATCTTCGGGACGAACCGGCTGCTTGGTGACCGGGTGCAGCGGGGGCCGCAGGGGGGTGCTCAAATCGGCCGCGATGTTGTACCACTGCCGAGGAATGTCCCGCTCCGGCAACACAATCTTCGTCTCGCTCAACTCAGCTCAGCTCCTCTCGGCTCGGAATATGTGCCTATATTCGCTGCGGCCCTCGCCACTCCTTTCGCCGCCTGCTTCTCGGCGCCTATGGCTGACCCGGAACCCAGAGCTTGCCGCGCGCCGGCGGCGGGTTGTCGTCGCCGCGCCTGGTCGAGTCTTCGCCGGCCAGCCCCAGCTCCCGGGCGATGGCCTCGTTCACCTCGGCGATAAGCTCCGCCATCGCCTGCTCCGCGCGCAGCACGGCGGAGACGTACGGGTTGTAGGCCACCAGTTCCGCGGTGCGCTGCCAGCGCTCTTCGTCCTCGGGCCCGATGGCTTCGCCCGCCTGGATCTTGCGCATGAGCTCCAGCTGCGCCTCGTGCAAGTTGCGCAGCATCACCTGTGCCGCGTAATGCTGGCGCAGCTCGTCCCTAGCTTTCACCCACTCCCTGTACGCTTCGGTTCGCTTGATGGCTTCGGCCAGCTCTTTCGCCCTGGCCTCCACGGTTTGATCCACGGAGTCCGCC
>Ga0079224_100008008_pt1 | contig 14261 bp, 14 predicted proteins | sample Stecom2015_FD_80414 | JGI IMG/M metagenome (GOLD analysis project Ga0079224, IMG submission 80414) | Agricultural soil microbial communities from Utah to study Nitrogen management - Steer compost 2015 | ecosystem: Environmental > Terrestrial > Soil > Agricultural land | place: USA: Utah...
AATAACACTAATTTTATAAGTCGTAAAGAATAAATTTATATTGACAAATTAAAATAGACTTAACCCTAGCTGATTGTAATCTTGTGGCAAAGTCTTCGTTATATAATAAAGCCCAAAGCGATTTAGCCTCTGGTTCAACTAATTTTGGGATCGAATTAAGATATAACATACCCCTAAGTATGTTTGGTAGATGGCATCGGGAAGTAAAATTTCCGGTGCTTTTTTTATCCTTCATTTCGGTGCTTAATAAGGCGATTGTAGAATCCTAAAAGTATAATTGGAAATAAAATATAGCATGTTAAATGCTAGCATTTAAAGAAAGTTGTATTTAAGTAAATGATTTACATTTGGCGACGCCAATGTTGAAGATTTTGCCTTATTTACTTTACTTTTGCATCATGTCTGAAGATGTAGATTTAATCGAGCAAGAAGATCAGGAATTATTCGAACATATCCGTATTGTTGCCGAAAAAGGGGTGACCTTGGTACGTATTGATAAGTTCTTAATGAATAGAATTGAGAATACGTCACGCAATCGAATTCAAAATGCGATAGATGCAGGCTCGGTACGCGTGAATGATAAACCTATCAAGGCTAGTTATAAGGTAAAACCCTTTGATGTCATCACTATGGTATTGCCGGATCCACCGCGCGATACGGAAGTATACCCCGAGAATATTCCTTTGGATATTATTTATGAGGACGATGATGTACTTCTAGTCAATAAGCAAGCGGGTATGGTTGTACATCCTGGATTCAATAATTACACAGGTACATTGGTGAATGCACTTACGTATCATTTGAATCAGTTGCCCACATTGCCAGGCAATACAGGTCGTCCGGGATTAGTGCATCGTATTGATAAGGATACATCGGGTTTGCTGATTATCGCTAAGAATGAGTGGGCGATGACCTATTTGGCTAAACAATTTTTTGATCATACGATCAATCGCCGATATATAGCTTTGGTATGGGGAGATATTGCTGAGGATGGTACGGTGTCGGGTTATATTGGTAGAGATCTCAAGGATCGCCGGATAATGAGCATGTATGATGATCCTGAAAATGGAAAATGGTCCGTTACGCATTACAAAGTATTGGAAAGAATGGGCTATGTAACATTGATTGAATGTCAATTGGAAACGGGGCGTACCCATCAGATCCGTGCACACATGAAGTCCATAGGTCATCCTTTATTTTCGGATTCCAGCTATGGTGGGGATAAAATATTAAAAGGAACATCCTTCAGCAAGTACAAACAGTTTATTGACAATTGTTTTGCTATATTACCAAGACAAGCTTTACACGCGAGGCTATTGGGATTTCAGCATCCAGTGACGAAGAAGCAAATGGATTTTGAGGTAGCAATGCCCAAAGATATGCAGCAGGTATTGGAAAAGTGGAGAGCCTACGCTGCACAGATTAAAGATTAATTAAAAAGAATTTATGCCGATACAATATATAAATTTTAACGGGGAGATAGTACCTGAAGATGCTAAACTATTGACCGCGGACAATCGAGGATTTCGCTACGGCGATGGTTTGTTTGAAACCATGCTGTATCAAGGCGGAGAAATTCGGTTTTTGCATCTGCATATTGAGCGGCTGCAGCGAAGCATGCAGACTATACAGTTGGAGCAGTCAACCATGTTTGATGAATATTTTGTCAAAAAGATTACCGACGAACTTATTCGCAAAAATAATATGGTGGGCCAGCGGGTGCGCGTACGATTGACCGTGTTCCGTGATGGCGGAGGGCTGTATACACCGGCTACCAACAAACCAGCCTTTATCTTGCAGGTCCAAAAGATGGATATTCAGTTGCGGGACAAAAAGGTGGGGTTGATTGTGGATTTATACACAGAACTTAAAAAACCTTATAGTGATCTTTCAGCGATAAAATCCAACAATTCACTTATATACGTTCTCGCGGGCAATTATAAAAAGAAATTTGATTATGATGATGTGTTTATCCTGAATCAGGAAGGTTTCCTTTGTGAAGCCTTAACATCAAATCTATTTATATATTATGACAAGGTGCTGTATACCCCAGCATTAAACCAAGGCTGTATAGACGGGGTGATGCGTCGTGTGGTAATGGATATGGCCGAAGAGGAGGGAATACCTGTCGTGGAAGCGCAGATAAGTCCCGAAATCATGAAAACCGCCGATGAGTTATTCTGTACCAGTGCGGTGCAAGGTATTCAATGGGTAATGGGGTATAAGCAGAAACGTTATTTTAATAAACTTTCCCGTATTCTGCAGGAAAAACTCCTTACATGGAGTTATGATAAGGATGAAGATTAGTTATTTGTTGATAATATCTCATAATATATAGTTCAGAGAGAAATAAGTTTCTGCTAAGTGAGCATTTGCTTATTTTTGTTAAAACAAATTTTCATTCTTTCAATGGGTGGAAATAAAAAATAGATTCATGGAATTAAAACTTAAAAGACCCTTAGCTTTTTTCGATTTGGAAACTACAGGTGTCAATATTGCGACAGACAGAATAGTAGAGATATCGATACTTAAAGTAAATATTGATAATACGGAAGAGGTGTATACGCGCCGCGTGAATCCATTGATGCCGATTCCTGTGGAATCCTCTATGTTTCATGGTATTTACGATGAGGACATCAAAGACGCTCCGACGTTTAAGGATTTGGCAAAGGAAATAGCGGATTTCATTGGTGACTCGGATTTAGCTGGCTACAATTCCAATAAATTCGACGTTCCGATGCTTATGGAGGAGTTTTTGGCTGCTGGTGTCGAATTCAGTTTGGAAGGTCGTTCTTTTGTGGATGTGCAAAATATCTTTCATCAAATGGAACAGCGCACATTAAAAGCTGCATACAAATTTTATTGTGGCAAGTCGCTGGATAATGCCCATCAAGCAGAGGATGATGTACGTGCTACCTATGAAGTACTGAAAGCACAGTTGACTAAGTATGAAAACGAAAGTTATACGGACAAGCATGGTCAAGTTTCTTATCCTGTTGTCAATGATGTAGAAGCTTTGCACCAATTTACCAACTTAACCAAACCCGTGGATTTTGCCGGAAGATTCGTATACGATGAGCAAGGTGAGGTTTGTATTAATTTTGGCAAGCATAAGGGTAGAAGGCTGACGGATGTATTTGAGTCGGAGCCAAGTTATTATTCATGGATGCAAAATGGTGATTTTCCGCTTTACACCAAACGTATTCTTGAAAAACAATGGAATGCGTATAAGAATGAAAAAAATACTCAAAAGGCTCCTGCAGATAAAACTGTAGTGTCTAAGCCAAAAGTGGAAGAAAAAGCGGCAAAGCCTATCACTAATGATATGCTAGCTAGTCTGCAAAATAAATTTAGTAAATAATAAATCTAAATAAATAATGAATAAAGAGCAAGTTTCTGAACATGTTAATTGTTTGATTATAGGGTCAGGACCTGCAGGTTATACTGCAGCGATATATGCAGCTCGTGCTGATTTAAAACCCGTTGTATATACAGGTATTGTTCCTGGAGGACAGTTGACACAGACTACTGAAGTTGATAATTTTCCGGGTTACCCGCAAGGTATTACTGGACCTGAGATGATGGAAGATTTGAAAAATCAAGCAGAACGCTTCGGTACGCAGGTACGTTTCGGCTATGCCACAAAAGTAGATTTTTCGAAAGACGGCGGTATACATTATGTAGAAATCGACGGCAAAACGGTAATTTCTGCTGATACGGTAATCATTTCAACAGGTGCTACTGCCAAATGGTTGGGATTGGAATCCGAGCAAAAATACAATGGTTTTGGGGTGTCTGCATGTGCTGTATGTGATGGATTTTTCTTCAAGGGCCAAGATGTAGCCATTGTAGGAGCTGGCGATACGGCAGCGGAAGAAGCTACCTATTTAGCTAAACTATGTAAGAAAGTGTATATGCTAGTACGTCGCGATGAATTCAGAGCTTCCAAAGCCATGTACCATCGTGTGATGAACACGGCTAATATTGAGGTTATTTACAATACAGAAGCGGAAGAAATCTTGGGTGATGGACAAGTGGTAACAGGTGTTCGCGTGAAAAATAACCAAACAAACGAAACTCAAGATCTTGATGTGACAGGTTTCTTTGTAGCAATAGGACATAAGCCAAATACAGAATTATTCCAAGGTATATTGGATATGGACGAAACAGGTTATCTCATTACTAAACCGAATGTGACAGCAACAAATATACCGGGTGTATTCGCAGCAGGAGATGTACAAGACAATGTATACCGTCAAGCGATTACTGCAGCGGGAACAGGATGTATGGCCGCTTTAGAAGCAGAAAGATATTTAGCAGCTAAAGGCGATCATTAATAAAGAATAATTATAAAAACAGAAAGAGCTCGAATTTCGAGCTCTTTCTGTTTTTATGTGGTTTTGTTCTTGGCTTTATTTGCCTTCACTAATAAATAACTTATATATAATAAGATTAGCCAGATTGGTATCAGTTCGACAGATATCTTCAATCCTGTCAACCACATCAGGCCGAGCACACCTAATAAGAAGAAGAGTGTGAGGTAATTGCTAATAGGGTAAAATAAGCTAGGAAACTTTGTCTGCTGATTTGTTTTAATTTTATGTTTTTTGAAATGTAAGTGTGTCCACGAGATCATTATCCAGTTAATGATCAAGGATGACACCACCAAAGACATTAATATTTCCAGCGCTTGATCAGGCATAATCTTGTTGATAACAATACATAGTGCTACTAAGGCCGCCGAAACCATTAAAGCAGTAATAGGCGCGTGGTTTTTGTTTAATTTTTTCAGAAAACGAGGAGCATTACCTTGTTCGGCAAGTCCATAAAGCATTCTAGAATTACTGTACACACAACTGTTATAAACGGACAAGGCCGCCGTCAATACGATTATATTAAGCACATTAGCAATGATGCTCATGAAATCATATGTTTTACCAAATAGCGTAAACTCTTTGTCATTCAGGATGTCAAATACTTCCACAAATGGGCTTGTATTGGCTGTAATCGAACGCCATGGCATCAATGAGAATAAAATAAATAGCGCACCTACGTAAAAAATCAATATACGGATCAACACTTGATTCGTCGCTTTAGGAATGTTTTTCTCCGGATTTTCTGCTTCTGCAGCCGTGATACCGACCAATTCTAGTCCACCAAAAGAGAACATAATAATTACCAAAGCTGCTAGCAAACCTTGATAACTGCCGTCAGCATTTTGTTCAAACCATCCTTTTGGGAAAAATCCTCCATCATTTACTAAATTCTTCACCGTTGCTTGATCTCCTTCTGCACCTGAGATGAGGAGGTAAGCACCGAAAACAATCATCGCGATTATAGCAGTAACTTTTATGATGGAGAACCAAAATTCCGTCTCGCCATATACTTTCACTGAGGTAAGATTTAAGGCATTGATGACGACGAAAAAGAACAGACTCGACACCCACAAGGGTATCTCTGGCCACCAGAATTGGACATATACGCCAATGGCTGTAAGTTCTGCCATACTTACCAGAATATACAAAATCCAATAATTCCAACCTGAAGCATAACCTGCAAATGGTCCCCAATATTTATTCGCGAAATACGAGAAACTACCAGATACTGGTTCATCGACGACCATCTCACCCAATTGTCTCAAAATAAAAAAGGCAAAAATTCCAGCTATAGCATATCCTAAAATCACAGACGGACCCGCTAATATAGCTGCTTTGCCAATACCTAAGAACAACCCCGTTCCTACAGCACCTCCAATAGCAATAAGCTGAATGTGTCTATTACTTAACCCTCTTTTTAATTCTTTTTCTTTATTTTCCTCCACGGTATTTAGCTAATAATTTTATTTAGTAATTTGTTTAAATCCAATAATTTCATCCCAGTAAGTACCGGATTTTCTATAATAGAGTAGTATCTGATATTCATTTTCGGTATCAAAGTAAGAACCAGAAAATTTGCTGATCTGTGTTTTGTCTGCTGACTCCAACACATACTCATAGTCATATACCCCTTGTTTTAATAATTGTACGGTTTCCCATGTTTTTTGCTCGGTATTGTAGGTCAATTTATTTAACGCAGTTCGCACGTAATTGTTAAATCCTCCGACAAGGTAAATATCTCCATCAATATTTGAGGAATCTTTTAGCGAAAAAAGTGTATAAATATATTCACTTTGGGTGGTTTGCTCCGCAAAATCCATATTTCTAATATAAAAACGTCCATTTTCATCAGGTTTCCATATATAATTTTCCTTGGAAATGTTGCGATCGGCTTCTAATATTGCGCTTATTGAGGAATCACGGTTCAACTCTCGCACTTGCGAACTTACATTTCTTACACTCCTCAAATCTACAGTTCTGAATTCATTATTTCCTTCAAAATCTAATGTTTGGGGCAAGTGATACGCTATTTTTTGACTGCTAATCTGTGATGGTTCTCTTAGGATTTGAAAATTGTCTGTTCGGTGATTTTGTAAGGCATGAATCTGCAGCGAAAAACGTGGATTGGCAATTTCGAAATTAGTATTTATAGCGAGATTGAGCTTTTGATTACGTAGCCTTTTATTGCTTTGTGAGGATGGAACTAGCTCAGCATCAATAGTGGCAAGGTCCTCTACGACATAAAATCTTTGGGTAAATAGTAGCTCCGAAGGATTTGCATTTTCATATACTTTAAGCAAATAATTGCCCGCCTTTTTTATTTGTGTGTTGTCATTCGGGAAATTAAACCGATAATGGGTGTAGGGGATACGTGTATTTTCAGAAGGTTTCACATCCGAAATTCTGTCTTCCGTATAACCTTCCAAATAATCCATGGTAGGCAATCTACTCGGAGACCAGTCGGCATTGCAATGCTCTACTTGAAAATATAATGAGCGTGAATCCGCCCTTAAGTCATCAAAAGTAATTTGGAGTATGTAGGATTTAGAAAGTGAAAGGATTGGAAATTGACTTTCACGCTCTGTGGGGTGTACCATCACAGTCTTTATCGAAGAGTTGTAAATGATATTATCATACATCAACTTCGTTTCCGCACGCGACACAGATGAATTCTTTTTATTGGATTTCTGTGCAAATGAAATAGAAATAAAAAGAATAGATAACAGGAATAGGATAAATGATTTAGGTTGAATCATCCAAAGTAAAGGTTCTTATTTCATTTGAACAATTCTATCTACGATATACACCGTATTGCCTCTCCATGGTAACTTTCCGTGATATTCTCTGTAATGCAAATCAAAAAATTTACCGCTATTGCTTTCTAGAATATGAAATATGGAATCATTTTCGATTGAAAATTCAAATTCGTTACTTCTTATAGAGCCTGTATTGGCACTACCAAAACCTTCTTGAATGAGCTTGCCTTCATAGGTCTTGAATAAATTGCCTTTTTTGACTGCAAAATTAAGATAGCCAGACTTAACGCCTTCGCCAAATACGAAATAGTACTTGTAATACACAAATCCTGCACCTATTAGCAATAGAAGCAGAAAAAACCATCCTAAAAACGATTTCACTTTGGCCCCCCTTTTTGATGTTCGTGATGTGGATTCATTCATAATAGCTATTTATTAACCTCTATAAATATAGTATATTTTTCAATACGTGGCGTTCAACGAAGTCTAAAAATTTTTGACACTATAGCTGATGCATGACATCTTAACTACAAAAGCTCCGTATGATGGCGGAGCTCCTGTGTTTAGATAGGTATGAATTAAATTTCTGTAAGCTCTTTCTTGATTTTAGCTTGGGTGTCGGAAGAAATGGGCACAAGTGGCAAACGCACATGGTCTATGCCGTAACCCATTTCGCGCAGGATATATTTGACGCCACAGGGATTGCCTTCTACAAAGCATAAGTCTGTGATGTGCAAGAGCTGATGATGTATTTTCCGTGCTGATATATAATCACCTTCAGCACATAAACGAGCTAGCGTCGCTACCTTTCGCGGTAGGGCATTGCCTACGACGGAGATAATCCCTACTGCTCCCAAGGCCATCATAGGTAAGGTGGCAGGGTCATCACCCGAGATTAGCATAAAGTTTTCAGGCTTGTCGCGTAATATTTCGGAAAATTGCGCGAAATTTCCTGATGCTTCTTTGATGGCTACAATATTTTTGAATTCTTTGGCCAAACGTAACGTCGTCTGAGCCGTCATATTGGATCCTGTCCGTCCCGGTACATTGTACAAGATAATAGGAAGTGTGGATACTTCCGCAATAGCTTTATAATGCTGATAAATTCCTTCTTGAGTTGGTTTGTTGTAATATGGTGAAACTGAAAGTATTGAGCAATATCCTTCTGTCTCAAAATCCTTAATATTTTGGATGATTTCATAAGTGTTATTTCCTCCAATACCAGCTACCAAGGGTACTCTGCCGTTCACCTTTTCCTTTGTAAATTTCCAGATCTTCTTCTTCTCCTCAGAGCTTAATGTAGCTGTCTCACCTGTAGTTCCCAACGAAACTAAATAGTTCATTCCCTCTTCAATTTGAAACTCGATTAATCTTCCTAAAGTTTCAAAATCAATGCTTCCGTCTGCATTAAACGGCGTAACCAATGCTACACCTGCTCCTTGAATCTCTGTCATTTGATTTTATATTGTATTAAATTTTATTCTTTAATCATCTCCAATAATTCCCGTTCTGAAATAATTGGTACATTTAATTTCTCTGCTTTCGCCAGTTTAGATGGCCCCATTTTGTCTCCTGCCACCAAATAGTTTAGTTTGGCGGAGATACTGCTCAACATTTTACCGCCATGAGACTCTATGAGTTCAGTCAATTGTTCTCGCGAGTAGTCTGCGAATACTCCGGATATTAAAAATGTTTTACCCGATAGATTTTCGCCTGCAAGTACCACCTCTCTTTCCTCTATCTGGAAATTTAATCCATACTGTTGAAGTTTATTCAGCTCGGCAATATTTTCTTCATCCCGTAAATAGTTATATAAGCTTTCGGCGATGCGAATTCCGATGTCTTGTACGGCAGCGATATCTTCGACCGTAGCCGCTTTAATATTATCTAAGTTTTTGAAGTGAATCGCTAATTTTTTAGCTACTGTCTCGCTAACATGACGAATTCCTAAAGCAAACAGCACTTTTTCAAAAGGTTTTTCTTTAGATTCCTCAATACCCTTCAGCATATTGTCAATAGATTTTTGACCAAATCTATCGATTGTGACTAGCTGATCCCGTTTTTCCTTCAACGCGTATAAATCTGAAATATGGCGCACTAAATTGATTCTATAAAGAGTTTCAATTGTCTCATCACCAAGACTTTGAATATCCATCATTTTGCGACCTATGTAATGTTGTACTTTTCCGACAATCTGTGGCTTACAGCCATTCTCGTTAGGACAGTAATGCACCGCTTCACCTTCTTGTCTGACCAGTGCTGTGCCACATTCTGGACAGTGCGTAGGGTAGTGGATGGCCTTCAGACCGGCGTGACGCTTTTCGAGATTCGCAGCGATTATCTTAGGAATGATTTCGCCGCCTTTTTCCACATATACGGTATCACCTTCATGTAAATCCAAACGCTCGATCTCATTTGCATTGTGCAATGATGCACGTTTTACTGTAGTACCGGCTAATAACACAGGTTTAAGATTCGCTACAGGTGTTACCGCACCGGTACGGCCAATTTGATAACTTACACTTTCCAATACGGTCTCGACACGTTCTGCTTTGAACTTGAAGGAGGTTGCCCAGCGTGGTGATTTGGCTGTAAAACCCAACTCTTCTTGATAAGAATATTCATTCACTTTGATGACAATGCCATCAATATCAAAGGTCAGTTGATGACGTGCTGTATCCCAGTAATGAATGAAATTCAATACCTCGTCAATATTCGCACACAATTTCGTGTGTTCAGCGACAGGGAATCCCCATTCTTTTACTTTTTCTAAACTTTCCCAGTGTGTGGCAAAAGTTTTGTTTCTATTTTCGGTGTATAAGAAATATAAATAGCAGTCTAACGGTCTTTTAGCTACTTCTGACGAATCCTGAAGTTTAATCGTGCCAGAAGCAAAATTGCGCGGATTGGCGTAGGTTTGGTCACCATTATCTTCACGCTCTTTATTCAATCGCAAAAAAGCTGATTTGTGCATAAAAATCTCACCTCTGATTTCGAAAAGATCGGGATAGTCACCTTTCTTCAATTGATGAGGAATTTTTCGGATGGTCTTTACATTTTTGGTAACATCGTCACCTTGAACACCGTCCCCGCGTGTGATGGCTTGCGCTAGCTGGCCATTCTTATAAGTCAAAGAAATGGATAATCCATCGAATTTGAGCTCGCAGACATAATCTACAGTATGACCAATAGCCTTCTGTACACGATTGTCAAAATCCCGTAGTTCCTGCTCATTGTAAGTGTTGCTCAGCGAGAGCATCGGCCAGCGATGTTTGACCGTTTTGAACTTACTGGTAATGTCACCACCCACTTTCAGAGTAGGAGAGTTCGGGTCTTGGTATTGCGGATATTCTTTTTCTAATTTTTCAAGTTCTTTGAGTTTAATGTCAAAGTCAAAATCCGAAATAGCAGAGTTGGCCAACACGTAATATTGGTAATTGTATTCATTCAATTCTGCTGTTAGTTGTTCGATTTTTGCTTGAATATCTTGTGACATATGCGACGAAATTAGTAAAATTTAAATGCTTAAAATAATTTAGAAACCAATAATTTACGCGCTATAACCTTTAGGTAAATAGTCGAAAAATGCTATTGTTCTATAGAATGAGTAGGGTTAAAAATTTTTTGCAGATAAGTCTGAAAATTTTTGAATTTTATTCATGTAAAAATCCCAAATAATGGATTTCTTATAAAGACCTTTTTTATTGAATGGCACATTATATTTTTTTCTTTTTTTAGAATTTTTGAAAAAATTAGTAAAAAATGCCTGATGCGAGCGGCTAATCGCCCAAGCGTCTTTGCCTTTTCCTTGGACTAAAAAATGGATTAACGCCAACAGATCTAACCAAAAACGTATAAATATTATACCTAAAGCCCGACCCAATGGCAGATTTTTGTGCAACATAAATAAGTTGTTCCGGAAGTTAAGGTAAGTTTTTTTAGGATTACTTGTTTGCAACGTACCTCCGCCTACATGATAAACTGTGCTTTTGGGACAATAACCGATTTTATGCCCCAGACGTTTGAGTCGCCAGCAAAGATCTATTTCTTCCATATGCGCAAAGAAATCAGCATCAAAGCCTTGAGCTTCTCTCCAGGCAGAGGATTTAATAAATAATGCGGCTCCTGTAGCCCAAAAAATTTCTTCTTCGGTGTCGTATTGCCCTCGATCTTCCTCAGTGACGTGTAGGATGCGTCCTCTGCAAAATGGATAGCCCCATTTATCCAAATAACCGCCAGCACCACCTGCATGTTCGAAATGTGTCTTCTTGTGAAAAGCTCGTATTTTGGGCTGGGCGGCTACATAATTTTCCCTTTCCATCATTTCAATCACGGGTTCGATCCAGTGGGTTGTTACCTCTACATCCGAATTTAATAAAATATAATAATCCGCTTCGACCTGCTCCAATACTTTATTGTATCCGCCTGCAAAGCCATAGTTTTGGTCATTTTGAATAATTCGAATCTGCGGGTAATTTGCTTTCACAAAATCCAAAGAATCGTCTGTCGACCCATTGTCACCAATGACAAATTCGATGTTTGGATATGTGCTATTATATACGGAAGGGAGAAATTTTTCTAAAAAAAATCGTCCATTCCAGTTCAAAATTACAACAGATACTTTCGGATAATTTATCATATTTTATTTCTTCTCTGTCTTTTCCAACGATTGTGCGTCCACAACCAATAGGGAGGATTCTCTTGTATCATCTTCTCCGTGAATTGATTATGTATATGCGTTATTTCATATTCATTGTAATCCTTGGGATCCTCTATTAATGTGGTAAATTTACAATAATAATGCCCTCTTTTGGCCTTCCGTCCGATATGACAATAGACCACCGGATTATTTGTCATTTTGGCAATGCGCTCTGTGCCCGTGTATACTAACGCTTCCTGATTCAAGAAGGTCATAAAATAATCTGAATCTTGATAAACGGGTGTCTGATCCGCAACGAATATGCTAATATGTGGTGTGTTTTTAAGACGTACAATGTGCCGCAAGATTTGCTTCATAGGCACCATTGTCGCGCCAAAGCGTGTTCGAATAGTATTGTATACACTGTCAAAATCCTTGTTGTTTAGTGGCTTGTAGATGATGAGCTTAGGGAATTCCGTCATCAAAGACAACCTTAAAATCCCTAATTCCCAGTTTCCGTAATGTGCGGTGACACCAATTACGGCTTTGCCCGCATCAAAATGCCGGTAGACTTCTTCGGGATTTAGTAATTCAATTCGTTTTTCTACCTCTTGCCGCGAAATGCTCGCCATTTTGATGGATTCAACGATCAAATCTGGAAAATATTTATAAAATTTCTTAGCAATATCTTGAATTTCGGCCTCGGATTTTTCAGGGAAAGAATTTCTTAAATTTTTGAATACTACCTTTTTACGATATCCAAAAATATGGTAAACAAGAATGTAGAGCGTGTCAGAGAGCATATACAATGCGCTGAAAGGCAGTCTGGATAAACTCCAAAATAAAAATCGAAGAAGGCTTTTGCTCATTAATCTATCTTGTTTTTCGATACCACAAATATCCCCAAATTAACTTATTTTTGCACTAATTTTTAATAAGTAAGTAGAAATATGTCAAATTCAATCATTTTATCAGCTAGTTACCTTCCTCCAGTTTCATACTTTCATGCTATAGCAAAAAATGAAGGAGATATAGTTCTTGATAAATACGAACATTTCCCCAAGCAGACTTTTCGGAATCGTACCCAAATAGCTACTGCTAATGGTGTGCTGGATTTGATAGTTCCTATTCAGCATGGTCGTAAGGAGCGTATTGGGATGAAGGATGTTAAAATTGCTTATGATCATGAATGGCAACGTTTACACTGGCTGAGTTTGCAGACAGCTTATCGAAGTTCTGCTTATTTTGAATATTATGAGGATGATTTCAAACCTTTCTATACGCGCAAATTTGACTACTTGTTTGATTTCAATTTAGCGCAGCTGGAATTAGTTCTGAAATGTTTGAAGATTAAACGTACGATAGGGTTTACCGATACATACGAAAAGGATTACGGGGATTTGGATTTTAGACATGTTATTCATCCCAAGAAAGCGTCTATTTATGCTAATCCGAAGCCTTACTATCAGATCTTTGAGGATAGACATGGCTTTTTGGCAGACCTGAGCGTAATTGACTTAATATTCAACCAAGGTCCTCAAGGCAAGAATTTCTTATAATGCTTTTTTAACTGTATCCCTCCTAGGGATGGAATATCGCGGGCAAAACATTTCTAGCAATTTACTGTTAAGGAATAATAATGCCTATAGATATTTATGGTAAAAAACATCACACTATTGCTTAGCTTATTGTTTGCTATTCAATTTTCTTATGCCCAAAGCGGTGCAGATACAATTCACTATCGGAAAATTTATTATTTCGCTGGAACGGGATTGGCCCTGCCAATAGGGAAAACAAAAGAAGTGCTTTCACCCAAGTTGTTCGCGGGAAGTATGGGTTTGGATATTGCACTGAAAAATCCAAAATACTACTTATATCCAGCGTTATACATGTTTAATTTTTCATATGATCAGCAGCTCGATGACCCAAAGTATGACCATTATATAGAGAACGGTAACGCAAGTGTATATATGCTCAGCCTCGCGGGAGGCACGCGGAAGCAGCTCAAACGGCTTAATACCTATGTGTACGGAGGCCCGAGTTTCGGATTGGTCAGTGAGCCACGGGCACAGGAATTGGAATCCATTGTGAAGATTGATTATGACAGGTCATTTGCTGTGGGGGCCAAAGTGGGGGTAGGTGCCGATTATAAGTTCAAAAGTTTCTTTTTGGGAGGGGAGGTAGGGTATATGCGACATTTTACCAAATTGCAAGGAAGGCCGTTTCATGCTGTTACTATTTTATTTGGGTTAAAATCTGATATCACGCGTCTCGGCGAAAAGGTGGTAGAAATTATTGCACCCTCTGCCATTAATTGATTTGTTAAAAAATGTTAAAACAAATTATGGATATACTATTTAATCTGCGGTTGCGTTTTAATTGTAGAAATTAATATTCATAATTTCATATTTAGGTTAATAATTGGTTTGGTAACCCCTAAAGTTCTCCGCTTTAGGGGTTTCTTTTTGGTTATTTTTTTAAATAACATAA
>Ga0079224_100008009_pt1 | contig 14259 bp, 12 predicted proteins | sample Stecom2015_FD_80414 | JGI IMG/M metagenome (GOLD analysis project Ga0079224, IMG submission 80414) | Agricultural soil microbial communities from Utah to study Nitrogen management - Steer compost 2015 | ecosystem: Environmental > Terrestrial > Soil > Agricultural land | place: USA: Utah...
CCGAATTTCGCTGCACCTGCCCGCAATTGACCCTCACCTCACGAGCTGACGACACTCTCGGAGCGAACAGTGGAGATCTTCATGTCACCATTCATAGTACCCGTTGGAGTGATGTTCGCCATCGCCTTCATGGTTGTGGGCACCGCCCTGGTCAAGGCGCTTGGACGCAAATGGGACCGCGAAGCACAGATCGGCGTTCCACCCGAGGTGAACGCACGACTCTCACACATGGAACAGGCGCTGGATGCAATTGCCGTGGAGGTCGAGCGCGTATCCGAAGGCCAGCGCTTCACGACTAAGCTCCTCACCGAGCGTTCTAACGCCCCTGCAGCCAGCGTAGCCGAGCAGGAGAGAAGGCAGGGGACAGGCTGAGATGATGTTTCAGCCAGCGATTCCCGCCCTTTCCGTGTTGACGGAGCCCGAGATACCGGGCACGGTTGTTCGGATACCTGCGCTCCAGGTGCCCCAGACACCGCAAACGCCAGAGACACCGGAGACACCGGAGACACCGGAGACACCGGAGGCACCGGAGGCACCGGAGGCACCGGAGCGGCCTTCCGGGGTGACCGTGCAGTCAGATGACGGCCGCACGATCTCCGTTGGGTCCGACGGCATCGTGATCACGAACGCGAGCACCGGCACCCAGTCCGGCGCGCGTGAGGCAACGCTCCCCGAATCGGTAATGGTGATCGTCTTCGGGTTTTTCGCGATGCTCGTTCTGCTGATCCTGGGAATCCCGATCGTACGCGCTTTCATTCGGCGAATGAATCGAGCACCGGTTGTTCCGATGGTTGCACAGGCACAGCGGGAGCAGGTACGCGCGCTGGGCGAATCCGTGGATCGTCTCGCCGTGGAAGTGGAGCGCGTGTCGGAAGGCCAGCGTTGGCTTGAACGCCGGCTTGCAGGCACCGGGGATCGTTCGGCGGCGGGCCATGACTGATCTCGTGTCGCTCGTTATGCCCGGCGCCACGGACGGGCGCTGATGGCCACAGTCCTCATCGTGGACGACGAGCCCAACATTCGCCGGATGGTGGGTGCCCTGCTCGGTTCTGAAGGCTACGAGGTTCGCGATGCGGCAGACGCCGCGAGCGGGCTGCAGCTCGCACGCGAGATCGTGCCGGACGTTGCGCTCATCGATCTGATGATGCCGGGCGGCATTGACGGAATGCAGCTGCTTCCGCAGCTCCGGCAGCTCGATGCGGAACTGCCCGTGATCATGATGAGCGGGCGCGCGGGGCTCAGTGACGCCGTGCAGGCCATGAAGCTCGGCGCATTCACCTTCCTCGAGAAACCGCTCACGCCGGAAGGAGTGCTCCTTGCCCTCGGCTCCGCCCTCGAGCTGCGCCGAGCGAGGCAGGAGGCTCGCGCACTCCGCGATGTACTAGGCCTGGCCGGCGACATGGTGGGCGATAGCCCGGGCATGAAAACCCTTCGTCAGCTAGTTGCTCGTGTGGCGCCCAGCGATGCGCGCGTGCTGATCACCGGTGAGTCGGGCACAGGCAAGGAGCTTGTCGCGGCTGCCATTCACAACCAGAGTGAGCGTCGCTCCAGGCCGTTCATTCGGGTGAACTGTGCGGCAATTCCACGAGACCTGGTTGAAAGCGAGATGTTCGGTCATGAGCGCGGCGCATTCACCGGCGCAACCGAGCGTCGCATTGGCCGGTTCGAGCTCGCACACACCGGAACTCTATTCCTGGACGAAGTGGGCGACCTGGGCCCGGAGGCGCAGGCCAAGCTGCTCCGCGCCATTGAAGCACGCGAGATCGAGCGCGTGGGCGGTGGAAAGCCCATCCGGGTTGACGTACGCATAGTTGCCGCGACCAACAAGGACCTGGCTCGTGCAGTGAGCGACGGGAGCTTCCGCGAAGACCTGTTCTTCCGGCTGAATGTGATTCCGGTAGACGTTCCCGCTCTGCGCGACCGGCCGGACGACATTCCCCTTCTGGTGCGCCATTTCTCCGCGCTGCATCGTTCACGTACCGGCCAGAGGCAGCCCACATGGTCTCAGGGAGCGATGGATCTTCTGTCACGCTACCCGTGGCCGGGCAATGTTCGCGAACTGGCAAACATCGTGGAACGACTCGCGATTCTTCATGCCGGTGCGCAGGTAACGTCGTCTGACGTTGGTGACGTGCTCACGCTCGAGTCGCGCGGCGCAGCAGGCCAGGCTTCACGAGTGACACCAACGGGCGGAATGGAGTCGCCTGCAATGGCTGCCACAGCCGCGCCTCACGATATCCCGCTGGTGGACCTGCTGGACGAGTACGAACGCGGGCTGATCAACCGCGCGCTGAGTGGCGCCGAGGGGAATATTGCCGAGGCGGCGCGACGGCTGCGTACCGACAGGCCCAATCTCTACCGACGAATGCGACGCCTCGGGATCGGCCCGGCCGCGTCGGACAACCTGGCAGCGCACGAATGATGGCTGGCAATATCCGACGTAGTGCCTCGGTGTTCTGCATTGGAGGTGCAATGCCCGAGCGAGGCGCATCCGTTGCCGGCATGCCGCGCTTGGCGTTCGAGCAGGCGAGCATGTACGTGCGCATATTGCCGCTTTGGCGTCTGGCGCTGCTCACGTTCACAGCCGTGCTTACGTTGGCGCCACTCGAGACCGCGTATGCCCAGCAAACGCCGCGCAGACAGCCCGTACCCGCAGAGGTACGCGCGGACGTTGACGCGGTGTTCAACTCGCCGCTAACCAGGCGTATCATCGGACCGGTAACCATCGGACCCGATGACTTCGTGGCAACCGATCTTGCCGTACTGGATGGTCCGCTGGTTATTCGAGGCACCGTTTCGGGCAGCGTGCTGGCGGTGAACGCGCCGGTGCGCCTGGACTCGGGTGCCGTGGTGCAGGGTTCCATCCTCATTGTTGGCGGCGAGCTGGAGCAGCGCGGCAACTCACGTATTGACGGAAGCGTGCGTGTGCACCCTGTGCGTGTGAATGTTCGCTGGGACGGCAGCCGCCTCACGCTACTCGGCGCTCCCGCGGACAGCGCAGTACACGCCGACGACCTGATTCCGGACTGGTTCGAGCGCATTCGCAGGCGGGACACTGGCGGCAGCGGCTTCACGATTACGTCCGGCGGTACCTACAACCGGGTGGAAGGACTTGCGGTTCAGGTCGGCCCCAGGCTGCGCCGTGCGATTCCGGGTGGCGGGCTCGTAACGCTGGAAGCGCTTGGCATTCTGCGGAGCGCTGAGTCCTTTCGGTGGGACGGAAACAACATCGGCCACAAGCTCACTGCCGTGGCGGATTTCGGCGGTGAAAGCAACCTGTCGGTTGGGGCACGCCTGCACGATGTGGTAGCACCGGCGGAACAGTGGATGCTTTCGGATGCCGAGGCAGGGTTGGCGGCGTTCCTGGGTCAGCGGGATTTTCGTGACCATTACTCGAGGCATGGCGGTGAGATATTCGGCGGGCTGGTGCATGGTGACCTGAAGGTGGATCTTCGCCTTACGAGTGAGCGCTGGGGTGCGCTGGATACTCGTTCGGTGCCCGCACTGTTTCAGGGATCCAAAGGGTTTCGCGCCAATCCGCGGCTGGACGCAGGGCGCGTGAAAGTGGCGGAGCTCTCCATGGGCGTGGACACTCGCAACCGAGCATTGAACCCATGGTCAGGCTGGTTCGTCCAGGCCAGCTACGAGGCAGGCAGCGGCCGCCTCACGCGCGAAACTGTAATCCCCGACGTGGCCGATGCAATTGCAGGCACTACCGACTGGGGACGTTTCTTACTGGACGTTCGCCACTATTCCAGGATATCACCGTCTGCACAGCTGAACGCGCGTGTAGTGCTCGGCGGCTGGCTCCACGGAGATGCACTGCCCTTGCAGCGCCGGTTTGCACTGGGTGGGCCCGGATCGCTGCCGGGCTATGACTTCATGCGCCCGGTGCATACGGCAGATCCCCTCACGTGCAGCACGGAGCCCGGTGGTGCCGGCCTGGCGTTATGTGACCGCGTGATGCTGCTGCAGGTGGACTACAAGGGTGAACTGCCGGCTCCTCGCTGGCCCACCATGGAGCAGTACGGATGGCCGGCAACCCTGCACTGGGTGGTGTTCGGTGATGCCGGACGCGGATGGCTCGTGGATCGCGGGCCGGCTGAGCTGAGCCAATCATCGTGGGGAATTCCTGATCCGGGAACGTGGCTCTCGAGTGTTGGCGCGGGCATCGAGGCGGGGGCGCTTGGGGTGTATATATCACGTGCCGTGTCCACATCGGGTAGATCACCGAATCTGTTCATCAGACTCGGCCAGCGGTTCTGACGGTGGGCGAAACGCGCTCCGACGCGCGCTGGTCGCGCTCGAGGTTCCGTACACTCTTACTGTTGGCAGGATTGCACGCCGTGTGTGCAGTGCTACCTCTCGAGTCGCTCGAGATTCGAGCCCAGGATCGCGCGCGACTCGTTGTGGAACTGCCGGAGAATCCCGCACGGCAGGGGCCATCGGTAAGTGCGGTGGGCATTCTCGAAGAGCGTCGGCTGCGTGATCACCTGCAGGCCGGCTTCCCTACCCGACTCAGCTACGGCGCAGAGCTCTGGTCAACCGGCGGGTTCGTAAATGACCTCGAAGGCAGCACGGACTGGGAAGTACTCGTGAGGTACGACAGGCTGGACCGCAGCTACCAGGTTGTTCGCGGCCGGGAGGGAACGCGTCCCGACGTCGTCGGTCGCTTCTCGACGCTGGAGGAGGTGGCGGGAGTGCTGGCAGCGCCGTACCGGCCCGTGATTCGAATACCGGAGCGCGGACGCAGGTATTACTACAACGTGACCCTCACGGTGGAAACGCTGTCGGCCAACGACCTGGACGAAGTGGAGCGCTGGCTGCGAGGTGAGTTGCGCCCTGCCATACGCGGCGACGCCAGCGCAGGCACTGCGGTAACACGCGGCATGCGCACCCTTATCGCACGCCTGATTGCGGGTCCCCAGAGAACCTTCTCGGAGCGAACGCCCACGTTCTTCGTGCAATAGGTGGCGCGGGGCAACCCGGCGCCCGGCGCTCAGACTGCGACGCGGCGCTCCAGGGTCTCGATCTGCCTCAGTACGTCGTCGCCATAGAACGTGCGTATATAGCGCGCCTGGATTGGCGTGAGGCGACGCACGGCCCAGCTGAGGTGCACGAAGTGCGGCTCAGCCGGCGTGGTGATCGGGAACATGTCTATCTCCGCCGGCAGGCGGTTGGACTTGCGCGTGTTGCAGGGGCTGCAGGCCGTTACAACGTTGGCCCAGTCGTTGGTGCCACCCCTCGACAACGGAATCACGTGATCGCGTGTAAGCGATTCGCGCAGCTTGAGCTCAGCACCGAACCGGCCGCAATACTGGCAGCGATAGGCGTCTCGGGCGAACAGGAAGGTGTTGGTCACCTGTCTGCGGAAGCGCCTGGGAACATGGATGAATCGCATCAGGCGGATAACCGCCGGGCGCGGCATCGTAAGGCGCGCAGAACACACCGGTCGCGAGTTCTCCGCCTCCACGATCTCGGCCTTGCCGTCGATCACAAGACGAAGCGCACGTCGAACCGGTACCATGGTGAGCGGCTCGTACGACGCATTCAGCGCCAGACAGCCAAGAGTCACGCGTCACCTCCATGCACCGCCCAATGCGGGCACGCCGGGGTTCGCGGGTGCATGTGCACACCGCGCCAATCGTCAGTGACCAACATTCGTGATCACCAACCTCTGCCCTGACAGACAGAAAGGTAGTGTACCCCGGTACGCGCGGCCAACTCCCCCGCGTACGCCCGGCAGGATCAGCGAACCCCGTCCGGCTCCGGCGGAATGCGGAAGACGTCCAGTGTATCCCTGCCGAGCGAGTCGCGACGCGGAGCCGTGCTGTCCGAGAAGAACTCGAACGGTGACGAAACCGGTACGCACGTGGCGATAGGCTCCGTACCCGGCACGAACCAGTCCGTGTACGCCTCCTCCGAGCACATCGGTCCTGCAAGCAGTCCCGATGCGGGGTCAATCTCGCGCGCGATCAACTCGTCCGGCCTGTTCCAGTCCGAGGGGGCCACCCCGCGCTGCTTGTAAACCTCTGTCATGAACGAGGTCCATGCAGGAGCCGCGAGCACACCGCCCTGCGCGTTTGCCTTGATCCGCTTTGGCGAATCGAAGCCCATCCACACGCCGGCAACGAGGTCCTCAGTGTAGCCGATGAACCAGACGTCGGTGCCGTCATTGGTGGTTCCGGTCTTGCCGGCTGCCGGATAGGTCCAGCCAGAACCTGTCGTGGCCCGATAGGCAGTGCCGCGCCGCACGACGTCGCGCATCATGTCTACCATGAGCCATGCTTCCGCCCGCGGAAGCACCGTTGCCACACGAGGCGCAGACTGCCACAGGATATCACCGCGCGAGTTCTCCACGCGAACGATTCCGAAGGGCATCGAGCGTACACCCATGTTCGCGAACGTCGTGTAGGACGCAACCATCTCCAGCGGCTTCACGTCGGCCGAACCGATGTGCAGCGATGGATACGGCGGAATCTCGGTGGTGATTCCCATGCGATGCGCCATTGCAATGACGCTTGACTCACCCAGCTCACGCCCGGTGTTGATAGCCGCAAGGTTCCTGGAATTGTAGAGGGCACTCCGCATGGAGATCCTGCCCCAGAACTTGAGATCGAAGTTCTGCGGCGACCATGGGTCTCCGCTCATCTGCTCCAGGGTAAGCGGCGTGTCGTCCACCAGGTGCGAAGGGGCATAGCCCCGCCGTACAGCCTCGGCGTACACGACAGGCTTGAATGTTGATCCCGGCTGTCTCAGAGCCTGCGTGGCACGGTTGAACTTGGAGTCTTCGAAATCACGCCCGCCAACCATGGCGCGAACCGCACCCGTTTTAGCATCGAGTGCAATGAAAACACCTTGCAGGTAAGGGGTTTCACCGCCGCCGCGCTCTTCCCCGCTAGCGATCTTCGCGATGTAGTCCTCATAGGTGGTGTGCCGGTAGGGGCCCAGCCTGCCACTCTCCACCTCTCGAAGCTGGCCCTCCAGCGCACGCTCGGCCGCAAGCTGGGCCTCGATGTCCAGCGTGGTGTAGATCTTCAGTCCCTGCTCGTACAGCTGCTGGCCGAAACGGTCGTCCAGTTCCTGCCGGATCCACTCCACGAAGTACGGCGCCAGGTCTCCGCCGGAGGTGCGACTCGCAAGGCGCATGGGGTACGCCTTGGCAAGGCTGGCCTCGCTGTCCGAGATCACGTCGCCCCGCCTCATGAGCTCGAGCACCGTGTTGCGGCGCTGGATGGCACGCTCCGGATACAGGCGCGGATTGTAGCGCGTGGGCGCCTTGGGAAGCGCCGCGAGCGTTGCAGCCTCGGCTGCCGTGAGTTCCTGCACGGACTTGCCGAAATAGCGCTGCGATGCCGTTTCCACGCCGTACGCGCCGTTGCCCAGGTTGATCTGGTTCAGGTACAGCTCGAGAATCTTGTCCTTGGAGTACTTCGCCTCGATCGCGCGGGCAACCTTCGCTTCCTTCAGCTTTCGAACGAGCGACTTCTCCCGGGAAATGCGATCCGGGAAGATGTTCCGCGCCAGCTGCATGGTGATCGTGGAGAATCCCTGGGCCAGGCGTCCGGCACGCACGTTGTGAAAGAATGCGCCCGGCACGCGAATCCAGTCGATGCCGGCATGGCCGTAGAACCGCTTGTCCTCGGTTACCACGAAGGCATCGCGCACGATCGGCGGTATGTCGTCAATCGTCACCAGCGTCCTGCGCTCCACACCGAGCTCGGTGACAAAGCGGCCGTCGGCGGCGTACATCTTGGACGTTTGCCGTGGCTGGTAGCCCTCCAGGATGTCAACCGAGGGGCAGGCGCCGCCGCGACACACCAGCGTCCATGCGCCAAACGCGGTTCCGGCGCCGAGTGCGACCAGGAATGTGGCCGTGAGAAGTACCCCGCGAACGAGTCGCGGATGGCGCTTCAGGAATCGGCGAACTGAGGATCGTTTACGTGCCACGGCTCAATCTGGAGGAACTGCCCTTGAGGGAGACCGACGATCGATCTCCCCCGCGAGTTTCTGGTTTGCCCTGCTGCGGCAGCCCGTTCGGGTAACCGCGGCGGTGAAGGCAACCAGAATCATACCCATTCAGGCTCGATTCGTTGCGCCTTCAGGCTGCTGCATATGCACGCAAGGTGCCCGCGCGGCAGTCGCGGCCTGATGCGTATAACCATGGACGAATTAGCTTCTGGATCATGTCAACTTCCACCCTGATGCAGGAGCTCGAATGGCGCGGGCTCCTTTTCCAGTGCACTGAAGGCGCCGACGAAGCGCTTTCACAAGGCTCAATAGCCGCCTACTGTGGTTTCGACCCAACCGCTTCCAGCCTGCATGTGGGTAATCTGGTTGCGATCATGCTCCTGGTACACCTTCAGCGCACGGGCCATCGGTCCATAGCGCTGGTGGGCGGTGGTACGGGGCTGATCGGTGACCCCAGCGGCAAGACCAGGGAGCGTGAGCTGAACGCGCCTTCCGTGGTTGCCAGCAACTCCGCCGCGATTCGCTCGCAGCTAGAGCGCTTTCTGCACTTTGACGGAGCCACGGGCGCGATGATGGTGGACAACGCAGACTGGCTGCTGCGGCTTGGCGCGGTTGAGTTCATGCGCGACGTGGGCAAGCACTTCACGGTCAACTACATGCTCGCCAAGGACTCCGTGAAGTCGCGCCTGGAGGCGGGGCTGTCGTACACCGAGTTCTCGTACATGCTTTTGCAGGCATATGACTTTCTGGAGTTGAACCGCCGGCACGGAGTAACGTTCCAGGTAGGTGGCAGCGACCAGTGGGGCAACATGACTGCCGGAATGGAGCTCGTGAGGCGCGTGAACGGTGCCAACACCCAGGTGATCACGGCACCGCTCATCACCACTTCCACAGGCGCAAAATTCGGAAAGTCCGAAGCCGGCGCCATTTACCTGGATCCCGTTCGCACGTCGCCGTACCAGTTCTTTCAGTTCTGGATCAATACGGACGACCGCGACGCGGGACGCTACCTGCGCTACTTCACTCTGCTCTCGCGCGAGGAGATCGAGGCGCTCGACGCAGAAGTTGCCGAGCACCCGGAGCATCGTGCGGCGCAGATTGCGCTGGCCAGGGACGTCACCACTCGCGTGCACGGCAGTGACCAGGCGAGGGTTGCGGAGGAGATGTCCACCCTGCTGTTCAGCGGCGGCGATCCCGCATCGCTTTCACCGGATGCACTCGCGGGTTTGCGTCGCGAGATCCCGTTTGCGGAGATCGTGAACAACGTTGGGCTGGAGGAAGCGGAAGCCGCTGCTCCCGATGTTGCCGCGGACATTCACTCGCTGCTCGTTGTCAGCGGGCTCGCCGCCTCACGCGGCGAAGCCAAGAAGCTGCTCAAGCAGGGCGGGGTTTACGTAAACGGCGCCCGGCGCGGAGAGCAGGAACGGTTCGTACTCGAAAAGGAACTGCTTGCAGATCGACACGTTCTCCTGCGAAAGGGGGCAAAGAGCTACGCCCTCGTTCGTCTTCGCGGTCCGGCCTGAACCAGCAGCGTGAATGCGGCTCCGAATTCTCGTCACCGACGAAGTGGACCCCGAAGGAGTTGCGCTGCTCACGGCGGACAGCCGGCTCGATGTTGACGTGGAACCCACGCTGCCGCCTGACGTGCTGCGCGAGCGGATAGCCGACTACGATGCAATCGTAGGGCGATCTGCCACACGCGTAACCGCAGGCCTGCTGGAGAGTGCTCCGCGGCTGAAGGTTGTGGGTCGTGCCGGCGTGGGAGTGGACAACATTGCGATGGACGTTGCCACGGCACGCGGCATTGCCGTGATCAATGCGCCGGCTGGCAATACCGTGGCAGTGGCGGAGCTGGTGATCGGGTCGCTGATATCGCTGCTTCGCCAGCTGCACAGCGCGAACGCGAGCATGCACAACGGTGGCTGGACGCGCAGCTCCCTGCTGGGCGGTGAGCTTGCCGGACGCACACTCGGCATTATTGGGCTGGGCCGGATAGGGAGCGAAGTTGCGGTGCGTGCAGCGGCTTTCGGCATGCCTCTGGTGGGGTACGATCCGTACGTGCCCGACGAGCGTTTCCGCGGGCTCAAGGTGCGCAGGTGCGAAACACTGAACGAGCTGCTCGAACTTTCGCAGGTGGTCACCGTGCACACGCCCATCACTGCGGAAACACGAAACATGATCGGAAGCGAACAGCTCGCCAGGCTGGCACCGGGAGCGATAGTCTGCAATCTGGCGCGCGGCGGCATCGTGAACGAAGACGCGCTGCTTGATTCACTTTCGAACGGATCCCTTCTGGGCGCCGTACTGGACGTCTACTCCACGGAACCGCTCGCTGCCGATCATCCGCTTCGCCGAGCCGACAATGTGCTGCTCACGCCGCACATCGGGGCGAATACGGCGGAAGCACAGCGCAACGTGGCAGTTGACGTGTGTGCCGCAGTCCGCGATGCGCTCGTGTACGGCGAGCTGTCTCGCTCCATTAACGTTGCAGACCTGAGCGGGGTTGACTGGGGCGAGGCGCGTTCGGCGCTTCTCGTGGCTCGTCGTTCCGCAGCGCTTGCGTGCGAGATTCTGGCGGGGCGGGACGTTCGCACTCTGCAGCGCCTCACGGTTCGTGTTGGCCCCGACCTCTCGGGCGCCGCAAGCCTTCTTCTCGCCGGTGCCGCAGCGGGCATGCTCGAACGAGTGGTGGGACGTGAGGGCGTGAACCTGATCAATTCGCGCGCGCTTGCTGAGCAGCGTGGAACCGCCGTATCGGTATCGGTATCAGACCAGCTGGGCCACGGGCGCGCGGTTGAGGTATTGGCATCCGGCGAGAACGACGAAATGTTGGTTGCAGGCGTTGCGCCCGCTGATGGCGCGCCGCGCCTCACGCGCATTGGCAGGTTCCACGTTGATGTACCGCCGCGCGGAACCCTCCTGGTACTCACCAATCGCGACGTTCCCGGTGTTATCGGCCGCGTTGGAACCGTACTCGGCAACGCCGAAGTGAACATCGCGGAATATCACCAGGCGAGGCTCGATCAGGGCGGTGAGGCGCTTGCCGCAGTGGCAGTGGACACCGCGATCTCGCCGGAGTTGCGTGCCAGTTTACTCGAACTGCCGGAGGTGCGTACCGTGACGGTCGTGGAGTTCGGACCTTGAGCCGTGAGCGTGGCCGTGGGAATGACGAGGCATACTGCATGACGATCCTTGCTTTGGCGGCGCCCGCGGAATGACGGCGACTGCGTCTCGATCGGCGCCCCGCTTTGAGTCCGTGGTGCTGGACGTGGACTCCACTATCGCGGGCCTCGAGGGGATTGACTGGCTTGCAAGGCAGCGTGGAGAAGACGTTGCAGTCCAGGTTCATGAGCTGACCACGGCGGCGATGGAAGGACGCATGGATCTCGAGCAGGTGTACGCTGCGCGCCTGGAAGCAATTCGCCCCACGCGCAACGACGTGGAGCTGCTGGGCAGGTTGTACCTGGAGCACCTTGCTCCAGGGGTAAAAGATGCCGTGCGTGTCATGCAGGACGCTGGCGTGAGGGTGGTGATCGTGAGTGGCGGACTCAGGCCGGCCCTGCTTGCACTCGGTGCTTCCATCGGGGTGGAGCCTCACGATGTTCATGCGGTGGACCTGAAGTTCGGTGAAGACGGTGCTTACCTGGACTTCGACCGACTGTCACCCCTTGCCACCCAGGAGGGAAAGCGTGAGGCAGTGCGTGCACTCCAGCTACCCGGCAGGTCGCTCATGGTGGGTGACGGCTCAACGGACCTTGCGGCACGTGAGGCAGTGAGCGCGTTCGTTGCGTTCACGGGTTTCGTTCGGCGCGAGGCAGTAATTTCCGGCGCCGATTTCGTGGTGAACTCGTTCGAGGAGCTACTCGAGCTGGTACTTGGAGGTTCGGCATGAGCGACGAACGTTTCGGAACTTTCTTCCTGCCGGGCCCCACGGAAGTACGCCGGGAAGTGCTGGAGGCAATGCTGCAGCCGATGATAGCTCACCGAGGCGCAGCGTTCGAGGAGCTGTTCGGCAGAATTCAGAGCGGGCTTCGGACTGTCCTGCGTACCTCGCGCATGCCGTACGTGTCCAGTTCGTCGGCCACAGGGCTGATGGAAGCCGCAGTGCGCAACGCACCGCCGGGAAAGATCCTCTCGCTGGTTAACGGCGCGTTCTCCGAGCGATTTGCAGACATCGCTCGCGCGTGTGACCGGGAAGTGGAGACTGTTGCCGTGCCGTGGGGTGGCATCTGCGACCCGACCGACGTTGAGCGTGTACTCCAGCGCGCCAGCTACTCCGCAGTAACGGTGGTGCATTCGGAGACATCAACCGGCGCGCTTACAGATGTGCAGGCCATTGCCCGCGTGGCGCACGAGAACGGAGCGGTAGTGCTGGTTGACAGCGTGAGCGGCGCCGGTGGTGCGCCTCTCGAGACGGATGATTGGCAGCTGGACTTCGTACTTACCGGTTCGCAGAAGGCATTTGCGCTGCCGCCGGGGCTGGCATTCGGTGTTGCGAGTGCATCGTTCGTGGCTGGCGCTGCGGCTTCGTCAAGCCGCGGGCGGTACTTCGATCTCATGGAATTCGAGCGTTATGGCCTGAAACAGCAGACACCAAATACGCCCGCACTGTCGCTGCTCTACGCGCTGGACGTGCAGCTGAAGGCCATGCTTGCCGAGGGAATGGAAGCCCGCTGGGAGCGTCATGCGCAGATGGCACAGCGTACTCACCAATGGGTTGCAGATACCTCCAGGGCAACCGGCCTGTCGCTAGGCATTCTGGCGGCTGCCAGTTCGCGGTCGCCTACGGTTACCAACGTGTCCCTGCCGCCGCACGTGCCATCTGCTGCCGTCGTGAATGGGGCAGCCGAACGGGGCTATGTGATTGGCGATGGTTACGGACCACTTCGTGGTCGGTCCTTCCGCATCGGGCACATGGGAGACCATACGCTGGATACGCTGGATGGATGCCTGGAGGTATGCGGGCGTGTGTTGGCTGCGAAGGATCGGTAACTACCCCGCCGCCTCGACAGCCTCCATCGCGCGTTCCAGGTCCGCGTCCGTCGTGTAGCAGTGCGGCGCCAGTCGCACCGTTCCCTCCCTGAGAGAACACGCAACACCTGCGCTGGCAAGCCGATCGTAGGCAGCTATGGGATCTCGCGGCCGTATGACCACGATGCCGGCTCTCAACTCCGGATCATCGGGAGTCACCAGCTGAATGCCCGGTGCGCGCTGCGCCCACTCCACCAGCCGGTCTGCACAGTTGCGTACATGCTGCTCGATGGCTCCCGCACCCAGCTCCTCCAGCAGGGAAAGCGATTCCACCATTCCCACGAAGTCCTGGAAGCCGATTGTGAGCAGCTCGAAGCGTCGCGCGTCGCTGTGGTACGTGAGATCGTAGTCCAGCAACCGGTTGAAGTCTGCAGACCGTGTGACCGCCAGCCAGCTCACCATCGGCGGTCGAAGCTGCTCCACCAGCTCCCGCCGCACGTACACGAAGCCGGTTCCCCACGGCGACAGCAGCCACTTCTGCGCACCGCAGGCAAGGATATCCACCTGCGCACGCCTTACATCGAGCGTTGCAGCACCAATGCCCTGAATGGCATCCACCACGAAGTAGATGCCACGTTCCCTGCAGGCCTGGCCCAGTCGCTCCAGGTTCACGCGAGCGCCGGTGGCGAACGACACCCAGGATATGGTGAGCACGCGAACACCGGGCTCGTCGAGTGCCGCGATCAGCGCGTCCTCGTCAGGTAGGCCGTCACGGCAGGGAACCAGGCGTAGCCTCACGCCACGCTCGCGCTCCAGTGCCATCCACGGATATACGTTCGCAGGAAACTCCCTGTCACTCGTGACAACGATATCACCAGGCTCCATGGGCAGCGCGCGCGCTGCCAGGTTGATGCCGTACGATGTATCTATCGCCACCGCGATCTCATCCTGGCGAGCACCTATCAGCTCGGCCGCGAGCGCACGGCTCCTGACCAGGGGAGCGAATTGCTCCTCCACCGTGATGGTGTGCGGCTGGGCGCGCCTGGCAGCGAATTCCTGCAGCGCCCTTACCGTGCGCTGCGGTGTGGGACCTGTGGACGCCGCATTCAGATACACCGAGTGACCTTCGTCCATCCATGGAAACTCGGCTGCACGAAGCGCGGCAACGTCTAGCTCACGAACCCTTTTCGTCATTTCACCTGTGAGTTGTCCGAAGGCGACAGCGCCTCCGGTGGCTGCCTCTTCCAGCGACGATGGTGCCAGAAGTACTGCTCCGGCTCTTCGCGCACCCATCGTTCCAGCACGGCGGTATAGGCG
>Ga0079224_100008010_pt1 | contig 14258 bp, 13 predicted proteins | sample Stecom2015_FD_80414 | JGI IMG/M metagenome (GOLD analysis project Ga0079224, IMG submission 80414) | Agricultural soil microbial communities from Utah to study Nitrogen management - Steer compost 2015 | ecosystem: Environmental > Terrestrial > Soil > Agricultural land | place: USA: Utah...
CCTCGTCACGCTGCTGGTGTTCACGGCGATCGCCGAGATCCTGATGCCGTGGCTCATGTACCTGATCGCACCAGGCTTCGCCGGCGATCCCGACAAGTTCGACCTCGCGGTCACCCTCACCCGGTTCGCGTTCCCGTATCTCGGCTTCATGTCGCTGGTGGCGCTGTTCAGCGGGGTGCTCAACAGCCTCGGCCGGTTCGCCGTCGCCGCCGCGGCACCGATCGCCCTCAACATCGTGCTGATCCTCGCCCTGCTGGTGGCGGCGATGACGGGATTCGGCAACAGCCCGCGCTCCGGCGTGCTGCTCGCCACCGGCGTCTCGGTCGCCGGGTTCATCCAACTCGCCATGGTGATCGCCGCCTGCCGCCGCGCCGGGATGTGGCTTGGCTGGCGGCGGCCGCGAATCACGCCGGGGGTGCGGCGGCTGGTCAGGCTGGGGATCCCGGGCGTCATCGCCGGCGGCATCACCCAGGTCAACGTCGTCATCGGCACCATCATCGCCTCGCTGGCCCCGGGCGCGGTGTCGTGGCTCTACTTCGCCGAACGCATCTACCAGCTGCCGCTCGGCGTCATCGGCATCGCGATCGGGGTCGTGCTGCTGCCCGAACTGTCGCGGCGGCTGCGGGCCGGCGATACCGATGGCGCGGCAAACAGCGAGAACCGGGCGCTCGAGTTCTCGATGCTGCTGACGGTTCCGGCCGCGGTGGCGCTGGTCGTCATGCCGTTCCCGATCGTCCAGGTGCTGTTCGAACGCGGCAACTTCGTCGCGGCCGATACCGTCCAGACGTCGCTGGCGCTCGCCGCGTTCGGCCTCGGGCTGCCGGCGTTCGTCCTGGTCAAGGTGTACTCGCCCGCCTACTTCGCCCGCGAGGACACGCGGACGCCGATGCTCCACGCCGGCGCAAGCGTCGGCGCCAACGTGGTGCTGAGCCTCGTCCTGTTCCACCTGATCGGCGTCGCCGGCATCGCGCTCGCCACCTCGCTCGCCGGATGGCTCAACGCCGGGCTGCTGTGGTGGACGCTGGTGCGCCGCGGCCACCACGCGCTCGACGAGCGGGCGCGCCGCAGGCTGCCGCGGACGATCATGGCAAGCCTTCTCATGGGCGCCGTGCTGTGGGTGCTCGTCGTGCTGCTGCAGGGCTGGTTCATCGCCGAGGTCGGCCTCGTCGTCCGCGGCGTCCTTCTCGCGCTGCTGGTGGCGACCGGCGCCGCGATCTTCTTCGCCGCCGCGCACGCGCTCGGCGCCGCCCACGTCAACGAGGTGCGCAGGGCAATGCGGCGGCGCTGACCGGCGGTCTTGGCTTGGCCGGGAGAATGCGTCATATACCGGCGCCGTCCAAGGGAGTAGCGAATGACCTCCAGAGCCCGCGTTTTTTCCGGCGTCCAGCCGACCGGCAACCTGCACCTCGGAAACTATCTCGGCGCCATCAAGCGATTCGTGACGCTGCAGGACAGCCACGAGTGCCTCTACTGCGTGGTCGACCTGCACGCCATCACCCAGCCGGTGTCGGTCTGGGGCGGCCCGGAGGAACTGGCCCGCAACACCCGCGAGGTGACGGCCGCGTTCATCGCCGCCGGCATCGATCCGGAGGCGCACATCGTGTTCAACCAGAGCCAGGTGCCGGAACACGCGGAACTGGCCTGGGTGTTCAACTGCGTGGCACGGATCGGCTGGCTCAACCGGATGACCCAGTTCAAGGAGAAGGCCGGCAAGGACCGCGAGGGCGCATCGGTCGGGCTCTACGCCTACCCGACGCTGATGGCCGCCGACATCCTGGCCTACCGGGCGACCCACGTGCCGGTCGGCGAGGACCAGAAGCAGCACCTGGAGCTCGCCCGCGACATTGCCCAGAAGTTCAATACCGACTTCGCCGACAGCATCGCCGCGCGCGGCCACGGGGAAGCATTCTTCCCACTGCCGGAGCCGCTGATCGCCGGGCCGGCGACCCGCGTCATGAGCCTGCGCGACGGCCGCAAGAAGATGTCGAAGTCCGACCCGTCGGACTTCTCGCGCATCAACCTGACCGACGACGCCGACGCGATCGCCCAGAAGATCCGCAAGGCGCGGACCGATCCCGATCCGCTGCCCGGCGAGCCGGCGGGACTGGAAGGACGGCCGGAGGCGGAAAACCTCGTCGGCATCTACGCGGCGCTCGAGGACACGACCGTCGAGGCGGTGCTCAGGGAATACGGCGGCGCCCAGTTCTCGGCCTTCAAGTCCGCCCTCGTCGACGTCACGGTGACGCGGCTGGGCCCGATCGCCGCGGAAATGCGCCGGCTGCTCGCCGATCCGGCCGAGATCGACACCCTGCTTGCCCGCGGCGCCGAACGGGCGCGGGCGATCGCCCAGCCGATCTGGCGCGACATCAAGGCGATCATCGGCTTCGTGCAGAGCTGACCGCACCCGCTACGGTTGGCACCGGCCCCTGCGCTAGCGGCGGCGGGCGACCTTGTATCCTGGGTGGCGTGGAATTATTCTAAGAAGCAGTGCTGCCGATAACCCCCGACGGGGAAGGACTCCCATGTTCATCCAGACCGAAGCGACACCGAACCCTGCCACGCTCAAGTTCATTCCGGGCCGGATCGTGCTCGCCGAAGGCACGCGCGACTTCCGCGACCCCGATTCCGCGCAGGTATCGCCGCTGGCCTCGCGCCTCTTCCAGATCGAGGGCGTCGAGGGGGTCTTCTTCGGCACCGACTTCATCGCCGTGACCCGGCGTGACGTCGAATGGCAGCATCTCAAGCCGGCCATCCTCGGCGTCATCATGGAGCACTTCGTGTCGGGCCGGCCGGTGATCGAGGAAGAGGCCGCCGACGATGGCGGCGACGAGGTCTACGACGCCGCCGACGAGGAAATCGTCAGCACGATCAAGGAGCTGCTCGAGACGCGGGTGCGACCGGCGGTGGCCGCCGACGGCGGCGACATTACCTTCCAGGGTTACCGGGACGGGGTCGTCTACCTGCACATGCGCGGAGCCTGCGCCGGCTGCCCGAGCTCGACGGCGACCCTCAAGCACGGGATCGAGAACCTGTTGCGCCACTTCATCCCGGAAGTGGCCGAAGTCCGCCCGGTGTGAGCGACGGCCGGCCGGCCGCCGGGTCGCCCGGCGCCCGGCAATCTTCCGCCGCCGGCCGGGAGCGGCGGCACCCCGGCGATCTCCCATGATGCACATGCTCGCGTTCGACACGGCGCTGACCGCCTGCTCGGCGGCGGTGGTCGCCGCCGACCCGGACGGGACGTGCCGGGTGCTCGCAAGCCACTACGAGCCGCGCGCCCGCGGCCACGCCGAGGTGCTGGCTCCGATCATCGAGGCGGTCATGGCGGAAGCGGGGCTCGGCTTCGACGGCCTCGACCGGATCGCGGTCACCACCGGGCCGGGCAGCTTCACCGGCGTGCGCATCGGCATCGCCATGGCGCGCGGGCTCAGGCTCGCCGCTGGGCTGCCGATCGTGACGCTGACCACGCTGGAGGCGATCGCCGCCAACGTCGCCAAGCCGGATGGCTCCGGCAGTGCTGCGATCGTCGCCGCGATCGATGCCCGCCGCGGCGAGGTCTACGTGCAGGCGTTCGGCCCCGGGCTTGAACCGCGCGACGAGCCGCGCGTCGCAGCGGTCGAGGATGCCGCCGCCGGGCTGCCGGCGGGACCGGTGGTGCTCGCGGGTACCGGTGCCCGGCTGGTCGGTGCCGCCGCCGGCCACCGCAGCGACCTCACCGTCGCGGCGGCCGACCGGGACCTGCCGCGGGCCGCCGTGTTCGCCGCCGCCGCCGCCCGCCGGCTGCCGGACGCGCTGCCACCGCTGCCGCTGTACCTCCGCACCCCCGATGCGAAGCTGCCCGCCGCCGCCGGCTGAGGGCGGCCGACACTGATGAGCGTCACCATCACGAACGCCGACGCTTCAGACCTCGGCACCCTCGCCGATCTCCACCGGCAATGCTTCGCGGCCGCATGGTCGACCGCCGACTTCGCCCGCCTGCTGGCGATGCCCGGAACGTTCGCGCTGCTTGCCCGCGAAGGTGAAGGCGGCGGCGCCTGGACCGGGTTCATCCTCGCCCGCCAGGCGGCCGACGAAGCCGAGATCCTGAGCATCGGCACGCGACCGGCGTGGCGGCGCAGCGGCGTGGCCGAGGCGTTGCTCGCGCACGCCTTTGACCGGCTCGCCGGCGACGGCGCCACCGCGGTCTTCATCGAGGTGGACGCGGCCAATGCCGCCGCGCGGCGGCTGTACGACAAGTCCGGGTTCGTCGAGGTCGGCAGACGGGCCGGATACTACGCGGCATCGGCGGGTACCCCAGGCGATGCGATCGTCATGCGGCGGCCGCTTGCCGGGGCCGGCGCCGGCGGCGGCACGGCGCGGCCGGCTGGCAAAGTTGAACCGGGCTGACCGAACCCCTATACCTAGCCGGAGGCAACCCCCATTCCGCCAGGCCGGAGGACCACGGTGAGCGAGGAGACCATGCCGGAAGCCGCGATGAGCACGCTGGAGGCGCTGTGCCAGGAGAAGGGCATGCGCATGACCGAGCAGCGTCGTGTCATCGCCCGCGTGCTGTCCGAGGCCGACGACCATCCCGACGTGGAGGAGGTCTATCGCCGCGCCGCAGCCATCGACAAGGGGATCTCGATCGCTACCGTCTACCGCACCGTGCGCCTGTTCGAGGATGCCGGCATCTTGGAGAAGCACGACTTCCGCGACGGCCGGGCGCGGTACGAGCAGGCATCCGAAGAACATCACGACCACCTGATCGACCTGCACACGGGCGACGTGGTGGAGTTCCGCAACGAGGAGATCGAGCGCCTGCAGGAGGCGGTCGCCCGCGAACTCGGCTACCGGCTGGTGGACCACCGGCTCGAACTGTACGCGGTTCCGCTCGACCGGGACCGCAAGTCGGGCTGACCGGCAGGCCCCGCCTGCGACGATGGGGCTATTCAGGGCAGCGGGCATCATCACGGCGCTGGCGGTGGCGACACCGCCCCTGATGGTGCTACAGTGGCTGTTCCTGCGATTGCGCTCACGGCATGCCGTCACCTTTCCACACGTCTACCACCGCAACGTCTGCCGGCTCATCGGCGCCCGCATCGAGACGGTCGGCACGCCGCATACGTCCGGCCCCTGCCTCATGGCCTCCAACCACTGCTCGTGGCTCGACATCACCATCATGAGCGCGATCGCGCCGGTATCGTTCGTCGCCAAGAAGGAAGTCGCCAGATGGCCGATATTCGGCCAGCTCGCGCGGCTCCAGCGGACCGTGTTCGTCGAACGCGAGCGGCGGTCGGCGACCGGCCGGTCGGCGGCCGAGATGAAGCGCAGGCTGGAGGCCGGCGACGTGCTGGTCCTGTTTCCGGAAGGCACGAGCTCCGACGGCAACCGGGTGCTGCCGTTCAAGAGCGCGCTGATGGGTGCCGCCGAACTGCGGATCGAACGCGGCGACGATGCCGAATGCCACCTTCCCGTCCAGCCGGTGAGCATCGCCTACACCGGCCTTCACGGGCTGCCGATGGGGCGCCAGTTCCGGCCCTTCTTCACGTGGTATGGCGCGATGGAGATGGTGCCCCATATATGGCACTGCCTGCGCCGGGGGCCGTTCGACGTCGTGGTCCAGTTCCATCCGCCGGTGACGGTCGACGAGTGCGGCGGGCGGAAGCCGCTGGCGCAGTATTGCGAGACGCGCGTGCGCGCCGGGCTGGCCGCCGCCCTGACGGGCCGGCCGGTCGAGACAACCGGCGCAGGAAGCCATGGCATCTCAGCGGCAGTCCGGTCCGTGCCGGCGGTCGCCGCCGGACAAGAGCGAGCAGATGACTGAACGCGACAAGCGGCTGTTCATAAAGACGTACGGCTGCCAGATGAACGTCTACGATTCGCAGCGCATGGCCGACGCGCTGGCGCCGCTCGGCTATCGTGAGACGGAAGCACCGGACGACGCGGACCTGGTCATCCTCAACACCTGCCATATCCGCGAAAAGGCGGCCGAGAAGGTGTATTCGGAGATTGGCCGGCTGCGCCAGCTGAAGGCCGAACGGGCCGATGCCGGCGACATGGTCATCGCCGTCGCCGGGTGCGTCGCCCAGGCGGAGGGCGAGGAGATCGTCCGCCGGGCGCCGGCCGTCGACCTCGTGTTCGGGCCGCAGTCCTATCATCGCCTGCCGCGCCTGCTCGCCCGCGTCAGCGCCGGCGAGCGCGGCGTGGTGGAAACCGAGTTTCCGGCCGAGGACAAGTTCGCGGTCCTCGATCACCTGAACCGTCGTCCGGGCGACGCGGAGCGGGAGACAGCAGCGCATCACGGCCCGCGCATGGTCACCGCATTCGTCACCGTCCAGGAAGGCTGCGACAAGTTCTGCACGTTCTGCGTCGTGCCCTACACGCGCGGCGCCGAGTTCTCGCGCCCGGTTGCCCGCATTGCCGGCGAGGTCGAACGCCTGGTTGCCTCCGGCGTCCGCGAGGTGACGCTGCTCGGCCAGAACGTGAACGCCTACCACGGCGAGGGCCCGGACGGGACGGCCTGGTCGCTCGGCCGGCTCATCACCCATCTTGCCGGCATCGAGGGGCTGGCGCGGCTGCGGTACACGACCAGCCATCCGCTCGACATGGACGATGACCTCATTGCCGCGCATCGCGACATCGGCGAGCTGATGCCGTTCCTGCACCTGCCGGTCCAGTCCGGGTCCGACCGGATACTGGCTGCGATGAATCGTCGCCACTCGGCCGCCGACTACCTCAGGGTGGTGGAGCGGGTGCGTCGGGCCCGTCCCGACATCGCGCTGTCGTCGGATTTCATCGTCGGCTTCCCCGGCGAAACCGATGCGGATTTCGCCGCCACCATGGGCCTGGTGCGGGAAGTTGGCTTCGCGCAGGCGTTCTCCTTCAAGTACAGCGCCCGACCCGGCACGCCGGCAAGCGAGATGGACTCCCAGGTCCCCGAACCGGTCAAGGCGGAAAGGCTGGCGGAACTGCAGGCGCTGCTCGGGTCGCAGGCACGCGCGTTCAACGACCGATGCGTCGGCCGCACCATGCCGGTCCTGCTCGAGAAGCCGGGCCGGCAATCTGGTCAACTCACGGGACGTTCACCATATCTGCAACCTGTCTATGTGACGGCGGCGGCGGATCGAATAGGCGACCTGGTGGAGGTGACGATCGATGCCGCCGGACCGAACAGCCTCGGTGGAAAAATTGTTTCCAACGACGCGCACCGGTCCTACCATGACCCTGTGACGCAATCGGAAGGTATTGCACTTTGAATTGGCTGCCGACGACGGGTGGCGAAACTCTCGAACCTCTTTCCCCGAACGACACGGGGAACGACGTCCTGACCATCACCTTTGACGACAATCGACTGATCCGCGAGCTGGTCGGCCAGCATGACCGTCATCTCGCGCTGATCGAGGACCGTCTCGGCGTGCACCTGACGCCGCGGGGCAACCGCATCGCGGTCGCCGGACCGGAGGACATGCGGCAGGCGGCGCAGCGCGCCCTCGAGACGCTGTACGAGCGGCTCCAGTCCGGCCATGAGGTGACCACCGGCGACGTGGAGGGTGCGGTCAGGATGGCCGCGGCACCGCCCGCCGCGACCGGACAGGACGACTTTCGTGCCAGCATGGCCAGCATCAAGACGCCCAAGCGGATAATCTCGGCGCGTTCGCCGGCGCAGGCGGACTACATCCGCGCGCTGCAGCAGCGCGAGCTGGTGTTCGGCACCGGCCCGGCCGGCACCGGCAAGACGTATCTGGCGGTCGCTTGCGCGGCGGCCGCCCTTGCCCGCGGGACAGTCGAGCGGATCGTGCTGTCACGACCGGCGGTGGAGGCCGGCGAGCGGCTGGGCTTTCTTCCCGGCGACATGCGCGAAAAGGTGGATCCTTACCTGCGACCGCTCTACGACGCGCTGTACGACGTGCTGCCGGGACCGAAGGTCGCCCGCGGCCTCGACGACGGCACCATCGAGATCGCGCCGCTCGCGTTTATGCGCGGGCGGACGCTCAACCATGCCTTCATCATCCTTGACGAGGCGCAGAACTGCACGCGGGTGCAGATGAAGATGTTCCTGACGCGGCTCGGCGAAGGCAGCCGGATGGTCATCACCGGCGATCCGAGCCAGGTCGACCTGCCCGAAGGGGTCCGCTCCGGGCTCAGCGAGGCGACCCGGCTGCTCGCCGACTTCGACGATGTGCCCCAGATCGTGTTTACCGATGCCGACGTCGTGCGCCATCCTCTCGTCGCCCGCATCGTTCGCGCCTACGACGCCGCCGGCCGCCGCCGGCCGGAGGAATCCGGCGCGCAGGACTCCTGAGGGCGTGCTCCCCGAACGATCGTGCTGCCATGATCATCGACATCGCAATCGACGACCCGCGCTGGCGACGGCACGGAGACATCATGGCCACCGTCAGGCGCGCCGCGACGGCGGCGCTGGCAGCGGCAGCGAGGGATGGAAGCGGCCTCGAGCTGTCGGTCCTGCTCGCCGACGACGACGCCGTGCGGGCACTCAACCACCGCTTTCGCGGCAAGGACCGACCCACCAACGTCCTGTCGTTTCCGGTCGGAAACGATGGCCCCGTGATGGCCGGCGGCGAGCCGCGGCCGCTGGGCGACGTGGTGCTGGCATACGAAACCGTGGCCGGCGAAGCCATCGAACAGCACAAGGCGATGCACCATCACGTGAGCCATCTCGTGATTCACGGAATCTTGCATCTCCTCGGCTACGACCATGACAATGATGACGACGCGGACCAGATGGAGGCCTGCGAGACGACGGCCCTTGCCGCCATCGGCATGCCCGATCCGTACCGGCCACAACAGGAGGAGGCCCTGACCCCGCCACCCGGGCGGGTGTACGCAGATGACGGAAACATCTGACCAACCTTACAGTACCAACGGCAGCCGCCATTCGAAGGCCAACGGCGCCAACGGCGGTGCCGTGGGCCATTTCTGGTCACGCCTGAAGTCCCTGTTCGGCGGCAACGGCGAGGCCAGCCTCCGCGAAAGCCTCGAAGACGTCATAGAGCAGCACGAGGCGTCGCGTGACGATTTCACCCCGGAGGAGCGATCCATGCTCCTCAACCTGCTCGAATTCGGCGAACTGCGGGTGGACGACGTCATGGTTCCCCGCGCCGACATCGTAGCCGTCGACGAGCAGTGCACGCTTGCCGAACTGCTGGCGATCTTCGCCTCCGCCGGTCACTCGCGACTGCCCGTCTACCAACGCGACCTCGACGATCCCATCGGCATGGTCCACGTGAAGGACCTGGTGAGATGGATGGTGAAATCGGGCAGCGGTGGCGGACGCGGGCGCGTGGAAGACGCGGAACCGGAGGCCAACGAACCGGAGACAGCGACACCGGAGATCGACACCGGCCTCGGACAGATCGATCTCGGGACCACGCTCAAGGCCGCATCTCTGGTTCGCGACGTCCTGTTCGTGCCGCCGTCGATGCCGGCCGTCGATCTCCTGGTCAAGATGCAGGCGAGCCACATCCACATGGCGATCGTCATCGACGAGTACGGCGGAACCGACGGGCTGGTGTCGATCGAGGACCTGGTCGAGGAGATCGTCGGCGAAATCGCCGACGAGCACGACACCGACGACCAGCCGCTGATCCGGCCGATCGCCGACGGCGGCTTCATCGCCGACGCGAGGGCCGAGATCGAGGAGCTGGAAAGGCTCACCGGCGTGGACTTCATGCCGGAGGAGCGCGACGAGTACGCCGATACGCTGGGCGGGCTGGTGTTCTCGCTGGTCGGCCGGGTGCCGGCCCGGGGCGAGCTCGTGCGGCATGAAAGCGGGATCGAATTCGAGGTGCTGGAAGCCGATCCGCGACGGGTGCGGCGGATCAGGATCCACCTGCCGAAGCCGCAATCCGGAGACGGGACGCCGGGCGGTCCCGATGCGCCGGCCACCGACGCCTGACGGCGCGGCGGCACCGGCGGCCGATCAGGCGGGGGTGGCGATCCTCGCCAACCGCCGCACAAGGCCGATGGCAGCGAGCAGCCAGGCAGCCAGCGCAATGAAGACGATCGTGCCGGGAACCGGATCGAGGAAGCCGTAGCCCATCGCCCGGTCGAACTGGAGGGTGCTGGTCGTGTACATGCCGAGCGGGAACACCATGCCCCAGACGGAGGGTTCGTACGCGAACCTGTCGTGCTTCCAGCCGTAGCGCCATATCATCAGTGCAAAGAGAAACGGGATCCACCAGGTCGCGGTGGCCCAGAAGAAGAACGTCAGCCCACGGATGAACGGGACCAGAGGCGCCACGACCGGCCAGACGTCGGCACGCAGCAGCAGCAGGGCTCCCGCAAGCGCCGAAATCGCCACCGCGCCCATGTTGATCCAGTACGGCGGGCTGAACTCCTCGTGGGGGAGCACCACGAAGGTCATCCGATAGAAGATGAGCGGTATGATCGCCAGATACAGCATCGAGCCGATCATGAACATCGCGACCGCCTGAAACTGGAAGGCCGGATGCGGCGGTACGCCGGTATCGATCACCGCCCGCAGCACGACGATCGACTGGGTTGCGACCGACGCGATCAGCCAGGCGCCGTTGATGCCCCTGGCGAGGGCGGGCTTTCGCGGGCGAACCGTGACGGCGGTGAAGAACGCGTACATCACGACGAACCACAGGCCGACGCCGAGCCACCACAACGCCACGGCGACCCCGCGCGCCTCGAGGACGATCATGTTCTGGGTGCCGAGCACGCACGTTCCGGCAACCAGGGTAAAGAACCCCGGAGCCTGCTCATGGTCGAAGACATCGCGCATGAGGAGGGCCGGAAAGCGGACGATCCGGATCAGCGTCAGCAGCCAGAGACAGGGGTAGGCGATCCAGTTGAAGGCGACCAGCAGCAGCGCGACGGGCCGCATCCCGAGGAGGTGGCAGGCGATCGAGATGACGCCGGTCGCCATGACGAGGGCGAAATATCCGGGAAACAGCAGCCGGGCGCCCTCGAGCAAAACGGCCGTGGGAGCGGCGTATCGAATCCGGCCATGCATGCGTGTCACCGGACGGCCCGACCCATGGCATCGACACCTACGCCGCCGGTTCGGCAGGCGGTCACACTGGCCCCTGAACACTGGAGACGATGGACTTCGATGCGGCGGGGATCGAGCATCACGCGATGGTGTCTGACAGGCGGCCGAGCGGTCGGTCGGGGAAAATGGCGATGTCGCAATCGGTGACAGCATAGCCCCCTCGCCTCGCTCGCGCCACGATTGCAGGCTTTGCGTACATGCTTGCATCGGCGAAAGTATCATCGGATACGATTCGCAGGCCGAAGCGCTGCCGACATGACGCGATGACAGACACGATCCGGTTGGTCGCATTCAGGGCGATGGTCCTGTCGGGATGGCAGCGCCTCGCGCTGGCCTTCGTGCTGGGTGCGCTTTCGGCGCTGGCGATGCCGCCGTTCCGGCTGTTCCCCGTCCTGTTCGTGTCGTTCCCGTTGCTGGCGTGGATGATCGACGGCATCGCTGTCCAGTCCGGCGGCCGCGGACGGGCGGCAGTCGCTGCGGCACCATGCGGATGGGCGTTCGGCTTCGGCTACTTCCTCACCGGCCTCTACTGGATCGGCGAGGCGTTCCTGGTCGAGGCCGACATTTTTGCCTGGATGCTGCCGTTCGCGATCATCCTGCTGCCGCTCGGGCTCGGCATGTTCTGGGGTGTCGCGGCGGCGGTGGCGGGGCTGCTGTGGACCGGCGGCGTCGCGCGACTGCTCGTCCTCGCCTGTGCGTTCACCGGCGCGGAGCTGTTGTGCGGCTACATCCTGAGCGGTTTTCCGTGGAACCTGCTTGGCTACGCGGCCGCGGTGTCCGATGCGGTTTCCCAGGCCGCGTCGGTGATCGGGGTCCACGGCCTGACCATGCTGGTCGTGCTGATCGCCGCGGCGCCGGCGCTGCTTGCGGACGAGCACGAGGCGGCGGGCCCGATCGATCGCCGGGTCCTGGCCTTCGCACCGATTGCACTCCTGGTCGCCGCACTCTGGCTGGCCGGATACGGACGCCTCAGCGGCGCCGGCTTCGATGCCCATGACGACGTGCGTATCCGGGTCGTGCAGCCGAACATCGACCAGCGCGAGAAGTGGCGGAGCGAAAACCGCAGCGCCATCTTCGCGCGCTACCTCGAACTCTCCGATGCCGCGACATCGCCGGAAACCATGGGCATCGCCGACGTGACGCACCTGGTCTGGCCGGAAAGCGCGGTGCCGTTCCTCATCGAAGAGTCACCGGAGGCGCTGGCGGCGGTTGCCGCACTTCTGCCACCGGACACGGTCCTGCTGACGGGTGCGTTGCGCCGGGAGGCCGACGCCGTGCTCAACAGCGTGCTGCTGATCGACGCCGACGGCCGAATCACTGCCCGCTATGACAAGGCGCACCTGGTGCCGTTCGGCGAATACCTGCCGTTCGAGGAGACACTCGGTTCGCTCGGCCTGCGCAAGCTGGTCACCGTGCCGGCCGGATTCCTCGCCGGACCGGGACGGGTGACGTTGCAGGCGGGCGAGGCGCCGCCGCTCAGCCCGCTGGTGTGCTACGAGATCATCTTTCCGGGGCGGGTGACGCCGGACGGCGAGCGGCCGGGATGGATCTTGAACGTCACAAATGACGCCTGGTTCGGCGACAGTATCGGGCCGCGCCAGCACCTCGAACAGGCGCGGTTCCGCGCAATCGAAGAGGGTCTGCCGGTCATTCGTGCAGCAAATACGGGCATTTCCGCCGTCATCGACGGGTACGGCCGCATCCTGCGGCGGGTGCCGCTGAACACCGAAGGGGTGATCGACGCGGCCCTGCCGCGCGCACTGCCGGCGACCGTGTATGCGAGGTACGGCGACCTGATCGTGCTACTCATGATACTTGCCGGTGGCGTGGCAGCGTTTACACTCGCTGGTGGCAGATCCACGGCCCAGAACGGGTGGCGCGCAGGCGCAAGCCGTGATATCGGTTTGTGACTTCGCGAAGTGACTTAGTTTTCGTTGAGCGCACACAGCAGTTGCATCGCTGTTTCAAACTAGTTAAACCCGAACCGGGCAGCGTCTCTCCCCTCCGGCGAAAGATCGGAAGGAGGACGACCGGGGGCGGTCTCTATGAGGACTCCAGTCAGATGCGAAAAAAGGACCCGAATCCCATCGATGTTCACGTGGGGAGCCGCGTTCGCATGCGGCGGATGTTGGTGGGACTCAGCCAGGAGAAGCTGGGTGAACGGCTTGGGCTGACGTTTCAACAGGTGCAAAAATACGAAAAGGGAAGCAATCGGATCAGCGCCAGCCGGCTGTACCGGATGGCCCAGATCCTGGGCGTGCCGGTCCAGTTCTTCTTCGAAGGCCTTCCCAATCCACCCGACGCCGAACCGGAAACCAAACGCAGCAACTCCTCCCAGGAAGCGGACGCCGAGTCGGCGATCATGGACTTCCTCAGCAGCTCCGAGGGGCTGCAGCTCAATCGCGCGTTCACCGGAATTCGCGAACCTTCGGTGAGGCGCAAGGTGGTGGAACTGGTCAAGGCGATGGCCGGCCAGCCCAACGAAGCCTGATGGCAGCGGCGGCAGGATTGCTGGTTCCTTGACCGCCGCTGCAATTGTTGTCAGAAAAGGCGGCCTTCATCGAAGGGCGCGGGGCAACATTTCACCACCACAAGCATCTTGAGGATTTCGTGGCCAAGAAGAGCTACCTGTTCACCAGCGAATCCGTTTCGGAGGGACATCCCGACAAGATCTGCGACCGGATTTCGGATGCGATCGTCGATGCCTATCTTGCCGCGCAACCGGATTCGCGCGTCGCGGTCGAAACCCTGACCACGACCAACCGGATCGTACTCGCCGGAGAAGTCCGCGGGCCGGATTCCATCGGCCCCGGCCAGCTTGAGGAAATCGCCCGCAAGGCGGTACGGGAGATCGGCTACGAGCAGGACGGCTTCCACTGGCGCAAGGCCGCTGTCGACGTCTACGTGCACAAGCAGTCGGCCGACATCGCCCTCGGCGTTGATGCCGCCGCCGGCAAGGACGAGGGCGCGGGCGACCAGGGCATCATGTTCGGCTACGCGTGCCGGGAGACGCCAAGCCTGATGCCGGCGCCGCTCTACTATGCCCACAACATCCTGAAGGCGCTCGCCGAGGCCCGCCATTCCGGCGCCCAGCCGGGGCTGCAGCCGGATGCGAAGAGCCAGGTCACCCTGCGATACGAGAACGGCAGGCCGATCGGGGCGACCTCGGTCGTGGTGTCGACCCAGCATGACGCCGCCCTGTCGACCGACGAAGTACGCGAGATCGTGCGGCCGTACGTGATCG
>Ga0079224_100008011_pt1 | contig 14256 bp, 8 predicted proteins | sample Stecom2015_FD_80414 | JGI IMG/M metagenome (GOLD analysis project Ga0079224, IMG submission 80414) | Agricultural soil microbial communities from Utah to study Nitrogen management - Steer compost 2015 | ecosystem: Environmental > Terrestrial > Soil > Agricultural land | place: USA: Utah...
CCGGCCGCCGCCGGCGTCGCCTGCGCCCCGGCCGCCGCCGGCGTCGCCTGCGCCCCGGCCGCCGCCGGCGTCGCCTGCGCCCCGGCCGCCGCCGGCGTCGCCTGCGCCCCGGCCGCCGCCGGCCCCCGGACCACGAACGGGATGACCAGCTCGTGCACGTAGCGGCCGCCCGGCCCGGTCACCACCGCCTGGTCCGGCGACGGCTCCACCTCGCGCAGGACGGCGTCGTCGCGCTCCTTGACCAGGTGGGCGAAGGCGTCGACCGACAGCGGGCTCTCGAGGTCGACCGGCAGGACGTTGTCGAAGTCGCTGAGCGCCAGGTGGCGCGGCATGCGGTGCCGCTCGCGCATCGCGCGGGCGGCGGCCATGCGCCCGGCGCGGGTCGGCTTCCACAGCGCGCGCAGCTCGCGGCCGGGCAGCCGCCAGCGCGCGGGGGCCAACACCACCCGGCCGGCGCGGATGCGCGGCAGGTACGGCAGGAGCTCGAGCGGCCCCAGGTCGGGCGCGCCGACCCCGGACTGCTGCTGCAGCGCGCACAGGAAGCGGTAGGCGCCCAGCCCGCGCGCGCGGTAGTTGTGGGCGGTGGTGAGCCGCGGGACGATCTCGCGGCCGAGCCGGCGCGAGCGCAGCACCACCCGGTCGCCGCGCACCGACACCATCAGATCGTCGATCGGGATCTGCCGCTCGGGCGGCGCGCCGGAGCGGCCGAGGAACGGGATCTCGTACCCGCGCAGGACCGGCCGGAAGATGACGTTGCCGATCCGCCCCTCCGGCAGGTGCACGATCTCGGCGTGGATCGCCTCGGGGCGCAGCGCCTCCTCGGCGCGCAGGTGCTCCGCCACGCAGGCGGCCAGCTCCGGGTCGGCGTGGCAGAAGCGGCCGAGCAGGTTGGCGCCGGTCGGGCCGGAGCCGCCGATCAGGTGGATGCTGGCGTCGCCGCGCTCGAGCGCCTCCGGCGAGTCGGCGGCCAGCTTGACCATCACCGAGAAGGTGTCCGGAAGCGGCGGCGGCGCCTCGCCTCCCCGCGGCGCCATGGCGGCCAGGTCCTCCTCGCCGAGGTCGACCTCGCCGCGCCCGGCCGCCAGCGCCTCGCCGATCCGCCAGGCCAGGTGGCGCAGGGCGGGGGAGGGGGGCGGCGGCGGCTCGGCCTCGCCGGGCGCGCCGCCGAGCGGGATGCCCTCGAGGAGCGGCGCCGCCTCGGCCGCCGGCCCGCGGCTGCGCGCGAAGCCGATGCCGCTCTCCTCGTCGAGCACCTCCACCAGCGGCACCTCGCGCATCTCGTAGCGCGCGGTGAGCTCGGAGATGAAGCGGGTGAGCGAGTCCGGTCGCTCCGGCGACAGCCGCCGCGCCAGCTCGACCGCGCGCGCGATCTCGTCCACCAGCGCGGCCGACAGGGTCACCTCCGGGGTCGACCGCACCAGGTCGACCTGGAACAGCCGCGGCAGCTCGATCTCCGCCGGCAGCGACGCGAGCTGATCGGCGACGGCGCGGTAGCGCGCCGGATCGCCGCCGACGCCGGATGCGTCCAGCTCGGCGAGCGCGCCGGAGGTGCGCGCGAGCAGCTCGGCGGCCGGCCGCCCGGCCGGGATCGCCTCGAGCTGCGCCACGATGTCGGCGAGCGGCTCGCAGCCGGTGACCGGCGGCGCCAGGTCGGGGAGCAGCACCTGGTGGGTGATGAGCTCCTCGATGTATCCCTCCGCCTCGCCGGGCTCGATGTCCGGATCGCGCTCGACCAGGTGGGCGGCGAGCTCCGCGATGGTGGCGCCGCCGGCGGCGCGCTCGAGCACCGCCGCGAGGTACTCGTCCGGCTCGATCGCGACCAGGTGGTAGCTGCGCTCCTTGCCGGACAGGCGCGACTCGGCCAGCCGCCAGCGGCCGGCCGCCAGGTACATGCTGGAGTTGGGTCGCAGGGTGACGCCGGCGCGGATCGCCGGATCGGCGAGGAGGCCGCGGCACAGGGCGTCGAGGTAGTTGCCGTCGAGCCGCGTGTGCCGGCGCGCGGTGGCGCCGGTGAGGTCGAGCCGCGTGCGCTCGCCGATCCGGCCGACCGAGGCGGCGGCGAACAGCCCGAACGGCGTCGACCGGGTCGCCATCCGCGCCACGTACTTGACCAGCGAGCGCTCGACCTTCTGGCCGCGCTCGCCGTCCGGATCCTCGAGCCAGTGTGGCAGGCTGTCCCACACGCTCGGCGAGGCGACGAACAGCGCCTCCCGCACCTCCGGCCGCTCGACGAGCGCGCGCAGCCGGGCGCGCTGCAGCGCCACGTCGGCATCCAGATCGCCGGTGAGCCCCTCGCCCCAGGCGACGTACTCGTCGACCGGCAGGGCGGGGGTGCGCAGCGCGAAGAAGCCGGATGGCGCGGCGCGCGCCGCCGGCGCACGCGCAGGATCGCCGGGCTGTTTCCCCCGCACCTTCATGCCCCCCTTTCACTCTACGCCGTCCGGCCGGCGGACTTCCACCCGCGCCGCCGGATCTCGGCTACCATGACGAGAGTGCGGAAGGCGCTCTTCGTGGCCGCGGCGCTGCTCGCGCTCGGGCTCGGCGGGCTATTCGCTCACCGGATGCGCCGCGCCGAGGAGGTGAGCGCGCCGGCCCAGGCCAAGCCGGTGGCGGCGCGGACCGATCCGGCCGCGGCCGGCGATCCGCGCGGCTTCGTCGGCGTGGTGTTCCCGCGCCAGCAGGTCGACCTCGCGTCGGTGGCCGCCGCCCGGGTCAAGGACGTGAAGGTGCAGCTCGGCACCCGCCTCGCGACCGGCGACGTGGTGGCCACCCTCGACTCCGACTCGCTCAGGCGCGAGCTCGACGCCGCGGAGGCGGCGGTGCGCGCGGCGCAGGCCGAGGCGCGCGCGGCGCGGGTGGAGAGCCAGGCGGCGGCCGAGCGATCGGAGCGGCTCGAGCGCTTCGCCGAGGGCGTCGCCGGCGAGGAGCGGATCCAGGCGGCCAACCAGCAGCGGCTCACCGCCTCCCGGGTGAGCGCGTCGCGCGCGCGGGTGGCCGAGGCGGAGGCGCGCGTCGAGCAGCTGCGGGTCCTGGTCGAGAGCTCGGCGATCACCGCGCCGTTCGACGGCGTGATCGCCGCTCGCTACGTGGATCCCGGCGCGCTGGTCAACCCGGGCGAGCCGATCGCGCGGCTGATCAGCGCCGACGATCTCTGGGTCCGCTTCGCGGTTCCGGACCAGCAGGCCGGCACCGCGCGGGTCGGAAGCTGCGTGCAGATCGCGGTCGAGTCGCCGGAGGTGACGGCGCGCGGGGTGGTCGAGATGGTCGCGCCGCAGGTCGACACCGAGCTGCGCATGCTGGTCGTCGAGGCGCGTCTGATGGCGGCGGAGGAGTGGCGCGACAGGCTCCAGGCCGGCCTCGCCGCCCGGGTCCAGGTGGTCCCGTGCGTGACGCCGTGAGCGCCCGCCTCGTGATAGCCTCGTGGTCGTGAGCGAACGCTCGGGGGGCCTGTTCCGCAAGGAGGCGCTCGACGCGCACCTCGGGGTCCGGGCGCAGGGGGAGGTGCTGCGGATCGCGCCGCGCTGGGCCGGCTGGACCTTCGCTCTGCTGGTCGCGGCGTTCCTGTTCGCCATCCTGTGGGCGCTGGTCGGCACGGTCGACGAGTACGCCAGCGGCATCGGCATCGTCCGGGTGCAGGGCCGCCGCGAGCTGACCGCGCGGCGCGCCGGCACCATCGCGGCGGTGGAGGTGCAGCCGGGCCAGCGGGTGCACGCCGGGCAGGTGCTGGCCCGCTTCCACGGCGACGAGGCCGAGCTCGAGCGGCTGTCGCGCGAGTACGACCTGCAGCTGGTCAAGGTGCTCTACGAGCCGACCGACGCCGCCGCCCGGGCGCGGCTCACCGAGCTGCGCAGCGCGCGCGAGGCGGCCCGCGCCCAGCGCGAGGAGGATCTCATCATCGCGCCGGTCGACGGGCTGGTGTCCGACGTGCGCATCCAGCCGGGCAAGCTGATCGAGGCCGGCGCCACGGTGGTGTCGCTGGTGCCGGACGACGCCCGCTTCGAGGTGATCGCGGTGTTGCCCGGCAACTACCGGCCGCGGCTGCAGCCCGGCATGCCGCTGCGCCTGCAGATGAGCGGCTACGCCAGCTCCTACAGCGAGGTGCCGATCGAGACCATCGGCGACCAGGTGGTCGGCCCGGCGGAGATCCGCCGCTTCTTGCCCCAGGAGCTGGCCGACACCTTCGCCATCCAGGGGCCGGTGGTGATCGTCACCGCCACGCTGCCGTCGCAGACCTTCGAGGCCGACGGCAAGATCTACGACTACTACGACGGCATGCAGGGAACCGCGGAGGCGCGGATCGATTCCAGCTCGGTGCTGGTGACGCTGGTGCCCGGGCTGGAGGCGCTCTTCTGATGGCGGGCGGCGACGCCGAGCTGGCGGAGAAGTTCCCCGCCCTCGAGAAGCTGGCCGGCAAGCGGCGCGGACGCATCCCGTTCGTCCAGCAGCTCTCCGCCATGGAGTGCGGCGCGGCCTGCCTGACCATGGTGCTCGGCTACTGGGGCCGCGGCACCTCGCTCGACGAGGTGCGCGACGTGCTGGGGCCCGGCCGCGACGGCGTCACCGCGCTCGGCATCCTCAACGCGGCCGAGTTCTTCGGCCTGCGCGGCCGCGGCGTCAAGGCGGACCTCGAGGACCTCGACCTCCTCGACCGCGGGTCGATCCTGCACTGGAAGTTCTCCCACTTCGTGGTGCTCGACCGGGTCCGCTCCGACTCGGTGGACATCGTCGATCCGGCGGTCGGCCGCCGGCGGGTGTCGCTCGACGAGTTCTCCAGGTCGTTCACCGGCGTGGCGCTGGTGTTCGAGCCGGGCGACGACTTCCGCCAGGCCAGACGGCGCGCCGGCGGCATGTGGCCGTTCGTGCGCCGGCTGATCGGCGAGCACAAGGGCGTCCTGGCCCAGGTGCTGGTCGCCTCGATCTTCCTGCAGGTGGTGGCGCTGGCGGTGCCGCTCTTGACCAGCCTGGTGGTCGACCGGGTGCTGCCGCGCGACGACCAGCAGCTCCTCATGGTGGTCGCGGTCGGCCTGCTCGGGGTGGTGGTGTTCCAGTTCGCCGCCTCGTTCCTGCGCGCGCACCTGCTCCTGGCGCTGCGCACCCGGCTGGACGCCCGCATGATGCTGGCGTTCCTCGACCACCTCATCAGCCTGCCGTACTCGTTCTTCCAGACCCGCTCGGCCGGCGACCTGATGATGCGACTCAGCTCGAACGCGCAGGTGCGCGAGATCGTCACCGGCGGCGCGCTGTCCGCCCTGCTCGACGGTTCGCTGGTGGTGCTCTACCTGGCGATCCTGTTCCTCGCCAGCCCGATCCTCGCCGCCCTGTCGCTCGGCCTCGGCCTGCTCTACGTGGTGGTCTACTTCGCCACCCGGCGGCCCAAGCGCGAGCTGTCGGCCCACATCATCAGCAAGGAGGCGCGCTCGAGCGGCTACCAGATCGAGATGCTGTCCGGCATGGACACGCTCAAGTCGCTCGGCGCCGAGCAGCGCGCCGCCGAGCACTGGTCGCACCTGTTCGTCGACGTGCTCAACGCGTCGCTGTCGCGCGGCCGGCTGGACGCGGCGATCGACTCGATCCTCGCCACCCTGCGCTTCAGCTCGCCGCTGATCATCCTGGCGGTCGGCGCGCTGCAGGTGCTGCAGGGCCACCTCTCGCTCGGCACCATGCTGGCGCTGTCCGCGGTGGCGGCCGGCTTCATCACGCCGCTGGCCACCCTGGTGGAGACCGCCATCCAGTTCCAGACCGTGCAGAGCTACGTCGAGCGGCTCGACGACGTCCTGCAGGCCGAGCCGGAGCAGGAGCGCGGCGAGCTGCGGCCGGCGCGCAAGCTCAAGGGCGGGATCACGCTGCACCGGGTCTCGTTCCGCTACTCGCCGGTGGCGCCGCTGGTGCTCAAGGACGTCTCGGTCGAGATCGCGCCGGGCATGATGGTCGGCGTGGTCGGCAAGAGCGGCTCCGGCAAGTCGACCCTCATCTCCATCCTGGCCGGCCTCTATCAGCCGACCAGCGGCCGGGTGCTGTACGACGGCCAGAGCCTGTTCGACTTCGACCTGCGCTCGGTGCGCCGCCAGCTCGGCGTGGTGACCCAGAACCCGTACCTGTTCGGCGACACCATCCGGTCCAACATCTCGCTGGCCGATCCGACCGCCTCGTTCGAGGAGATCCTGTGGGCGGCCCGCACCGCCGGCATCCACGACGAGATCATGGCGATGCCGCTCGGCTACGACACGCCCCTGCTCGACCGCGGCGCCTCGCTGTCCGGCGGCCAGCGGCAGCGGATCGCGCTGGCCCGCGCGCTCTTGGCCAAGCCGTCGGTCCTCATCCTCGACGAGGCGACCAGCGCGCTCGACGGCATCACCGAGCGCAACGTGCAGCGCGAGCTGGAGGCGCTGCGCTGCACCCGGGTGGTGATCGCCCACCGGCTGAGCACCGTGCGCGACGCCGACCTGATCCTGGTTCTGAGCGACGGCGTCCTGGTCGAGATGGGCAGCCACGGCGAGCTCTTGCAGCTCGGCGGCCACTACCACCGGCTCGCCTTTCCGGAGTCCAGCCCCGGCGCGGCGCCGGATCCGGAGCCCGCGCCGTCGCGCCATGCGCCGGCCGCCCGACCGGCGCCGCGGTCCCGCCAGGCGCTGCCGCTGCAGGACGCGCCGCCCACGCCGGAGCCGTTCGCCGACGAGGGGACGCTCGGCGGGCGCGACTTCGGCGGCGGCACGCTGCTCGGCAGCGGGCCCGGCGCGCCGGCGCCGACCCGCCGCCCGATCGCCCGCCTCTTGCGGGGCAAGGCCAGCTTCCGCCCGACCGTCGACGATTTCGGCGAGCCGACCGATCAGCGCGGCGAGAGCGAGGGCGATGTCACCCGCCCGGACCACGACCCGACCCTCGTCCGCCGGCGCTGATCCGGCCGGCCGACGCCGCGCTACTCGACCGGCGGGAAGCTGTCGCAGGCGGCGGTGAAGTTGGCGATCGCGCTGGCGAGCGCCGAGGCGAGGTCCCCGTCGCAGATCGAGCTGAACACCGCGTTCTCGCCGGTCTGGTCGACGAACTGCTTGAGGCGCCGGGCCTCGAACGCCTCGCCGAACTGGGACGAGCAGGTGCCCGGGCCGGGGCCGGCGATGACCGCCGTCGCCCAGCGGCCGCGCTCTCCGGTGAGCGAGTCGAAGAAGGCGACGAAGTCGGAGACCGGCGGCTGGCCAGGCCACTCCGGGTAGCACTGGTCGCTCTGGACCGTGAAGTTGTTGTCCGGGCGCGAGCAGTCGTCCTCGTCCGTCAGGATCACGAGGGCGAGGAGCGCGTCCTCGCGCAGGAAGCCCTGGTTGATGGTGCCCTCGAGCGCCATCCGGCTGGTCTGGAGCGGCATCTCGATGCTGGGCCCGCCGGTCCCGACCTCGGCCACGCAGGCGAAGGTGGTGGACACATCGCCGTCGGTCCGCTCGAGCCAGGGGCGGCTCATGCCGCACCCCTGGCGGAAGAGGCCGTTGTCACCCGCCTCGTTGAACGGGATCGGCGGCGGATCGATGGTCCCGATGCCGGGGATCGTGATCGGCTCCTCGTCGATCGTGTAGCTGAGGTCGCGCCCGCTGGTGGTCACCGCGACCCGGTAGTCGAGCGGCTGGCCGTCCTCGGTCTGGTAGGCCTCGAGCACGGCGATGAAGTCGTCGAAGTTGGCGGCCAGGTTCTCCTGCTCCTCGACCATCGAGCCGGAGTCGTCGATGACGAACACCAGGTCCATGCGGTTGCACTTCTCGGCCCGGTCGGGGTCGTTCGGGTTGTCGCTGCCGCCGGCGTCCACACCGGCGGCGCCGTCATCATCCCCGCCGACGGTGTCGGTCATCCGATCCGACGGGCCACAGCCCAGCGCCAGCGCGCTGCACACCACGAACGACGATCGCAGAAGCTTGCTCAGCATGATCCCCTCCTCCGGGCTGAGTCCACTGTGCGTCCCCCGACGCCAGGTGCGCGCACCCTAACACCGGGACGTACCCCCTTCAATTCGCAATTTGGGGTGCGGATCTGTGCCCCCATGTAGGTTGCCCGCGCCACGGCCGGGTACGCGGGAGGGGCCGGCACCCGGCATGCAGTGGATCTCCCGTGACCCCGAGCGGGCCGGAGGAGGTTTCATGGCCAAGGTCGCAGTGCTGGTCGGCGAGGGCTTCGAGGACAGCGAGCTCACCGTGCCGCTGCGCCGGCTCTTGGACGAGGGGCACCACGTGGTGCTGCTCGGTGCCGCGGCGGAGCAGGACCTGACGAGCGAGACCCGGCGCGTGCGGCTCAGGACCGACGCGGCGGTGCGCGACCACCGGGTCGACGAGTTCGGCGTCCTGTTCATCCCGGGCGGCCGCTCGCCGGCCGGCGTGCGCGAGCACCCGGAGGTGGTGTCGTTCGTCGAGGCCTTCTGCCGCATGGGGCGGCCGGTCGCGGCAATCTGCCACGGCGCGGAGCTCCTGGTCGCGGCCCGGCAGGGGCGCGGCCGCCGGATGGCGGCGCCGCCCGAGCTGCTCGATGAGCTGCGCGCGCTCGGCGCCGAGCTGGTGGACGAGCCGGTGGTCGAGGACGGCGCCTTCGTCACCGCGCGCGGCGCCGACGACCTGGACGCCTTCTGCGCCGCGCTCCTGCGCCGGGCCCACCGCCAGCAGGAGCTCGAGCCGGCGGCGGCCCGCTCCGGGTGAACGAGAGGAGGAGAGCCATGGCGAAGATCGCATGTCTGGTCGGCCCCGAGTTCGAGGACTCCGAGCTGGCGTTCCCGGTGAAGCGGCTGCAGGAGGCCGGCCACGAGGTGGAGATGATCGGCACCGAGGGTGGCAAGGAGCTCGGCGGCAAGAGAGGAAAGGAGAAGGTGACCACCGACGCCGCGGTGAACGAGCGGCGGCCGGATCAGTACGACGCGCTGCTCATCCCGGGCGGTCACTCGCCCGACCACCTGCGGGTCCACCACGACGTGGTGCAGTTCGTGCGCGAGTTCGCCGGCACCGGCCGGCCGATCGCGACGATCTGCCACGGCCCGCAGCTGCTCATCGAGGCCGGCGTGGTCGCGGGCAAGAAGATGACCTCGTGGCCGTCGGTGAGGACCGACCTCAAGAACGCCGGCGCCGAGGTGGTGGACGAGGAGGTGGTCGAGGACGGCTCGTTCATCACATCGCGCGGGCCGGACGATCTGGAGGCGTTCTCGGGCGCCATCCTCGAGCGGCTGCACGGCGGCGAGCAGATGGAGGCCGCGTCGCCGACCGAGATGGAGCGGCCGCAGCCGGGGGCGTGAGCCGGCCGGCGGTGGCGAGCGCGGGCGCGCGCTGTTGACGGCGCGCGCGCCCGCCGGCGCGCGAGCCGGCGCCGGGCGGCCTCCCTAGCGGGCGGAGCGGCGGCGGCGTCGCGTCGCGCCGGCCAAGAGCGCGAGCGCCAGGAGGAGCGGCGCCGCGCTCCCCTCGCCGCCGGCGCGGCAGCCGCAGCCGCCGGCCAGGTCGGCCAGCTCCGGGTCCTCGCCGTCCGGCTCGCCGTCGCCGTCGCCGTCCGGACCGGCCGGCTCCGGCTCGATGCCGAAGAGCGCCATCGCGGTGCCGAGGAGCGCGGTGCGCGCCTCGTGGCCCGACACCACCTCGAGCGGGAAGCCGAGCACGATGCCGCGCGCGCCGCCGCTGCCCAGGCCCCAGGCGACCGCCGCGGTCTGCCCGCCGGCGTAGGCGAGGATCGGCGTGGCGTCCGGCGCCGGCGCCAGCACGTCCGGGTAGTCGGCGTCGTAGCCGCCCGGGCCGGTGTCGTCGAACGAGAGCGGCGCGAGGTCGGCCATCGGGCCGTCGAGCGGCATCACGTCGTAGGTGTCGGCGTCGTCGGAGGTGAGCCCGACGCGCAGAACGTCGAGCGCGAACGCCTGGTCCTCCGGCGAGCCCTGGTCGGCCAGCGCCCACACCACCTCGGAGCCGCTGAGCAGGAGCGCGCCGCCGGCCGCCTGCAGCCGCTCGATCGCGGCGCGCACCGCCACCGGCAGCGGGTCCTGGCCGATCGAGTCCTCGCCGGCGAACCAGTCGACCGCCTGGTAGGCGGCCAGATCGACGTCCTCCTGGGCGATCGCCTCGTCGCTGGCGCCGTCGAACGCGAAGCCGGCGGCGGCCAGCGCGGCGCCGTGGCGGACCGCGTAGCTGCCGTCGTTCATGCGGTCGAGCCACATCCGGTCGACCAGCCCGAGCCCGAACTGGGCGAGATCGCTCCTTGGCGACTGGAAGGCGTCGAGCCGGTCGAAGCCGTTGACCACCAGGATCGGCGCCTGGCCGCTGGTCGCCACCCGCGCGCCGACCACCTCGGACGGCAGCGACTCGCCGCCGGCGTTGACCGACGCGACCCGCACGTAGCGCACGTCGCCCGGCGACAGGCCGTCGAGCACGACCTCCTCGTCCTCGACCAGCGCGCCGTCGTCGAAGCCGTGGCCGTTCTTGCTGACGTAGACCCGGTAGGCCTCCGGCGCGTCGCCGCCGCCCGGCGCGGCGGCCGGCGGACGCCAGGACACACGCAGCCCGCCGGCGCCGTCGTTCTGCACGCGCAGCGCGCTCGGCGGCTCGGGCGCGAGCACGAGCGGGCGGCCGTCGGCGGCCGCGAAGTAGCGCGCCACGCCCTGGGCCATCGCGCGCGCCGCGATGCGCCGGAACTCCGGGGCGCGCAGCGCGTTGGCGTCGGCCGGGGTGTCGTGATAGGCGACCTCGACCAGGATGGCCGGCATCTCGCCGTTGTGGCTCGGGCGCAGCTCGCCGAGCGAGGCGGTCACCTTGCCCTGGTTCGGCCAGTCGGGATCCCAGGCGGCGCGCAGGTCGGCGACCACCTCGTCGTGCACCGCGTGGAGCAGCTCGAGCGAGCCGGCGGTCCCGGTGAACTCGCCGAGCCCGCCGCAGCACGGGTACTGCGGGCCGTAGACGATCGACAGGGTGCCGCGGCCGGGGTTGGGCGCGTTGGTGTGCCACGCCAGGTAGATCGCGTCCTCGCCCGACTCGTGCTCCCAGGCGGCGAAGCGGGGCCGCGCGACCACGTCGTCGCTGTCGTCGCCCTGGAAGTAGTCGTAGACGTCCGGCGGCGCGCCGAGGAGCTGGGTCGAGTAGCGCGACGACTGCTCGAAGGCGGGGCGGCCGTTGGTGCCGCCGCCGACGTCGTGCACGGCGACGCCGCCGCCGATCCGCACGGCGTCGAACGAGACCAGGGCGCCGGGCGACTCGCTGTCGTTGGCGAACACGACCGAGGACTCCTCGAGCGGCGCGTCGGCGTCGAACCACCAGCGGCCGAGCAGCACCCAGGTGGAGCCGTGGCGGCGCTGGTCGACCCGCAGGTGCGAGGTGCCGCCGCCGTGGCGCACGATGACGTGGGCGTCCGGCGCGCGGTCGGGCCCCTGCACCCAGGAGACGTAGACGTTGTAGGTGCCGCTCTCGGGGACGGCGAACGGAAACACCGCGCGGCCGGTCTCCTCGGCCGCCGCCGTCATGGTGCGCGCGGTGCCGCGCGAGAACGGGCGCACGGCGGCGTCGATCGGCGGCGCGAAGGGAGCCCAGCCGGTGTCGCCGGCGGCGGCGCCGGCCGCGTCGCCCTCGAGGATCGCCTCGTCGTCGTCGACCGCGACCGACACAGTGGACAGGTCGGACTCGCGGATCGGCACCACGTAGGCGCCCATGTTGCGCAGGTAGGCGACCAGGTACTGGTTGACGCCCTCGGCGGTGATGAAGTCCTCGACCAGGCCGTTGGTGTTGCCGCGCTGGGTGCGCCAGGCGCCGCCGGACCAGGTCCAGCCGTGGCCCGCCGACAGGTAGACGGTCTTGCCGGACAGCGCGCCGGGGCGGGCGGCGCCGCGGCGGGTCAGCTCCTGGCGCACGCGCCGCACCGGCGGCGCGGCCGCGTCCTCCGGCGCGATCGAGCCGGCGCCCGGCTTCGGCGTGATCGCCGGGCTGTCGAAGCGCGACGGCGGCTCCGGCCCGTCGCCGGGCGACGGGCTGGTCCGGGCCTCGTGACCGGTCGCGGCCACGATAAGGAGCACTCCTCCGATCTGCTGGATGCGTCGCACGGCGTTGCTTCCCCTCCAGAGCAACGGCGGTACCTGACAGGAAAGGGCCGCAACTATAGGACACCACGTCGCGAGATCCGCCCAGCGCGCGCAAAAAATGGGGGGATGAGTCGCCTCGTGCAACTCGCCGGTGGCAGTCCGGACGGCGGCGGCCGCCCCGCCGCAGGCGGGAGCCTGCGCCGCGACCGGGCGCCGAAAAGAACCCGGCCCGGCCGAGCGCAAGGGGAGGGGCGCTCCAGGCCGGGCCCGGGAGAGGAGCTCGAGAACGTCCGCGAAGGAGAGGGGAGGGAGGGGGCGGGTCGAGCGAGCTCGCTCTTTTGTGGGGGAGCTAGAAGGTCACCTCACCTCCCATGAGGAGGTAGCCGCCGGCCGGCTGGAAGGTGGGCGAGGTGATGGTGGCGTCGGCGATGCCGGGCACCGGCAGGCTCTCGAGCAGGTCGTCGGCCTTGAGCGACATCTGCTTGATGGCCAGCTCGGCGATGGCCGCCACCTTGAGGTTGTCGAGCTCGGTGAGCAGGGTCGGCGACTGCTCGAGCACCTGGGCCAGGATGCGCGGGGTGCGGGTGACCAGCTTGACGCGGCCGTTCGAGGAGGTCTCGACCGCCAGCTCGATCTCGGCCGACACCACGAACTCGGCCAGGGTCTCACCCGACTGGCCGACCGCGGTCACCATCAGGTCGCCGACGGTGAGGCGCGCGGTGCCGGTGGTGGTGTCGAAGTTGGCCACCGGCGGCAGCATCATGGTGAGGGTGGCGCTGGCGACGTCGGCGCCGAAGGCGGCGCTCAGGGCGTCTCCCTCGATCGGCAGGATGGCCTCCTCGAGCGCGCCGGACACCCAGATCGCCGACAGCATCTGGTTGAGGACGTCGTCGGCGACGCCGATGCGGATGCCGGTCGAGGCCATGTCGGCGTCGGCCGGGCGCGGCCGGGGGCTCGACAGGTAGAGCGCGTCGCCCAGGCCGGCGACGGTGGCGCTGGTGTCGAGCACGATGGTGCCGCCCTGGCTGGTCCAGGACATGGCGGTCGGCCGGATCGACAGCTCGACGGTCTGGCCGAGCACGCCGACCGACCAGGAGTCGGCCAGGAACTCGGCGAGGAACGCGTTGGCCATCGGCGGGACCATCTCCTGCACCTTGTCGCGCAGGATGTCGGCCAGCTTGTCGCGCACGCTGCCCTCGAACAGGTTCTCGATGAAGCCGGGAACGTTGTTGACGTCGAGGTTGAAGCCGCGGAACGCGGAGGTCACGCCGTCGAGCGAGATGGCGATGTTGCCGCCGGACAGCGCCGGGGCGATGCGGCCGCCGACGTCGTAGGCGTCGGCGCGGATGGTCCAGCTCGCCGAGCCGCCGATGCAGACGGCGCGGAAGCTGACGCGGCCGCGCACCTCGAGCCGGCGGATACTCACGTCGGCGTCGATGCCGCCGCTGACCGGGCCGGCGTCCACCGCGATGCCGGCGTGGTTGATCGACTCGACGTAGACCTTGGCGCTGTTGCAGCCGCCGCCGGTGTCGACCACCGGGTTGGCGGCGGTGGCGATGGCGGTGAAGTTGGTGTTGTTGGCCAGGTCGGACACCATGCCGGCCAGGCCGTCCATCGCGGCGCCGGACAGGTGCGCGGCGACGCCGTCATCCACCGGGGTGGTCTGCGGCACCAGGGTGCCGGCCAGGACCGCGCGCGCGTCGGTCGCCTGGTTGCCGGCGGCGTCGGTCGCGATCGACTCGATGAGGGTGATGCCCTCGGCGACCTCGAGCTCGAGCGAGAAGCTTCCGTCCGGGCCGACCGACGTCGATTGTCCGTTGATGGTCACCTGAGAGATGTCGGACTCGACGTCGGTCGCCCGGCCGCTCACGACCACCCTGGTGCCCTCGGCCAGCGTGCCGCGCTGCGGCACGTCGATCACGATGGTGGGTGGGGTGATATCGCGCTTGGCGCCATCGCCGTCGCCCCCCGCGCCGCCGGTGACGGTACCGGTGCAGGCTGCGAGCGATCCAACCAGGAGCGCGTGGACGACGGTTCTCATGGGCCTCTCCCTCCCGACTGCACGATCAGGAGTGCAAGGCACATTCCACGGCGCGCCGCGCAAAAGCGCGCGATGGTGTGGGCAGGGGCGGGTGCCCGGGCCCCACGCGGCGCGCGAGCGATCGCGGGATCGTGCGGCCGGTCAGGGCACGGCCGACCCCGGCGCCCGGGACCGGAGTCGCCGGAGCGGGCGCGGCGGCAGGGCCGGCCCC
>Ga0079224_100008012_pt1 | contig 14256 bp, 14 predicted proteins | sample Stecom2015_FD_80414 | JGI IMG/M metagenome (GOLD analysis project Ga0079224, IMG submission 80414) | Agricultural soil microbial communities from Utah to study Nitrogen management - Steer compost 2015 | ecosystem: Environmental > Terrestrial > Soil > Agricultural land | place: USA: Utah...
CGCCCCACGGGCATCACGGCCGCGAGCGTGCGCACGTGCGCCTCGGCCTGGCGGACGAGCACGTCGTCGAAGGGCTCCTTCGTCGTGTTCATGCCCATGTACGTCGTGCAGTACGCGGGCGCCGTGATGGCCCGCTCCTGCAGCTCGGGCGTCTGGATCCGCGCGAGGGTCGCGCCGCCGATCTTGGGGCCGATAGCGTTCTGATCGGCGCCCTGTCCCGCGATCATCCGTTCGTCGATCGTCGCGGGGTCGATGCCGATCTCGAACTCCCACGCGTCGGGGTACGCCTTTCGCACCTCATCCGTCGCCGGCTCCCAGTGCTCGTTCCGCACGAGCTTGATCGAGCTGCCCGGGGTGTAGCTGTCGAGCGTGTAGGGCCCGGATGCGATGACGTCGTTGATGAACTCGTCGCCGCCACCCGTTCCCTCCGGGAAGGGCACGGCGTTCGCCTGGGCGAGCACGTTGTCGAACTCGGGGAACGGCTCCTTGAGGTGGAAGACGATCGTCTGCGCATCGGGGGTCTCGATCGTCGGCAGGTCGCCGCTGACGTAGGGGCCCTCGTAGTCGTCGGGCGCGTCGATGACGTTCTTGAGGTACGGGGAGCCGATGCCGATCTGCGGATCCCAGGCTCGCGAGATGCCGAACTTCACCTCGGCGGAGGTGATCGGATCGCCGTTGTCGAACGCGAGGTCCTCCTTGAGCGTGTAGGTCCACGTCAGGCCGTCCTCGGACTCTTCGCCGAGCGAGGTCGCCATGTCGGGAACGATCGCGTTGGGGTCCTCCGCGTCACCCGCCGCCTGCATCGTGAGGCCGCGGTACATGAGGCGGTAGAACGCGTTGACGCCGCCGTCCCACCCGCGCGCGGGGTCGAGATAGGAGAAGTCGGTGTTCTGCAGCATGTGCACGGTGCCGCCCTGCTGCGGCTCGTCGCCTGCGTCGGCAGGACCTTCTGCTGTGCCGGCGCAGCCCGCGAGAGCGAGCGCTCCCACAATCGTCAGCGCGAAGGCGGATTTCCGGGCGACCTGGGACATGGTGGCGCTCCTCGAGTGAATGCTCCGTTGCATACGGTGACAGTAGCAAGGGAGGTGTGACGGTGCAATGTAAAACCTCACTCGCATTCCTACCGTGATCTCGGCATGACGAAAGCCCGCGTCACGTGATCTTCACGTGACGCGGGCTCTTCGTTACCTGCGCGAAATCCGCGAGCGCGGGCACCTCACTCCACGGGGCACACGGCCGCGTCGGTGACGGCCTGGCGGGCCTGCTCGGCCGTCCACGGCAGCGACGACTCGGGCTTGCGGTCGCTCGGCGCGTCCATGGCGATGGCGGCGAGCTCGCGCGCGAGCGCGCCCGCGAGGTCTCCCCCGCCGGCCGAGTTGTTGAGCGAGACGACGACCGTGAGGCCCGTGTCGACGTCGCTGTACGCCGCCGTCGCGTAGCCGAGGATGTCGCCCTGCTGGCCGATCATGGGACCCATGAGCCGGTCGCCGCCCGCGACGCGCACCCACTGCTCGCCGTCGGCGCTCACGGGGAGCGACTCGGCCCAGCGCGGATTCAGGTCGTCGCTGGATCCCGCGCGCCGGCCGAGGTCGGCGGCGTAGTCGCGCAGATCCTCGAGCGTCGAGACGACGCCGCTGTCGGCGTAGCCCATCGACGACGACAGCTCGGTGACCTCCTGCGGCTCCTCCTCGCAGCCCGCCTGGCGCGCGGCGTTCGAGGTGTAGAACCCGGGCATCGGGTTCGTGCCGGGCTCGGCCGCGGCGACCGTCGGCAGGAAGGTGCGGTCGAGGTCGTTCGGCTCGGCCACGTACTCCTGGTACAGGTCGCGCAGCGACTGGTGCGAGGCGTTCTCGAGCGCGAGGCCGAGCAGGAAGAAGGACGTGTCGGAGTCGCTCCACACGCCCGCCTCGCCGCGGCCGTGGCCGAGTCCCGACGCGGCGAACTCGCGCGGGTTCCACACGCGCTCCGGGTTGCTCAGCATGTAGTTCCAGTTGCCCGACGTCGACGACCGCAGGCCCGCGACGCCGTTACAGAGGTCGAGCAGCGTGACGTCCTCGAGCTCGGGAACGCTCGAGACGAACTGCGTGACCGAGTCGTCGAGGTCGACGACGCCGCCGTCCATGGCGTAGAGCACGTCGCACGTCATCGACCGCGTGATCGTGCCGGCGCGGAACGACATGTCGGTCGAGGGCGCCTCACCGGATCCTGGCGCCGTCTCGCCGAGGCCCGCCTGCCACTCGCCCGCCCAGGGCACCCACACGCCGACGACGGCGCCGGGGGCGCCCGCGGCCGCCATGCCGCGCTCGGCCGCCTGCTGCAGCTGCTCGACGACCTCGTCGTCGAGAGGATTCGAGATGTCTCGCGGTGCGGGGTTGCTTCCCCCTGTGCAGCCTGCGAGCGCAAGTGCGCCGACGGCGAGAAAGCTCGCGACACCGAGGAGACGGCCGCGGCGGTGCGAAAGTCGCATGGAACCCCCTGGATTGCAGACTGTCTGAGTCTATGTGCGAGCCCCTGGGATCACCCCGAGGCGGCGCGCATCTCGGCGCCCTGTTTCTCCCACGCGTTCTTCATGAAGCGCCGGACGTTCTCGTCGACCCGGATGTCGCTCGGCCTGAGCGGCCGCGAGAGGTAGAGGCCGTCGAGCGACGTGAGCCGCGACAGCGCGACGTAGGTCTGCCCCGGCGCGAACGCGCCGCCGCCGAGATCGACGATCGCGCGGGCGTATGTCTTGCCCTGCGACTTGTGGATCGTGACGGCCCACGCGAGGCGCAGCGGGAACTGCGTGAACTCGGCCGCGACATCGCGCGAGAGCTTCTTCTGGAACGGGTCGTACGCGTAGCGGTACTTCTCCCACACCACCGGCTCGACATCGAACTCCTCGCCCTCGACGTCGACCCGCACGCTGTCGCCCTGGATCTTCGTGACGGTCCCGATCGTGCCGTTGACCCATCGCGGCGGCTCGCCGCCGGATCCCACGTCGTTGCGCAGGAACATGACCTGGGCGCCGATCTTGAGCTTGAGGTGCTCGTCGGCCGGGTACGCGTCGCCGCGACCGAAGTCTCCCGTGACCTCGGCAACGGCCGTCTGCTCGCGCCCGGGCAGCGCCTCGAGGTGCCGAGCGTTGATCGCGTTGACGCGGTCGTTGCGCGTCGCGAGCGTGATGACGGGATCCCCGACGTCGTCGGGCGGCGTGCGCGCGCCGACCTCGTTGAGCTTCGCCGCGATGTCGGCCGTCACGCGCCCGTATCGCACGGCGTTCAGCATCGTCTTGAACGCGTCGTCATCCTGCCGGTGGATCTGCGTGAGCTCGCGGATGTTGAGCTCGGCGCCGTGGCGGCCCATCTCGAGCAGGCCGTCGCCCGCCTGCTCGCCCGCCCACACCTTCGCGTCGAAGAACCAGAACGAGCGGTAGTGGTCGGCGATGTACTTCGCCTCGTCGCCGCGCGGCGGCACTGGCGCGAGCTGGTACGGATCCCCGAACATCACGACCTGCACGCCGCCGAACGGCTCGCGACGCCTCGCCCGCGCCTGCCGCAGCGAGCGGTCGATCGCGTCCATGAGGTCGGCGTTGACCATCGAGATCTCGTCGATCACGAGGGTGTCGATCGCGTTGAGGATCTTGCGCGTGTCGCCCGACTGCTCGATGTCGCTGTCGGCGATGAGGCCGATCGGCAGCTTGAACAGTGAGTGGATCGTCTGCCCCTCGACGTTGAGCGCCGCGACGCCCGTCGGCGCGCAGATCGCGATCTGCTTCTTCGTGTTCCACGTGAGGTGGCGCAGCAGCGTCGACTTGCCCGTGCCCGCGCGGCCCGTGACGAACACGTGCTCCTGCGTGTCCTCGATCAGCCGGAACAGGGCGTCCTGTTCGGCGGAGAGCGACGGCTGGGCCATCCCTCCAGTCTACGAGGGCACGGTCATGCAACGACCGGCGCGTGGGCAGGGCGCCTCACATGCGACGGTTCTTAGACTGTGCCCATGGCCCCCGGACCCGATGCCCCTGCGCGCTCGCGCCGGGCGACGGGTCCGGCCGCGCAGCTCGCGATCGGCTTCGGGATCCTCGTGCTCGTCGCCGCCGCGATCATCGTCGGCTTCCTGACGCTCTACAAGCAGTTCTGGGGCCCAGGCGCGTTCGCCGAGCGGTACGTCGAGAGGATCGCTGCGGCCGACGCCTCGGGCGCCCTCGCGATGCCGGGCGTCGCGCCCGAGTACGCCGACCTCGAGCAGCTCGGCCGCGGCTACGCCTCCGACACGCTCCTGCGCGCCGCGACGCTCACGAGCGAGATCACGGGCATCGACGCCGTGTCGGAGCAGACGACGCACGAGGACGGCCGCGAGATCACCGAGGTCACGGTGCAGTACACGATGGACGGCGGCACCGACCGCATGGTCTTCCGCCTCGAGCGCACGGGCACGTCGGGCCTCGTGCCCGAGTGGGGCTTCGAGACGAGCCCCCTGTCGGTCATCGACCTCACGGTGCGCGGATCCTGGCGGTTCAGCGTCAACGGCTACGAGATCGACAAGCGCCAGGTCTCGCCCGCGGGCGTCGAGGCGGATCCGCTTGAGCCCGTCTCGCTCCTCGCGTTCTCGCCCGGCAACTACGCCGTGTCGGTCGACACTGCCGCGACCGCGGCGCCCTCGCGCTCCGTGCGCGCGAAGAGCCTGCTCGGCATCGTGCCGGTCGACATCCAGACGCGCCCCACGACCGAGCTGAACGAGGTCGTGCAGGAGAAGATCGAGGACTACCTCGTCGACACCTGCACGACGCAGACGGTGCTGCAGCCCTCCGGCTGCCCGTTCGGCGCGCCCGCCGAGGTGTCGGCGCAGGGCTTCGCCCAGTCGGACATCGTGTGGGAGATGGTCGACATGCCGCGCACAGCCCTCGTGCCCGACGGCGACGACTGGGAGGTCTCGGCCACGAGCGGCATGGCGAAGCTGTCGGTCACGATCCAGGACTACTACACGGGCGCCCTCGTGCCGGTCGAGCGCGAGGTGTTCTTCACGATGGTCGCCGACGTCGACGTGCGCGACGACAACAGCGTCGAGATCACGATCGACAGCGCGGGCGACGAGGGCTGATCCGCGTCAGAGGCCGCGGGCCTCGTCACGCTCCGCGATCTCGCGCAGGCGCGCGTTGTACTCCTCGAGCTCGGCGTCGCCCGTGCGATCCGCGTGGCGGTCGCGGCGCTTCTGCTGCTTTTCGTCGGTGCGGCTCCACTGGATCGCGACCGTGATGGCCGTGATGAGCGTCGGGATCTCGCCGATCGACCAGGCGACGCCGCCGCCCACGTACTGATCCTCAAGCGGCGTGGCTCCCCACTCGCGCCCCATGGATCCGTACCACTCGGCGACGAAGAGCCCCTCGCTCGACATGATCGCGATGCCGAAGAAGGCGTGCATCGCCATGACGACGATGAGCAGCACGAGGCGCCCCGCGTACGGCAGGCGATAGTGCACGGGATCGCTGCCGACGAGCGTCATCGCGAAGAGGTACCCCGAGATGAGGAAGTGGGCGACCATCCACTCGTGCCCGAGGTGGTCGTACAGGCTCCAGCGGAACAGGTCGCTGAAGTAGAACAGCCACAGAGATCCGATAAAGATGCCCGCCGCGACGAACGGATTCGTGAGCACGCGCGCGAGGCGGTTCTGCACGATCCACAGGATCCACTCCCGCGCGCCGCGCGTGCCGTCGTCGCGCTTGTGCGCCGCGCGGGCGGCGAGCGAGACGGGAGCGCCCGCGACGAGGAGGAGCGGGATCCCCATCGACAGCAGCATGTGCAGCAGCATGTGCATGCTGAACAGGTAGTGGCCGTAGGCGTTGAGCGGGCCGTTCGTGACCCACAGCAGCAGCACGACGCCGAGCATCCAGAGCACGGTGCGGTGCGCGGGCCACCGGTCGCCGCGGCGCGCGAGGCGGCGCACGGCGGCGGCGTAGAAGAAGATGCCGAACAGGCCGAGCATGAGCCACAGCGGGTCGATCTCCCACTGCGTGAACCAGGCGCTCGCCGTGAGCTCGGGCGGCAGCGGCGCGTCGGTGAGGATCTCGGCCGGCGTCTGCTGCGGCGGCGTGACCTCCGAGACCGGCGACGACGAGCGGGCGAGCGCGGCGGCCGCGCCCGAGGCGATCCCCATGAAGACGAGCTCGAGCGCGATGACGGCCCAGAACATCGCGTTCTTCTCGCCGCTCTTCGCGATGAGGCCGCGGCGATACCAGGCGCCGAGCGCGCCCATCGCGAGCAGCATGACGATCTTGAGCAGCAGGACGATCCCGTAGGGGTGCGTCACGAGCTGGCTCACGTCGGCGATCGAGGCGAGCGAGCGCAGGAAGCCCGAGATCGCGACGACGACGAACATCGCGATCGCGATCGACGAGTAGCGCTCGAGCACGAGGCGCATGCGATCGGGCTCGAGCACGGGGCGGATCGCGACGAGCACGAGCAGCCCGCCGAGCCACACGGCGGCGCCGACGATGTGCACCGTGATGGCCATGACGACGAGGTTGTGGTCGGCGAGGTCGCCCGAGTGGCTCTGCGTGGCCATGGGCACGAGGCTCGCGCCCGCGAGGGTCGTCGTGATGAGCGTCGTGACCCAGCCGCGCACGGCGAAGGCGAGGACCGTGACGACGCCGCCCGCGATCGTCTGCAGCAGCCAGGCCTGGCCGATCTCGCGGGTCGTGAGGTAGTTGCCGAGCTGCGCGCCGAACTCCTGCCCGAGCGAGAGCTGCGGGTTGAGGGCGAGCATGTAGTTGAGGAACGTCGTCGCGCCGCTCGAGACCGTGAACACGGCGGCGCCGATCGAGGCCGTATCGAGCGCGACGCCGAACGCGCGCTCCCTCGGGGCGAGGGCGAACAGAGCGACGACGAGCGATCCGAGCATGATCGCGCCCGAGACGTTGACCGTGAGCTTCGCGACCGGCAGCGCCCAGCGGACGAAGGGCCCCGGATCCTGCAGCGCGAGCGGGTTCGCGCCGCCCGAGATGACGAGGGCACCGACGAGGGCGACAACCGCGGCCACGACGAGGATCACCGGGCCGAGGGCCCGCAGCGCGCGGGGATTCACGCGACCGATCCTATTCGCGCCGCCTGAGCGCCCACCCCGCACGATGGGTCGCCAACAAATGCGGGTGCGCGCACGCCCTCACCCACGTTTCTTGGCGACCCAACGTGGGGTGGGTCGCCAAAAGATGCGGGTCGCCCCCACCCCGCACCCGTGTTTTTGGCGACCCATTGTGGGGTGGGGCCGGGCGGACGAACGACGCGGGCGCCCTCCCCGGAGGGAGAGCGCCCGCGTGCGTCAGACGTCGTCGTCTTACTTGACGGCCGCCTTGAGCTTCGAGCCCGCGGTCACCTTGACGCGCTTGCCCGCGGGGATCTTGATCTCAGCACCGGTCTGGGGGTTGCGGCCCGTGCGGGCGGCGGTGTCGACCTGCTCGAACGCGATCCAGCCGGGGATCGAGACCTTCGAGCCCTTGGCGACGGCCTCGGAGACCGTCGTGAAGAGCGAGTCGAGGACACCCGAGACGGTGGCCTGGCTCTGACCGGTGGCGCTCGCGATGCTCGCGACGAGCTCGGTCTTCGTGATGTTCTTGTCGGCCATTGTCTTCCTCCATCAGCGCAGGCGCGCCGTGACGAATCGTTGGACCGAGAGCGCGAGCCCCCGGCTCGGTCGTGCGACCAGCCACAAAACTAACGCTCTCCCCCGCGATTCCGCGTATTTCCGGGGCTTCCGGGCGAATCCGGGCGGCGTGTCGCCTCGGATCTGTGACCGATGGGGCGCATGTGACGATATTCCGACGGATCCGCGTGATCTCGCACCTCAGCCCGCGTCGGCGGCCGCGGGGATCCTCGCGAGCAGGATCGTGACGACGGCGCCGACGGCGAGGAGCGCCGCAGTGGATCCGTAGAGCGCGAAGGTCGTCCACCCCGCGTCGAGGAGCGCGCCGCCCGCGATCGGGGCGAAGATCGCGCCGATGCGGCCCACCGCGAGCGCCGCGCCCACGCCCGTCGCGCGCGTCGCGGCGCCGTAGCGGGCGGGCGCAACGGCGTACAGCCCGGCGATGCAGCCGTTGACGAGCAGGCCCGTCAGCACGCCCAGCACGAACGCGACGGCGAGCACGGCCGTCGACAGCACGAAGACGACGATCGAGACTGCGGTCAGCACGAGGAACGCGACGAGCGCGCGCTCCTGCGTCATCCGCACGGCCACGACGCCGTACAGCACGGATCCGACCGCGCCGCCGACCGCGAGCGCCATGCCGATCGTGACGCCCTGCTCTGCGGTCATGCCCGCCTCGATCATGAGGCGCGGCGTCCACGAGTTCACGAAGTAGAAGCCGAACATGACGGCGAAGAACACGATCCACACCAGGATCGTCACGAGCAGCATGCGCCCGCGGAAGAGGTCGCCGAGGCGCGAGGCCGACGCCTCGCCCGCCGCGGATCCGTCGAGGTGCGCGAGCCCCGCGCGCTCTGGGTCGAAGCCGACCCGGCGGGCGATGCGGCGCAGCGTGCGGTCGGCGGAGGCCGGCCGCTTCGTCGCGAGGAACTGCACCGACTCGGGCACGATCACCACGAGCGCGACGATCACGATGACGCTCGCGCTCGCGCCGACGAGGAACACCGACCGCCACCCCGCGGTCTCCTGCAGCGCGTTCGCCGCGATGCCGCCGAGGAACGCGCCGATCCCGTATCCGGCCGTGTAGATGCCGATCGCGATGCCCCGCCAGCGGCGGTTAGAGAACTCGGCGGTGATGACCGTGATGCTCGCGAGGATCCCGCCGACGCCGAGGCCGGTCACGACGCGCCAGACACCGAGCTGCACGACGTCGGCCGACGACGACGCGAGGAACATGCCGACGGTCGACAGCACGGCCGATCCGATGACCGTCCAGCGCCTGCCGAGGATGTCGGCGAGGCGGCCGATCGCGAAGGCGCCGACGGCCATGCCGACGAGCGTCGCGCTGATGACGGTGCCGAGCTCGGATCCGGTCAGGCCGAACTCGTTCTCGACGCTGATCGAGACGAACGACATGGCCGCGACGTCGAAGCCGTCGTTGGCGTTGAGCAGCACTGCGACAGCGACGATCGCCCACTGATACGCCGTCATGGGCGCGTTCTCGAGGTGGCTGCGAAGGTCGGGGTCCGTGCGGGGGTTCGCGGACATCGAGAGGTTCCTCCATCGGGACGAGCTCGGGATCCGCGTCGTCGCGGATGCGCACAGCCTAGCGAGAAGGCGCCCGCGCCGGGCATGCGAAAAGGGCGGACCGGCCGAAGCCGATCCGCCCTCTCGAGGCGTGAGCCGTCAGCTCACCACGAGGACTTCGTGATGCCGGGCAGCTCGCCGCGGTGCGCCATGTCGCGGAAGCGGACACGCGACAGGCCGTACTTCGTGAGGACACCGCGCGGGCGGCCGTCGATGACGTCGCGCGAACGCACGCGGACGGGCGAGGCGTTGCGGGGCAGCTTCTGCAGGCCCACGCGAGCGGCCTCGCGCTCCTCGTCCGACGCGTTCGGGTTGACGAGGGTCTTCTTCAGCTCGAGACGCTTCTCGGCGTAACGGGCCACGATCTCCTTGCGCTGCTCGTTGCGCGCAATCTTGCTCTTCTTCGCCATGCTTAGCGCTCCTCGCGGAAGTCGACGTGCTTGCGGACCACCGGGTCGTACTTCTTCAGCACGAGGCGGTCGGGGTTGTTGCGACGGTTCTTCTTGGTCACGTACGTGAAGCCCGTGCCCGCCGTCGAACGCAGCTTGATGATCGGACGGATGTCCTGTGCCTTCTTCGCCATTAGAGCTTCACACCCTTCGCGATGAGGTCCTTCACGACCGACTCGATGCCGCGGGCGTCAATGACCTTGATGCCCTTCGCCGACACGTTCAGCGTGATCTTGCGGCCCAGCGAGGGCACGTAGTACGTCTTCTTCTGCACGTTCGGGTCGAACCGGCGCTTCGTGCGCCGGTGCGAGTGCGAGACGTTGTGACCGAAACCGGGGGTGGTTCCCGTCACCTGGCACACAGCAGCCATAGTTCACTCTCCTTCAATACCGTGGCCCAGAGCGGGCCACCCAAGATCTCTTGCCTGCACGCCCTCCGCCCGCCCGTTGCCGGGCTGTGTTCGAGCGAGGAGCGCACGAACTGTACACAGGAGCGTGCACAGCCAAAGGGAGAGCTTACCAGAGCCGGGCGTGTCGCCTCTCAGGATTCGGACATGACGGCGCCGCGGCCCGCGCGGAACGGCGAGACGGTGGAATCCCCGGGGATCCAGAAGCGCCACGGGAACGCGGCCGTGCCCGCGATGCCGGCGACGCCGACGCGGGGGCCGCGCGCCACGTCGGCGAGCGGCTCGTCGCGGATCCAGAGGCGCGCGACCGCGCCCGCGCGCGGGACGGATCCGATCGCGTCGATGCCGTCGTGGTCGGGGTGGCGCAGCCCCACGGCCTGCCCGAGGCGGCCGGGGCCCCGCGCGAGGTCGCGGCCCGAGCGGGCGACGCCGCGGGCCGATCGGCGGCGCAGCGCGACGTCGGCGCCGCGCACGACCTCGCCCGCGCGCAGGAGCACCCCGTCGCCGCGCCCCTCCGGCCCGCAAACGGTGTTGACGCAGGAGTGGATGCCGTGGCTCAGATACACGTACAGGTGGCCCGCCTCGCCCCCACATCGTCGCGTTGCGGGCGGTGCGGCCCATGCGGGCGTGGGATCCGGGATCCGGCATGTCGCCCGATCCGGCGCCGTGATACGCCTCGGCCTCCGTGATGCGCACGGCCACGACGCCGTCGTCGAGCTCGGTCTCGAGCACGCCGCCCAGCAGGCGCGGGGCAACGTCGACGGCGAGGTCCGCGAGCTCGCCGCGGGCCGCGCGATGCAGCCCCTCGATCACCAGGGGCCGACCTCGCACCAGCTGGCGTCGAAGCCCTCGGCGACGAGGACCTCCTCGCCCGAGTCGATCTCGTAGACGCGCGTCTCCATGTCGCTCGGCATGGGCTGCGTGCTGCGGTCGTACGTGTTGCCGACGAGGTCGGACGCGACGGCGACCGCGGCGTACTGGGCGCTCGGCGACGCACACACCTGCATGAGCCCGTCGCCCGACGGCACGGTCGCGACCTCGCGCACGGATCCGTCGGCGCCGACCGCGACGATGCGCGTGTCGGCGGGCAGCCCGTCGACCATCTCGGCGTACGCGCGCAGCGTGCCGCCGTCGGCGAGGGGGATCATCTGGCCGAGCAGCGTCTCGACGCCGAGGTCGACGTCGTCGATCACGCGCTGCTCGCCCGAGGCGAGGTCGAGCTCGACGAAGCCCTCTTCGGCGCGCTCGATGAGGGCCGTGTAGGTCGAGCGGGCGACGCCGTGGATCCCGAGCGCCGTACCGAACGACGACACCTCGCCGTCCGCGCTCTCGCGGTCGACGAGCGTGAGGTCGCCGTCGAAGTCGTTGAGGAGCAGCGACGACGTTTCGGGCACGAAGCGCCAGCGGTCGACGCTCGGCTCCTCCCCGCCGATCTCGACCGACTGCAGCGCCGCGCCCTCGTCAGTAAAGGCGTCGCGGAGGGATCCCGTGAAGAGCACGTTGACGCGGCCCGAGGTCTCGCTCAGCTCGCGGTCGGTGAACGTGAACCCGAACAACTGCCCGCGCTCGGACACCTGCAGGCCGTTGACCGTGCCGTGATCCGGCAGCGGGATCTCGGCCTGGTCGCCCGTCGCGCGATCGATCGCGACGACGCGCATCTCGTCGCCGTCGGCCACCGTCGCGACGAGGAAGGCGCTCGTGGCGCGGAAGTCGTCTATCTGCTCGGCCTCGAAGACCGTCTCGGGCTCGTCGGATCCCACCGTGTGCCGCACGATGCGGTCGGCGCCCTCGTCGTCGCGCACGAGTGCGTCGAAGGACGCCGCGGGCGTCGTGAACGTCGTCTCGAGGTCGGACGCCGGGCCGCCGCCCGCGCCCGTGACGCCCTCGACCCGCACGGTGTAGGTGGTGCCTGCGTCGAGCGCGGTCGGGAACCGCACGCCCACCATGCGCCCGGCCGCGTCGACCGAGAAGTCGACGGCGGGCTCGACGCTCACGCGCTCGGGGTCGATCTCGGAGAGCGACTGGTTCGCCGTGAAGATGACGCGGCTGCCCGACTCCTCCGTCGCGGCGGCGGGATCCACCTGGATCTCGGTCGCGCGCGGGCCCTGCGCGACACTCACGCCCGCGGCTGCGCCGCCCACGACGGCGAGCGCGCCGAGCACGGCGGCGAACGAGAGCGCGAACCGGCCGCGCGCCCGCGCCGCGCGGCGGGAGCGGCGCGACTCAGTACTCATACGGATCCTCGGGCTCGTCGACCGGCTCGATCGACGACGCCTCGATCGTGAGTGCGCCGCTGTCGTCGACGACGACGTCGCCCGTCAGCTCGACCCAGTCGCCCGTCGCGAGCCCGTCGGGCACGCCCGCCGCGACCGGCAGCGAGGCCGCCTGCGCGTCGATGACGCAGTGCGTGATGACGAGGCGGCTGAGCTCGACGGATCCGTCGTCGCCCGGCATCACGAAGCCCGTGAGCCGCACCTGCTCGCCCGCGTAGCGCTCGGGGCTCGTCGCGGTCGCGAACGTCGCCGACCAGTCGCCGATGCCGAACGCAGACGTGTCGACGACGCCCAGCTCGACCTCGTCGGCGCCCGCGAACAGCGGCGGCGTGCCCGTGTCGCGCTCCATCGCGAGCTCGGCCGACAGCGTCGCGGGCGGGAACACGAGCGCCGCGACGGCGACGCCCGAGGCGACGACGCCGCCCGCGATCGTCGCGACGAGCCCGACGCGCGAGGGCGCCGCGTGCTCGTGGCCGTGGTCGTGGTGCTCCTCCCCCGGCCGGATCGCGAACGACGCGACGGCGCCCACGAGCAGCAGGATCGCCATGGCGCACGCGAACCACGTCTGCGCGGGGTTGATGTACAGCTGCAGGCGCCCCGTGACCGTGAGGCCGAGAGTCACGACGGCGAGGATCGAGGCGAGGCCTGTTCCGAGCCACCTAGAAGACAAGGTTCATCACCGTCCCGATCGCGAAGGCCGCGAGCACGACGACCGCGACGATGCCGGCGATCGCGCGCCCCGTGAAGGTCGTGCGCATGAGGGCGATCATCTTCACGTCGACGATCGGGCCGACGAGCAGGAACGCGACGAGCGATCCCGTCGTGAACGTCGACGCGAACGATAGCGCGAAGAAGCTGTCGACGTTCGAGCAGATCGCGACCGTGATGGCGAGCAGCATCATGGCGACGATCGAGAGCACGGGGTTGGAACCGATCGCGACGAGCGCGCTGCGCGGGATGAGCACCTGCACGGCGCCCGCGATGGCGGATCCGATGATGAGCGCGGGCATGACGGCGCGCAGCTCGACGACGAACTGCGCGATGCTGCGCTCGAGCTTCGAGCCGTGCGCGTCGTGGGCGTCGTCGCAGGCGATGCGGAAGCGCTCCGTGAGTATGCCGTCGGGGTTCGGCAGCCGGCTGTAGAGCCACGCGATGAGCAGCGCGATGCCGTAGCCGCCGAGGATGCGGGCGACGAGGATGCCGCCGTCGAAGCCGAACGCCTGGTGCGTCGTGATGATGACGATGGGATTGACGATGGGCGCCGCGACGAGGAATCCGAGCGTGTCGGCCGGCGTGAGGCCGCGCATCATGAGGCCGCGCGCGAAGGGCACGTTGCCGCACTCGCACACGGGGATCAGCATGCCGAGGGCCGCGAGCACCATGCGGCGCGGCCACTCGCGCTTGGGCAGCAGCCGGTGCACGACCTCGGCGGGCATCCACACCTGGATCGCGATCGACAGCACGACGCCGAGGGCCACGAACGGCAGCGACTCGATCAGCACGCTGAGGGCGAGCGTCAGCCCGTCCTGCGCGCGCGTCGGGAGCGGCGCGTCGAACAGCTGCGGCAGGAACGCGTCGGCCGCGAAAAGCGCCGCGACGAACGCGAGCCCGACGCCCAGAGACGCGAGGAGCCGGCGACCCGAGACGGGACCGGATCCGCCCCGCGGGCTCCGGTCACCCTCGGCGTCGTGCACGCGCGTGCGTCGCAGGGTGTCTGCCATGGGGCGTCAGGTCTGCTTCGCGGCGCACTCGGCGCAGATACCGAAGATATCGACGACGTGCTGCGCATCGCGGAAGCCGTGCTGGGCGGCCGTCTCGCGCGCCCCCTCCTCGACGGCCGCGGCCTCGATCTCGACCGTGCGCCCGCCGCGCCTGCCGATGCGGTGGTGGTGGTGGCCGCGCGTCGCGCACGCGGGGAAGAGGATCTCGC
>Ga0079224_100008013_pt1 | contig 14255 bp, 15 predicted proteins | sample Stecom2015_FD_80414 | JGI IMG/M metagenome (GOLD analysis project Ga0079224, IMG submission 80414) | Agricultural soil microbial communities from Utah to study Nitrogen management - Steer compost 2015 | ecosystem: Environmental > Terrestrial > Soil > Agricultural land | place: USA: Utah...
CCCTCGCCCGGCCGGCCCGACGCCTTCGCGCAGGGCCTGATCCCCGATCCTCAGGCCGGCTGAGCGAGGGCGCCCCGAAGTGTCGTAAGCTTCATCCGACCCGACGCCACGAACGAAGAGAGAGACATGTCAGCACAAGGCAACGCCGGCGCACCCCTGGCCGGACTCAAGGTCATCGAACTGCATGCGATCGGCCCGGTGCCGTTCGCCGGCATGATGCTGCGCAACCTGGGCGCCGAGGTCATCCGGGTCAGCCCGCCCTCCGACCCCTCGCTCGGCATCGGGATCGCGAACAAGTACGACGTCTTCAACAATCGCAAGACGCCGCGTCACATCGACCTCAAGTCCGATTCGGGCCGCGCCGAGCTGCTCGAGCTGCTCGCCACCGCCGACGTGATGACCGAGGGCTTTCGCCCCGGCGTGCTCGAGCGGCTGGGACTCGACCCCGCCGAGCTGGCGAAGACGCATCCGCGGCTGGTCATCGGCCGTCTCTCGGGCTTCGGCAACGAAGGGCCCTATGCCGCGCGCGCAGGGCACGACATCAACTACCTCGCGCTCTCGGGCATCCTCAACGCGATCGGCAAGGACGAGCCCGTGGTCCCGCTCAACGTGGTCGCCGACTTCGGCGGCGGCGCCATGACGCTGCTCGTGGGCGTGCTTGCGAAGCTCGTGCAGCGATCCATCACCGGGCGGGGCGGGGTCGCCTCGACCAGCATCCTCGCCGGCACGATCGGCCTCTCGCCGATGTTCCACGGCATGATCGCGGCCGGCCGCTGGAACCTCCGGCGCTGCAACAACCTGCTCGACGGCCGTCTGCCCTTCTATCGCGTGTACCGCGCGAAGGACGGGCTGTTCGTCTCGGTGGGCGCGCTGGAAGCGAAGTTCTACGCCGAGCTGCTGAAGATGCTCGGACTCGAGGGCGAGATCGATCCCGCCCGCCAGTACGACGAGGACACCTACGACGCGACCGCGGCGCGCTTCGCCGAGGTATTCGCCACCAGGACGCGCGACGAGTGGGCCGCCATCGCCGAACAGTGCGATGCCTGCGTGGCGCCCGTGCTCGACTTCGCCGAAGCCGCGGCCCATCCGCAGAACCGCGCCAACGGCTGGTTCGTGAGCGATCCCTTCCCGCATCCGCGGGATGTGATCGACTTCAGCGACTGACGACGGCGAGGCCGCCGGGCGCGAGGCTCAGGCTTCGGCCCTGTGGGGCTCGTCCGCCAGCCGCGGCGACACGCGCCAGAGCACGAACACCGCCAGCGCCGCCGCCTCCAGCAGCGCCCAGGCGAAGAGCGCCCGGCGAAACCCCTGGGCGTCGGCGACGTCCCCCGCACTGGCAAGATCGACGATCACCCCGAACAGCCACTGCACGACGAACACGCCGACGAAGATCAGCAGGTTGAACGCGGTGAAGGCGCGCCCGGTGAGCGCCTCCGGGAAGGAGAGGCAGACGTAGGACTGCGCCGGTACGTAGATCGTGGCGACCACCGCGTAGACGATCCAGAGCGCCACGGCGACGAAACCGTCGAGAAAGGGGATCGCCATGTGCAGCGCCACCACGAGCGCGGTGGACACCACGACGAGCCGCGGAACCCCCCAACCCGCCGCGGCGAGCTTCGGCAGGGCCCAGCCCACCCCCAGGAACCCGAGCATCATCACGATGTTGAACACGAGCAGCGCCTGGGCCGCCGCGCCCGGCGACATGCCCAGGACCTCGGTGAACCAGGGCCCGGTCCACAGGCTCTGGAACGCGATGAACGCCGACTGCGCGACCAGCGCGATCACCGCGAAGCGCCACAGGTAAGGCTCGCCGAACACCACGAGATACCCGCGCCAGATCGATTCCTCGCCCGCGCGCCGGGGCACCGTCGGCTCGTCCGCAGGCAGCAGGCGCAGGATGCCGATACCCGCCAGCACCAGGAGCACCGCCGCGGCGAGGAACACGCCGCGCCAGCCGATGACGGGAAGGCTCAGGCGCACCGGCACGGTGGCGGCGAGCGCGCCCATCGAGCCGGCGACGAGCATCCACGCCATCAGCGACTGCTGCAGGTGCGGCTGGAACCAGAATCGATAGACACGCACCGCCGACATCAGCGCGCCGGCGACGCCGGCGCCGATCAGCGCGCGGCCGATCCAGAGCATGACGAAGGAATCGGCCAGCGCGAAGATCGCGCAGCCGAGCGCCGCGACCATCAGCAGGATGCCGTTGGTGCGGCGCGATCCGTAGCGGTCGAGCCAGATGCCCAGCGGCAGCTGGAGGGCGGCGAACGCGAAGAAGTAGGCGCTGGTCAACCCGCCGAGGGCAGCGTTCGACAGGCCGAGGTCGGCGACGAGCTCGGGCGCGATGGCGGCATTGACCGACCGCAGCCCGTACGACAGCACGTAGCCCGCGGCGAGCGCCGCGAAGACCCGCGCCGCCGCCGCCGGCGGCAGTATCCGGCTCACGATCCGGTTCCGTTCATCGCTGGCGGATCGCGAAGGAGTCGAGGAAGGTGCCTGCCGCCTCCTCGTCGATGGGGGTGCCCATCGCGACCGCCTGCCAGGCCCGGCCGTCGCGCGCGACGAAGATCGCCCTCATGCCCGTTCCCGGCTGCGGCCGCTCGCCGGTCGCCTCGATGCCGAGCGCCGGCTCCCGCCCCACCCGGGCGCCGGCCGAATCGACCACGGCGACCTCGCGCTCGGTGCGCTCCACCTCGCCCGCCCGGATGTTGCGCAGCATGCCCTCGGACATGGCGGCAAGGACCTGCTCGCGCGTCTGCGGCGTGCCGTCGGGCAGGTCCACCCAGGCGACGGTGTAGGTCTGCTCGCCCACGCGCGCGCCCAGCATGGACATGTCCAGGCCGTGCCCGGCAAGCTCGACGCGCCGGCTCATCTGCGCGGGCTTGTCGGGCAGCAGGACATCGGCGCCCGAGTCGGCGGAGGGCGCCTGCCGCCAGTTATAGTCGGGGGAGCAAGCCGCCGCGGCGAGGGCCAGGGCCGCTACACTGGATGCCGGAGAGAATCTCCGCAGGAGTACCGTCACCATGCTCTACGAATTCAAGTCGCGCCGAACCGGCACCGTCACGATGACGCAATCCGTCGCCGAGCGGCTGCTGGAGATCATGGGCAAGACCCCGGGCCCGACCGGGATCATCACGGTCGAGCAGATTCCCGCCGCGATCGAGGCGCTGGAGCGCGCCGTGCGGCATGAACCGCCGCCGCCACCCGAGAGCGACGATCCGCACGAGAGAGCGGAAGACCCGAACAAGTACGTCTCCCTTGGCCAGCGGACGTGGCCGCTGATCGAGATGATGAAGGAAGCACACGCCAAGGGCGTCGATGTGACCTGGGGCGTGTGAGAACCGATCATTATAGGAACGACCAGCAAGGAGCGTGCATGACGGGCATCGTGACGATTCGCTTCGCCCCCGACCGGGAGTTTCCCTTGCGCGTCGCGCAAGTCCCCGAACGCGACGCCGCCGTGCGGTGGCTGGAGGACGAGTTCGTCCGGCTCGGCGCCGAACCGCTCCGGCCGTCCGGCAAGATCCTGCTCGCCGACCGGCTGCTTTCGATCGCCGCCGCCGCGGGCGCCGACGCCTTCGAAAACGATCCGGGATGGGCGGCGAGCTATGCGGCCAATGCGGCGGCCGCGCTGGGACAGGACGTCGTCACGGTGGACGTCGAGGCCATGCGGGTCCGCTACTGAAGCCCGGGCGGCCCTCGCCGGGCAGCGGCAAGCTCGCCCGCCCGGCCGTGCCGCGCATGCGCCGGGCAACATTCCCGACACCCGATACTCACGCAGCGCCGCGCCCGCCATCGGGCCCGGCCACAGGGAGGAATTCGCAATGAACAGGCAAGTGGACCTCTTCGTGATCGGCGGCGGATCGGGCGGCGTTCGCGCTGCCCGCATCGCCGCCGGCCATGGGGCCAGGGTGATGCTGGCCGAGGAGTTCCGCTACGGCGGCACCTGCGTCATCCGCGGCTGCGTTCCCAAGAAGCTGCTCGTGCTCGCGAGCCGCTTCCATGACGCCTTCCACGAGGCACGCGGCTTCGGCTGGGACGTCGGCCCGACCGCCTTCGACTGGAACCGGCTGCGCGAGGCGAAGGACCGCGAGATCTCCCGGCTCGAGGAGATCTACCGGCGCAACCTGGTCTCGGCGGGCGTCGAGACGATCGACTCGCGCGCGGTCCTCGACGGCCCGAATCGGGTCCGGCTGCTCGCCACCGGCGAGGTGGTCGAGGCGAAGCACATTCTCGTCGCCACGGGCGGCGTCCCCTTCCGTCCGTCGATCGAAGGCGCGGACCTCGCGATCACGAGCAACGAGATCTTCGACCTCGAGGCCCTTCCCGACGAGATGGTGATCGAGGGCGGTGGATTCATCGCGGTCGAGTTCGCCTGCCTGCTGCAACGGCTGGGCGTGAAGGTCACGGTCGTCTATCGCGGGGAGCAGATCCTGCGCGGCTTCGACGACGACGTGAGGGACCATCTTGCGCAGGCGATGCGCAAGGCGGGCATCGAGCTGCTGGTCCGTACCGAGGTGAGGGCCATCCGCCGCGACGGGGGCCGGCTCGCCGCGACCCTGTCGGACGGCAGCATCCGCCGGGTGGGCCAGGTGATGCTGGCGACGGGCCGCGTGCCGAATACCGCCGGCATCGGCCTCGAGGAGGCGGGCGTCACGCTGCGCGAGCGCGGCGCCATCGCGGTCGGCCCCAACTCGCGGACCAGCGTCGAGTCGATCTGGGCGGTGGGCGACGTGACGGACCGCGTGGCGCTCACGCCGGTGGCGATCCGCGAGGGCCACGCCTTCGCCGACACCGTCTTCGGCAACAAGCCCTGGGTCTGCGACCACGAGAATGTACCCGCAGCGGTGTTCTCCACCCCAGAAATCGGGGTCGTCGGCCTCACCGAGACCGTCGCCCGGGAGCGCCACGGGAAGCTGCGCATCTACCGGACCACCTTCAGGCCGATGCACGACACGTTCAACGCCGAGCCCTCACGCATGCTCATGAAGATCGTCGTGGACGATGCCAGCGACCGCGTGCTGGGCGTGCACATCGTCGGACCCGAGGCCTCGGAGATGATCCAGCTGGTGGGCATTGCGGTGAAGATGGGGGCCACCAAGGCCCAGTTCGACGCCACGGTCGCGGTGCATCCGACCGCCGCCGAGGAACTTGTCACACTTCGCACGCCGGTTGCCTGAGACAATCGGGACCGCGAGAACCGGGCGTCAAGCCGGGCCGCCGGAACGTCGCGCCGATCTGGCGGGCGATCCCCGGACTGATCCAACGATTGGCGTGCCGCTTCCCGCGCGACCCTTTTCCCCAAACCGCGTTCGGGAGGAATCATGCAACGCGCCCGCTACCGACTCGTCACCCGGGCCGACTTCGACGGCCTGGTCTGTGCGGCGCTGCTGCGCGAGATCGACCTGATCGACGACATCCTGTTCGTCCATTCCAAGGACGTGCACGATGGCAAGGTCGAGATCACCGGCCGCGACATCACCGCGAACATTCCCTATGTCGCGTCCGCGCACCGCGTGTTCGACCACCGTGCGTCCGAGTTCACGCGCGACACCGGCGATCGCGACAACCATGTGATCGATCCCGACAAGCCCTCGACCGCCCGCCTCGTCTACGAGTACTTCGGCGGTGCCGAGCGCTTTCCCCGCATCCGGCCCGAGCTGCTCGACGCGGTCGACCAGGCGGCCACCGCCCGGTACAGCATCGACGACATCCTCGACCCGGCCGGGTGGACGCTGCTGAACTACCTGATGGATGCCCGCACCGGGCTCGGCCGCTTCCGCCAGTTCCGCATCTCCAACTACCAGCTCATGCTGCAGCTCGTGGATGCGTGCCGCAGCATGCCGCTGCGCCAGATCCTGGCGTCGCCCGACGTGCGCGAGCGCATCGAGCTCTACGACGCGCACCGCGCGCTCGCCATCGCCCAGATCCGGCGCTGCGCCACGGTGTTCAACAAGGTGGTGCTGCTCGACCTGCGGGGCGAGGAGACGATCTACGTGACCAATCGCTTCATGGTGTACGCGCTGTTCCCGCAGTGCACCCTGTCGATCCACCGCATGTGGGGCCTGCGTCGCCAGAACACGGTGCTCGCGATCGGCAAGTCGATCCTCGACCGCTCGGCGCGGGTCAGCGTCGGCTCGCTCTGCCTGCGCTACGGCGGCGGCGGCCATCCGGGGGCCGGGACCTGCCAGGTCGAGAACACCTGGGCGGACCGGATCACCGGCGAGATCATCGACACGCTGGAGTCGTACGAGGCCACCCGGCTCGAGTCCAGCCGCGCGCACGGCTGAAGGGATCGCTTCCATCGAACGCCGGCGGGCGCCCTTGGGCGCCCGTCGCCGTTTCCGCGACCGCGCTCAGTGCTCGCCGAGCCGCGCGACGATGCGCTCGCGAAGCAGCTCGATCGCGGCCCGCAGCGCCGGCGTCGCCGGGCGCCGCGCGCTGGAGACGAGCACGAGCCGGACTTCGAGCGGCGGATCGACGATCGGCCGCGACACGAAATGCGGATCGTCGCCCAGCGTATGCACCGTGCTGCCCGCGAGCACCGCCGAGCCGGCGCCGTCGGCCACGAGCTCCAGGATGGCATTGACGCCGTCGGTCTCGAGGGCGATGCGAGGGGAGAGCCCCCGCAGCGCGAGGCTGGCATCCACCTGCATGCGAAGCGCGTTGGGCCGGCTCGGAATCACCAGCGGCCGCTCGGCCAGTTCGGCGAGCGCGATCGGTTCGCCCCGCGGGCCGGCGGCCGGGTCGGGGCGACGCTCGATCAGGAAGAGGCGCTCCTCGAGCAGCGGATGGAATTCGAGCTCAGGCGACGGGATGGGGTTGTAGACCACCGCCAGGTCGAGCCTGCCGTCGGCGATCGAGCCGATCATGGTGATGGACAGGCCCTCGGCGATCGACAGGCCGACGGTCGGCAGCGACTCGCGGAACGCCCGGATGAGGGGGACGGCCAGCAGCTTCGAGAGCGTCGGCGGCAGTCCCAGGGCGATGCGACCGACCGGGGCGCCGCGGGCCCGTTCGAGTTCCTCCGCCAGCCGCTCGACCTGGTGCAGGATGCCCCTGCCGTGTTCCAGCACGAGACGCCCGGCGGCGGTGGTCGAGACCCCGCGGCCATTGCGCACCAGCAGCGCCTGGCGCGCCTCGACCTCGAGCGCCCGGACCTGCCGGCTGAGCGCCGGCTGGGCCACCCCCAGCGCCTGGGCAGCCCGGGTGAAGCTGCCGAGCTCGGCGACGCGGACGAAGTACTCGAGCTGTCGCAGGTTCATCTTTCCTCCACCCTCGGGCGCCTGTTTACCGGATAGCTGACCGTTCATTATGCCGAAACGGCATATCTGCTAGTCGGCGGGCAGCCTTGTCCCCGGGGTCGGGGGCCACCACAATGGGTCCATGCAGACCGCTATTCCCGCCCTGTTCATGCGCGGCGGCACTTCGCGCGGTCCCTTCTTCGCGGAAGCCGACCTGCCCGCCGACACCGAGCTGCGCGACCGGGTGCTGCTCGCGGCGATGGGCTCGCCGGACCGGCGCCAGATCGATGGGCTCGGCGGGGCAAACCCGCTCACGAGCAAGGTAGGCATCGTCCGCCCCGGCAGCGAACCCGATGTCGGGCTCGACTTCCTCTTCGCCCAGGTGGTCGTGGACCGGGCCTTCGTGGATACGAAACCCAACTGCGGCAACATGCTGGCCGCCGTGGTGCCCTACGCGCTCGAGACGGGCATGATCCAGCCCCAGGGCGACACGACCACGGTGCGGGTACTCACTCGCAACACCGGCATGAAGTGCGACATCACCGTCCAGACGCCCGACGGGCGCGTGCGGTACGACGGCGATGCCCGCATCGATGGGGTCCCGGGCACGGCCGCCCCCATCACGATCAATTTCCTCGACACGGCCGGTTCCGTCTGCGCCGGCCTATTGCCGACGGGTCGGGTGCGCGACCGCATCGAGGGCATCGACGTGACCTGCATCGACAACGGCATGCCGATGGTGATGATCCGGGCCTCGGACCTGGGGCGCACCGGCTACGAGGATGTCGCCGCCCTCTCGGCCGACGAAGCGCTCAAGTCACGCCTGGAGAAGCTGCGCCTCGCCTGCGGCGAGGCCATGGGCCTCGGGGACGTCAGCGCCAACACCTACCCGAAGATGTGCCTGGTGGCACCGCCGCGCGCCGGCGGCAGCATCAGCACCCGCACCTTCATCCCGCATGCGGTGCACGACGCGATCGGGGTGCTGCAGGCGGTCACGGTCGGTACCGCGGCGGTGCTCGAGGGGTCAGTCGCCCACGACGTCGCCGCGCCCGCGAGCGGCCGGGTGCGGCGGACCTCGGTCGAGCATCCCAGCGGCGAGTTCAGCGTGGAGCTCGAGCTCGATCCGGTCGATCCCCAGCGGGTGGTGCGCGCGGCCCTGCTGCGCACCGCGCGCCTCATCATGCGCGGGGAGGTGATGATCCCCGCGTCCGTGTGGAAGGGAAACGCGAGATGATCATCGACGTCCACGGGCACTACACCACGGCCCCGCCGGCGCTCGAGGCCTGGCGCAAGCGCCAGGTCGCGGCCATCGGCAATCCGTCCGCCATGCCGAGGGCGGACGAGCTCGTCATCGGCGACGACGAGCTGCGGGAGTCGATCGAGAAGAACCAGCTCGCGAAGATGCGCGAGCGCGGCATCGACCTGACGGTGTTCTCGCCACGCGCGAGCTTCATGGCCCACCACATCGGCGACTTCCAGGTGAGCGCGACCTGGGCGGCGATCTGCAACGAGCTCTGCCATCGCGTCGCGACGCTGTTCCCCGATAACTTCATCGGGGCGGCGATGCTGCCGCAGTCGCCCGGCGTCGATCCGGCTACGTGCATCCCCGAGCTCGAGCGCTGTATCCGCGACTACGGCTTCGTCGCGATCAACCTCAACCCGGATCCCTCCGGCGGGCACTGGCGCGAGCCGCCGCTCTACGACCGGCACTGGTACCCGATCTACGAGAAGATGGTCGAGTACGACATCCCGGCGATGATCCATGTCAGCACGAGCTGCAACCCGTGCTTCCACACCACCGGGGCGCACTACCTGAACGCCGATACCACCGCGTTCATGCAGTGCCTCGAATCGGACCTGTTCCGCGACTTCCCGACGCTTCGCTTCGTGATCCCGCACGGCGGCGGGGCGGTGCCCTACCACTGGGGGCGCTTCCGGGGCCTCGCCCAGGCGCTGGGACACGATTCGATCGCCGAACGGCTGCTGCGCAACATCTACTTCGACACCTGCGTGTACCACCAGCCGGGAATCGACCTGCTCGCGCGGGTGATCCCGGTGGAGAACGTGCTGTTCGCCTCCGAGATGATCGGCGCCGTTCGCGGCATCGACCCGGAGACGGGCCATCACTTCGACGACACCCGGCGCTACATCGAGGCCACCCCGTACCTGACGGACGAAGAGCGGGCGCTGGTCTTCGAGGGCAACGCGCGCCGGGTCTATCCGCGGCTGGATGCGGCGCTGGCCGCCCGCGTCCGCCAGGGAGGCCAGGCATGAGCACGCCCGCGTTGAACGAAATCGGGATCGTCCGGCGCAACATTGCGCGCGCGGACCCGGCCGACATCGAGGCGCTCGGCCGCTACGGCGTGGCCACCATCCACGAGGCCATGGGCCGGGTCGGCCTCCTCGCCCACTACATCCGTCCCGCATACCCCGGCGCGCGCACCTGCGGAAGTGCGCTCACCGTCCTGCTCCAGCCGGGCGACAACTGGATGCTGCATGTCGCCGCCGAGGAGCTGCGCGAGGGCGACGTGGTGGTGGCCGGCTGCACGAGCGAGAGCGTCGACGGATTCTTCGGCGAGCTGCTGGCCACCTCGTTTCGCGCGCGGGGAGGCAAGGGCCTCGTGATCGACGGCGGGGTGCGCGACGTCCGTGATCTCGCGCGCATGGATTTCCCCGTGTTCTGCAAGGCGATCCATGCACGCGGCACCGTCAAGGAGACCCTGGGCTCGGTGAACGTACCGATCGTCTGCGCCGGCCAACGGGTCGAGCCCGGCGACGTGGTGGTCGCGGACGACGACGGCGTCGTGGTGGTTCCGCGCGGGATCGCCCGCCAGGTCGCCGAGGCGGCGCGGTCACGGGAGGAGAACGAGGACGGCAAGCGCAAACGGCTGGCCGCGGGCGAGCTCGGCCTGGACATCTACAACATGCGCGAGAAGCTGGCCGCCCGGGGCCTGCGCTACATCGAATAGGGGACGACACGATGCCGCATGCCACCTCGCCCGGCGACTGGCGCATCGCCCTCGTCGGCTACGGCGAGGTCGGCCGGATCCTCGCCGAGGACCTGCGCGCGCAAGGGGTCGCGGTGCGCGCCTGGGACATCAAGCTTGCGGATGACGGCGCCCCGGCCCGGGCCATGCGCGCGCACGCCGAGGCGAACGGCGTCGTCCTCGCGGATTCCCACGTCGGTGCCGTCTCCGGCGCCCAGTTGGTGGTGTCCGCCGTGACCGCGAGCCAGACGCTCGAGGTCGCCCGCGCCTGCGCCCCCGGCCTTGCGCGGGGCGCCTGGTTCCTCGACTTCAACTCCGCCTCGCCCGGCGCCAAGCGCGCCGCCGCCGAGGTCGTGGACGGCGCCGGCGGCCGCTATGTGGAGGGCGCGGTCATGACGTCCGTGCCGCCGCATCGCATCCGCGTGCCCCTGCTGCTCGGGGGCGCGCACGCCGCAAGCCTCGCACCGCCGTTGCGGGAGCTCGGCTTCGCCGCGGAGTTCTGCTCGGAGCGCATCGGTGTCGCCTCGGCCACCAAGATGTGCCGCAGCATCATGATCAAGGGCCTCGAGGCGATGGTGATCGAGGCCTACACCACCGCGCGCGCCTACGGCGTCGAGGAGGCCGTGCTCGCCTCGCTGGCGGAAACCTTCCCGGGCATCGACTGGGAGAAGCAGGGCGCCTATTTCTTCAGCCGCGTGATCCAGCATGGCCGGCGCCGCGCCGAGGAAGTGCGCGAGGTGGCGCAGACGGTGCGCGAGGCGGGGCTGGAGCCCTGGTCGGCCGATGGCACCGCGCGGCGCCAGGACTGGGTCGCGGACCTCGCCGACAACGGCCTCTTCGGCGATCGTGCGGCGCCGCGCACCGACTGGCGCATCGAGGCCGATCGCATCCTCGCGGCGATCCGCGAACCGAAGACCTGACCACGCTGCCGCACGAGACATCCCATGGACCCCGACTGGCTGCCCTTCCATCCGAATCCGTCGAAGCCGAAGTTCGTCCTGCCGCCCGGCGCGGTCGACGCCCATTGCCACGTGTTCGGCCCGGCCGCGGTCTTCCCCTTCGCTCCCGAGCGGAAGTACACGCCGTGCGACGCGGGCCGCGAGCAGCTCTTCGCGCTGCGCGACTTCCTCGGTTTCGAACGCAATGTCGTCGTGCAGGCCACCTGCCACGGCACCGACAACCGCGCCATGGTCGACGCGCTGCGCCATTCCGGGGGGAAGGCCCGCGGTGTCGCCTCGGTGGCCCCCGACATCTCCGACGAGGCGCTGCGCGAGCTCCACGAGGCCGGCGTGCGCGGCACGCGGTTCAATTTCGTGCGCCGCCTGGTGGATGTCACCCCCCACGACGTGCTCGAGCGCATCGCGGCCCGGATCGCGCCGCTCGGCTGGCATGTCGTGGTGTACTTCGAGGCGGCCGACCTGCCGGAGCTGCTCGGGCTGTTCGACGCGATCCCGACGGACATCGTGGTGGACCACATGGGACGGCCCGACGTCACCGAGCCGGTGGACGGGCCGGGCTTCGAGCGATTCGTGCGGCTGATGCAGGACAATCCGCGGGTGTGGTCCAAGGTGAGCTGCCCCGAGCGCCTCTCGAAAACCGGGCCCGACGGCTACGACGATGTCGTGCCCTTCGCGCGGCGCATCGTCGAGACCTTTCCCGACCGCGTGCTCTGGGGCACGGACTGGCCGCACCCGAACATGAAGTCGCACATGCCCGACGACGGCAAGCTCGTCGACTGGGTGCCGCGCATCGCCACGACGCCCGAGCTGCAGCGCAAGCTCCTGGTCGACAACCCGATGCGGCTCTACTGGAGCGAGGGATGAAGGACTACAACGACGCCTTCCGCGACATACCCGGCACCACGATATTCGATGCGATGCAGTCGCGCCGGGGATTCCACCTCAACCAGTTCTGCATGTCGCTGATGAAGCCGGAGAACCGCGCGGCCTTCAAGGCCGACGAGGCCGCCTACCTCGCCCGCTTCCCCCTGACCGACGAACAGCGCGAGGCGGTGCTGGCGCGCGACTACAACCGGATGATCGCGCTCGGCGGCAACATCTACTTCCTCGCCAAGATCGGTGCCACCGACGGTTTCTCCTTCCAGAACCTCGCTTCGAAGATGACCGGCATGAGCGAGGAGGCCTATCGCGAGATGATGCTCGCCGGCGGCCGCTCGCCGGAGGGCAACCGCAGCGTCTCGAAGGGAAGCTGACATGGCACGCATCACCGCAGGCATCGCCTGCTCGCATGTCCCTGCGATCGGCGCGGCGATCGACAACGGTCGCACGGGCGACGACTACTGGCGGCCGCTCTTCGCCGGCTTCGAGGCAAGCAAGGCGTGGATGCGGGAGCACACGCCGGATGTCGTGATCCTGGTGTACAACGACCACGCCTCGGCGTTCTCCCTCGATATGATCCCGACCTTCGCCATCGGCTGCGCCGAGAGCTTCGCGCCGGCCGACGAGGGATGGGGACCGCGGCCGGTCCCCGTGGTGCAGGGCCATGCCGATCTCGCCTGCCACATCGCGCAGTCCACGATCCTCGACGAGTTCGACATGACCGTCGTCAACCGCATGGACGTCGACCACGGCCTCACGGTGCCGCTCTCGCTCATGTTCGGCCAGCCCGAGGCCTGGCCCTGCCGGGTGATCCCGCTCGCCGTCAACGTGGTGCAGTACCCGCCGCCCACGGGACGGCGCTGCTTCGCGCTCGGCCGGGCGATCCGTCGGGCCGTCGAATCCTTCGACGAGGATCTCGACGTGCAGGTCTGGGGCACGGGCGGCATGTCGCACCAGCTGCAGGGGCCGAGGGCCGGCCTCATCAATCGCGAGTTCGACACGGCATTCCTCGATCGGCTCGTCGGCGACCCGGCCGCCCTGGTGGCCCTGCCGCACATCGAGTACGTCCGCGAGGCCGGTTCCGAAGCGATCGAGCTGGTGATGTGGCTGGTGATGCGCGGCGCCCTCGACGAGCGGGTGCGGGAGGTCCGCCGCTTCTACCACGTGCCGGCGTCGAACACCGCGGTCGGCCACATCATCCTCGAGAACGACGGCGCGCCCCGCGCCGCGGGAGACCAGCCATGACCATCAAAGTCTGTCTTGCCGGAGCGGGAGCCTTCGGCACCAAGCATCTGGACGCGATCCGCAACATCGACGGCGTCGAGGTCGTGTCCCTGGTCGGGCGCACCCTGGAGCCGACCCGCCGGGTGGCCGAGAAGTACGGCATCGGCCACGTCACCACCGATCTCGCCGAGAGCCTCGCGCGGGACGATGTCGATGCGGTCATCCTCGCGACCCCGACGCCGATCCATGCGAGCCAGGCCCTCGCCTGCCTGAGCGCCGGCAAGCACGTGCAGGTGGAAATACCGCTTGCGGACCGGCTCGCGGACGCCAGGGCGGTCGTCGAGCTGCAACGCTCGACGGGCCTGGTGGCGATGTGCGGGCACACCCGCCGCTTCAACCCGAGCCACCAGTGGATCCATCGCCGCGTCGTGGCGGGCGAGGTGTCCGTCCAGCAGATGGACGTGCAGACCTACTTCTTCCGGCGCAAGAACATCAATGCGCTCGGCCAGCCCCGGTCCTGGACCGACCACCTGCTCTGGCACCACGCCGCCCACACCGTGGACCTGTTCGCCTGGCAGGCGGGGCGCATCGTCGACGCGCACGCCATGCAGGGGCCCATTCATCCCGAGCTCGGGATCGCGATGGACATGTCGATCCAGCTGCGCTCGGAGTCGGGCGCCATCTGCACGCTGTCGCTGTCCTTCAACAACGACGGCCCCCTCGGATCCTTCTTCCGCTACATCTGCGACACGGGTACCTGGATCGCGCGCTACGACGACCTCGTCACCGGACACGAGGAGCCGGTGGACGTGACCCGGGTCGATGTGTCGACCAACGGCATCGAGCTGCAGGACCGCGAGTTCTTCGCGGCGATCCGCGAGGGCCGCGAGCCGAATGCGAGCGTGGCACAGGTGCTCCCCTGCTATGAGGTGCTCGACCGACTGGATCGCCAGCTTGCCGAA
>Ga0079224_100008014_pt1 | contig 14255 bp, 11 predicted proteins | sample Stecom2015_FD_80414 | JGI IMG/M metagenome (GOLD analysis project Ga0079224, IMG submission 80414) | Agricultural soil microbial communities from Utah to study Nitrogen management - Steer compost 2015 | ecosystem: Environmental > Terrestrial > Soil > Agricultural land | place: USA: Utah...
CGCCGGGCGCTGGGGCCGCCGTTGGCCGTCATCGCCCTGATATTCCTGGTCTACAGCGTCGCCGGCCCCTGGATGCCGGGTATGCTGGCGCATCGCGGGGTCAGCCTCCATGCGCTCGCCAACCACCAGTGGATCACCACCGAAGGCGTGTTCGGCATCGCCCTGGGCGTGTCCACCAGCTTCGTGTTCCTGTTCGTGCTGTTCGGTGCGCTGCTGGAGCGCGCCGGCGCCGGCCACTATTTCATCCAGCTCGCTTTCAGCCTGCTCGGGCACCTGCGTGGCGGCCCGGCCAAGGCGGCGGTGGTGGCTTCCGGCATGACGGGACTGATCTCCGGCTCCTCCATTGCCAATACCGTGACCACCGGGACCTTCACCATCCCGATGATGAAGCGCACCGGCTTTACCGCCGAGCGGGCCGGGGCCGTGGAAGTGGCGGCCTCGGTCAATGGCCAGATCATGCCGCCGGTGATGGGGGCTGCCGCCTTCCTGATGGTGGAGTACGTCGGGATTCCGTACGTGGAGGTCATCAAGCACGCCTTCCTGCCGGCGCTGATCTCCTACATTGCGCTGTTCTATATCGTGCATCTGGAAGCGCTCAAGCTCGGCCTGAAGCCGCTGCCACGGGCAGCCAGGCCATGGCTGCAGCGCTTGCTGGGACTTGCCTTCGGGGCCGCGCTGATCTCGGGGCTGTCGCTGGCGGTGTACTACGGGCTCGGCTGGCTCAAGCCGGCGCTGGGCGATGCCGCGATCTGGGTCATCGGGGCGCTGCTGGTCCTGGTTTACCTCGGGCTGCTCAAGGTCGCCGCCAGCAACCCGCCCTTGCCGCCTGACGACCCCCACGCACCGATAGAGACGCTGCCGCAGGCGAGGCCGGTGCTGCTCTCGGGCCTGCACTTCCTGTTGCCGGTGGTGGTGCTGGTGTGGTGCCTGATGGTGGAACGGCTGTCGCCGGGCCTGTCGGCATTCTGGGGCTCGGTGATGCTGATCGTCATCCTGCTCACCCAGCGGCCGCTGCTGTCCTGGATGCGCGGCGATGGTGGCCGCACCCACGGCGGTTTTGTCGACGGACTGGTGGATCTGCGCGAGGGACTGGTTGCCGGCGCCCGTAACATGATCGGCATCGGCATCGCCACCGCCTCGGCCGGCATCATCGTCGGCGCCGTGTCGCAGACTGGTGTCGGCCTGGTGCTGGCCGACCTGGTCGAATTCCTCTCGCTCGGCAATCTGCTGCTGATGCTGCTGCTCACCGCGCTGCTCAGCCTGATTCTCGGCATGGGCCTGCCGACCACGGCCAACTACATCGTGGTCTCCAGTCTGCTGGCGCCGGTGGTGGTGGCGCTAGGGCAGCAGAACGGGCTGCTGGTGCCGATGATCGCCGTGCACCTGTTCGTGTTCTATTTCGGCATCATGGCCGACGTCACGCCGCCGGTGGGGCTGGCCTCCTTCGCCGCCGCCGCCGTTTCCAAGGGAGACCCGATCAAGACCGGCCTGACCGCCTTTTACTACAGCCTGCGTACCGCCGCGCTGCCGTTCATGTTCATCTTCAACACCGATCTGCTGCTGATCGACGTAGGCTTCTGGCATGGCGTAGTGATCTTCGCAGTGGCGGTCGTTGCCATGCTTATCTTCGCGGCCGGCACCCAAGGCTATTTCCTGGTGCGCAGCCGCTGGTACGAGAGCCTGCTATTGCTGGTGGTGGCGTTCACGCTGTTCCGGCCGGGGTTCTGGATGGACCTGCTGCACGACCCGTATCAGGACATTCCTCCGGCGCAGCTCGCCCAGGCATTGGAGTCGGTCGGCGAGGACAGCCAGCTGCGGCTGCACGTGCGCGGCGAGGACGCGGTGGGCGATCCGCGCGAGTTCCACGTGCTGTTGCCGATACCTGCCGGCGAATCCGGTGTGGACAAGCTGGAGCAGCTCGGCCTGCTGCTGTACGAGGATGACGGCAAGGTGCTGATCGACAGCGTCGCCTTCGGCAGCCCGGCCGCCGATGCCGGCCTGGACTTCGATCAGGAGATCCTCGCGGTGCGTGCCCCCACCGATCGCTGGCCCAAGGAATGGATGTGGATTCCTGGCCTGCTGCTGCTGGGGCTGGTGGTGTGGCTGCAGCGGCGCCGTCAGCGCCCGGTAAGCGCCTCTTCGGCGCTTCTGAATCCGCCCACCAGGTAGTTGAAGAACAGCCCGTAAGCGATCGCCAGGGGGATGGCCACCACCAGAGTGGCGGCCATCAGCTCGGACCAGTAGAACACGTCTCCGCGGATCAGCTCGGTCGGCACCCCGGCGGTGACGGTGCGCTGTGACGAGGCGGTGATGAAGGTTGCCGCGTAGATGTAGTTGCCCAGCGACAGCGAGAAGGCGAACACCATGCAGGCGCCGATGCCCGGCCACACCTGCGGCAGGACGACCTTGCGGAAGGCGCCGAAATAGCCGCAGCCGTCCAGCAGCGCCGCCTCGTCCTGCACGCGCGGGATGGCGCGGAAGAAGCCGAGCAACAGCCAGGTGCAGAACGGGATGGTGATGGTGGGCAGCACCACCACCAGCGACCAGATGGTATTGGCGAGTCCCAGCCAGACCACGATGCGGTACATCGGGATGAACAGCAGGCTGGGCGGGATCAGGTACACCAGGAAGATCGCCATGCCCGAACGCTCGCCCCAGCCGCCGGTGAGCCGTGCCAGCGCGTAGGCGGCCGGTACCGACAACAGCACCGTGATCGCGACCACGCAGACGCCGACGATGGCGGAGTTCTTGAGGAAGACCGGGAAATTGGTGTTCTTGAACAGGATCACCAGGTGATCCAGGGTCGGCGGGTCGTTGAACAGGAACGGGTTGGGCCCGAACACGTACAGGTCCGTGCTGGCTTTGAAGACGGTGATCAGGGCCCACAGCACCGGGATGATGGCGAACAGCCCGAGCAGGCCGATACCGAGGAAGAAGCCCACGCGGCGCAGTATCCGTCCGCTCATGGTCAGGCCTCCGGTGAACGGTAGGCGGCCCGCAGCGCCAGCACCGCTGCCACCAGCAGGAATGGGAACAGGAACAGCGCGATGGCGGCGCCCTGTCCGAGGCTGCCGCTCTGGATGCCCTTCAGGTAGGCCCAGTAGGGCAGCACCTGGGTCGCATGGCCCGGCGCGCCGCGGGTGAGAATCTCCACCATGCCCATCTCGCCGATGATCAGCAGGCTGGTGAACAGGATCGCCACGATCAGCATCGGCCGCAGCGCCGGAATGGTGATCCGGAACAGGATCCGGAAGAAGCCGGCACCGTCGATGCGGGCCTGCTGGAAGCGCTCCTCGGGAATCGACAGCCGGGCGGCCAGCACGATGATGGTGGCCAGTGGCAGCATGCGCCAGACGTCAGCGACCACCAGCGAGGCGATTCCCAGCCAGGGCCGGCCCAGATAGTACAGGTGGCTGAACGGCCCGAGCGGGCTGCCCGGGCCGAGCAGGCCCAGCTGCACCAGTACCCAGTCCACCGGGCTGAACTGCGAATCGAGCAGCCACAGCCAGGCGATGGCAGCCAGCGATACCGGCATGGCCCAGGGCAGGATGAACAGCACCTGGAACAGGCGCTTGCCGCGAAAGCTGTAGACCAGCAGCTCGCTGGCCGCGGTCGCCAGGACCAGCAGCAGGCCGATCGAGGCGGCAGTGATCAGCAGGCTGTTGCGCAGCGCGATCCAGAAGGCGTCCTGCCGCATCACCGCAGCGAAGTTCGCGAGGCCGACGTAGCGGTCGAGGCTGGGATCGCCGATGGTGGCGTCGCTGAGGCTCAAAGCGATGGCGAGGATGAACGGAAAGCCGACGAAGGCGATGATGTAGAGCACCGCCGGGCCGAGCATCAGCCACACCAGCACCTGCGGCCGGTCCAGAGCCCGGCCCAGGCGCGCCAGCAGGCCTTCCTCGCGAGCATGTTCCACGGGAGCGATGGTGCTGCTGTTCATGCCACGGCCCCCACGGCTGCCGGCTTGCGCTTGCCGGTGTTGCGGTCGAACCAGCGCACGTCCTGGTGGGTGCCAACGAAGCGGCAGCGGTCGCCGGTGGAGAAGGGCGGCTCGGTGCCCGCCGGCAGCCGCGCGATCACCTGCTGCGGCTCGCCTTGCTCCGGCAGGCCGCTGTGCACCGTGCCGTACGCCAGCCATTCCGAGCCCAGGTATTCGAGCTGGTTGACCGTCACCTCCAGGTCCAGCGCGTAGTCGCCGGCCGCTGAAGCAGTACTCGCCAGCCGCAGGTGTTCGGGCCGCAGGCCGGCGATGGTGTCGTCGTCGATCGGCAGCAGATTCATCGGCGGCGTGCCGACGAAGCCGGCCACGAACAGATCGGCCGGATCCATGTACAGTTCGCGCGGAGTGCCGACCTGGTGCAGGCGACCCTGGTTGATCACCGCGATGCGATCGGCCAGGCCCAGTGCCTCGATCTGGTCGTGGGTGACGTAGAGCATGGTGATGCCGGTGCGGTCGTGCAGCTCCCGCAGCTCCGCCTGGGCCTGGCTGCGGATCTTGGCGTCGAGCGACGACAGCGGCTCGTCGAACACGAACAGCTCCGGGTCCCGCACCAGTGCGCGGGCCAGCGCCACCTTCTGCTGCTGGCCGCCGGACAGGCGGGTAGGGCGGCGGTCCAGCAGGTCCTCGATGCCGAGCATGCGGGAGACTTGATCGAGCTTGGGTTGGCGCAGCGGTTTGGGTACCTTGCGCGCCACCAGCGGGAACAGGATATTGTCGCGCACGCTCATGTGCGGGTAGAGCGCAAACGACTGGAACACCATGGCGACGTTGCGGTCCTTCGGCGGGATGCCCAGCACCGATTTGCTGTCGATCAGGATGTCGCCCGAGGTCGGCATCTCCAGTCCCGCCACCAGGCGCATGATGGTGCTCTTGCCGGAGCCGGACGGCCCGAGAATGGCGAGCAGTTCGCCTTCGCCGGAGGTCAGGTTCACTCCGTCGACGGCCTGGATGCGGCCGTAGCGCTTGCTCAGCGCGCGCAGGGTCAGCACGGACATGTCGAGATCCCTCTCTGTGCTGGCAGAGGTGGCAGGCGGGATGCCAAGAACCCGCCTGCATCCATCGCGTTTGCAAGAAACCGGGCTATGCCGGCTCCTTGCCGTGGCTAGTCGCTGCCGCCGACGAAGCCACGCTTACGCCACTTGGCGAAGATGGCGCGGATCTGCTTGTCGGCATCGCGCACCGCCTGCTCCGGTGTCTTCGTGCCCCGCGCCACATCCGCCATCATGGTGGTGAGGACGTGGGTTTGATAGACCTCGCCGATCGCCGGATTGGCGTAGCCCGGATAGCCCAGCCAGACGGTCCAGTCTTCGGCCGTCTTAAAGATGGCGAGCTTGTCCGCCGGTTCCGATCCCCAGGGGTCCTTGTCCAGCCAGCCGCCATCCTGGAACAGCTGCGGCACCTGCTTGGGGAAGGCCGGGAAGTTGTAGAACTTGCTGTAGTAGCTGGCGCTGCTGTAGTTGGTACTGAGATCGAGCAGGAAGTTCTTGGCGGCGGTGATCTTGTTCTGGTCCTTGACGTAGGCCGGCATGACGTAAATGAACCACACGTGTGACGGCATCCGCGCATCGCCGCCAGGGCCCTTCAGGCCCGGCCGGAAGCCGGTGTCGTTGGCGATCTGGCTGCCGATGTCCTGGGCGCTGCGGAAGAACGAGATCGAGTTCTGGATGTACGAGGCCTGGCCGGCGATGTAGGTCTGGTTGTTGGAGGCCGGGTTCCAGGCAAACACCTGCGGCGTCATGGCGCTGTCGAAGAGCTTCTTCTGGTAGCGGACCGCGGCCAGGGTCTCGGGCGAGTCGAAGACGACATTGCCGTCTTCGTCTTGGATGGATCCACCGAACGACCAGATCAGCGCCCGCGCGTAGAATTCCGAGTCGAGTTCCGGCGACAGACCCACTGCTACCGGCAGCCCGGTCTTCTGGAAGATCTTGGCGCCCCCGTCGAGTAGATCGTCGTAGGTTTCCGGGCCGTTCGGGTAGCCGGCCTGCTGCCACAGATCGGTGCGGTAGACGCCCGGATCGGGCACCCAGCCGTGGCAGTAGCCGTACCACATTTCCTTGGTCGGCAGGTAGCTGGAGTGGCGGCAGGTTTCGGCGATTTTGCCGAAAGTGGCCTCGGCCGCGGCATTCACGTCATCCAGCGGCTGCAGGCCCTCGATGAAGGCCGACGGTGCCGCATTCATCTCCACCAGGGTCGGACCGTCCCCGGCGGAGATGGAAGCCGCCAGGCTGGCCGGCAGGTCGCTCAGATTAATGTGATTGACGGTGACCTTGACGTTATGTGCTTTTCCCCATTCCTGGGCGTATTCGGCGAACCACTCGTCGTACTTCGGGACGAAATGGCTCCATTGGGTAATGGAGATGGAGGTGCCGTCGGGATACTTCTCGGGAAACCGCATCTCGCCGTAGCTGGTGCGGAACTCGATATCTGCGGGCTTGAGCTCCTGGCCCTGGGCGGCCGCAGGGCCGGCGATGAGGACTGTTAGGGTGGCGGCCGACATCCATGCCAGCCGACGCACGTTCCTTGTGATCCAGTGTGACATGGCGATTCCCTTCCTTTCACATCCTGGTGTTCCTCATCAATTTGTTCCACTAAATCGGAGAGTCAAGTAGGCCGAGAAAATAACGAGTAAAATAATCTCTTAACTCCGGTCAGACGCGCTCCCGGGAGCGGTCAAGCCGGAATCGGAATCGGCCCCGAACCAGGCTGCGTTGCGATTTTTTTCAGCGGTATCTCCGCGGCTGAAACTCGCCTGCCGGGCAGCCGATGCGGGTTAAGGGCCTTCAGCAAGCCGCAGGTTCCTGCGCGGTGTCGCGGTTGCTTGGGCTCACCAGTCCGCGCAGCGCCTCCGGCCCAGCGCGTGTCCCAGGCAATGCGGACGTGCAGAGATGGGTTAGGGGTACGGAGTGCCGCGGCAGGGCGACATTGTTCTGTCAGCAGCGGAAGCCGGGGCGATTGGGCGCCGATGCGACTTCGCCATGGCCTTGGCTGAGCAACCCTGGTACCGGCAAGCGAATGCCGGCCCGCTTGGTGCGGGCCGGCAGGTGCGGACCAGGGTCTGCTGGTCCGCTGCGATCAGCTCAGCCAGCCGAACGGATCTTCGGCCACACCGGTCTGGATTGCGACCAGCGCCTCGCGCAGGCGCTGGGTGTTGCGGCCGACGCGGCCATCGCCGACCTGGTATTCCCTGCCCTCGTGAATGAAGGTGCCGACGCCGGTGAGGACGGCGGCGGTGCCGGACAGGGCCGCCTCGCCGGTGCGGATCCAGTCCTTGACCTCGTCCACGGTGAAGTCGCGCTCCAGCACCTCGTAGCCGAGGTGGCGGGCCAGGGTGATCACCGAGTCACGGGTCACGCCGTGGAGGAAGGAGCCATCCAGCGGCTTGGTCATGAGCCGGCGGTCGTCGAGCAGGAAGAAGTTGGAGGCGCCGGTTTCCTGGACGTCGCCGCCGGGGCAGAACAGCACCTGGTCGGCATTGTGTTCGTTGCGGGCCTGGATGATGTGGCGCAGCGCCGCGGCGTAGTTGCCGCCGGTCTTGGCCATGCCGAAGCCGGGCGCGCAGCGCATGGCCTCTTCCTCGATCAGGATCCGCAGCGGGCGGCCGCCGCCGGCGAAGTAATCGCCCACCGGCGAGGCCAGCACGTACAGCAGCGCCTCGGTCGACGCCGTCCCGGCAGCACCGATGTTGGCTTCCGTGCCGATCAGGAGCGGGCGCAGGTACAGCGCGCCGGGCGGGGCGGGAACGTCGTCCCGGCTCAGTTCCACGACGCTGCGCACCATCTGCTCGAGCATCTCGGCCGGCGGCGTCGGCAGGCACAGCAGCTCCGAGCTGCTGCGGAAGCGTTCGACATGGCGATCGAGCCGGAAGATGCGGATCGAGCCGTCGGGCATGCGGAACGCCTTCAGCCCCTCGAAGCAGGTGCTGGAGTAGTGCAGGACGTGCGCACCCGGATGGATCGAGAGCGGCGCAACCGGTACGGTCTCCACCTCCGACCAGCGCCCGTCCGCAAACCGCGAAAGCGGCATCCATTTGGAGAAGACGGTGCCAAACGGTGCGCTGGTTGCTGCAGTCTGCTTCGGGGTGTCCAGGGTTGCGTCTCTCATAGGGATGATCTTCTCGGTTGCCTTCTATAACCACACGCCATATGCGTACCGCCCAGCATAGCTCGCGCGAGCGATGTCGAGAAGCGGGTAGGGTCGCTCAGGCGGTATTTTGTGGGCGAAGCGACGCTTCCAGCCGTCCGTAGTAGGGCAGGAGCGTCAGCGCCCGGGCCACGACGTAGCCGATGAAGGCCCACCACAGGCCGTGATTGGCGAACAGGGCGGTGAGCGGCCAGGAGCCGAGCAGGAACAGCGCGATCGACAGCAGCGACGCGTTGCGCATTTCCCGGGTACGGGTGGCGCCGATGAACACGCCGTCCAGCTGGAAGGCGGCGACGGCAAGCAGCACGTAGAGCGCGCACCAGGGCAGATAGCTGGTCGCCGCTTGGCGGACATCGGGCAGATCGGTCAGCAGGGCGATGGCGTGCTGGCCTAACAGCAGGATGCCGACGGCCAGGATCAGCGCTGTCGCGCCGGCGAGCTGGCTGGACAGCACCACGGCCCGGCGCAGCTGTTCCCGCACGCCGGCCCCTAGCGCCCGGCCGACCAGGGCTTCGGCGACGAAGGCGTAGCCGTCGAGGAAGAACGCGCTGAACGAGACGATCTGCAGCAGGATGTGGTTGGCGGCCAGCGGGACGTCGCCGAAGCGGGCGCTCTGGTTGACGAACCAGGCGAAGCCGAACACCAGTGACAGGGTGCGGATGAGGATGTCGGAGTTGGCGGCGAGGGTGCGCCGGATCTTGTGCGGATCGGCGATCTGCCGCCAGGGCCAGAAGCGGGCCGCATCCTGGTGACGCCGGCGCAGGTTGCCGCCGACCAGCGCAAGGCCCAGGAAGCAGCTGGACCACTCGGCGATCACAGTGCCCAGGGCGATGCCGCGGGCGCCCAGCCCCAGCACGCCGGCGAAGTAGATGTCCAGCAGGATGTTGAGCCCGTTCAGGAACAGCTGGAGGGCCAGCAGGGTACGGGTCTGGCCGAGCCCGATCAGGCAGCCGGTGAGCGCGAAGGTGGCAAGCGTGGCCGGCGCTCCCCAGATGCGGACGAAGAAATAGCCGCGGGCGGCGTCTTCCACATCCGCGCTGCTGTCCAGCAGCAGAAAGGCGAGCTCGCCCAGCGGCCATTGCAGTAGAATGAGGCAGCTTCCCACCATCAGCGCGATCAGCAAGGCACGGCCGAGCGTTGCTCGCACCTCCGGTTCGTCCCCGGCGCCCAGCGCCTGGGCAGTGAAGCCGGTGGTGGCCATCCGCAGGAAACCGAAGCTCCAGTAAATGAAGCTGAAGATGATGGCGCCGAGCGCGATGGCTCCGAGCTGCGCGGTCGTGCCGACATTGCCGATGACAGCCGTGTCGACCAGCCCCAGGGTCGGGACCGCGGCATTGGCGAGGATGATCGGCCAGGCCTTGCTCAGGATGGTTCTACGGCTGATCGGTGGAGCGTTATGCATGATGGGAGAGGGTCGCCCCTACGGGGCGTCGCTGTCGAATTGTCCACTGTTGGGGCAGGAGTGAAGGCGGGTCTTGTAGGCAAGTCCCATAATTTGTCATCTTTCCCTTGTATCCAGGGGGCTTGGCTGTATACGCTTCACCCCCTTGGGCGCTGGCCGCTTTCATGATGATCCGTGTCGGGCAGTGTTTGACAGCTGTGGCCGGTTAGCGGCTACAGCTCTTAGATCCGCGCCATTGCTGTTTCTCCCCGCACATTCCTAAGGAGCAGACTCAATAATGTCGGCTGCTGCAGCATTTCGTCTTGAAGAAGACCTGCTTGGTACGCTGGAAGTCCCCGCAGATGTCTATTACGGCATCCAGACTTTGCGTGCCCTGGAAAATTTCCACCTCTCCGGGGTGCCGCTGTCGGAGTTTCCGCAGCTGATCATTGCGCTGGCGATGGTCAAGCAGGCCGCGGCCGACGCCAACCATGCGCTCGGCTATCTGCCGGCCGCCAAGCATGCAGCCATCAGCAAGGCCTGCGAGCGCATCATCGCCGGCGAATTCCATGACCAGTTCGTGGTGGACATGATCCAGGGCGGTGCCGGCACCTCCACCAACATGAACGCCAACGAGGTGATCGCCAACCTGGCGCTGGAGTTCATGGGGCATGCGAAGGGCGAGTACGGCTATCTGCACCCCAACAACGACGTCAATATGGCGCAGTCGACCAACGATGCCCACCCGACCGCCATCCGTGTCGGGCTGCTGCTGATCCACGGCTCGCTGCTGGACAGCCTGGAAAAGCTGGTCCAGGCCTTCGCCGACAAGGGCGAGGAGTTCACCCATATCCTGAAGATGGGCCGCACCCAGCTGCAGGATGCGGTGCCCATGACCCTGGGGCAGGAATTCCGCGCCTTCGCGACCAACCTTGCCGAGGACCTCGATCGCATGCGCCGGCTCGTGCCGGAGCTGCTGTGCGAGGTCAACCTGGGAGGCACCGCCATCGGCACCGGGATCAACGCCGATCCCGGCTATCAGTCCCTGGCAGTGGAGCGGCTGGCGGCGATCAGCGGCCAGCCCGTGAAGCCGGCGCCGGATCTGATCGAGGCGACCTACGACATGGGCGACTTCGTCAGCCTGTCCGGCATGCTCAAGCGGCTGGCGGTGAAGCTGTCGAAGATCAGCAACGACCTGCGGCTGCTCTCCAGCGGTCCGCGCACCGGCATCAACGAGATCAACCTGCCGCCGCGTCAGCCCGGCAGCTCGATCATGCCCGGCAAGGTCAACCCGGTGATTCCGGAAGCGGTGAACCAGGTCGCCTTCGAGGTGATCGGCAACGACGCGGCGCTGACCATGGCCGCGGAGGCCGGCCAGCTGCAGCTGAACGTGATGGAGCCGCTGATCGCCTACAAGCTGTTCGACTCGTTCCGCCTGCTGCAGCGGGCCATGGACATGCTGCGCGAGCAGTGCGTGGTCGGCATCACCGCCAATGAGGAACGCTGCCGGGAGCTGATGGAGAATTCCATCGGCCTGATCACCGCCCTCAACCCCTATATCGGCTACGAGAATGCCAGCCGCATCGCCCGGCAGGCGCTGACTTCCGGCTGCGGCATCCTGGAGCTGGTGCGCGAGCAGGGGCTGCTGGACGAGGCGACGCTGGCCGAGAGCCTGCGGCCGGAGAACATGATTGCGCCGCGCCCGGTGGCGATCAAGAACGAGGCCTGAGCAGGCCGCCAGCAGCCCCTGGCTGCCGGGCGCCGGGGGTAATGCGGGGAGGCCACGCCTCCCCGCAGGACTTGGGTGCGCTGCAGCCTGCGGTCATCGCTGCCTGGCGTCGCCGGCGGCGCGCTTCCGCTCCGGCTGTGTGTAACTGCGCGGAACCACCTGGATCGATACTGAGGGCAGCGAGGCGGGAATCGCGTGGTCGGCCTCGGGCCGGCGGACGCCGACTTCCCGGCAGTAGCCGACCGTGCCGCGCAGGATCAGAAGATAGCCTAACAGCTCCAGCCCTTCCTGTACGGTGTTCTTGACGAGGCTGGCGGCCGCCGGATCATTCAGCACCGCGCCCCAGAGCGAGCCGGTTCCGAACACCCGGCTGAACGCCAGTACCGTCGCCAGTCCGATCACGATAAAGACGAAGGCATGGGAGCGGGTCGCATCGGCCATGGCCGGCAGCAGCCCTTCCCGGAAGCGCGCGGCTAGGAACAGCACGAAGCCGGTCCAGGCGAGCGCCGGATAGATCCAGAAGCCGTGCACGATCTCGTCGAGGAAGCCGTCCAGTTCACGGATCAGCATGGTGACGAAGAAGCCGCCGACCAGGATCGCGAAGCCGCGCACGCTGCGATTGAAATAGGCCAGGATAAAGAAGCCGACGGCCGACAGCAGGAGCAGTGTTTCCTGGAAGAATTCCGTGAAGCTGGCTTCCCTCATGCTGTCGCCGATAACGACGACGTCGATATAGACAGCCGCTGGCGCCAGCAGCATGTACAGGGCCAGCAGGAAGAAATGGCCGGCAGCCCGGGCGATGGTTGCCATCTCGGTGCGCATTATTACCTCTTAGGAGTTGGAAGCTGATTCCTGGGCGATCTGGATGCCGGAAACAGCGGGGGATGGAGCGGGCTGGCTCTGTTTCGGCTTCGCCAGCGGGTAGCCTCGGAATATCCAGAACTTCCGGATCCGGTTGAAACCCACCAGGAAGCGGTGCTTGTGAAGCGGCAACGGTTCTTCGCACAGCGTCAGCCAGGCCTTGTACACGGCCGACAGATCGGCGCCGCGCAACAGCGGCTGTAGCCTGCCAGGAACCGCGGACAGGCGCAGGGACGACTGAAAGTCGAGGAAATAGGGGCGGCCGTCGTCGCCGCAGAGAATATTCCCCAGGTTACGAAGATCGAGATGAACCAGGTCCCGGCGGTGCATCGCCCGGATCATTTTTTCCATCTGTCGGAAAAACGCGGCAGGCAGTTTTTCCTTGTCTTTCTTCAGGGACGATAGAGGCACGCCACGAATGTAGGGGTAGGCCATGGTCTCGTGCCCCAGGCGGTATCCCTGCCGCCCGATGCCTTCGATATCGCGCAGGCGTGCAAGCGCCTTCATTTCGCGGGAAATAAAGAACGGACCGGCAAGCTGCCTGACCGGTAGCGGGCGCTGCGAGTAGTCCTTGATCACCATGTCGAAGTCATTGCTCCGATAGCGGAGCAAGATCGCATTGGCGAAGCGGCCCCGATGGATGACCGCGAGCCTGTCGATGGAGAACTCGCGATCCGGGAAATTCTCTCTGAGGCGTTCTATGACTCCGGTTTTTAATTGATTCATTCGTTTATCCCTGTCCTTTCACGGCAGAGCGTGTCTAGCCGGATGTCTTCGATAAAGCTGCCCAGGCAGCTTTAGGTTTCTTTTATGAAGCCTAGGCAGCAATTTCTTGCGACGAAGATGCCTAGGCAGCTTTTTGGCGGAATGTCTGGCTCGCTGCTGAAAGCCCTGAACAGTTGTACGAGTGCGCGCGGTGCTCGTGCTGCGTACCGGTCAGGTGCTGCCGGCCTGATTCAGCGCGCGCAGAGTGAGCTGAGAATCCAGGAACGGAGTCTTCAGCGCTCTGAAGGATCCAGGTTGTGGACAACGCGGCAGAGCATCGATACCAGCATCTTGGCCTGCGCCGGATCCAGATTGCGCAACGCCTTCCTGTAGACGGTATCGATCTTGGGCTGAACCTGGGGAGCTAGCACCCGGCCCTTGTCGGTGATCTCGAGCAGCACGCCGCGGCGGTCTTCCGGATTGGGCATGCGCACCAGGAGCTCCTTCGCCTCCATGCGATCCAGCAGGCGTGTCATGGCGCCACGGTCATAGTCGAGGAGATCGCACAACGCTGCCGGCGTGGCGGCAACGCCGCGTGCCAGGCTGAGCAGGACCGCACATTGCGCGGCAGTCAGGTCGAGCGGGGCGAGTTCCCGATCGAGCGCGGCGAGCAGGCGACAGCGCGCGGTCACCAGCAGCCAGCCGAGATCCGTCATCGGATCGGCGGTTTCTTCCCGGCTGCAGGTTTCGGTGCGCAGTCTGGTCACGATAAGACTCCCGACAAGACGATGAACATGATACTGCCTAGGCAGCTTTTTGCAATCGGGTGAGAGGATACCGCCGCTGCAGGCGCATGGTGGCAATGCTGTCTTGCTCTTGAGCTTTACCGGCCAAGCCATCACGTCAGCGAAGATCAACATCCTGGCAGCCGTGAGTGCCATGAAAAACCGAAATCCAAGCAAGATCGGTCGGCTCGGCTTGGCCGCCGGCCTGGTACTGTCCGTTGCCGCCGCGCACGCCCAGAAGGAGCAGGCGATCGACGATGCCGCATTGATGAAGCAGGCGCAGGGGATCTTCGCGCCCATCCCGACCGAGCCGCCCGAGCTGGAGGGCAACCCGCTGACGCCGGAGAAGATCGAGCTCGGCCGCATGCTCTGGTTCGAGCCGCGGCTGTCCTCCAGCCAGATCCTTTCCTGTAACAGCTGCCACAACCTGGCCATGGGCGGCGACGACAACCAGGAAACCTCCATCGGCCACGGCTGGCAGGCCGGCCCGCGCAATTCGCCCACCGTGTTCAACGCCGTCTTCAATGCCGCCCAGTTCATGGATGGCCGGGCCGAGGACCTGAAGGAACAGGCGTAGGGACCGATCCAGTCCATCGTCGAAATGATGAACCATCACGACCTGATCATCGAAACGCTGCAGTCGATACCTGAGAA
>Ga0079224_100008015_pt1 | contig 14254 bp, 10 predicted proteins | sample Stecom2015_FD_80414 | JGI IMG/M metagenome (GOLD analysis project Ga0079224, IMG submission 80414) | Agricultural soil microbial communities from Utah to study Nitrogen management - Steer compost 2015 | ecosystem: Environmental > Terrestrial > Soil > Agricultural land | place: USA: Utah...
CGATGATCACCTCGTCGATGTCCGTCTGCGCGAACTTCTTCGGCTTGATCTTGTGCTCCTGGCTGGCCGACAGGAGATCGTAGAGGAAGGCGACGTCCAGCTTCAGCACCTCGATGAACTCGATCAGGCCGCGATTGGCGACGTTGAACTCACCGTCGAAGTTGAACGCCCTCGGGTCCGAGTCGCTTCCGTAGAGCGCGATCTTGCGGTAGTTGATGTCGCCGGTCAGCTCCGTCGAGTCCTGGTTCTTCTCGTCCTTCGGCTGGAAGGTGCCGATACCGACCCGGTCCTGTTCGCTGAGGAGGAGCCGGCGAACTCGCACGTGCTCGACCATGCGTGTCCAGTCGCCGTCGTAGCGCTGGAGGAGCTGATTGTAGACGTGACGGCAGGCGGGGCAGAGGTCGCCCTCGACGGAGACGTGTCGATCGCCGGCGAGCTTCTGGTTGATGCGATCGAGGAACTCGTTCCGGAAGTCGTGGGGGAGCAGCTTCAGCGGTTCCTCGTGCATTGGGCACGGGAGCTCCTTGCTGGCGCTCACCTCCGGCAGATCGATGTCGGCGTCGACCCAGACGAAGGTGTACAGCGCGCCCTCCGGTGTCCGGGAGTAGTGCTCGAGCCCCCGCTTGAGCAGTCTGGCAATCGTGCTCTTCGAGGATCCCACCGGGCCGTGCAGGAGGAGGACGCGGCGCTCCGGCCCGTATCCCATGGCAGCCGCCTTGAGCACCTGCACCAGCTTCATGAGGGGGATGTCGAGCCCGAAAATCGCGTCGCGTCCGCGGCCGATCGGATCGTCGAAGAAGTTGTAGTGGATGATCTCCTTCTTGTACTCGACGTAGCGCGTCGAGCCGAAGGAGACGATCAGATCGTACAGACGCTGGAACGCGTTGCGTGCGACCGCGGGCTGACCCTCGACGAGCTCCAGGTACTCCGCGAAGCTCCCTTCCCAGTGAAGGTCGTGGTACTCGTTGCGGTTCTGGCGTTCGCGAATCTGCTCGATGATCGCGGCGGCGGGACTGACCATAGGCGCGGTACTCCTAAGGGGCAGTGGAGCAGGCAGGGGTTGCCCCTCGTTGGCCCCTACCTGGAAGAAATGCCGGGTGAAGCGGCGATGAAAAACAGCGGACAGAGGGAGAGAGCACGGCACGCGTGGACTGCTCGGCGGCGGGGGTGCCACCGGAGACGCGGGCAGGAGGGGCCCGCGTGCGTCGCCAACACTCGCGTACGTGCGGGTACACCGGGTGTTTCTGAAAAGATCCGTTGGCCCGGCCCCGGCCGCCACGCCGGGGAACGGCTGGCGGCGGGAGCCTCAGCGCAGCGCCGCCTTCAGCGCGGAAAGCTCAGGCTCGACCTCGATGTAGCTCTTGGGCCGGTCGAGCAGCTCGGCGAGCGCCGGCGGGATCTCCACCTCTCGCCCCACGAGCGGCTCGACGATGCCCTCGAACTTCGCGGGGTGCGCCGTCGAGACGATGATCCAGTGTGGCGTGGCGATCTCCTCCCGCACGGTCACCGCGGTGGCGGTGTGGGGGTCCCAGACCTGACCCCACCGGGGAAGGCCTTCCCGGATGCGCTCACGGATCTCGTCGTCGCGCACCAGCTGAGCGCGCAGCTCGGCGCGGGTGGGTTCCACGCCCCCGTGCAGCTGGAGCAGGCGCTCCATGTTGCTGGGGTTGCCGACGTCCATCGCCGTCGCCAGCGTCGCGACGGTGGGGCGCGGCTTCCACTCCCCTTCGGCAAGGAAGCGCGTCAGCGTTTCGTTCTCGTTGGTGGCCAGTACGATCTCACGGATGGGAAGACCCGCCCGCCACGCCCAGAAACCAGCGGTCGCGTTCCCGAGGTTGCCGCTGGGAATGATGAAGCCAGGTGCTACCCCACGCACCCGCTCGTACTCGAGTGAGGCGGCGGCGTAGTACACCATCTGCGGAAGCAGCCGCCCCAGGCTGATGCTGTTCGCCGAGGTCAGGCGGCGGCTGGAGCGCAGCCCCTCGTCCTGGAAAGCTTCCTTGACCAGGCGCTGGCAGGCATCGAAGTCGCCCCGCACCCGGAGGGCGGTAACGTTCGCGTTCCAGCAGGTGAGCTGCCGCTCCTGCCGTTCGGACACCATTCCCCCGGGGTAGAGCACGACGACCTGGAAGCCCGGCCTACCTGCAAAAGCAGCGGCAACCGCTCCGCCCGTATCTCCGGACGTCGCGACCAGAACCGTAAGCGGGTCGGCGGAAGGTGCTTGCAGGCGGCTCAGGACCGCGGCGAGGAAGCGGGCGCCGAAATCCTTGAAGGCTGCGGTGGGCCCGTGGAAGAGCTCGAGGACCGCGGTGTCGCGCTCGAGCAGCTGGAGCGGCGCCGGGAAGTTGAAGGCCTCCGCGCAGATCGACGTAAGCTCTTCCTGGAGTGGATCGCCCTCGAAGAAGGGGCGGAGCAGACCCACGGCAAGGGTCGGCAAATCGGTTGCCCGACGGAGCTCCTCGACGTCGGCGTGTGGGAAGCTCTCGGGAACGTACAGCCCGCCGTCGGGTGCGAGCCCTCTCTCGATCGCTTCGCTCAGCGTCACGGGGGGAGAACCACCCCGCGTGCTGACATATCGCATGCTACTCCTCCCGCTCGATGACTGCACCGGGGGCCGCCACGGGGGAGACCCACCCGCGCGACTCTACCCCCGCTTCAGAGAATGCGGCGATCATCCCCTCCCGTATCACCTCGCCGCGGGCCCGCCCTTCGCACCAGGCGAAGAGGCTGGGACCGGAGCCGGAAAGGGAGCAGCCGAGAGCACCCGCCCCCAGTGCCGCGCCTTTCACCGCCTCGAAACCGGTGACCAGCGGCGCTCGTTTCGGCTCCACGATCAGATCCTGTAGACAGCGGCCGATCAGCTCCAGGTCGCCGCTGAAGCACCCCGCGATGACACCCGCGAGCCGACCGGACTGTGCGACGTGATCGGAGAGCGCAACGTCCTGCGGCAGCACCCGCCGAGCGTCGCGCGTATCGAGTCGCAGGCGTGGGTGGACGACCACGCAGTAGAGCGAGTCGGGGACCGGGATCCTGACCACTTCCAGCGGATCGAGGTCGAGCGCCAGGACGAGACCTCCGAGCAGGCAGGGGGCGAGGTTGTCGGGATGAAAGGATCCTGTGGCCACGGCCTCACCGTACATCCCGTAGCGCAGGAGCTGGGTCTGGTCCAGCGGCTCGGGCAGGAGCCGGCTGGCGGCGAGGATCGCTCCGGCCGCCGAGGCCGCGGAACCACCCATGCCGGACCCGAGTGGAATTCCCTTCTCCAGGGTCACCTCGAAGCCGAAGGGCAGGTCGAAGTCGTCGAGGAGACGGAGGAGCCCCGCGCCCGCGGTGTTCGTCGCGGGGTCCGAGGGCACCACGAGTGACTCGGAGTGGACCACCACCGTTCGCTCCTCGATCCGCCTGACCGTAACGCGATCGCCGACGCTCACCATCGCGTGGCCGAGCAGGTCGAAGCCGACCCCGGCGTTGCCGACGGTGGCCGGGGCGAAGGCGGTCGCGGAGTGGATCGCGGTCTTCAAAGAGTCGCCCCGAGGGAGCTGGCGAGGCGCAGCAGGTCCGCGAAGACGCCTCCCGCGGTGACTTCGGGTCCGGCACCGGGCCCCTGCACCACCAGGGGGTTCGGCTGGTATCGACGGGTGCGGAAGAGAACGATGTTGTCCGTCATCTGGATGCGAGCGAAGGGATGGTCGAGCGGATAGCTGCGGAGTCGCGCGCTCGCCCGTCCTTCGCGGTCCACCAACCCGACGTATCGCAGCACCTCGCCGCGTCTACGGGCGTCCTCGAACAGAGCGGCCATTGCTTCGTCCTGCGAGGGTAACGCCTCGAGGAAATCCGGGACGCTCAGGTGCTCCATCGCCTCAGGCACCAATCCCTCCACCTCCACCTCCGAAAGCTCGATCGGCAGGCCGATCTCACGGGCGAGGATCACCACCTTCCGCCCCACGTCCATCCCCGATAGGTCGTCGCGCGGGTCCGGCTCCGTGAACCCGCGGGCCCGGGCATCGGCCACGATCTCCGAGAAGGACCGGCTTCCATCGTACACGTTGAACAGGTACGACAGGGTGCCCGAGAGGATCCCCTCGACCTGGTACACCTCGTCCCCCGTCTGAACGAGATCGCGCAAGGTCTGGATGACGGGAAGCCCGGCGCCGACCGTCGTCTCGTACAGGTAGCGGGTTCCGTTCTCGCGACTCGTCCGGCGAAGGGCCCGATAGTACGCGAAATCCGAGGTGTTGGCCCGCTTGTTGGGCGTGATGACGTGAATTCCGCGGGCCATCCAATCCTCGTACCGCTGCGCCACCGCTTCGCTGGCGGTGCAGTCGATGATCACCGCGTGCGGGAGGTGCTCCGCCTGGACATGGTCCGCCACCGCGGCGAGGTCGGTGGGTACGGCTTCAGACTCCAGGGCCTCCCGCCAGCGGGCGAGGTCGAGCTGTCCGTCGGCGAACGCCGTCCGACGCGAGGTCGAGATGGCTCGAACGCGGAGATCCAGGTTGAATTCGCTCTTCAGCTGGTGGGCCTGCTCGGCGAGCTGGTCCAGCAGCTCGCTCCCCACCACACCACAACCGATCACCCCGATGGACAGCGTCTGCGGGGACAGATAGAAACCCCCGTGAACGGCGCGGAGTGCCCGGCTGGCGTCCGCGTTGTCGATCACCACCGAGATGTTCCGCTCGGAGGATCCCTGCGCGATCGCGCGAATGTTGACCCCGGCCTTGCCCAGCGACCCGAAGAACTTCCCGGCCACACCGGGATGACCCGCCATCCGATCACCCACCACCGCCAGCACGCAGCAATCCGGGACCAGCTCGACCGTCTGCACCTGGCCGTAGTGCCGCGCCGCGAAGAAGGCACGCTCGACCGCCTGCCGAGCCCGCTCCCCGACGTGCCCGGGGACGACGAAGCAGATCGAATGCTCCGAGCTGCCCTGGGAGATCATCGTCACCGAAACCCCCTCCTCGTGCAGCGCACCGAACAGACGGTGCGCCGTGCCCGGGACGCCGATCATCCCCGTTCCCTCGACGTTCACGAGCGCGACGCCCTCGATCGTCGCGAAACCCTTCACATCGAAGTCCGAGGAGCCGCCGAGATGGATGCGGGTTCCCTGCACCTCCGGTCGGAAGGTGTTGCGGATGAAGATCGGGATCGATCGGCGGACGGCGGGTGCCATGGTGCTCGGGTGGATCACCTTCGCGCCGAAGTACGCCAGCTCCATCGCCTCGTTGTAGGAGAGCTCCTCCAGGAGCACGGCGTCGGGGACGAGCCGGGGATTCGCGCTCATCACGCCGTCCACGTCCGTCCAGATGTGGATCTGCCCGGCTTCGAGCAGGGTGGCGAAGATCGAGGCGGTGAAATCGCTGCCGTTGCGCCCGAGCGTGGTGGCGAGGCCGTCCGGGGTGGAGGCGACGTAGCCGGTGATGATCAGGATCGGGGGGAGGCCTCCGGCGCGCTCCCGCCATCCGTCCAGCCGTTCGGCGCTGGCTCGCCAGTCGACCTCGATGCCGGTCGGCGTGTGCGACACCACCAGCACCTGCCGTGCGTCCAGCCAGTCCGCCGGTTGACCGATCGACCTCAGGTGAGCCGCGAGCATCTGCGCGGACCAGACCTCACCGTATCCGGTGATCAGGTCCATCGCCCGCGGTGAGTAGGAACGCAGCAGCCAGGTGGCGTGGAGGACGTCCGCGACGTCAGTGAAGTCGCGATCGAACCGTTCCAGCAGTTCGTCCGCAGTCTCGGGAGGGACCAGTTCGACGATCGTCTCCCGATGGCGCCGCCGCAGCTGATCCAGCTGTTCCAGGTAGGCACGGTCGCGGCGCGCGGCGAGCTCGACCGTGCGTACCAGCGCATCGGTGACGCCGCCCATGGCGGAGACCACCACCGCCCGCAACGCCTCCGGCCGGCGCGACAGGATGCCTGCCACGTGGCGGTACCTCTCGGCACTCGCCACGCTCGTTCCGCCGAACTTGTGCACTACCCATTGCTCCACGGACTGCTCTCCTCCCTCTATCGGCACTGCGTCGCGCCCTCGCTATCCCGTGGACCGATGGGCGCATGCTGCTGATCCTGAAATCGTGAAGGTGCCAAATATGCAGCCTGTACCCAACTGCCGCCAGCGCGGGCCGGGTGGGGCTACGGCGAGGTGGGGCGAGTCCCGGGCGCCGTACGAAGCGAGCGTCGCGGCTCCCGCGGAAGCGTGGAGCCGCGCCTCGGCGCCAGCTACTGGCGCCGCGGGTGCGGCACACCGCAAGTGGTGACTGGCATATCAGTTGCAACCTCCCGCGCAGTGGCGACGACACCTCTTCACGATGGTCGCAGTGATGGATTCGAGGCATAGATTCCCCAGAAGTCGCTGGTCGCCTTGGAGGGTGGTGTTGCCTGCAGTCGTGGCGCTGGCGAGCGTTGCTCCACGCTCCGCCGGGGCGCAGGACGTCGCGCTCAACGCGGACGGAGGCGGGAGCGCCAGCGAAGCGGAACGTGAAAGCAATGCCCTCGAAAGAGGACGCTACGCGGTCCTGATCGACCTCGACGAGAACCGTCTGTACTTCAAACAGGGAGAGGAGACGATCTGGTCGGCCCCGGTCGGAACGGGTACCGGAATGAGGGTGATCACCCACGACGACGACTGGGAGTTCTCCACCCCGACCGGGCGCTTCCAGGTCCAGTACAAGGAGCGCGATCCGATCTGGATTGCGCCGGACTGGTACTTCGTCGAGAACAACATGCCGGTGCCGCCACGGGATCACCCCTCGCGATACAAGAAGGGGACGCTCGGAGTGGCGGCCGTCTACATCTCCCCGAACCTGGCAATTCACGGGACCGATCGGCCGGAGCTGATCGGCCAGCGTGTGTCGCACGGCTGTATCCGGCTCGAGAACCGCTATGCCCTCCGGCTCTTCCACAACGTGCAGGTGGGAACCGAGGTGATCATCGTCGGCGGGGACGAGGTGAAGGAGAAGGCGCGCGTGGTGGACCTCCGCAAAGGGTACGATCCCTCGCTGGCTTCGAAGGGAGGGGCGAAGCCGCCGCCGATGGACCGCCTGTATCGCCGCTGGCTCGAGATGGACACGGATGATCTGGTCGAGGAGCTGGAGGAACAGCTCGAGGTGGCGGCGGACGATGAGGAGAGCCGGTGGGACGAGATCGCCCTGATCCTGGTGGACCGTGCGCAGGAGGAGGACGACGACGCGCTCGACGCGCTCTTCGCCCTCGCCACGGACCTGCCGACCAAGTCGATCGAGCTGGAGTGGGGGACCTACCTCATCGACATCTACCGCGGTGCTCCCGAGCACACGCTCGAGGCGCTTGCCGGGCTCCAGCGCGAGGATCGAGCGCACGTTGCGGACATCATGGTGCGGGCGTCGCTGACGCTCTACAGCGGCGAGTTCGACGAACCGTCCACACCCTGGCCAACTGCGCGCATCCCGCGTGACGTGCTGAGCCGCCGGGCGGGCCGCGGTTGGGACTCGCTGGCGGAAGCCGAACGCGACCACCGCTCCGAGATCCGGACCGCCGTCCGGGACTGAAGCAATCCTCTCCGACAAAGGAAAAGCGCCTGATCCCAATCGAGATCAGGCGCTTTCCGCTGGGACCAGGATGCTCAGTCGAGCGCGCTGAAGCCGTTCCCCTGGTACGCGGATCCGGTGACCCGCAGGACCTTGTTGGCATACCCGTTCGCCGGATCGCGGCCTGCGCGGAGCGCGCGGTTGACAGCGGTTTCGCCTCGGTTGTAAGCGAGCAGCGCGAGGCGGACGTCGCCCTCGTAGCGCTCGATCATCTGTCGCAGGTAGCGGAAGCCGATCCGGAGGTTGGTGACGGGGTCGAACAGCTGCTCTTCGGTCCGCAGCGACGGGTCGAGAGCCCGAGCCGTCGCGGGCATCAGCTGCGTCAGCCCCAGGGCACCTGAGGAGGCCCGAGCCCGGACCTGGAAGACACTCTCGACCCGCACCAGTCGGAAGGCGAGGTCAGGATCGACTCCCTCCGCGAGGGCGCTCTCCACGATCTGGAGCGCCAGCTCGGGTGATATCCGATACTGCCGCGAGTAGGCGGCGGCCATCACCTGTTCCGAGGGCGGGTAGAGCCGCACGACCGGCTCGGCCTCTGCGTTCGCCCTCACCAGCTCCCTCGCTCGCGCGAGCAGCTCCGGCGAGATCAGGATGCGGCTGGATGCGGCGAACCGGACCACGGTATCCGCGGGTACATCCGGCGAAGGGAATCGACTCGTCGCTTCGGCGAACGTCGGATCGGCCATCGCCACGCATGAGAGCGCTATTGCGCCAACCAGCTTTCGGATCATACACAATGGAGCTTCTGGGATGCTCGGGGCACACGAACCAGCCGTGCCTCGCCTCCCGGAGCTACGGACCGAACGGACCGGCATAGAAGACGGCCTCGATCGCTGCGGCGCAAGGGAGGAGATCCGTTCAGCAGAACGCGGACGAGCCCAGGTCACACGCCTCGTCAGTCGATCCGGTGGTCCCGAAGGACTGGATCGGCGACGTGAGATGAGGGTCCGCCCGCGGTGGAACGGCGGCTCCCTTTTTCAAGCTCCGTACCCGCTCGCGCGCCGGCATGGTTCGAGCGGGAAGGAGATCCCGGAAGCGGTCGGTGGGAGAACTCACAACCCGGCCGGGTGCAGTGGTTTACGATCTTGGATGCGCACGTCCGGAAGGGCCCCGCCCGCGGTCCGGGAGCGACTTTGCGGGGCACGGAAAGCGGCGTCCGTCAGGTGGGATCCCCGCTTCGGCAGGGAAAAACGCCCGGGGAAAGGGGTGCGCTGGAATGAACCTCGCGGAAGCCCAACGCCGAAACGCGGAGTGGTCGGCTGGTGACGCGGGCAGAGCGTTCAACAGGAGAGCGGAGGGAAGATGCGAAGTACCAGGTTGATTCTCGCGACCGCCTTGGTTGCCGTTGGATTGCCGCTCGCTGCAACGGCGCAGACGAGCTCTCCGGCTCGCTGCGCCGACGGGACCCCGGTGGGTTCCCGCACCTGCTCGACCGAGGCCTACCTTCTCGAGGTGCTGGAGAGCCGCGGCGTGGAGGAAGCGATGGCCACGCTCGAGTCACTGGTCGCGGCAGACGAGGACACCCGCCGCGATGCCCACAGCTATGCGCACGCGATCGGAATCGCGGCGTACGATGGTTCGGAGGAGGTGGGGGAGGTCTTCGCCCGGTGCACGCCGGCCCATCAGTCGGGTTGCTATCACGGGGTGATCCAGTCCTACTTCTCGCACCAGCTCGCCCGCAGCGGAGGTCAGCTGGACGGCCGCCTGGTGAACGACCTCTGCCGTGAGCATCGCGAGAATCCAGACGCCCGGTGGCTGCTCTTCCAGTGTGCTCATGGCATGGGCCACGGGCTCGTGATGCTGGCGGATCGCCACCTGCCCACATCGCTCGAAGGGTGCGACCTCGTGGGAGACGGCTGGGAGCGGGAGGCGTGCTACGGCGGAGTGTTCATGGAGAACATCGTCCACGCCACGGTACCGGAGGAGGCCGTCGGTCGCCCGGTGGGGGGAGCCGAGCACGCGCACCATCACGATCACGGTGTGACGGCGACCGCGGCCACCATGCGCGAAGAGTTCCCGCCGCTGCGAGAGGACGATCCGCTCTACCCGTGCAATGCCCTTCCCGATCGCTACGGCGCCGCCTGCTACGCGATGCAGACCTCCGCCATCCTCCATTTCAATGGAAGGAACATCGCCGCCGCCGCCCGCACGTGCGGCACGGCTCCCGAGATGTTCCGGCCGATCTGCTACCAGAGCCTCGGCAGGGACATCAGTGCGCTCTCCGGCCAGACTCATTCGCGGGCGATCGAGCTGTGCGCGACGGCCCCGGCCGACTACCAGCCGTGGTGTCACACCGGGTATACCAAGAACCTCATCGACCTGACCGCCGACCCGGACGACGGCTTCGCCTACTGCCGGCTGCTGCCGGACGGGGAGTCGAAGCGATTCTGCTACGTGGCCGTCGGCGAACAGATCTGGGTGTTGCACGATGGGCTCGGCCAGCGCGAGGCACTGTGCGGCGCGTCCGAGGCAGCGTACGTGGACGCCTGTAGGGCGGGGGCAGGGCTGATCGAGTCGGCCGCGGCACCGGCTCCGGCTGGAGCGGGCAGGGCGCCGGCGCTGCCCGGCCGCGGATGACCGCACCGGCGATCCTGAGGCTGAAGAAGGACGAGGATCGTCGAATCCGGGCCGGCCACCTCTGGATCTTCAGCAACGAGGTCGACGTACGCGCGACCCCGCTCAGCGGTCTCGAGCCGGGGCAACCGGTGGAGGTCCAGGACTCCCGGGGGCACTTCCTCGGTAGCGGATACGCCAACCCACGATCCCTCATCACCGTCCGCCTGCTGAGCAGGAAGAAGGGCCAGGCGCTGGGTCCGGTCCTGCTCTCCGAGCGGCTCGGCCATGCCCTCGGCCTTCGCGAGCGTCTCCATCCCGGGGAGCCGTTCTATCGGCTGTGCTTCGGCGAGAGCGATGGATTGCCGGGGCTCGTGGTCGATCGCTACGGCGGCGTCCTCGTCGTGCAGGCGACCACCGCCGGAATGGAACGCGTCATCGAGGCGGTGGTGGAGGCGCTGGTCGACCTCGTCGCCCCGGAGGGGGTGCTCCTTCGGGCCGATACCCCCGCCCGCGAACTCGAAGGGATCGAGAGGTACGTACGGACCGCATATGGTGACGTGCCCGACCGGCTGGAGATCCTCGAGAACGGCGTGCGATTCGGTGTGCCGTTACGAGAGGGGCAGAAGACGGGGTGGTTCTACGACCATCGCGTCAATCGGCGGAGGCTCGCCCGATACGTGACGGATTCACGCGTGCTCGACGTCTTCTCTTACGTCGGCGGGTGGGGCGTCCAGGCAGCCGCGGCTGGGGCGGCGGAGGTCGTGTGCGTCGATTCGTCCGCGGCGGCTCTTCAGCTGGTCGACGAGAACGCACGGCTCAACGACGTGTCAGCGCGGGTGAGCACGATCCTCGGCGACGCCTTCGAGGTGCTGGATACCTTGCGGGGCCAGCAGGCGCGATTCGACGTGATCGTCCTCGATCCACCCGCTTTCATCAAGCGCAGGAAGGACCAGAAGCAGGGGGAGCAAGCGTACCGGCGGCTGAACCTGGCCGCGCTGGAGCTGCTCCCGGAGGGAGGCATTCTCGCGTCCGCCTCGTGTTCCTTTCACCTTTCCCGTGATATGCTTCTGCGGACGATCCTCTGGGCCGCGGAGCGGACGGGTCGTCAGGTTCAGATCGTGGAGGAGGGCCACCAGGCGCCCGACCACCCCTTCCATCCGGCCATACCGGAAACCAACTACCTCAAGACGTTCTTCGTGAGGGTTCTCCGGTAGGCGATCACCTCGGCACAGGCGAAATGGCAGTCGAGATCACCGGCACGTACACGGGCTCCCTGAAGATGGAGCTCACGCACGGACCCTCCGAGGTCGTGCTGAAGACCGCCGCTCCAGTGGACAACATGGGCGACGGCAGCTCCTTCTCTCCGACCGATCTGGTAGCTGCCGCGCTCGGCAGCTGCGCGGTCACCACCATGGCGATCGTCGCGACGCGCGAAGGCATCCCGTTCGGGACCGCCAGCTTTATCGTCCACAAACACATGCGATCCGACCCGCGTCGGGTGGACCGGCTGCCGCTCACGATCCGGATGCCGGCCGGCCTCGACTCGCAGCAGCGGACCCGAATGGAGGACGTCGCGCGTAGCTGCCCGGTAGCTCGCAGTCTCCTCCCGGAGATCGAGCTCGACTTCAACTTCGAGTACCCGGCCGCGTAAGGCGGAAAGGGTACGTTCCGCGGGGCCGCCGGTGGCGGCAGAGTGTCCCACCACTACCCGGCCGGAGCGATCATCTCGGGCGCCTCGGGAACGAGGCCCAGGATCCGCCGCTGTGCCCGGGGAAGCGCCAGCTTGTCGATCTCGGCTCGTGTAGCCCACCGTGGGCCGTCCGCCTCCCGGATCATTCGGCCGCGCGGATCGGCCTCGGCGAGGAACGCGTCATAGTGGACGCGCACGTGGGTAAAGGTGTGGGTCACCCTCCCCAACTCCCTCACCGGGCGGATGCGAAGCTTGCAGCACTCCGCCGCCGCTCTCCACGCACCCTCTTCGACAGACTCACGCTCCCGCCGGTGGACGGCGGGAAACTCCCAGAGCCCTCCGAGCCGCCCCCGGTCGGGTCGGCGAACGACCAGGAGGGTCCCGTCCACACCGCGGGCGACGAGCACGGCGAGTCGTTCGACGGGAAGCTCCCGGGCCTGCCGCGGGGCCGGCCGCTCGAGCTGGGTGCCAGCGGCGCGCGCCCGGCAGTGGTCGGCCGCTGGACACGTCGCGCAAGAGGGCGCGCGAGGGGTGCATACGATCGCGCCGAGCTCCATCAGCGCCTGGTTCAAGTCGCCAGGCCGATCCCCGTGGACGACGCGGCCGGCAAGCTCCCAGAGGGTAGCCTCGGCGGGGGAAGGATCGTCGAGCAGGCGGGCGAACACCCGCCGGACGTTTCCATCCACCACCGGCTCCGGCCGGTCGAACGCGATGGACATCACCGCGCCGGCGGTGTAGCGGCCTACGCCAGGAAGTGAACGGAAGAGCCCGGGATCGCGCGGAATCTCGCCACCATATCGCTGCACCACCTCCCGCACCGCGCGGTGGAAGTTCCTTGCGCGCGAATAGTAGCCGAGCCCCTCCCACCCCTTCAGCACCTCGTCCAGCGATGCCTCGCTCAGCGCCTGGAGCGTCGGGAACCGAGAAAGCCAGCGGGTGAAGTACGGCCGAACGGTCTCTACGCGGGTCTGTTGCAGCATCACCTCGGAGAGCCAGACCCGGTAGGGGTCCGCGGATTCGCCGGGTGCTGCGCGCCAGGGGAGCTCCCGCCGGTTCTCGTCATACCAGTCGAGGAGGGCGGCACGTAACCGCCGCAGCTCTGCCCACTCCACCGTCAGACCACCTCCCGCAGCGACGAACGCCAGGCCGAGCTGACGAGCACCAGAAGCATGACCGCGGCGCCCATGGCGAGAGCGACGCGCGCGCCGAGCACGCCGGCGATCGATCCCGCCTGCAGGTAACCGACCGGCGTTACACCCAGGAACATGACGACGTAGACCGACATGACCCGGCCCCGGATTCCGTTGGGAACGAGCGTCTGGAGGAGTGAGTTCGCGGTGGCGGTGCTCAGGATCATCGCGAAGCCGGCCCCCGCGAGCAGCGCGAGCGAGAGCAGGAAGGAGCGGGAGAGGGCAAAGCCCCCAACCAGCAGGGTGAACGCCGTACCGGCGACGAGGAGCAGCTTGCCGCGAGGCACGCGCTCGGTGATGCTCGCCAGCGCGAGGCCTCCCACGAGCGCCCCCGCTCCGCTCGCCGAGAAGAGCCAGCCGAGGCCCTCGGGACCCACGGCCAGCAGGTCACGGGCGAACACCGGGAGCAGCATCGTATAGGGAAAGACCAGCACCGAGGCCGCCGCGATGAAGAGGACGATGTTCCGCGCGATGCTATGGTGCCAGATCCAACTGAAGCCTTCCTGCATGTTGGCCCATGCGGAGACCGTCCGAGGGATGCGTTCCGGCGGCGGTCGGCGAATCGCAAAGAGACCCGCCAGGACACCGAGGTAGGAGAGAGCGTTGCCATAGAAGCACGCGGCGACGCCGACGGCGCCGATCAGGGCGCCGGCCACCGCGGGTCCGATCATCCGCGTTCCATTGAATGCAGACGAGTTGAGCGCGATAGCGCTGGTGAGGTCCTTCTCCCCCACCAGCTCGATGAAGAAGCTCTGACGCGTCGGGATCTCGAAAGCGTTCGCCGTCCCCAGCGTGAGCACCAGAACCACGATCCAGCCGATGCTGATCAGGTCCAGATGGGTGAGCACCGCGAGCAGCAGCGCCTGAACGAAAGCCACCGACTGCGCGGCGATCAGGATCGAGCGTTTGTCCAGACGATCTGCGATGGTGCCGGCGTACAGCGAGAAGAGCAGGATCGGAAGCGATGTGCCCGCATTGACCACGCCGAGCCAGAACTCCGAATCCGTCAGCTCCAGCACCAGCCAGCCCAGTGCGGTGATCTGAAGCCAGGTGCCGCTCAGGGAGAGCAGATGCCCGACATAGAAGAGGCGAAAGTTCCGGTGTCGCAGCGCGGCGAAGGTGGCCCGAAAACCCCTCAGCACATCCCGCCGCGGAGGGGCGGGAGGAGAGGGTGGCGATTCGGCTGCTGCGTATCTTCCGCTCAGAGAAACCTTTACCCGGGCGACGTGAAGGCCCAAATATAAGCGGTGGCC
>Ga0079224_100008017_pt1 | contig 14252 bp, 15 predicted proteins | sample Stecom2015_FD_80414 | JGI IMG/M metagenome (GOLD analysis project Ga0079224, IMG submission 80414) | Agricultural soil microbial communities from Utah to study Nitrogen management - Steer compost 2015 | ecosystem: Environmental > Terrestrial > Soil > Agricultural land | place: USA: Utah...
AGAAATTGAAAATAGCCTCGTGTTTCAACCGATATAATTTTTCCCCAATAAGGAATTTCAAACTGACTTAACCATGCTTCAAAAGGTTTGTCTTTTAACAGATCTTTTAACGCCGGAACAATCGTTTGCTGCTCATAGCTCATATTGGACATGATTATGACAACGATTACCCCGGTGATGACGAGAACAATCCGCTTTTTCATCTATGTTCAGTGTAACGGTCGGTTTTTGTCCAGCTGTCGATCTCCGAAATATTTTGCATTGCTTGCGCTTTTTCGTAAGCATCCAGATTTTGCTGCAGTTGCGTGACTGTACGTGCCCCAATAACTGTCGAAGCAACCGTCGGGTATTGTAAATTGAAAGCGAGGGCTGCTGCATGAACATCTCCGAACCGCAGTTCAATTTTTTGCAGCACATCTTCTGCCGCCGCTTCATCATAGCTCATATAAGATTTTAAACGTGTGCGCCATTCATTCGTCAGCAAGCCTTTTGCAATCGATCCGCGTGTTACGACAGAAGCACCTGTCTGTTGGATCGGTTCGAAAAATTCACTTGCCCGTTCATCAAAAATATTAAACTGCATCATATTGCTGACCGCAGCACTGTTTTGCAGAAATGGCATGAAAACATTCGGTCGGATGGAGGAAATGCCGTATTCGCGGATAAGTCCTTCCTTTTTCAAACTTTCAAATGTATCGGTAATTTCTTCCCAATTATCTTCGGTCGTACCGCCATGTAACTGGTAAAGATCCAAGTAATCTGTCTGTAGCCGCTTTAGGCTGTCACGGACCGCTTTATTAATATAATCTGAGGATGTATCCCAGCCCCAGCCTTCCTTTCCTTCTTCCCAGCGGTTTCCGACTTTAGATGCCACGAATACATTGTGTCGGTGCTGCTTCAATGCCGCGCCAACAACTTTTTCGTTTTCTCCCTGGTTATACAGATCGGCGGTATCAAAATAATTAATGCCCGCATCAATTGCAGCATGGATGACCTCTTCTGCTTGTGTCGGATTTGGAGGTAATGACATACAGCCTAAACTAATTTCAGAGATTTGAAGATTGCTTGTACCTAATTGTCGTTTTTTCATGTTAATTCCTCCCAGGTGCAATATTTTAGAAAAGCTCTTACTAATGGTACAATGAATAGAAGCTAGAGAACAAGTGGAGGCATGGTCATGAAAAAATTTGAAGAGAAAACAATTCAATCCCAACCGATTTATTCCGGGAAGGTTATTTCATTAAAAGTAGACGATGTATCGCTTCCGAACGGTGAAACAGGGAAGCGTGAAATTATCAATCATCCAGGTGCTGTCGCAGTTATTGCCATCACAGAAAACAATAAAATTTTACTTGTTGAGCAGTACCGTAAAGCTCTTGAACGTTCAATTATAGAGATCCCTGCCGGCAAGCTGGAAAAAGGGGAAGAGCCCATTGTAACGGCCCGCCGCGAGTTGGAAGAAGAGACAGGGTATACGTCGGATCATTTCGAATTTATTCAGGCTTTTGCAACTTCACCGGGATTTGCGGATGAAATCATTCATATTTATGTAGCGGAAAAGTTGAAAAAATTAGACATTCCGGTGGATTTAGATGAAGATGAATTTGTGGAGTTAATGGAAGTATCACTGGAAGAAGCAGAAGCGATGGTAGCGGACGGCCGTATTTACGATGCCAAAACGGCTTTTGCGATATTATGGCTGAAATTAAAAATGAAATGAAATCAATAATTGTTTACGCATAAGGACAATTTATGTGCATAAGTTGTATGGACAAGGAGGCGTCCAAATGCGTAAATATCTATATATTCAATATACTTCGATGATTGTCGTATGTTTCATTTGTGGTGTAGTTTGTTATCAGCTATTCGATATTGGACAAGTGCAGCAAATTATTAAATATAGTGATCGTAGACTGCTCCAAATGGAAAAACCTGAATTGCTTTGGAGTGTAGTTCCTTTCATAGTTGCCTTAAGTATTGTATTATTCTTTTCGACACATAAATATTTGCCGCGTATAGGTCTTATTTTTATTGCTATAAAAGTAACGTTTTTAGGCTTTAGCTCGGTATATTTACTTGTACAGCATGACTCTATTAAACTCTATGCATTTTGGTGGTTTCCATTTCAGCTAATATATTGTGTACTTTTAATTATGCTCTATCAAATTACTACTAAAACTACGAGTAGACGAGCCTTGAAAACGGTAATGCCATGGAAAAAAATTATTTTCCTGATAGTCGTGATGATAATTGTTTTTGCAGTCGAGAATTTAGCAATTACTTATTTATTTAAATAATCATTGTCTTGTAATGAGATTTACTCATTTGGTATAATGAAAAGAGTTTAGGAGGGCGTCACATATGGAGAGCCGTATTGATCGAATTAAAAAGCAACTGCATAGTGCGAGCTATAAGCTGACGCCACAGCGAGAAGCAACAGTAGCGGTTTTACTGGAGCATGAGGAAGATCATTTAAGTGCTGAGGATGTTTACTTATTAGTAAAAGAAAAGGCACCAGAGATTGGACTGGCTACTGTATACCGTACATTGGAGCTTTTAACAGAGCTGAAAATTGTCGATAAAATTAATTTTGGTGATGGGGTGTCCCGTTATGATTTACGTCAAGAGGGCGCGAAGCATTTCCATCATCATCTAGTTTGTATCGAATGTGGCGCAGTAGATGAAATTCAAGAAGATTTACTGGAAGATGTAGAAGAAATAGTGGAGAAACGTTGGAACTTTATAATCAAAGATCACCGTCTGACATTCCATGGCATCTGCTGGCGTTGTCATGATAATAGTGACAACTCTGGAGACGGCAATGCATAATCTATAATCAAAAAAAGAACAGCAAAATTTGCTGTTCTTTTTTTATGCTATTTTGTTTAAGCAGAAAATTATTAAAGACGGGCAAGCATATTCACAAAAAAAACTCTATTTCCCTCAACTGGGGGAAATAGAGTTTTGTTATTTTATTTATTTAGCAGGGTGATGGGCAACAATTAGGATCTTGCCTGCATCCAGATCATTTTTTGCAGTTGCATGTTCATTTTCGCCTACACCGATGTCAGTAAGCTGATGGTGCAGATCTTCCGGAGTACTTTGGAAGAAGTTTTTAATCGATGCAAAGAAGCCTTTGTCATTTTCCGTTGTTCCAGGCGTTTTGCTCGCATCTACATTGAAAAAGTCGGCAATATCTTCCGCACGCTTGTTGCTGTTTGCGAATACATGAATATGATCGCGGTCATAACCCTCTGTAATAAATGATTCGATTACTGATTTTGCCTGAACACCGTTTTCTACTGATTTAATAACTGCCATATATATACACTCTCCTTTGTATGAATACTGATGTTATTCCCTAAGCTCTTACAATTAAAACGTTTAGAGATTCATACAGTCGTCATTCAGCTTTCAGGAGAACGTGCATACAGTTGGAAATGATACGGTTTAAACGGCTACTGTTCTATGAGATCGTGCATTTTTTTAATTTCTAAAAATTGCAGCTGATGGCCATCGATTTCATGGATCTTAAATGCATAGTTTTCAAAAATAAATGTATCTTCAATATTCAGGTCCGGCATGTTTGTGAAGTACCAGCCGCCGATTGTATCAACATTCGGGTCTTCAATATCAAGAAACAGCAGTTTAGAAACATCTTCAAGCAATACTTTTGAATAGACCAGATAATGGTCTTCACCGATTTTACGAATATCCGAAACTTCATCATCATCAAACTCATCGCGGATTTCACCGACAAGTTCTTCCAGAATATCTTCGACGGTAATCATACCGCTCGTTCCACCGTATTCATCAAGCAGAATCGCAATGTGAATACGCTTTTTCTGCATAATCTGAAGCAGACTTTGAATCGGTGTTGTTTCAATTGTGCGGACGACCGGATTAATATAGTCTTCCAATTTAAACGTCGCCGGATTGATCCGGTTATTCATACCGAGTGTTAAAAAATCTTTAATGTTTAAAAAACCTAATATATTATCGCGGTCCCCATCGTAAACCGGGTAGCGTGTATAGCGTTCCTCTGAAACTTGTGTTAACACTTCTTCGAACGTTGCAGTAACATCAAAGCCGACAATATCGGTACGGGGAACCATAATTTCACGTGCGATTTTATCATCGAATTCAAATACATTGTTTACATATTTTAATTCGTTTACATTGATTTCGCCGGATTTATAGCTCTCCGACAGAAGCAGGCGCAATTCCTCTTCCGTATGGGAGAGTTCATGTTCGCTCGCAGGTCGCATCCCGAACAATTTCAATAATAAACGTGCTGACCCATTTAACAGCCAAATTAACGGGAACATAAGTTTATAGAATAATTGAATAGGCTTTGCGAATGCCAGGGTAATCGATTCTGCTCTTTGAATAGCAATCGTTTTCGGTGCAAGTTCACCTACTACTACGTGGAAGAAAGTCGCTAAAAAGAATGCGCCACCTAATGTAAACCAATGAATATATTCTGTGCCAATTCCAATCGATTCAAAGAATGGGTGAAGTATAAACTCAAATGTCGATTCACCGACCATACCAATTCCCAGCGCTGTTACTGTAATACCTAATTGACATGCCGATAAATATTCATCAAGGTGGGTTGTTACATTTTTAGCTGAAATGGAACCGGCTTTACCTTCAGCTACAAGTTGGTCAATACGGGATTGACGGACTTTTACGATCGCAAATTCCGTTGCAACGAAAAATGCTGTAAAAGCGATTAAAACCGAGAAAATAATTAAGTTAATGATTGTGGTCAAACGAGCGTTCTACTCACGAAGTAGAACGTTCACCTCCTAGTTATTTAAAATTAATAATAGTGATTGCATGAGTGCAACACTTTCAGGTGAAACTTTTTTACGGAGTTTCTGCCGCTCTTTGTCATCTAAATGCTCCATTAATAACGTTACATCATGTTCAAGCTTGCGCATTTGCAGTCGAATATCCTGAACATCGATCTCTTCGGGTTCTTCTTTTGAAGGGCCAAGTAAGCGGTGAATTTCTTCGAGGCATTTGCCAAGCTTCTTCTGCTCCTCAATCCAGTGTATTCGTTCAATCATCTCTTTATCATAGTAGCGATAATTGGATGCCGAACGTTCTACTTTTAGAAGGCCCAAATTTGTATAATAATCAATAGTTCGTTTTGTCACGCCAGTTGCTGCAGCAAGCTCTCCGATTTTTAGTTTGTCGATCCCAAATTATCACCTCTATCTGTCACGTTTTACTTTCAAGAATACCGTAAATAGTGCATTTTGTAAATGGGACGCTATTATATGGAAGTGCTGTGCTGCATTGAAAAAATAAATGAACGAAGGATAAAACGTCACTTCAATTGTACGAAAATGGTAATATAAATGTATAGAATGCAAGAGGGGCGATTAATATGCAAGCTTTAAAAGATTCAATAGAAGATTATCTACATTTTATCAAAGTCGAACGTCAGCTGTCTGATAATACATTACAATCCTATAAGCGTGATTTAGTCGCATATGCCCGTCACATCCATCATGAGCAGCAGATCATGGAATTTGATAAAGTTATGCGCGAACATATTTTGATTTATTTGGACAGCTTACGGTCTGTTGGGAAATCATCGAAGACGATCTCGAGACAAATTTCATCGATCCGTTCTTTTCATCAGTTTTTGTTGAGGGAAAAAGTGACGAATCAGGATCCTACCGTTCATTTGGAAATGCCTAAAAAAGAACTGTCATTACCAAAAGTATTATCAATAGAAGAAATTGATGCACTTTTGACTGCACCTTCTGTAGAAAAACCTCAGGGAACTCGGGATATCGCCATTCTGGAAATGATGTACGGTTCCGGAATGCGTATAAGTGAACTGATTGAACTGAACCTGGAAGATGTTCATATGACAATGGGCTTCGTCCGCGTATTTGGGAAAGGCGGCAAAGAACGTATTATACCGCTTGGACGAAGTGCGATTTCTGCATGTGTAAATTATGTGGAGCAGGCAAGACCTCAGCTTTTAGGCGATGCACCTAAAAATGATGCGTTTTTCATTACGCAGAGAGGGAAAAGATTCACGAGACAAGGCTGCTGGAAAATCATTAAGGAACATGCGGCAGCAGCAGGCATTTCCAAAGAAATTACACCGCATGTTCTACGCCATTCCTTTGCGACACATCTGATTGAAAATGGTGCTGATTTACGTGCAGTACAAGAACTGTTAGGCCATGCAGATATATCAACGACACAAATTTATACGCATGTTAGTAAAACCCGTTTATCGGAAGTATATAAACAATTCCACCCGCGTGCTTAAAAACGGCATAATCGCGTAAGACTATGGAGAGTTTCACTTTTCAATTAAAAATAAATCTCTGGAAATCGGATGTCTGACCTTTACTTTGTTTAGACGTTTTATGTAAAATAGAATGGAAGAAGAGGAGTTGAAAGCATTATGCAACCGTTTAAGAAAGTACATGTAATTGTAATGGATTCTGTTGGTATCGGTGAAGCACCGGATGCCGATAAATTTGGCGATGCTGGCTCAAATACATTAGGACATATCGCAGAAAAAATGAATGGCTTAACTATGCCGAATATGGAGAAATTGGGTTTATCGAATATTCGTGAACTTAAAGGCATAAATAAAACTGAAAAACCCGCTGCATTTTACGGCATGATGCAAGAAGCATCTGTTGGTAAAGATACAATGACAGGACACTGGGAGATTATGGGACTGAACATCGATACTCCATTTAAAGTATATCCGGAAGGCTTCCCCGCGGAACTGATTTCCAAGCTGGAAGAAGCAACTGGCCGTAAAGTACTTTGTAATTTACCTTACAGTGGAACCGCTGTCATTGACGACTATGGTCCGGAACATATGGAAACGGGTGCAATTATTGTGTATACATCCGCAGACCCGGTTATGCAGATTGCAGCACATGAAGAAGTGATTCCAGTAGAAGAACTTTATAAAATCTGTGAAATTGCCCGTGAATTGACACTGGATGCTGAATTTTTAGTAGGTCGTGTAATTGCCCGTCCATTCGTTGGCGAACCAGGCAACTTTACGCGTACATCAAACCGTCATGACTATGCATTGACACCATTTGGCCGTACGACAATGGCTGAAATGAAGGACGCAAAACTTGATGTCATTGCGATCGGTAAAATTTCGGACATCTTTAATGGTGACGGGGTAACGGAAGCGATTCGTACGAAAGACAACACGGACGGCATGGACAAGATGGCGGAAGTTGTTCGTCGTGATTTCCATGGTATCAGCTTCCTGAACTTAGTGGACTTTGATGCAAACTTTGGGCACCGACGTGACCCGATCGGCTATGGTCAGGCATTGGAAGAATTTGATCGTCGTTTACCGGAAGTTATGGAAGCGTTATCAGAGGATGATTTGCTGATTATTACGGCAGACCACGGGAATGACCCGACATTCCCTGGTACAGACCATACACGTGAATATGTACCGTTAATTGTCTACTCACCGCGCTTTACAGCAGGATCGGAACTGCAGCTGCGTGAGACATTTGCGGATATTGCAGCAACAATTGCAGATAATTTTAATATTGCAGCACCGCAGTTCGGAAAAAGCTTTTTATCAGAGCTGAAATAAGGGGGATTTTTCACATGAGAATGGTAGATATTATTGAAAAAAAACGTAACGGCGAAGAATTGACAACAGCTGAAATTCGTTTCTTTGTAGAAGGGTATACAGACGGCACGATCCCTGATTATCAGGCAAGTGCGTTATGTATGGCAATTTACTTTCAGGATATGACAGATCGCGAACGCGCGGATTTAACGATGGCGATGGTGGAGTCAGGTGACCAAATCGACCTTTCTTCAATTGCAGGCGTAAAAGTAGACAAACACTCAACAGGCGGAGTTGGCGATACAACGACATTGCCATTGGCTGCAATGGTAGCTGCTGTCGGTGTTCCGGTAGCAAAAATGAGTGGCCGTGGTTTAGGTCACACGGGCGGTACGATCGACAAGCTTGAAGCGATTGAAGGTTTCCATGTCGAATTAACAAGTGAAGAGTTTTCAAAACAAGTAAATGAAATCGGCATGGCAGTTATCGGTCAATCAGGCAACTTAACACCAGCGGATAAAAAGCTGTATGCGCTGCGTGATGTTACGGGAACGGTTTCAAGCATTCCTCTGATTGTCGGTTCAATCATGTCGAAGAAAATTGCTGCAGGTGCAGATGCAATTGTTCTTGATGTTAAAACAGGTGACGGCGCCTTTATGAAAACGGTAGAAGATTCAGTTAAACTGGCTGAAGCTATGGTGAAAATCGGAAATAACGTTGGCCGTAAAACAATGGCGATTATTTCGGATATGAGCCAGCCTTTAGGCTATGCAATCGGAAATGCTCTTGAAGTTCAGGAAGCGATCGATACATTAAAAGGAAAAGGCCCGGCTGATCTAAATGAACTTTGCTATACATTGGGATCTCAAATGGTTGTTGTTGGCGGTAAAGCAAAAACAATCGAAGAAGCTCGAAAAATGCTGGAGGAAGTTGTAGCGAACGGGGCAGCATTGGAAGTACTGAAAAAATTCATCGCAGCACAAGGCGGGGATGCTTCAGTCGTGGATGATCCATCCCGTTTACCTCAGGCGAAATTCAAATTTGATGTACCTGCTAAACAGGCAGGCTATGTCTCAAAAATTGAAGCCGATGATATCGGAACAGCTGCAATGCTTCTTGGTGCAGGCCGTGCAACGAAGGAATCTGAAATTGACTTGGCGGTAGGCCTTGTCCTTCATAAAAAAGTAGGCGATCAAGTCGAAGCAGGCGAATCGCTTATGACGATCCATGCCAATACAGAAAATGTCGATGCAGTATTAGAAAAGATTTATGCACATGTATACATTTCTGCAGAAAAAGTCGAAGCACCAAAATTAATCGAAGCAATTATTACACAATAATAAAAAGCAAGAATCTTTCGCAGTCCGGAATGGATTGCGAAAGATTTTTTTGTGCTTTAAATATTTTACAAATATGATAAACTAAGAAGTATATTACTGCTTAAAGTAATAAAAATTCTGTTTTATGAATATTTATAAGAAGAAGGGATACTATGAAAGTTAAGTGGTCTGGAAGATTTGAAGGCTATTCATTCGCCGATTTCAAGAAGGATTTATTATCCGGGACGATTGTCGGGATTATTGCTGTACCATTGGCGATGAGTTTTGCCATTGCCTCCGGGGTCAAACCAGAGTACGGGATTTACACAGCAATTATTGCAGGTATTTTAATTTCCTTACTGGGAGGTTCAAAGTTCCAAATTGGCGGTCCGACTGGTGCTTTTGTTCCGATTTTGCTTGGGGTTGTGCTCGTTTACGGGTATGAAAACTTGCTTATCGCAGGCTTGATGGCGGGGGTGATGCTGCTGCTGATGGGAATCTTCAGGCTGGGGACACTGATCAAATTCATTCCAAGACCGGTAACTGTCGGCTTTACAGCAGGAATTGCCGTCATCATTTTTACTGGACAAATCGGGAATTTTTTAGGATTAACAAATATGGAGCAGCATGAGAAGTTTCATATGAACGTTTATGAAATCATTTCGAATATTGAAACCATTAATTTATATAGTTTACTCGTTGCAGTTGTCAGTTTTGCATTGATACTGATGGCACCGAAAGTTTTACCGAAAGTACCGGGTGCGCTTATTGGCATTATTGTATCGTCCGTTGTGACAGTTCTGTTTTTACAAGGGCATGTTGCAACAATTGGTTCCACATATGGTGCAATACCGAACACATTGCCACAGTTCCACATTCCTGAAATTACAATGGAACGTATTTTCATGCTCATTGGGCCGGCGTTTGTCATTGCAATGCTCGGCGGGATTGAATCACTGTTGTCAGCGGTTGTTGCAGACGGCATGACGAACAGCAAACATAACAGTAACCGGGAACTGATCGGGCAAGGTATCGCCAACATTGTGACACCGTTTTTTGGCGGGATACCTGCTACAGGGGCAATTGCACGAACGGCTACCAACATTAAATCCGGTGCTGTTTCGCCAATGTCAGGGGTAATCCATGGTATCTTCGTTTTGATCACACTATTATTGCTCGCACCATTCGCGGTACATATTCCACTTGCAAGTTTAGCACCTGTACTTATGATGGTCGCATGGAATATGAGCGAACGTCATCATTTCGTACACATTCTAAAATTGAAATCCGGGGATTCGCTTGTTCTATGCATTACATTTTTACTGACAGTATTTATGAGCTTAACGGTTGCGGTAACGGCAGGACTCATTTTAGCGGTGATCCTTTTTGCGAAAAGTATGAGCGATAGTCTTACTGTTTCCAAAGTACTGCCGAATTTGGAGAAGGCAAACGGAAAGTTGCAGCCTCACATCGTATCGGATCTGCATGATTGTCCGCAAATCAGTATTTATACAATAGAAGGTCCTCTATTTTTCGGAGCTGCAGAAAAGTTTGAACAGACGCTGCAAAGTACAATACAGGAAAGACCGAAAGTGTTTATTCTTCGTATGCGAAAGGTACCGTATATCGATTCGACAGGGGAAGAATATTTCCGCAATATCCTTCAAAATATAAACTCATATGGCGGTAAAGTTTTCTTGACGAATGTTCAGCCTGGGCTGGAACAAATGCTTAGACGAAGCGGTCTGTATGATTTAATGGAAGCGGAGCATTTTTATCATACGACAAGTGACGCAATTTCAGCGGCATGCCGGTATATCGAATTAAATAAATGTATCGGATGCACCCACTATGCGTTTAAAGAATGCCAATTGCTGTCAAACGGCATTCCGCTATCGGAGCATGAAGGGCAGGCACAGAATAAATTGGCTGAAGCAACAATATAACATGTATAAAATTCTGAAAAAGAACAAAGAATAAGAGACTGAATGGAAAGGTAAAACTTTCTGTTCGGTCTCTTTTTTCATGTCAGGGGTGATTAAAAAAAGACCGTACTACCTATACTGATTTTAGTTGTCGCAGGAGCACTACTTTTAACGAATGAACACTAGTTTTGTCAGCTAGATAGGATTATTTTTGAACTTGCCGAATTTGCATGCAAGAAGGAGGCGATGTAGGTGAACTTTAATTTAACGATGTATCCAAATGATGTATTGATTGTCCAACTATTTGGCGAACTGGATCATCATGAGACAGAAAAAGTGAGAACACATATATCGAAAGCTATTTTACAAGGAAATGTAAAATTACTCGTTTGGAATCTAGAGCATTTGCATTTTATGGACAGTTCCGGAATTGGGTTAGTGCTTGGCAGAATGCGAGAACTCCGAGCTGTCGATGGACAAACGATTTTGTTAAATCCGTCAAAAACGATGCAGAAAATATTCCAGTATTCCGGTTTAGGAAATCTCATACAATTTGCATCTGAACAGCAAGTTATTTCACACAGCGAGGGGGATTGTCAATGGATAACGAAATGACGCTAACTTTTTTGGCGCGCAGTGAAAATGAAGGGTTGGCACGTATTGCCGTTACAAGCTTTATGGCACAACTCGATCCGACAATTGAAGAGCTATCGGAATGTAAAACAATCGTATCGGAAGCTGTATCGAATGCCATTATTCATGGTTATGCCGATAACCCGCATGGCATTATTACGGTTTATGCGGTTCGTTACGGCTCGGAAGTAAGTGTGACAATTAAAGATGAAGGTTGCGGAATTGAAGATATTGAACAGGCACGCGAGCCATTATTTACAACGAAACCGGAGCTTGAACGTTCCGGAATGGGCTTTACAATCATGGAAAGTTTTTCGGATTTCCTGCAAGTGGAATCCGTACTTGGAAAAGGCACAGTCGTAACATTCACAAAACAAATTTTGCCAATAGGGACACTCGTGACATAACGAAATAAGGGGATGGGGAACATCGAGCAGTCATCTGAAACGTTATTAACGCAAGCTTACATGCGTGAACTAATCGCAAAATCACAACAAGGCGATCAAGTTGCGAGAAAAACGATGATTGAAGGAAATACTAGACTTGTTTGGTCTATCGTTCAACGCTTTGCTTCAAGGGGCGTTGAACTGGAAGATTTGTTTCAAATTGGCTGTGTTGGCTTAATGAAATCAGTTGATAAATTCGACTTGTCCTATGAAGTGAAATTTTCCACATATGCAGTGCCGATGATTATTGGGGAGATTCAACGTTTTTTAAGAGATGACGGTATGGTAAAGGTAAGTCGTTCTATCCGTGAATTGAACTACAAAATTCGTCATGCGACCGATGACTATTTAAAAACAAACGAAAAACCCCCATCTGTTGCACAATTGGCTGAAATATTGCAAGTTTCACAAGAAGATATTCTATTGGCAACGGATGCGATGCGTGATCCGGCAAGCCTGCATGATCAGCTTTTTGAAAATGACGGAGATTCCATTACATTAATGGATCAGATGCGTGACGATAAGTCAGAGCTTGCATTTGACTACGTTCCATTAAAGGACATGTTGAAGAGACTTGGAAAACGGGAACAATCGATCATTTATTTCCGCTATTATCTGGATTTGACCCAAACGGAAATTGCCGATCGTCTCGGTATCTCCCAAGTACAAGTATCACGATTGGAAAAGAAAATACTAGCCCAGTTGAAATCATGGATGGATCAGTCTACATTAAGCAGATAAGTTAAGTGACCCGCAATTACTCCATGGTGCTTTAGACTAAATATGAATAAGCGGTGAAAAAATGACAAATCAGCTTTTTACATCAATGAAAATTGCAGAAGGCTTCTTCAATTCGAAATTTGAACCGGAGAAGAACTTTGATTTATGTATTAAAGAAATCACGATCAAAAATTTACCGACTTTAACGGTATATGTGAGCGGTCTCATCAACGGAGACAGCTTGACGGAAATACTGTCCGATTTACAGCGGGACAATGATGATGAAGAAATACTGGATGAACAGGACTATTTTCATGCCCACTTCAACTTCTTCGGGGTAGATTTAGCGTCGTCGATTGATGACTTTATGCTCGGGGTGTTAAGTGGGCGAGTAGGTTTTGTCACGAAAAGCGGTTACTGCTATTTGGCGGAGTTCCGGAATTATCCGGGACGGAATCCGGAAGAACCGGATAATGAAAAAGTTATTCGTGGTTCAAGAGACGGTTTTGCCGAAAATATTATTTTAAATACGGCATTGATTCGTCGGCGGATTCGAAGTGAAAAGCTGCGATTCCATATGCATCACGTAACGACCTATGGCCAGACGGATATCGTTCTTTCGTATATGGATGATCTAGTAAATGAGAAACATTTAAAATGGATTATTGAGCGGCTTGGGCAAATTAAACATGATGGTTTAACGATGAGCGACAAATCGTTGGAGGAGTGGCTGTTTAAGCAAAAATACCATCCGTTGCCGTTTGTGCGCTATACGGAACGGCCTGATATTGTAGCTGCCCATATTTTGGAAGGGCATATTGCGATTATGGTCGATACATCGCCTTCTGTAATGCTTATCCCTGTCACCATGTTCCATTTGCTGCAGCATGCGGAGGAATATCGCCAGGCGCCTTTAGTCGGTACGATGATGCGGTTCCTTCGATTTGGAGCGGTAATTTTAAGCTTTATTTTACTTCCTTTCTGGTATTTACTCGTTACACATCCTGAGTTACTCCCCGATAAGTTAGCGTTTATCGGGATAAATGAAAGTGGAGAAATTCCTATATTCCTGCAAATAATAATTGCGGATATCGGAATTGAATATTTGCGAATTGCAGCGATCCATACACCAACACCATTATCGACCGCAATGGGATTAATCGCCGGTATTATCATCGGACAGATTGCGATCGACGTTGGATTATTTTCAAGTGAAATTGTATTATATACCGCGATTACCGCAATTTTTACATTTGCCATTCCGAACTACGAACTGAGTATTTCGGTAAAAGTTTTCCGTTTGGTATTATTAAGTGCAACAGCATTATTAGGAATTAACGGTTTCTTTGTTGGGGTGTTCCTGATTTTCACTTATTTATGTTCATTAAAACCGATGAATGTGCCGTATTTATGGCCGCTTGTGCCGTTTTTCCCGAAGGCCTTCGCCCGTGTTGTCATTCGAACACCGATGTCGGAAGATGCGCCAAGGCCATTTATCGTGAACGCAAAAAAGCGAAAACGTGTATAAACATGAATTGCATCACTTTGACACCTATGTTAAAGTTCTCATATAATATTTTGTGATTTTTGAGAATATTAGCGAGGATTAGCT
>Ga0079224_100008018_pt1 | contig 14252 bp, 11 predicted proteins | sample Stecom2015_FD_80414 | JGI IMG/M metagenome (GOLD analysis project Ga0079224, IMG submission 80414) | Agricultural soil microbial communities from Utah to study Nitrogen management - Steer compost 2015 | ecosystem: Environmental > Terrestrial > Soil > Agricultural land | place: USA: Utah...
GGCTCCGAGCCCTGCTGCGGGCCCTCCGGCGGCTGACCCGCCGGGGCCTTCACCGGGTGGCGGCACCCTCCTGACGTTCCGCCGTGCCAGGATGGGGCTGGTTGCGCAGCGCGGACGCGCTCGGCCGAGAGGGGTGGTGGGCGGCGTCGGTGACCAGTCACACGGGCGGCGAGCGGACCGTCGTCGAGGTCTCGGGGGAGATCGACGTCTACACCGCTCCGAAGCTGCGCGAGGTCGTCGTCGCGGCCATCGACGACGGCCACACGCGCCTGGTGATCGACATCGAGAACGTCGCCTTCCTGGACTCGACCGGGCTCGGTGTCCTCGTCGGGGCACTCAAGCGGGTGCGCGCCGACAACGGCTCTCTCGACATCGTGTGCACCAGCGAGCGCCTGCTGCGGATCTTCGCGATCACCGGCTTGGACAAGGTGTTCGGACTGCACGCCTCACTCGACGAGCTGGTCTCCTGACCGTGCCGGACGCTGACGTCGCGCGACTGCGCGAGGCGATCGACGGGTTCACCGTCGACGCCGTCCACGGCATGCTCGGTGACGAGGCGTGGCGGGCGCTCGCCCGCGACGAGACGGTGCCCGGCCGACGCGCCACGACCGACGGGTCACCGCTGGCGTCGCTGATCCGGCTGTTCCAACTGCAGATCCCCGTCCCGCGCCCCGCCGCCGAGGCGGCTTTCGGCCCGGCCTGGGAGGCCGCCCGGCGCCTCGGCCTGGTCGAGGTCGACGGGGACGAGGTGCGCGCGGTGCTCGACCTGCGTCCGTACGGCGACGAGCAGCACGACTGGTGGGTCGTCTGCGACCTGACGCCCGGCCTGGACGGACGTGACCATCCGCGTGATCCGCTGCACGTGCTCGGCATCAGCGAGGCGTCCTCGTCCCTGGCCCAGCTCACGGTCCGTCCGCAGGTGGGCCGCGCGCTCGATCTGGGTACGGGATGCGGGGTGCAGGCCCTGCACCTGGCCGGTCATGCGCGTCAGGTCGTCGCCACCGACCTCAACCCGCGGGCGGTCCGCCTGGCGCGGCTGACGGCCGAGCTGAACGGACTGGACGTCGACGTGCGCGAGGGGAGCCTGTTCGAGCCGGTCGCCGGTGAGCGCTTCGACCTGATCTGCACCAATCCGCCGTTCGTGGTCTCTCCGCCCGAGGGGGAGCGGCTCGTCTATCGCGAGACGGGGTTCGATGGTGACGAGGTCGTCCGGCGCATCGTGAGCGGCGCCGCCGCCCATCTCGAGGACGGCGGCTGGTGCCAGCTGCTGGCCGCGTGGATCCACGCCGAGGGCGAACCGTGGCAGGAGCGGCTCGCCGGGTGGATCGAACCGACCGGGCTGGACGCCTGGGTCGTGCAGCGCGAACGGGTCGACCTGCCCGAGTACGCCGAGATGTGGCTCGCCGACGCGGGTCTGCGCCATGCCTCAGGTCACGTCGAGCGCTACGACCGGTGGCTCACCTGGTTCGCCGAGCAGGGGGTCGAGGCGATGGGCTTCGGCTGGATCACCCTGCGCAAGGCCGGGCGCGAGAACCCGCGAGTGCGGATCGAGGAGTGGACGGCCCCGGTCGCCCAGCCCGTCGGGACGGAGTTCCTCGCCTGGGGTCGGCGCGCCGACGCGCTGGCGTCGTCGGATGCACTCGACCGCTGCTGGCACGTCGGACCCGACGTGGTCCAGGAGACGGTGGGCCGGGTCGGCGCCGAGGATCCGGCGGTGATCCGCGTGGTCCGCCACGGGGGACTGCGACCCGCGCGCCAGGTCGACACGATCGAGGCGGGACTGCTGTCGGCCTGCGACGGCGAGCTGCCCGCCGGGCGGATCCTGGACGCCCTCGCGCACCTGCTGGATCGCGATCCCGCCGAGCTGCGCCGCGACTACGGCCCGGTAGTCGAGGAGCTCGTCGCCGACGGCTTCCTCGTGCCCTGAGTCAGACCCGCGCGGCGCTGCGCTGCGCGACGATCACGGCCAGGGCGATGACGACGCCCGCGCCTCCCCCGACGACGAATCCGGCGACCGCGCCGCGGTGGTCGATCGCGCTGCCGACGAGCGGCGCGGCGAGCGCCCCGCCGACGGTGAACGCCGACGCCTGCCAGCCCATCGCCTCGCCGCGCCGGACCTCGTCGGTGAGCTTGGCGATCCACTCCGAGCTCGCGGTCATGATCGGCGCGCACAGCAGTCCGGCCGGGATGCTGGCCAGGGCGAGCGACCAGGGCGCGTGCGCGAGCCCGACCGGGATGGTGAGCAGCCCCATCACGAACAGCAGGACCGACGGGCGGATCGACGCCGGGCGGGCGCCGTAGATCAGCCCGCCGACGAGCGAGGACAGCCCCCAGCCGAGGTAGACGACCCCGACGAGCGCGACCGCGTCGAGCTCCCGCAGCACGGCGATGATGCCCAGGTCCATCGCCATCAGCGAGACCATCGCGCCGCCGGAGATGACGAACAGCATCAGCAGCTCGGGGGAGAGCCACCCGAATCCGGCCACGCGCTCGGGGGGTGCGGTCGTCATGTCGCTGCGGGTCGGCGGGTCCAACAGCCACAGGATCGTCAGGCCGGCGGCCACGGCCCCGCCGACGGACAGCAGGGCGATCTGCGGTGAGGCCAGCACGACGAGCACCCCGGCTGCGGCCGGCCCGAGGATGAAGGAGCCCTCGGCCATGACGGAGTCCAGGGCGAAGGCGCTGCGGTGCAGCGAACTGGGCAGCGTGGCGGCGAGCGAGACCCGGATGGCCGAATGGATGGGGGCGACGAACAGGCCCGACACGAAGGCCAACGGCATCAGCCAGACGTAGTCGGCCGTGACCATGAGCGGGTAGAGCACGAAGATCGCCACGATCGAGGGCACGATCGTGCGTCGCAGCCCCAGGCGGTCGAGCAGGCGACCGCGCCACGGTGCGCCCAGGCCGATGCCGATCGTCTCGAGGGCGGCGATCAGGCCGGCCTTGCCGTAGCCCTCGCCGAGTCCCTCCACCACGAGCAGGGTGAGCACGAGCGGAACCGCCATCATCGGGATCCGCGCGAGGAACGCGGCGGCGTAGAGCGGTGCGGTTCCCGGCGCCTTCAGAACCTCGACGTAGGACCGTGCACTCACCGGGAGATTCTGTCACGTCACCGCGGGAGGATCACGGTCGGGCGGCGGCCTGCGGGACGGTCAGAGCGCCGCCCGATCACGCCGACGGAGGCGTTGCTCGGCCACGGCCACCACCGCGATCAGCGCTCCGGCGCCGCCGCCCACGGCGAACCCGGCCGCAGCGCCGGCGTGGTCGATCGCGACGCCGACCACCGGCGCGGCCAGGGCGCCGCCGATCTTGATCGACGCGGCCTGCCAGCCCATCGCCTCGGCGCGCACCGACTCGTCGGTCAGCCGCGCGATCCACTCGCTCGAGGCGGCCATGATCGGGGCGCCGAGCAGTCCGGCCGGGACGACGGCCAGCGCGAGGGCGACCGGCGACTGCGCCAGTCCGATCGGGATGATCAGCACGCTCATCGTCAGCAGCAGCACCGAGGGCCGGATCGACGTCGGCCGCGCGCCGTAGACCAGACCTCCGACCACGGATGCGACACCCCAGCCGAGGTACACCACACCGATCACGGCGAGCGCGTCCAGTTCGCGCAGGGCCGCGATCACGCCGAGGTCGGCCGCCATCATGGCGATCATCGAGGCGCCGGTGATGAGGTAGAGCAGCACCAGGTCGGTCGACATCCAGCGGGCGCCCCCCGAGAGAGCGGGGGTCGGGGGCGACTCCAGGCCGCGGGTCGGGGGGTTCAGCACCCACAGGATGAGCAGTCCGATCGCGACCGATCCGGCCACCGAGAGCAGGCCGACGGCCGGCGAGACCAGGGCGACCACCGCACCGGCGGCGGCCGGCCCCACGATGAACGAGGCCTCGGCGCAGACCGCGTCGAGGGCGAAGGCGCTGCGGTGCGACTCGGTCGGGAGGCGGGCGGCCAGCGAGGTGCGCACGATCGAGTGGATCGGCGTCATGAACAGGCCGCCGACGAACGCCAGCGGCAGCAGCCACAGGAAGGGCGAGACGATCATCAGCGGATAGGCGACGAGCAGCACCACGATCGACGGGACCAGCGCGCGACGCAGGCCCGTGCGGTCGATCGCCCGGCCGCGCCACGGGCCGCCGAAGGCGACGCCGATCGTCTCGGCGGCGGCCACCAGGCCTGCCTGCCCGTAGGTCCCGTCGAGTCCCTCCACGACCAGCAGCGTGAGGACCAGGGGCAGGGCCATCATGGGGATGCGGGCCAGGAACGCCGCGATGTACAACGGCGTGGTCCCCGGGGTGCGCAACACGTCCCCGTAGGTCACATTCGTCACGGGAGAGATGGTCCCACGAACTCACCCGTGGCGGTTCGGGTTGAGGAGGAGCGCTACGGTGGGCCTCCATCGGCCCCACAATCGCCTCGAGGCCGCCCGGAGGAGCAGATCGTGACATCACTGGTGATCGTCGAGTCGCCCAACAAGGTGCGCAGCATCCAGGCGTACCTGGGCGACGACTATGTCGTCGACTCCTCGGTGGGGCACATCCGTGACCTGCCCCAGGGCGCCGACGAGATTCCGGCCCGGTACAAGGGCGAGGTCTGGGCCCGGCTCGGGGTGAACATCGAGAACGACTTCGAGCCGGTCTACGTCGTCCCGGCCGACAAGAAGAAGCAGATCGCCAAGCTCAAGAAGCTGCTCAAGGAGGCTGACGAGCTCGTCCTCGCGACCGATGAGGATCGCGAGGGGGAGGCCATCGCCTGGCACCTGTACGACGAGCTCAAGCCGACGATCCCGGTCAAGCGCATCGCGTTCAACGAGATCACCAAGGAGGCGATCCAGCGCGCGATCGCCAACCCGCGTGACATCGACCAGCACCTCGTCGACGCGCAGGAGACCCGCCGCATCCTGGACCGGCTGTACGGCTACGAGGTCAGCCCGGTGCTGTGGAAGAAGGTCATGAGTGGCCTGTCCGCCGGGCGTGTCCAGTCCGTCGCGACGCGGCTGGTCGTCGAGCGTGAGCGTGAGCGCATGGCGTTCCGCGCGGCCGACTACTGGGACCTGGAGGCCACGTTCGGCGTGCAGGTCGACGGCGACCGGGTGGACGGCCCGACCGAGTTCCCCGCCAAGCTCGCCACGATCGACGGCAGGCGCATCGCCTCGGGCTCGAACTTCGACAACACGGGCCGGCTCAAGGGCGACGTCGTCCACCTCGACGAGGCGGAGGCCCATGCGCTCGTGTCCGCGCTCGAGGGTCGCGACTTCACCGTGCGGTCGGTCGAGGCCAAGCCGTACACCCGTCGGCCGTACGCGCCGTTCCGCACCACGACGCTGCAGCAGGAGGCCTCGCGCAAGTTCGGCTTCGGTGCCCAGCGCACGATGTCGATCGCGCAGCGGCTGTACGAGGGCGGCTTCATCACCTACATGCGCACCGACTCGGTGACGCTGTCGCAGACCGCAATCAACGCCGCTCGGGCGCAGGTCGCCGAGCTCTACGGGGCGGCGTACCTGCCCGAGAAGCCGCGCGTCTACACCGCGAAGGTCAAGAACGCCCAGGAGGCGCACGAGGCCATCCGTCCCGCCGGCGAATCGTTCCGCACGCCGGCCGAGACCGGGCTGTCCGGGGACGAGCGCAAGCTCTACGAGCTGATCTGGAAGCGCACGATCGCCTCCCAGATGGCCGACGCCAGGGGGGAGCAGATGTCGGTGCGCATCGGCGCGCAATCGGCCGACGGTCGTGACGTCGAGTTCGGCGCCTCCGGCCGCACGATCACCTTCCACGGCTTCCTCAAGGCCTACGTGGAGTCGGTCGAGGGCCCCGACGCGCAAGGTGACGACCAGCAGACGAAGCTGCCGCAGCTCCGCGAGGGTGAGCACGTGAGCGCCCGGGACCTGGTCGCGGCGGCGCACCGGACCAAGCCTCCGGCGCGCTACACCGAGGCCAGCCTGATCAAGGAGCTGGAGGACCGCGAGATCGGTCGGCCCTCCACCTACGCCTCGATCGTCAACACGATCCAGAACCGCGGCTACGTCTACAAGAAGGGCACCGCGCTGGTGCCGGCGTGGGTCGCCTTCAGCGTCGTGCGCCTGTTGGAGCAGCACTTCGGGCGGCTGATCCAGTACGAGTTCACCGCCGAGTTGGAGGACGTCCTCGACGAGATCTCCAACGGGCGCGAGGACCGCGTCCGCGTCCTCACCAGCTTCTGGGAGGGCGAGGGCGAGGGCGACACCGGCCTGAAGCGGCTGATCGACAATCTTCCCGACATCGACGCGCGGGCGCTGTCGACGTTCGAGCTGGGTGAGGGCATCGTCGTGCGGGTCGGTCGTTACGGGCCCTACGTCGAGGGTCCGCCGATAGTCCCGGCGAAGGACGGGGGCGAGCAGCCCACGCGGGCGAACGTCCCCGAGGACCTCCCGCCGGACGAGCTCACGCTCCAGAAGGCCAAGGAGCTGCTCGCCTCGCCGAGCGGGATGGAGAAGGTGCTCGGCACGCACCCGGAGACGGGCCTGCAGATCGTCGCCAAGAGCGGCCGCTTCGGCCCCTACGTGACCGAGGTGCTGCCCGAGGACGCGAAGAAGGGCGCCAAGCCGCGGACGGCGAGCCTGTTCAAGTCGATGGATCTGGACTCGGTGACGCTGGAGGACGCGGTGAAGCTGCTGACCCTTCCGCGCGTCGTCGGCACCGACGTCGACGGCACCGAGATCACCGCCCAGAACGGCCGCTACGGCCCCTACCTGAAGAAGGGCACCGACTCGCGCTCGCTGGAGAGCGAGGAGCAGCTCTTCACGATCACCGAGGAGCAGGCGCGGGCGATCTACGCCGAGCCGAAGAAGTACGGGCGGCGGGCGGCCGCGGCCCCCGTGAAGGAGCTCGGCGAGGACCCGACGAGTGGCAAGCCGATCGTCGTCAAGAACGGCCGATTCGGCCCGTACGTGACCGACGGCGAGTACAACGCCACATTGCGCAAGGACGACGACATCGAGACGCTCACCCACGAGCGCGCCGTCGAGCTGCTCGCCGAGCGTCGGGCGAAGGGGCCGGCGAAGAAGACCACGCGGAAGGCGGCGGCGAAGAAGTCCGGCACCAAGAAGGCCGCCGCGAAGAAGTCCACCGCGAAGAAGAGCGCGACGAAGAAGTCGACGTCGACGCCCGCCGCGAAGAAGTCCTGACGGCCCCTGATCGGCGACCGTCCCGCGCTGCGGCTGTCGTGTGCGGCCATGTCGGGTCGGCCGACTAGGCTCGCCACCATGCGGTCACCGGACGATCCCCTGCTCACCGAGGTCGGCGTCTTCGTCGCGTTCGAGGGTGGCGGGGGCTCGGGCAAGTCCACCCAGGCGGGCCTGCTCGCCGAGTGGATCCGTGGGCTGGGGCGGCGGGTCGTCCTGACCCGCGAGCCCGGTGGCACCGAGGTCGGAGCACAGCTGCGCGCCATCCTGCTCGACCCGGCCACCGGCGATCTGTCTCCGCGCACCGAGGCGCTCATCTACGCCGCCGACAAGGCCGAGCACGTCGACACCCTGATCCTGCCGGCGCTCGCCGACGGGGCCGTGGTGATCACCGACCGCTACGTCGACTCGACGCTCGCGTACCAGGGAGCCGGCCGCGCCCTGCACGTCGGCGAGCTGGAGTCTCTGGCCCGCTGGGCCACGGCGGACCTGCGTCCGCATCTGACGGTGCTCCTGGACGTCGATCCGGCGGTGGGCCTGGGTCGGGCCGGGGAGCCGGACCGGATCGAGGGCGAGCCGATCGAGTTCCATCAGCGCGTGCGTCGGCACTTCCTCGATCTCGCCGCCGCCGATCCGGCCCGCTACGTCGTGCTGGACGCCACCGCGGCACCCGAGGAGATCCACGCTCGGGTCCGCAGTGCGGTGGAGCCGTGGCTGCCACAGGCGCGGGAGGTGGCGTCGTGAGCGTCTCGGTGTTCGACGAGCTCGTCGGCCAGGACGACGTGGTGGCGACACTGCGCGCCGCGGTCGCCGGTCAGATGACCCACGCCTGGCTGTTCACCGGTCCGCCCGGGTCGGGACGCTCGAACGCGGCGCTCGCGTTCGCCGCGGCACTGCAGTGCGAGGCGGGTGGCTGTGGTGAGTGTCGCTCGTGTCTGACGGCGGCGGCCGGCAGTCATCCGGACATCGCCGTGATCAACACCGACGGCCTGAGCATCGGCGTGGACGCCGCGCGTGACGCCGTCCGGCGGGCGTCACTTCACCCCTCGGTCGGTCGGCGTCAGATCCTCGTCGTCGAGGACGCGGACCGGCTCACCGACCAGGCCGCGAACGCGCTGCTCAAGGCGATCGAGGAGCCCGCTCCCGCGACGGTGTGGCTGCTGTGCGCCCCGGCCGTGGAGGACGTCATCACCACGATCCGGTCCCGGTGCCGTCCCGTGCTGCTGCGCACGCCTCCGGCGGAGGCGATCGCCCGGCTGCTGCACGAGCGCGACGGCGTGGACCTGGACGTCGCGCGCGCCGCCGCTGCGGCGTCTCAGGGCCACATCGGCCGGGCGCGCGGTCTGGCGCGCGACCCGGAGGCGCGGCGCCGGCGGGCCGAGATCCTGGCGCTGCCGACCGGGCTGCGGGGGCTGGGCGACTGCCTCGACGCCGCTCGCCGCATCGACGAGGAGGCGTCGGCACGGGCCAAGGAGCGGTGCGACGTCCTCGACGCGCGGGAGTTGGCGGACCTGCAGGCGGCCTGGGGGGTCGAGGACCGGGGCCGCCGTCCGGCAGGGTACGCCGGTGCGCTGTCGTCGCTGACCAAGGAGCAGGATCGTCGCCGCAAGCGCATGGCGCGCGACGCGATCGACGGGGTCCTGCTGGACCTGCTGTCGTTCCAGCGTGATGTGCTCGCCCACCAGCTGCGGGCGGGCGTCGCCCCGATCAACGCCGACGTCGCCGCCGACATCGCGGCGATGGCCGAGCGCACGACGCCGGAGCAGACCTTGGAGGCGATCGACGCGATCGTGGAGTGTCGTGAGGCGCTGCAGGCGAATGCGGCCCCGCAACTGGCGCTCGAGCGGATGATGACGAGGTTCCTGCCATGAAGCGTGGTGTCGCCGCCGGTCTGATCGCCATGGTGCTGGGGCTCGCCCTGGTCGCCGGCGCGGTCAGCGTCGTGCTGCTCAGGTCGGGTCCGGCCCCAGACCCGGAGCCCCTCGAGGCGACGGCGCCCGCCGGGCTCGAGCGGTTCTACGCCCAAGAGCCCTCCTGGCGGGACTGCGGAGAGCACCGCTGCACCACGATCGAGGTGCCGATCGACTACGACGACCCCGAGGGCGACACGCTGGAGCTCGCGGTCCGGCGGGTTCCAGCGACCGGCGACGGCGGCAAGGTCATCTTCGCCAACCCGGGCGGGCCGGGTGGCTCGGCCCAGGACTTCGTCGGCTACCTCGCCTCCCGGCTGCCGGGGGACCTGCGCCGAACGCACGACGTGGTCGGGATCGACCCGCGCGGCGTGGGGGAGAGCACGCCCCTGCGCTGTCTGTCGGACGCCGAGTTCGACGAGTTCATCGACACCGATCCGGATCCGGACGACGCGGCCGGGATCACGGCGCTGTCGGAGGCGGTCCGCGCCATGGGCGAGGCGTGCCACCGCAACTCCGGCGAGCTGGCGGCCCATGTGTCGACCGAGGAGGCCGCCCGCGACCATGACATCGCCCGCGCCGTCCTGGGTCAGGAGAAGATGATCTGGTTCGGGTTCTCGTACGGCACCCAGCTCGGCGCGACCTACGCCGAGCTCTTCCCGGACAAGGTCGGGGCGATGGTGCTCGACGGCGCCGTGGACGTCACGCTGGACGCGGTCGACTCCGGGCTCGGCCAGGCGACGGGGTTCCAGCAGGCTCTGGAGGCCTACCTGGCGTATTGCGTCGGCCTCGAGCGGTGCCCGGTCGGCGGGTCGGTGGACGCGGGCATGGACACGATCACCGATCTGATGCAGCAACTGAGCGACCGCCCCCTGCGGGCGCGCGGCGGCCGGCTGCTGACCGAGGGTCGCGCCTTCTACGGGATCGCGATGGCGCTGTATTCGAAGGAGACCTGGTCGTTCCTGACCACCGCCCTGGACGGGCTGGTCGACGGGAACGCGGACCTGCTGCTGGCGCTGAGCGACGCGTACTTCGAGCGCCGCAGCGACGGATCGTTCGCGAACAACTCCGGTCAGGTCATCTACGCCGTGAACTGCCTCGACGAGGCCGACGCCCCGGACGCGCGAGAGACCGCCGAGCTGATCGACCGGTTCCGCACGGTCTCACCGGTGTTCGGCGCGGCCCTGGGCTGGGGTGTCATGGCCTGTCACGACTGGCCGATCGAGGCGACCCACCCCCAGCGTGCGGTGCGGGCCGAGGGCGCGCCGCCGATTCTCGTGGTGGGCACGACGCGCGATCCGGCGACGCCGTACGCGTGGTCCGAGGCGATGGCCTCGCAGTTGGAGTCGGGGGTGCTGCTGACGCGCGAGGGCGACGGGCACACCGCCTACACGTCGGGCAACGAGTGCATCACCGACGCGGTCGACGCCTACCTGCGTGACGGCACCGTCCCGAAGGACGGCACGGTCTGCGCCGAGTGAGGCCTCCGGTCTCAGTCGCGGATCGCCTCGTGGTGGCGGATGACCTCGCTGATGATGAAGTTCAGGAACTTCTCGGCGAACGCCGGATCGAGGTCGGCCTCGACGGCCTTGGCGCGCAGGCGCTCGATCTGACGGCGCTCGCGGTCGGGGTCGGCCGGCGGCAGATCATGGTCGGCCTTGAGGCGCCCGACGCGCTTGGTGCACTTGAAGCGCTCGGCCAGCAGATGCACGAGCGCGGCGTCGATGTTGTCGATGCTCGCCCGGATGTCCTCGAGCTCGGCCTGGGTCGCGGGGTCCACGCGCCGATCATACGGGCCGAACCCGGGGTTCTCCCCGGGTGGACCGACCCGGTATAGTCCACACTTGGTTCGGCGGGCGATCCTCGTCGAATCGCGCCGCCTTAGCTCAGTCGGTAGAGCATCTCACTCGTAATGAGAAGGTCGTCGGTTCGATTCCGACAGGCGGCTCCCAGAATGCCGCCGGATCCGCATCCAGCCCGCGGGCGCGACCGCCCTCTCAGCTGAAGACGCCGACTTCCTTGATCGAATAGCCGTACCTGGTCGCGCGCTCGACCCCCTGGATCCGCACGAAGCGCGCGGACGTCGGCTCGAAGCGCACCGTGTCCAGACCGCCGTCGCCGGCACCGACGAGCGCGACGTCGGTCCACCGACGTCCGTCGAGCGAGGTCTGCACGCGGTATTGACGGGCGTAGGCGGTCTCCCACTCGATGGTCACCTTCGAGACCTGGCGGGCGGACAGGAACTCGACCTGCAGCCAGGCGTCGTCCTCACCCCACCGGCTGGCCCAGCGCGTAGAGGTGTCCCCGTCGATCGCGCGTCCGGGCTTGAGGTTCGTCAGCAGGTTCCACTCGGTCGAGCTGGCCGAGGCGATCGCGTCGCGGGCGAGGTTCTCGCCCGGCGCGAACCGGGTGGTCGACTGCCACATCCGCAGGTACGACTCCGCGCCCGCGGCCAGGTCCTCGACGATCGCGTCGCCGGCCTGGACCCGCAGGCTCTCGATCCAGTCCGGGATCATGCCGTAGTGCGAGACGCCCTCGGCGTTGTAGTCCCACGTCCGCTCGCCGGTCACCTGGCGATCGAGGACGGTGCCGTCGTGCGCCGTGAACGGGTACCGGATCTTCGCGGCCTCCGACGGCGGTGACGCGGTGCCGCCGAAGCCGTTCATGTCCGTGCCGTAGCCGTAGGCCACCCCGTACTGGTCACGCAGCGGCTTGGTGTCGGCCCACTGCCTCACGAAGTCCGTCGCGTTGTGCCCGTACTGGGTCGCGAACCCACCCAGTGCGTACAGCCGCTCCATGTGCTCGTCGGCCAGCCAGTCGTGGCTCGACACCGCTCCCGGGTACGCCTCGGCCTCGAGGATGTCCAAGGCCCGCCCGGCGGCCTTCGCGCTCATGTGGTCGAGCTCGACGATCATGTTGCGCTCGATCATGCCGCGCAGGGCGTACTCGCCCAGCTTCGTCAGTCCCCGCGGATTGCAGTGCGGCGCCTGCGGATAGATCGGCGCGAGCGCCGGGACACCGGGGACGTTCGCGATCGGGCCGGGGATCACCCCGCCGATCACGGTGTTGTCGGGGACCTCGCCGGGCTTGCAGGTCCGTGGGTTCCACCATGTGCCGGTGGTGATCAACTGGCCGACGTTGACCAGGAGGCCGGTGACGTCCTCGTCGTACCGGACGCCGCACAGCGCGTTGTCGAACTTGTGGCACAGGAACATGCTCGTGACGCCCTTGGCCTTCAGCTCGTCCAGGCCCCGGTCGATGTCGGCCTTCGTGCACTGCGGCGCACCCAGCACCTGTTTGCAGCCGAACGGCTCGGACACCTCGACGCCGAGGACGACGGCGAGCTTCCCGTCGGCGATGACGCGGCGCGCCTGCTCCGGGGAGGTGACGATGCGATACCAGCCTCGGCCCGGTCCGCCGTACTGGCGGTCGATGAAGTCCTGCAGGTCGTAGGCGGCTGCGATCTGGCGACGAACGGTGTCCATGTCGTCGCAGCCGTACCGGTTCGGGCCGGCGACCACGCCCAGGATCGGGCACAGGCCCGGGTTCGACACCATGTCGTTGACCATGATGCGCTGACCGCCGCGCCAGGCCCGCTCGACCCACTTGTAGTACATCTGCTGGTGCGTCAGTGAGGAGTAGGTCGGCCAGTCGGCGAAGGTGGGCCAGCCGACCGTGTCATGAGGGTCGAGCAGGCCACGACCGGCGTCGCCGTTCGTGAGATTCTCCAGGATGGACACGCGGTGGCGGTCGCAGTCCTTCAGGGCGTCGGCGATGCCCTGCTCGCTCCACGTCGAGCCGCACACGGCGTTCCCGCCCATGCCCAGGTCCATGAACATGTGGGTGTGGGCGTCGATGTAGCCCACCACGTCGCCGTTCGCGTCGGTGCCGCGGTGGGGCTCGCCGATCGCGTTCACCTCCGACTCGGGACTCGGTGTGGAGATCGGCACCCACCACCCGGACTCGGCGGTGGCGGTCGAGCCGGTCGCCAGCAGGAGCACCAGGCTCAGCGTCGTGATGAGTGCGGACTTCAGCGTGCGCGTCACAGATTTCCCCCCGGTCGTCTGGCACGGAACTCTAGGTGTGATCTGTCTCACGAACAACCCTGGCCACTCGCAGCTCACCTCGGGGACGCCGCCGGTGGGCCCCGCACCCCTCGGGGCCCACCGGCCCGGCCTCAGACCGCCGCGGCGGCCGTCTCGTGGCCGGCCAGGGCGACCAGCTCCGCGCCGTCGATGCGGTAGGTCTCCCACACGTCGAGCTGCTCACCGCCGTGCTCGACGAGGGCCTTGCGCAGCGAATTGCGGTTGACGACCTGACCCTCGATGCGGGTGTAGCCGTGCTCCACGGCGATCCGCGCCATCTCGACCATCAACGCCATGCCGGCCCCCTGGCCGCGGGCCTCCGGGTCGACGTAGAAGTCCTCGACGTGGATGCCGGGGGCGGCGTCCCACGTCGAGTAGGTGCGGTACCACAGCACCATCCCGGTGACCCGGCCGCCGTGCTCCGAGACGTGGGCGTACAGGACCGGGTCGGGGCCGAACAGGGTCGTCCGCAGCGTCTGCTGATCCATCCGACAGCGGTCCTCCTCGCCGTGGAACGCGGCCAGGGCGTGGATCATCTCGGTGAGCCGGGGCACGTCGGTGACGACCGCGGGACGGACCAGGGTGACGGGGTGACGGGGGTGGGTGTTCATTCGGATTTCCTTTCGTAGGGACCGCAATGGTGGTCCCATGCTGGGCGTCCGAACCCCCTCGTGGCGAGTGGATGGTCAGGGAGTCGACGACCGTCGCCGGGTCACCCGGCGCACGAAGTCCGTCCCCGACTCGTTCGGGGCCGGCTCCCAGACGGTCACCGCGACCGTCACGTCCAGGCCCAGGGCGACGAGCGTCTCCTGATCGATCACCCGCTTGGCCAGCTGGGCCTTCAGCGGCTCGAACTCGGCCACGAAGGCCCAGGTCGCCATTCGGCCCCAGCGGGTCGTCGGGAACAGCGTCTCCAGGCGCCGAGCGACGACGAACATCGTCTCGTCGTCGCGGGCTGCCGAGGTCGTCGGCACCACGTCGACCCGCACCACCGCCGTGCCGGACTCGGCCACCTGCCGCAGCAGGTCGATCGAGCCGCGGCGGCTGAGGGTCTGGGTCGCCGGATCGTGACCCACCAGCTCGCCGGAGATCGGCGGGAA
>Ga0079224_100008019_pt1 | contig 14251 bp, 11 predicted proteins | sample Stecom2015_FD_80414 | JGI IMG/M metagenome (GOLD analysis project Ga0079224, IMG submission 80414) | Agricultural soil microbial communities from Utah to study Nitrogen management - Steer compost 2015 | ecosystem: Environmental > Terrestrial > Soil > Agricultural land | place: USA: Utah...
AAGTCGGCGAGAACCGCAATCCCGATTCCAAGTGCGAAGTGTTCGAGCAGCTTCTGGATCGGCCTGAGCGTCCGGCCTATGACCTCGCGATGATGAAGTTCTGCTATGTCGATCTCGGGCGGGGATCTTCGGCCGAAGCCGACAGCATGCTCAGGCGATACGCGGCGACCGTGGAGCGGATACGTGAAACGCGCCCCGACGTGCAGCTTGTGCACCTCACTCTGCCCCTGCGCGCTGAACCGCCAGGAAAAAAGACCCGCCTGAAGCGTCTGTTGGGCATGGAGGTCGATTCTGATCACGACAATGCGCTCCGGAACGAATTCAACCGGCGTCTGCGCGAGACCTGGGCGGACGAACCCATGTTTGATCTGGCCAGCGTGGAATCGACGCTTCCGGACGGAACTCGGGTGACGTACGAGCATGACGGCCAAGCGATGAACATGCTCGCTCAGGCGTATACCAACGACGGCGGCCATCTGAACGAACTCGGTCAGCGGCATGCTGCCGCCGAGTTCGTTCGGGTGCTGGCTGACACGCTGCGCCGTGCGCCGCGCCAAACTGACGTGGAGCAGCTCACGCAGGCGGCAGAGTGAACCCAGGCGCCTGCCTGCCCCATTTACGGGCGTGAGATCAAGTCCGGATTGAGGTGGGCTATCTTGCTCTCTGGCTCTTCCGCGCATGATGGAATGGAGAGGGCCAGGACGGGGACGCCGCTGCGCGGCGGGGCCGTACCGATCTAGCCGCCTTCCTCCAGCGGCTTGCGCTGGGCGGCAGCATCGGCCGGCGCCGCAACGGTGTTCCAGGCGCTCAGCAGCTTTCTCGTGGTCGCGAGATGCTCGCGTACGCGGTCGCTTTCCGGCGTCGTCAGCAACTCGGGCATCCTAAAGTCCAGCTGATCCGACCAGTAGACGGCGCCGGTCATGACGTGCTCCATATAGAAGCGGTCCTCCCGCCGGAAGCCATCCGCTCCCAGGTATTGGCCGGCGAAGAAGAACAGGTCACGCCTGTCCGCCTGCTCGCACCAGACGGGTATCCCATGATGCAAGGCGGGATCGGCGACGCCCAATAGCGCCAGCAGCGTGGGCGCCAGATCCACATGCGAGGTCATGGCGTCGATGGTCACGGGCGCATGCAGGTCCGGAGTCGCGATGATCAATGGGACGTGGAAGGAATAAGCGTCCAGAGAGCCCCCACTGAAGTCCGGATCCTCGTTGCGTGTGCGGATTCCATGGTCGGCAACGACTACGATGAGCGTGTCTTGCAGCTCGTCCAGTGAGTCCAGTCGATCCAGCAGCATGCCGAGCCAGGCGTCCTGGATGCGGATCGCGGCGGCGCCGCGGTCGGCTATGGTGCGGGCGCCATCCACGTCCAGCCACGGCGCGTGTCCGATCTGAGGCAGAAACGCCGCCGTGAACGGCTGTCCTGCGACTTTCAGCCGGGTGACGCCAGTGAGAAACGCATGCAAGGATTGCAGGTCCTGATCCAGCCGATGCTCCAGCCGTTGGCGATCGGCGGAAAGCGCAAGGCCGCCCAGGATCGACTGGACGTGGCTGCGGACTTCGGGCGCCCCGCTCGGTTGTGACGTCGGCACGAACACCTCGTCCGCGCCTAGCAGGGAGAACAGGCGCTCGTCGTAGTCGACGACGGGAGAGGACGAGTACACCTGAAAGCGATAGCCGTGGCCTCTCAGGATTCCGGGAAGCGAGTCGGACAGGTCGGCTTCCGATGAGCGCAGAAAGCTGCGGCGGTTGAGCGGGTACCTGCCCGTGAACAGTGAGAACAGCGCGTCGCTGGTATAGGGATACGTGGCGTAGTGACGCTCGGCGACGTACGCCCGCTTCGAGAGCCGGGAGAGGTTCGGCGCCCAGCCCCTCTCCATGGCGAGATCGAAACTGCGCCGGGGCGCGGTCTCCAGGATGAAAAAGATGATGTCCCTGCCCGGTGCGGCGGTCTGTGCAGGCTGGGAATCCTGGCAGGCCGGAACGCGCGCCAGCTGGCGATACTGCTCGAACAGCATCGATCGCGGTGCGCCGCGAAACGCATTGGCCCGGGCCGGAGACGTCGACTTAAGCTGAATCGCGAGCACGGGCCTTGCAGGCTGAAGGTGCACCAGGTCAGAGCCGCCCCCGGCGATAGCGAACGCGAGCGGAAGAACAAGCCCGATCGCCCCGGCAGCACCCGCGAGGAGATGCAGCGCTCGCGGTTTCGTCCGGAACGCGAGCAGCGCCGCGGTCGACGTTACAGCCATCACCAGGAGGTATTTGAGGAAGGACGACAGGGAGACATTCTCCGTGATGCTGTTCGGGTCGACCTGCACCCAGCGATAAGCCTCGATGAACAGATCCCACGTGAGGAACTGACCCGTGGTCGACACCGCGACCAGTTCGAGATACTGGAACGTGATGAGGCAGAAGGCGCCGCCCAGCGTGACTACGAGCGCCGGGCGGCGAGGCAGGAATGAGCTCACCAATGCGACCAACATCGGGATGGCCACGAAAGGCCAGATCAGATCGGCGCGAAATAGTGGAAGCCGCTCCATGAGCGAAAGCCCGACGGTGTGATTGCGGCCTAGAAATCGCGCGATCGACAGCAGCGTGTTGGTGTTCTCGAGCCAAGCATTCTTCACGAACACCGTCAGGACGCCGACGAGCTGAAACGCAAGGCACAGCCCGAGGAACCGCAAGAGGCGTTCGCGAGACAGGTCAACAACCCACATGATCCGGTCATTCCTCCGGGCGCGGTCACTCGCGGCGCCCGCATAGCTGATCGATCAGTCCGCTTCCCGCCGCGGCGTTCCCGTTTCAGACGCCACCCGGGAAGCACGGCGAGGCGCTCCCGGACGGTCCTCCATGCTATCCGGGCGGGAGGCGCTGTCCGCGCCTCCCGCCCGATCTCTCTGGCGACCGGCTCAATCGATCTCTGCGACGTCTTCGATTAGTACGGGGCGTAGATGCATATACCGCGTCGCCCGCCGCTTCGCCTCGATATCCCGATAAACGTTCGCGGCCTGCTGCTCGCTGATCTTCAACGCGCCGGCCAGTTCTGCTGCGCTGCGCCCGTGGTTGTACGCCCATAGGGCCAGGTCCATCTGCTGGTAGGGCAGGGCGAAATAGAACTCGTCCTGACCTTGCGCGAGGCTGTACGTGTCCGTGGTGGGCACGGCGTTGCAGATGTCGTCGGGCAGCTTCATATGCCGCGCCAAGGCGTAGACCTGGGACTTGTACAGGTGCGCAATGGGCTTGATGTCGGCGCTGCCGTCGCCGTTCTTCACGAAAAAGCCCTGGTCGTATTCCAGGCGGTTCGGCGTGCCGATCACTGCGTAGTTGAGGCGGTCGGCGTGGAAGTACTCCACCGTCTTGCGGATGCGCTGCTTATAGTTCGTGGCCGCGACGATCTGCAGGTACTCGCGGATGCCGAGGCGCTCCTGGCGGATCTCGCCGGCCGGCGTCTGTACGACGAGCTGGAAGTGATTGATCTGCCCGTCGATGCCGCCGCTGATGACGATCTTGTTCTTCCAGCCCTCGCCGTACTCCGGGAAGACGCGGCGAATGGCTTCGTCGCGCCAGCGATAGCAGCCGATCGCCTCGAGCGTCGGAGCGATGTCGTGGACTTCGTGCTGGATGCCCAGATGCTCGGCTAGCAGCTTGCCGCGCCGGGTGCTGAAGCCTGAGGAATCGCGCTCCGGCAGCAGCAGACCGTACACGCGCTGCGGGCCGATCGCTTTGACTGCGAGCGCCGCGCACACGGAGCTGTCGATGCCGCCGGACATCGCAATGATGAAGCCCCGCCGCGACAGCTCGCCGGAGAGAATCTCGCGCATGCGCGCGCAGATGTTCGCGACCACGCAGTCGCCGTCGATGTCCAGAACGCGCGCATCGAGCGCGGCGGTGTCGGCTGTCATGCTTTGAGTCTCTGGTGGATAAGAAGCGGTTAGCGGTTGGCGGATAGCGGATAACGGATAGTCAGAGGCGCGGTGCGGCTTGTTCGGCGTCGATCTCGTCGCGCTATGTCTCCGCCAGTTTGAATCTTTGGACCTTGCCCGAGGAGGTGCGCGGCAGCGCCGTCGCCAGCTCCACGACCTTGGGAACCTTGTAGGAAGCGAGGCGCTGGCGGCAGTGCGCTTTCACCGCCATCACTTGCAGTTCGACGCCGGCCCGCGGCACGATCACGGCCTTGATCGCCTGGCCGAGCACTTCATCGGGAATCGCCGTGACGGCGGCTTCCTCGACGCCGTCGATTTGCGCGAGCACTTCCTCGACTTCCTGCGGGCTCACGCGAAACGCGCCCACCTTGATCATCTCGACCGAGCGGCCGTCGATGTAAAGGAAACCGTCTGCGTCGACATGGCCTAGATCGCCGGTGCTCAGCCAACCGTCGCGCAGCACCTGCGCGGTGGCGGCGGGGTCGTTCCAATAGCCAAGCATCACGTTCGGCCCGCGCGCGTGGATTTCGCCGGTCTCGTTCGGCGCGGCGGCTCGCCCCTCGCGGCGCACCTCGATTTCCACGCCTGGGATCGGTATGCCGACCGAACCGGGTTTCGCGTCCAATCGCTCGGGCGGCAGGTACGTCAGGCGCGCCGTCGCTTCCGTCTGGCCGTACATGACGAAGATCTTTACGCCGGGCGCCTGCGCGCGCAGACGCTCGATCAGCGCGCGCGGCATGGCGCCGCCTGCCTGCGTGATGTAGCGCAGCCTACTCAGATCGAAATCCGCGAGGCGGCATCGCCCTAGCAGCAGCGCGAAGGTCGAGGGCACGCCGGGGAAGCCGGTGATCACCTCGTCCTGCAGTCGCTGCAGCGTGACCTGCGGAAAGGCGAAGTTGTCCTCGAGCGCCAGAAAGGCGCCGGCGAGCAGGTGGCTGTGCAGGACGGAATTGCCGTAGGAGAAATGAAACGGCAGCACGCACAGGCCGCGGTCAGCGGAGGTGAGCTCCAGGTACTCGATGATCGCCGTCGCGTTCGAGTACAGGGCGCCGTGGCTGAGCATGACCCCTTTGGGACGGCCGGTCGTCCCGGAGGTGTAGATGATCGCGGCCAGATCGTCTTTGCCCGGCTCGTACGATTCCGGGGCGGTGTGCGCGGCGCCGAGGGCTTCGATGAAGGCTGCTGCGCAATCCTGGCTGATCGACAACTCCAGGGTTTGCACGCCGTGCGGCTCGATCGCCGCACGCAACTTCGGCCATTCGGGATGACTCGCCTCGCCGATGGCGAGCTCGGCGCCGCAGTGTTCGATCTGCCTTGCGAGCACGCTGGCGCGTTCGGCCGCGTTGAGCGGGACCGCGACGCAGCCTGCCGCCAGTACGCCGTAGTAAAGGGCGACGTACTGCGGTGAGTTGCGCACCAGCAGCGCGACGCGAGAGCCGCGTCTGCGCGAAGTCAGGACCGCTTGAACTGCGTACTTCGCCGTGTCGAGGTCGCGATAAGTCCATTGCCAGTCGCGCCGCCCCAGCGCCGGCGCTTCCGATCGGCGTGCAGCGACCTCGCGCAGTGCGCTGACGATCGAATGGGTCATTCAGGCTCAGGCCGCCTTGCGCCGTGCTTCCACGAACGCGGCGATCTTGTTCACCGAATCCAGGTTCTCCGGAATCATCTCCTCATCCTTCACCTTCACGCCGAACTGCTCCTCGATGAAGAAGATGACCTCCAGCATGCCGGTCGAATCGACGATGCCGCGCTCCAGAAGTGAATCGTCCAGCGCCAGTGCAGAGGCGTCGTCGGTGAAGAGATAGTTTTGCAGGATGAAGTCACGGATCTGGGTGCGCAGCGCGTCAGCCATGGAAGGTCCTTGGTGTCTGCCTGGGTTCGTGTTCGATGTGCGTGATGTGGCGTCAGTGCGCGCTCATGACGTGTCACTGGCGGCGGCTATTTTGGCAGCTCGAGGCTTTGCTGTCCGGGTGAGCTTCACACTCGGCGGTGCGAGGCGGGCGCATGAAGTGCGTTCTACTGCGAACTGTCGGACTGCCTTACAGCAGCGCGATGCAGCATCCGAATTTCGTCTACTGAAATGTCGTAACCATAGGAAAATAAAAGAATATTTTCTGTTGGCCCGAGCTTTGCTTTCGTACTGGGCGTCACGCATTTGGAATCGGCTGAACGCCACAACGGAGATCGAGATATGCGCCTCTTCAAGAGTTTTCTGGCCGCGGCGACGCTGCTGGGCTTTGCCGCAGCGGCGAACGCCGTGCCCTATACGTGGGTCGATGACATCGACTTCACCCCTGATCGGTACATTACGCCGGGTTCGCCCGCCGGCTATACGCATAGCATCCTCGACGACGGCTTCAATCCGTTGATCGATCTGGTCTATGACTATGAGCTGCGCATCGACCTGTTCGACGACAACGACGACCCGTGGTATGCGCCGCTCGAAATCGCGGTGATCAGCCAGCCGGGCGTCATCGGCGACACGATCTACTTCGATCTGTCGGGAACCGAGTTCGGCGGCTGGTCGCTCGCCGGTCATGCGCTGCTGGCGCTGACGGGGGAGCTCAGCGTGGTGGTCGCCTCGATCGCTGGCGACTTCTTCCTCGGCGGCTCGACCCTGACGGTGTGGGGCGAAGAGCTGGGCGGCACGTCCGTGCCGGAGCCGGCCACTCTCGGTCTGTTCGGCCTGGGGCTGCTCGCCGTCGGCGCCGTCGCTCGCAAGAAGAAGGCCTGACTCGACGCAGCCTTGGTGCAATCAGTCCCTGGTGTAATCCAGGGACTGCCGGAAACCCCGCTCAGGCGGGGTTTCTTGCGTCTGGGCATTAGGAAGAAGCGGTTAGCGGTTAGCGAATCCGCGGCAATCACCAATCAAGCCGTCGTAGCGGATGGCGGGTAGCGGACAACCGGACGGGCCAGCGGCTCGACTGCAATCCGGTGTCGAAGAATCTGACGGATCAGCGTCGATGCTCGCCGTTTCTGATCCAGGCGCGCTGCACAACGCTTGAAAATCAATGAGTTAGGTGGCGTGGCACGGAGCCTGCATTAGTCAATGCGACGCAGCATTGCCAGTCACCCTGTTCATTCACGACAGAAAGGTCCAACCCCAAATGCGCAAAGTAAGCTCCTTCACCCTTACGGCGGCCGCTGCGCTGTTAGGTTTGGCCGCGACCCCCGCATCGGCGATCTCGACGATCGGTAACTGCGACGTAAACGACGTGACTTCCGCCCTCTACGGCGCGGCGGACGCGTGCTATGGCCTCGTGCAAGGCAATATCACTCCGGACGGCGGCTCGTACTTTTACGAGGACATGATCCCCGACTCGGCCTTCGGCGGCGCTTTCGCGGGCGACAACTGGACGGTCGCTGAGATCAACTTCGACGTCGAGTCGCACACTTGGCAGGGCGATCTGTCCGGTTTTGACGAGCTGATCATCGTGCTGAAGCAGTCGGTCCTCTGGGGCGCTTGGTACTTCAATCCAGCCGATGATTTCGGTACGTGGTCGACGATCTGGGACTATCCGCGCGGCAATCCGGGCGGCGGTCTTTCACATGGTTTCGCACTGGTGCGCGGCGCGACCAACGTGCCGGAGCCCGGCATGCTCGCACTGTTCGGTCTGGGTCTGCTCGGAGCGGGCTTCCTGCGCCGACGCAGCTAGGAATCGAGCAGGCCGACTGCGAAAGAAGGTTGCAGGATCGGCAAGCATCGATCGTAAGAGACTCGATAAGAGAACGCCCCGCGAAAGCGGGGCGTTTTCGTTTCAGACCTGGAATCGCGCCGGCGCGACTCAGCGCTGCTTGAAGTCTTCCGGCGTCAGCGAGTGCCGCGCCAGCAGCTTGTAGAAGTCCGTGCGGTTGCGCTTGGCGAGCCGCGCGGCCTGGCTCACGTTGCCGCCTGTGATCTGCAGGATCTGCGACAGATAGTTCCTCGTGAACTCGTCGCGCGCCTCGTCGAAGGAGGGCAGACGCGCCGGTCCGCCGCCGATCGCCGCCTGCACCAGCTCGGCGCTGATGATCGGACTGGTGGCGAGCGCCACGTTCTGGCGCACGACGTTCTCGAGCTGGCGGACGTTCCCGGGCCATTCCGCGCTCACCAGCAGCTCCACGGCCTCGGGCGCATAGATATGACGCTGTTGACCCGTCTCCCGCGCCACCTTCTCGAGGAAGTGGGAGATCAGCAGCGGTACGTCCTCGCGGCGCTTGGCGAGCGAGGGCATCTCGATGTGCACGACGTTCAGGCGGTAGTACAGATCCTCGCGGAAATGCCCGCCCATGATGAGCTGCTTCAGATCGCGATGTGTGGCCGAGATGATGCGCACGTTCACCGGCGTCGCCTCGGTGCTGCCGACCGGACGAACCTGATTCTCCTGCAGCACGCGCAGCAGCTTCACTTGCAGGCGCATCGGCATGTCGCCGATCTCATCCAGCATGAGCGTGCCGCCGTCGGCGGCCTGGAACAGCCCGCGGTGCTCGCGGATCGCGCCGGTGAAAGCGCCTTTGACATGGCCGAACAGCTCGCTCTCGAGCAGGTTCTCAGCCATCGCGCTGCAGTTGATCGCCACGAACGGGCGGTTGCGGCGCGGGCTGGCTTTGTGGATCGCGCGAGCGAGCAGCTCTTTGCCCGTGCCGCTCTCGCCGGTGATCATCACGCGTGCGTCAGTCCCGGCGACCATGTGCGCTTGTGCGAGCCGCTCTTCCATGACGGCGCTGCGCGTGACGATTTCGCTGCGCCAGTCCTGGGTGGTGTCGGCGAAGCCGGAGACTTTCAACGCCTTCTGTACTTGATCGAGCAGCTCCTGCTTGTCCACCGGCTTGGTCAGAAACGCGAAGGCGCCGCTCTGCGTGGCCTGCACGGCGTCGGGGATCGTGCCGTGGGCGGTGAGGATGATGACCCGCAGTCCCGGCGCGCGGCTCTGGATTTCCTTCAGCAGTCCGATGCCGTCCATCTGGTCCATGCGCAGATCCGTGATCACCAGGTCCGGCCGTACGCGATTCAGCGCGGCGAGCGCGGAGGCCGCGCTCTCGACGGCGTCCACATCGTAGTTCTCGGCGCGCAGGCGGATGGTCAGCAGCCTGAGCAGCCCCGGGTCGTCGTCAACGACCAATAGACGAGCTTTGCGCTTCATTTGAGTTGGCGGTGGAGTCACGACTGCCAGGGGGCGCGGAACTGCGTTCAATGATGGACCTCTCGATTTCTTTGATCGCGTCCAGTTTCTGCTGGGCTTCGGCGAGCGCGCGGCGGAGTCGCGCGTTTTCTTCAATCTGCGCCTGCACCCGTCGTTCCGAGTTTGCCTGCGAGCGATTGCGCTCGTCGAGTGTCTCCAGCAACCGACGATTCTCGGTTTCGAGCTTCAGTCTCACATTGGTTTCGTGCAGCAAAACAGCGCACAACGTGCGTTCTTCCTGGGTCATGCGTTCCGGCGTGGCGAGCAGCGTTTCGAGCAGACGCTTGCCTTTGTCGGGATCGCTCGCCGGGTGGTCGGGGGTCACCAGCGCAACCGCGTAACGCAGCGTGCTGGTGGTGGTCGGCGCGCGTGTGTAGTCGCGCTCCACTTCATAGAAGACGTCCGCCTGGCGCGCTGCGTCCGGCATGCCGAGATCGTTCATCGTCTGCAGGTGGATATACAGACCGCCGTTCTGTTCGCCGGCTTCGGCCGCAGGCGGGGGCGACGCGCCTGCCGCGGACCGCAGTCGCTCGGTGAGCGTACAGCCGCCGATCATTGCGGCGCAGCAGGCGAGCACGAGGATGCGCGAAAGGCGTTTACCGCGAACGCAGCGCAGATCGACGTGCATTGTGCCGGACCGCAGCAGCATGGAATCAGGCCGTTTCCGCAGCGGCGCTCGGCGCCAGGGGCAGGCGAATGCGGAAGTGTGCGCCCGGGAAAACCCCGTCCACGATTTCTACTGCGCCCCCGTGAGCCTGCACGAATTCGTTCACCACTGACAAACCGATGCCTGTGCCTTTGAGATGTCCCGCCGTGGGGGCGCGGCCCGAATAGAACGCCTCGAAAATGGCGCTGCGCTCTTCCTTCGAGATTCCCGGTCCGGTATCCGCTACGTCGAGCGTCAGCACGCCCGCGTCGGCTTTCGCATGAATGAAAATGGTCCCGCCCCGGGGGCTGTATTTGAGCGCATTCGACAGCAGATTATCCAGGATCAGTTTCAGCTTGGCGCGGTCGGCGCGCAGCTCGATGTCCTGCACTTTCAGATCGAGGTGCACGCGTTGCGCGAGCAGCGCCAGCTGGTGCGTCTCGAGCGCCGACTTGACCAGCGGACGCAGCCGGAAATCGCTGATCTCCAGCCCCGAGTGACGGGCCTGCCAGGCGCTGAACGACAGCAGATTCTCGATGAGCTGCTGCAGCCTGATGCCGTTGTCGCGCAGGATCATGGTGACTTCGCGCTGCGCGCTGTCGAGCTCGCCTACCGCGCCATCCATCAGCAGTTCGGTTCCTTCACGGATGCTGGCGAGCGGCGTCTTGAGCTCGTGCGACATGTGACGCAGGAAGCGATTGCGCTCCTGCGCGATCTCCAGCAGCCGGACGCGCAGCCATTCGAGCTGGCGGCCGAGGTCCACCAGGTCCGTCGGGCCGCGCACCGCGATGGCCTTGGAGAACGTCCCTTTGCCGAGCTGGCTGATGGCCTGGTCGATCTGGCGGATCGGTCGCATGAGCACGAAGGTGAAGATCGCGACCAGCGCCGCGGTCAGCAGGATCACTGCGATCGATTGCCACACGAGGTACTGCTGCGTCTCGGCGGTGGAGGCCTGCAAACGCGACAGGCCGGTCTCGATCTGCTCGGCGGTGGCCGTGGAGAGCTGCGAGGCGGATTCCCACATCTGGGCGATGGCGCTGACGCTGTCGTCCATCATCGCAGCGGTGGGCGCGACCGGCGAGAGCAAAGCGAGATCCATGCGCCGCAGCGCCGAACGCAGCGAATGCAAGTGGGCGCTGCGCAACGGATCGTTCGCCACCCCCTCGATGCTGGTCAGCGTCGCCAGCAGGCGTTCGCGGCCTTCGCGGTATACCTGCAGGAGCCCCGGGTCGTTCAGCACCTGGTAGAGCTTGGCGCTGCGCTCTATCGAGGCGATTTGCTGGATGAGCTGCTGAGTGTAGTGCGTGGTCTGCACGCCGCTGCGCACCAGCGCGGTGCTCTCGTCGGACAGCGCGCGGACCTTCGTGGCCCCGATCACGACGGCCAGCAGCAACGGCGCCGAAACCAGGGCAAAACCGGTCAGGAGCAGGGTCGTCAGTGATTTCGGGCGAGGCCAACGCATGCGGGCGGCATTCTACAGCCGCTTCTTCCCTCCGCTAACCGCTAACCGCTTCTTTCCTCATCAATTCCGGCTCCCTCTGCAGCCGGCGCTCCCACTCGAGCTGTGAGCGCACGATCTGCTCCAGATCGTCGAAGCGCGGCGTCCAGTCGAGCACCTGGCGGATGCGCTGCGCCTTGGCGACGAGGCTGGGCGGATCGCCGGCGCGGCGAGGCGCCTCCACCGTGGCGATCGGCCGCTCGTTCACGCGGTCGACCGTGGCGATCAGCTCGCGAACGCTGTATCCATGCCCATAACCGCAGTTGAGGGTTTCTGAGGCGCCGCCGGCGCGCAGATAGTCGAGCGCCTTGATGTGGGCCGACGCCAGATCCTCGACGTGGATGTAATCTCGCACGCCCGTGCCGTCTGGGGTCGGATAATCGACGCCGAAAATCGATACATGCGGGCGCTTGCCGACCGCGACCTCGCAGGCGACCTTGGTCAGCAGCGTCGCATTGAGCGTCGATTGGCCGATGCGGCCGCCCGGATCGCTGCCCGCCACGTTGAAATAGCGCAGCACGACGTAGCGCAGATCGGAAGCCGCCGCGAGATCGCGCAGCATCCATTCGCTCATCAGCTTGGAGGTTCCGTAAGGATTGATCGGCTGCGTCGGACTGTCTTCTGCGGCCACTCCGCCTGCCGGCACGCCGTATACGGCGGCCGTGGAGGAGAACACAAAGTGCTTGACCCCCGCCTCCTGGCAACATTGCAGAAGATTACGGGTCGAGCAGGTGTTGTTGCCGTAGTACTTGAGCGGATTCGCGACCGACTCCGGCACGATCGTATGCGCGGCGAAGTGCATCACCGTCTCCACGGCGTGCTCGCGCAGCACTCTAGCCACCAGGTCGCGGTCGCCCGTATCGCCGACCACGAGCGAGCCGTGCAGCACTGCGGAGCGAAAGCCGGTCGACAGGTTGTCGAGCACGATGACGTTTTCATTACGCTCGCCCAGTTGACGAACGACGTGGCTGCCGATGTATCCGGCGCCGCCGGTGACGAGGATGGACATGGTTGGTTCGCGACTCGTGGCTGTGGCCCGTGGGCTGGGTGATTCGTGACTGGTGGGCGAACGGCGGATTCGACGCCGATCGCCTGCCGCTTGATCACCATGCGAAGCGGCTGCATCCGATTTGGATTCTAGCTCGGATTGGCCTGCCGCCCTGACGGTGCAGGCCAAGGAACTCTCTCTGATGCACGCTGGTTCGAGCGCCTGGCGAAGCCCTTGAACGCAATGCGCTGCGGGCGTTTTCTTGGTGGATTCGAAGCCTGACGGCGCTTACTGCGAAGCGGTTGCGGCGGTCAGTCGGAGAAACACGTAATCCGGCGCCTCGCTCTGACCGACCGCCAACACCTTCTTTCTGCCGGTTCTTGTCGCGCTTCGCGGACCGCGGGGGATGACAGAGCCGCAACAGCTCGGATTTCCGCTATTCGCTGGTTTTCACCGCGACCTACAAGCGCTTGCGGCGCCTCTCTGACCATCCGCTATCCGCTATCCGCTTCCTTCACCTGATTGTGAGCTGTTACAGAGTTCGCTACCGTCTTGCGATGCTTCGCCATGTCTATCCGGACGATCCCACGCGCCAGGCGCACCCGTACGAGCGGCTCACGCCTGACGTGATCATTGCGGCCGTGGAGTCCCAGGGCTGGCTCTCGGACCGGCGGATTCTGGCGCTCAACAGCTATGAGAACCGCGTGTACCAGGTGGGCGTCGAGCAGGGCGAGCCGCTCATCGCGAAGTTCTATCGGCCTGGGCGCTGGAGCGACGCCGCGATCGGCGAGGAGCACCGCTTCGCACTCGAGCTCGCCGACGCAGAGATTCCCGTGGAGCCGCCGCTGGTGCGCGCCGGGCTGACGCTGTTCGAGTTCGAAGGGTTCCGCTTCGCCCTGTATCGGCGTCGGGGCGGGCGCTGGCCGGAGCTCGGCTCGCGCGAGGAGCGCGAGTGGATGGGTCGTTTCCTCGGTCGCATCCACATGATCGGGCGCCGCGGCCGTTTTCAGCATCGCGGCCAGATCGACGTGGACCGGATGGGCCTCGAGTCGCGCAACTACTTGCTCGAGTTCGGCTGGATACCAGAGCATCTCGAGTCCGCCTACGATTCTTTGACGTCGGATCTGCTGGAACGGATTCATGCCGCATTCGATGCGGCGGGGGAGGTCGCTTACATCCGTCTGCACGGCGACTGCCATCGCGGCAACATTCTATGGAGCGACGCGGGCCCGCATTTCGTGGATCTCGACGACTGCATCATGGGTCCTGCGATACAGGACCTGTGGATGCTGCTGTCGGGTTCGCGGGCGGAGATGACCGAGCAGCTCAGCCATCTGCTCGAGGGCTATTCGCAGTTCGCGGATTTCGATTTGCGCGAGCTCACGCTGCTCGAGAGCCTGCGCACGCTGCGCATGATCCATTATTCGGCCTGGCTCGCGCGCCGCTGGAGCGATCCGGCGTTTCCGGCCGCATTCCCGTGGTTCATCGAGCCGCGCTACTGGGAGAACCAGGTGTTGTCGTTGCGCGAGCAACTCGCAGCGATCGACGAGGGGCCGTTGCAGATTGGAAGCGGATAGCGGAAAGAACAGAAGCGGTTAGCGGAAAAGAAAAGAAGCGGTTAGCGGTTAGCGGTTAGCGGTTAGTTCGGAGGATCCGCGCCAGACTTGCGGGTCGGGCCTTATCGCCGCCGAGAGGAGGTGCAGGTCCTCGAAGAGCTACGGGTGCTCGAAGGGGTGTAGGTCCTCGAAGAGCTGCAGGTCCCGAAGGCAGGACCTCGAAGACGTGCAGACCCTCCGAACTAACCGCTAACCGCTAACCGCTAACCGCTAACCGCTTCTTTCTGCCACCCGCTAACCGCTTCTTTTCTTCCCGCCCGCTTCTTTCTGCTAACCGCTCTCAGTCTAAATACGAGGCCTAATTGCGAGGCGTTTCATGTTTTGCGCCGCAACCCGTGTGATAGCGTTCGCATAACACGAAGGGGCAGGCGCGTCCGCCTGGCTAAACGGAGAGCTCTCGATGCGTCGCCGCAACTTCC
>Ga0079224_100008020_pt1 | contig 14251 bp, 12 predicted proteins | sample Stecom2015_FD_80414 | JGI IMG/M metagenome (GOLD analysis project Ga0079224, IMG submission 80414) | Agricultural soil microbial communities from Utah to study Nitrogen management - Steer compost 2015 | ecosystem: Environmental > Terrestrial > Soil > Agricultural land | place: USA: Utah...
GTTGAGGACGCAGTCGCCGCAGGTGCCGGCACCCGGCACGCGGTAGTACAGGCAGCAGCTGCGTCGTTGGTAGGCGAGCGGCTCGGATGGGGTGGCGCGGTGGGTGCCGGCTGCTGCCAGTGGCGGCTGGTCCAGCAGCGCCCGGACGAGGGGTACGACGGGGAGAAGGGTTCGCGGCGCTCTGGCGAGAAGGACGCGATGGGCCCCGATCAGCGCCGAAGCGGCGTTGCCACGCAAGGTGTGCGGGGACACGCCGGACGCGCGCCGCACCGCGTCTGCCCAGGGGGCCAGGTTCTGGACGATGACGGTGTGGTGCAGAGCCGGGTGTGGTTCCTGGTCCACTCCTCGCGGGTCCGGGAGCCAGAGGTCGAGGGGGCCGGAGACGGGCAGGCGCCACCACAGCTGTTCGGGCGCCAGATCAGGGATGCGGCCGGTGAGCGTGGCACAGGCCAGGGCGATCGACCAGAGCCGGGAGGCGGTGCCCAGGTGCAGGGTGGACGCGGCCACCCTGAGCTGGTCGGTGCCCAGCCGCCCGGAGACGAGGCGTACGCATTCCTCCAGCGTCTCCCGGTCCGCGTACAGGTCGGTCATCGGACGGAAGCCGCGCGCTGCGGGGCGGGGACCGGCGGCCACCGCGAAGTAGGGGCCGATCGCGGAGACGCGCGCCAGTATGTCGGAGGTGATGGCCGCGGTCACCATGTTCGTACCGCCCGTGTCAGCTCGTGGAAGCCGTGGACGCGGACGACTTGCCCATCCGGTCCGGTGAGGGTGAGTCGGCCTGGTCCGCCCCAGCTCACCTTCCTGTCGGCGGTCGGCTCGGCCGGGGCCGCGAGGGCCAGTCCTTCGCGGGCGAGGGCTCGTTCGAGGAGCGGGAGCACATTGGCCGGCGCATCCACCGCCACGTGGGCGCGGGCGGTGCGGTGCAGGCCGAAGGTGCCGGAGGCCGGGTCGAAGGCGAGGTGATCGGCGTCGAAGGCGGCGGCGACGGCACCATTGTGGATCAGGTCCTCGGGTGCTCCGGCGTGGACTCCGGATTCGCGGTCGACGAGCCAGACCGCGTCGGCCACCCGCAGTGCCAGCTCCAGGTCGTGGGTGCTGACCACGACGGTCAGGCCCTTGTCCCGCGCGAGGTCGCGCAACAGAACGGTGAGCGCCACCCGTGAGGGGACGTCGAGGAAGGCGGTCGGCTCGTCGAGGAGGACGACCTCGGGCTCCTGGGCGAGGGCGCGGGCGGTCAGGACGCGCTGACGTTCGCCGTCGGACAGCTCGGCGGCCGGCCGGTCCGCCAGATGTCCCGCGCACACCGCCTTCAGCGACCACTCCACGGCCGCGTGGTCCGCGGCGGTGAGGCGGCCGGTGAACCCGGTGTGCGGGTGCCGGCCGAGCCCGGCGAGTTCCCGTACGGACAGCAGCCCGGCGTCCACCCGGTCGGTCAGGACGACCGCAAGCCGGCGGGCGAGAGTGGCCGGCGGCTGGTGTGCCAGGTCCGTCCCGCCGATGCGGATCCGGCCGTCGAGTGGTGGCAGGAGCCCGCACAAGGTGCGCAGCAGCGTGGACTTGCCCGCGCCGTTGGGTCCGAGGAGTACGGTCAGTTCGCCGGCCCGCGCTTCCAGATCGAGCCCGGACAGCACGGGCCGGTTCGCTCGGCGCCTGCGCGGCGACCGGGTCCGGTAGCCGACGGCGAGCCCCTGGGTGGCGAGGCCCCCGGCGTGGTCGCGGTCCTGCCTGCCGGCCGTGCCCGTCGCGGGTTCGGTCATGGTGTCGCTCACGAGGCCACTCCTTGTACGCCACGACGGCTGCGGATCAGGAACGCGATGACGACGGGGGCGCCGAACAGCGAGGTGATGGCGCTCAGCGGCAGCACGGAGTCCGTACCGGGCGGCTGGCTCAGCAGCCCGCACGCCAACGCGAGGAACGCCCCGGCGAGCATGGACGCCGGGACGAGCGCCCGGTGGTCCGAGGTCCCCAGCGCCACGCGCGTCAGATGCGGGACAGCCAGGCCGAGGAACGCGACGGGGCCGCAGAACGCGGTCGCCGCACCCGCCAGCAGCGAGGTGCCGACCAGCGCGAGGTTGCGGCTGCGCCGCACGTTCAGGCCCATGGTGCGGGCGTAGTCCTCGCCGAGCAGCAGGGCGTTGAGTCGTTTCGCCGTCAGCAGCGCCGCCAGCAAGCCCGCGCCGATCACGGGCAGCATGACCTGCAGGTCGGGCCAGGTCGTGGCGCTGAAACTGCCCAGGCCCCACATGACGAACTGCTGGGCGCGCTCGGGCCGGGCGTAGACGAGCATCACGCCGACCACCGCGGTGGCCGCCGAGCCGATCATGACGCCGATGACGAGGAGGGTGACGGCCGACTTCACCCACCTGGAGAGGAGCAGGACGAGGGCCAGCACGGCGGCGGCGCCGAGCGAAGCGGCGATGACGACGCCCACGCGGCCCAGGCCGGCCAGGTTTCCGGTGAAGCTGCCGGCCACACCGCCGGTGCCTACCACGACGGCGGCGACACCGATGCTGGCGCCCGAGCTCAGCCCGAGGGAGAACGGGTCGGCCAGCGCGTTACGGAACAGCGTCTGCATCTGCACGCCCGCCACCGCGAGGGCGGCCCCGACTGCGGTGGCGGTCAGCGCGCGCGGCAGCCTGACCTCTTCGACGATCACGGTCCAGCGCGGGTCGTCGGCGGTGGCGCCGAACAGGATCCGCACCACGTCCGCCACCGGCACCGGATGGGAGCCGGTCGCGAGAGTGAGCACGAACAGCACGAAGGTGCCCACCGCGAGAGCGAGGACGACGGCGAGGCGCCGCCGTCCCGGCCGCGCGGCACGCGGGGCGTCCGGGACGGCGACCGACGTCAGGGTCATGTGCGTCGTCACGCCTTGGGCACCTGCTGGTAGAAGGTGAACGTGTGGTCCTTCGCCTGGTCCGGGTGCATCAGCGCGAAGAGGTCAGCAAGGACGAGGTCCGGGCGCAGCACACCACGCTCGAAGTAGTCGTTGCCGCCGCCGGGGCCGAGAGCCTTGGTGTTCGTCCAGACCGCACCGCCGGACACGGCCTTCAGCTGCCCGTACCGGCTGTCGGCCTTCACCGCGTCGGCGGTGGACTTCCACTGCTGGTCGGCGATCCAGACCGGGGCCTGGCCGCCCTTGGCGTACACGGCCTCGAAGTTCAGCTGGAGGCCGCCGGTGCCCGGCTCGCCGGCCCACGGGTAGGTGCCTCCCGCGTCCTTGATCAGTCGGGCGGCGTAGCTGCTGCCGGCGGGCATGGACCAGGTGCCCTGGTACATCGTGCCGGGCAGGACCTCCACGGGCTTGCCCGCCTTGACCGCTTGCGCGCCCTTCTCGGCGACCTTCCGGTAGTCGCCCTCGATGGTGGCGAACACCTCGCCGGCGCGCTTCTCCGCCCCGGTGAGCGCGGCCATCGCCTTGACCCACTCGGCCCGGCCGAGCGGACTCGGCTCCAGCCACTCGGCGTTGGCGACGACGGCGATGCCCGCCTGACGCAGCTTCGGGTACTGCGGGTCGTCGGTGCCCTGGGTCATCAGGACGTCGGGCTTGGCACCGATGACGGTCTCGGCGTTGAGGGTGCGGTCCTTGGCGTACTCGGTGACCTTGCCTGCCTTCACCCGCTCGATCACCTCGGCGGAGGAGATGGCCGTGGCGCTCGCGACACCGGTCAGCACGTCCAGGGTGCCGGTCTCGGTCAGCAGGGGAAGATGGGTGGTGGAGGCCGAGTACAGGCTCTTGACGGGAACGGTGACCTGTTGCGCGGACGCCAGTTCACCGGTCAGCTTCGGCTTCGGCGCACCGCACTTGACCAGCACGTAGGACTCGGGCTTGCCCTTGGGGAAGGGCTCCTTGACGGTGAGAACCTGGTAGCTCTTCTCGTACCGGAGGGTGAAGTTCTTGGCGTGCTCCACCGTCGACTTGACCGGGAAGTAGTCCTTGGCCGGGTCGAAGTCCTTGATGCAGCTCTGCCCGGCGGCCTGGGCCTTGGCGTCGGCGGGTGGGCCGGAGTCGCCGCCGCATGCGGTGAGTGTGAGGGCGGCGGTCAGGAAGGCTGCCGCGGCGGCCTGACGGCGGCCGGGCATGAGGGACCGTACGGACAAGGTGACTCCTGGTGGCGTGCGTGGGCAGCGCGCACCGGCATGGCGGAGCGCGTGGTGCGGCGTACGGGGCGGGGAACTCCGCCGAGGGAGGGGGCCGTCAGAACCGGAAGGAACGGGCCCATGCGTCAAGCCGGGCAGGTCGGCTCCGAAGAGCCACGGGCGGCACGAGGCTGCCACCGCACATACGCAGGCACACGAGTGCCACCGCCTCTCCTGGGGAAATCCGCCCCGTACATCGAGGTGCGACGGCGTGAGTCTCCTGACTCGGGATCACAGCTTCTCCGGCCTTCCCACCCCGGGATGGGGCGGTGGCCATGGGTGGAGTCGCTCCCCCTACACAGTGGCGGTACCGTGCCGGATTCTCACCGGCTTCCTCGTTCCGCCGTCGCTTGACGGACCGAAGCATCGCAGAACAGGCCACGGCCCCGCCAGACCCACCTCTGTGCGATCAGCCACAGCCGTGAGTGCAGCCATCACGACAAGGAGTGATCCGCCCCGGTCGGGGCGGCCGGGTGAGGCTCGCCGGGAAGGAAGGTCACCTGGGGCGCGCCCGTGCGGGGATGGGTGGTGACCTCGCCCGTCACGCCGTAGACGTCGGCCAGGAGTTGGGGTGTGAGGACGTCGGCGGGCGGGCCGGCGGCGGTGACCTTGCCGTCGTACAGCACGTAGAGGCGGTCGCAGTAGTAGGCGGCCAGGTTCAGGTCGTGCAGGGCCACCAGGACTGTCGCGGGCAGTCGCCGCAAGATGCCGAGGACCTCCAACTGGTGGCGGATGTCCAGGTGGTTGGTCGGTTCGTCCAGGACGAGGAGGGAGGGCTGCTGGGCGAGGGCACGGGCGATGAGCACGCGCTGGCGTTCGCCGCCGGAGAGCTGGTCGAAGGGGCGGTGGACCAGGTCCGTGGCGTCCACCGAGGCGAGCGCCGACGTGATCAGAGCCGCATCCTCGGGGGTGTCCCCGTCGAGCAGCCGCTTGTGCGGGGTGCGGCCCATAGCGACGACCTCCCGCACCGAGAGGTCGAACTCGGCGCCCGACTCCTGCACCACCGCGGCCACCGTCCGGGCGAGTTGCCGTACGGGCAGCGACCAGGCGTCGGTGCCGTCGACGCTCACCTGACCGGTCACGGGGCGCAGGACGCGGTAGACGGCGCGCAGCAGGCTGGACTTGCCGCTGCCGTTCGGTCCGACCAGTCCGATGACCTCGCCGGGGCGGGCGGTCAGGAAGACGTCCTCGACCAGGCGGTGCGCACCGGCGGTGAGAGTGACCCCGTCGATGACGAGTCGCGTGCCGGTCATGCCCCTCCTCGGTCGGTGGTCCGCCGGGCGTCGCGACGCATCAGCCACAGGAAGAACGGGCCGCCGCACAGGGCCGTGAGCACGCCGACGGGGATTTCCATGGGTGCGGCGACGATGCGTGCGGCGATGTCGGCCCAGATGAGGAAGACCGCGCCGCCAAGGGCGGCCGTCGGCAGGACGCGGCGGTGGTCGCCGCCGACGAGGAGGCGGACGGTGTGCGGCAGCATCAGGCCGACGAAGCCGATCGGTCCGGCCGCCGCGACCAGGATGCCGGTGACCAGGGAGAGCAGGACGAACATGCGGGCGCGGAAGCGGGCCACGTCCAGTCCCATCGTGGTCGCGGCCTCCTCGCCGGCGAGCAGCAGGTTCAGGTTGCGGGCCTGCACCATGAGGATGCCGACGCCCAGGAGTACGGCGGCGCTGGGCAGCCACAGGGTGTCCCAGTTGACGCCGCCGAGGCCGCCGAGGGTCCAGGCGAGGACCGCGCGGGCCTCGTTGCCCCGGTCGGTGGTGAGCAGCAGCAGGTCCAGTACGGCGGTGAGCACCGCGGCGATGGCCACACCGGACAGGATCAGCCGTGCCGAGGTGATCCGGCCGCCGGTACGGGCGGTGGCGTAGACGAGCAGCAGGGCGCCCAGCGCGCCCGCGAACGCGGCGACCGACAGCGACACCGGCCCGAACCAGGTCACCCCGAACACGATCACCACGACCGCACCCAGGGATGCCCCGGAGGAGACGCCGAGCAGGTAGGGCTCCGCGAGCGGGTTGCGGATCAGGGCCTGCAAGGCGGTGCCCACCACGGCGAGCCCGGCGCCGGCCACCGCGCCGAGCAGCACCCGCGGCGCCCGTACGTCCAGCACGATGGTCTCCCGCGCCCCGGACCAGTCCGGCGTCGCCCAGTCGGCGCCCAGCGCGTGCGTCACGATGCCCCACACCTGGCCGGGCGGCACCTGCACCGAGCCGATGGCCAGACCCGCCGTGGCGGAAGCCACCAGCAGAACGGCCAGGACGACGAGCGTGACGGCGAGAGTGGCCGGGCCCGTCCGCCTGTCGCCCTGTTGCCGGCGTCGCACGGCCCGCTCGGTGTCTGTTTCGGTGACGGAGGCCGTCACGCGAAGCTCTTGGGATGGATTCCGCGGGCCAAGTCCTCCACCGCGTACGCGGACCGCACGCCGACCAGAGTGGCGGTCAGCGGCAGGACGACGAACCGCTTGTTCTTGATGGCGGGCACGTCCTTGAGGGCGGGCTGCGAGAGCAGGTATTTCTTCTTCTGCTCGACGCTTCCGGCGCCGGCATAGTCGTAGATGGCGATGGCTTCCGGCTTGCGCTCGACGACCTGCTCCCAGGAGACGTCGCCGAAGACGTCGTCGAGATCGGCGAAGACGTTCTTGCCACCGGCCAGTCGGATCACTTCGGTGCCCAGGCTCTTGCCGCCCGCGGTGAAGGCGGACTTGTCGCCGCTGTCGTACACGAAGACGGGCACCGCGGGCTCGCCCTTGACGGCCGTCGCGGCCTTGTCGACCTGTGCCTGGAGCCTGGACACCAGCTTGTCCGCCCGGTCGGAGACGCCGAAGATCTGGCCGATGGTGCGGATCTCTTCGTAGGTGTCCTCCATCGTGACCCGCTTCTTGCCGCAGTACTCGCGGTTGAGGTGGGTGTCGATGCCGGCGTCAGTGAAAGCCTTGCGGGAGCGGCCTTCGTTCTCGGCGAAGGCGCTGCCGTAACCGCCGTAGACGAGGTCCGGCTCGGCCTCCAGGACGGTCTCGAAGGATGGTTCCTTCTTCGCCAGTTCCGGAATCGACTCGAAGTCCTTCTTCAGCTCGGGCAGGACGGCGGAGTCGGGGAAGGCGGTGCCGACCATATGGTTCTTCAGCCCGAGGGCGAGCATCAGTTCCGCCGGGTGCTGGTGGATGGTGACGACGCGGGAGGGCGGTTTGTCGTACGTCGTCTTCAGGCCGCAGTTGTCGATGGTGAGGGGGAAGCCGCCGGCCGAAGATGCCGTGGCTTTCGCGTCCTGGGCGGTGTCCTGCGACGATCCGCAGCCGGTGGTCAGCAGAGCCGCTGACAGGGCGACGGCCGCGGCCGTGGCGCGCAGGGTGTGGCGCTTGCGGGCAGGGGTGAACAGCGGGGGACGGGACGTGCCGTCGTACACGTGAAGCCTCCTGGGGAGTCCGCGCTCCTCGGAACGGGCCCGCGACAGGCCAGTGTCCTGACTCCCGGATCGACGCTCCTCCCTCTGCCTTCCCGCGCGGCGCGCGGTGGCGTGTCGAAGGGTGTACTCCCCGGTCACAGTGGCGGGACCGTGCCGGATTCGCACCGGCTTCCTGTCTCCCGTCGCGGCGATGACCAGGTGATACTACGGTCCGCCGAGCACAGGTCAAAAGGGCGTGCAGGCCCGCGCGCACGCCCCCGAGTCCGCCGTCACACCTCGCGGACCGCCCGCAGCACCAGCCGTTCGGCGTTCTCGTCATAGGGACGGCCATCGAAACCGCCGAAGATCTCCGCCCGACCGAAGCCCGCCGCCTCCACCATGCGCCGCAACTCCACCGCGCTGTACACGAACCACACCAGAGTGGCCCGTGTCACCCGCTCCCCCCGAACCAGCACCCAGTCGCTGCGCAGCCGCGCCCAGTCGTCCAGCACGGTGTCGGTCTGCACCATCAGGTCCTCGCCCCGCTGCACCACCTTGGGCGGGGTGACCTTGCGGGCCAGCAGTTCCTTGCCGGCGAGGTCCAGAACGAGCGTGCCGCCGGGGGCCAGACAGGAGTGCATGGTGCGCAGCACACGCGCGTTGTCGGCCGGGTCCTCGAAATACCCGAACGATGTGAACATGTTGAGGACGACGTCGAAGGCGCCCGGTGCCTCGTAGTCGCGCGCGTCGGCCCGCACGTACGTCACCTGGGCGCCGACGTCGGCCGCCCGTTTCCGAGCCCGGTCCAGCATGGCCGGGCTCAGGTCCACCCCGGTGACGTCATGTCCGCGGCGGGCGAGCGGCACGGTGAACACACCGGGTCCGCAGCACAGGTCCAGTATCCGGGCGCCGGGCGGGAAGGAGAGAAGCGGAGAGGTGTCGAGCAGTTCCTCGGCCTGCGCGTGGCGTTGCTCGGAGAAGAGGAAATCGTAGAACTCGGTCCAGAAGTCATCGTCCTGGAAGCCGCCCGTTTGTGCCATGCGGTATCAGTGCTCCTTCGTCGTCGTCATCATGCGGGTGGTGTGTCTTGCCGGGCGCTCGCGCAGCGCCAGCAGGACCAGGGGCAGCAGTACGCACTGTGCGGCGGCCAGTAGCCAGAACCAGCCGGTGTTCCCCGCCTGTTCGGTGAGGCCGTACACCTGTCCGCCGAGCACTCCGCTCGCGCAGGCGCCGAGCCCCGCGGCCAGTCGCTGCTGGCCGAAGACCACGGCGTCCGAGCGCGGACTGCGGCGCAGCGCCTCCAGGTCGTTCTTGAGAAACAGGACGATGTCGCCCAGGGTGATCAGCGCCCCGCCCGCCAGCAGCGCGGGCCGGGTGCCGATCGCGAGGACGGCCAGCCCGGCGGCCAGGCCCGTGAAGCCGACCGCCAGGGCTGTCGCGTAGGGCATGCGCCGGATCAGGCCGGACGCCAGGGGCTGTACGACGATGACCAGCGTGAAACAGAGCAGCAGGACCAGGCTGTAGAACGTGCTGGAGGCCCGTTCGACGGCGTAAACCGCCAGGAAGTGCTGGAAGTGGAAGTAGAGGTAGAAGGCGAGCGCGTTGGAGGCGAACGGCAAGGCCGCGACCCCGGCCAGCAGCCCCTGCCCAGCCGACTGCCGGTCTGGCTCCCGGGCCCCGGCCTCCGCCGGAAGTCGCGCGTGGCCCGCGGTGACCAGGACGAACAGAGCGGTGACGGACACGAACAGCCAGCCGGGCGAGGACAGTACGAACGGCCCGGCGACCAGCGGTCCCACCGCCATGCCCGCGTTGAGGGCGGCATTGCCCGCCGACAGGAACGCCGGGCGGCGCTCGTCGTCCACGCCGTGCACGAGGTACGCCTTGTTGGCGGGCAGGTACAGCGCGGCGCCGCAGCACGTCAGCACCAGCGCCCCGACGGCCAGCGGCGGCCAGCGCAGGGCCAGCAGGAGGCCGACGAATCCGGCGGTACGGATGATCAGCGCCCACAGCATCGTGCGGCGCAGCCCGATCCGGTCCGCCAGGGCCCCGCCCACGATCCCTCCGGAGAACTGCACGAGGGACGCCACGGCCAGCACGACACCGACCGTGCCGAGCCCCATCCCGAGCCGTTCGTGCAGGAACACCGACATGAACGGCAGGACCATGAAGCTGCCGAGTGGGATCAGGAACGAGCTGAGCAGCAGGAAACGCAGCGGTCCGCTGAGCGGGAACAGCGCGGCCCGCAAGCTTTCCCCGCCTGGTACGCGTTCACCCACCGGACGCCTCACGGTCGGGGCCCCCGGCCGGCGGAAGCGGCTCGGTGAGCACCCGTACGGCGTTGGCGGCGGCCACCGCGTGGTGCGTGGCCAGTTCGGCGGTCTCGGCCTCCGCGTAGACGATGCCCGCGTAACCGCGGCTGTCGGCCAGGTGCTCGATCGGGTCGCCTATAGACCTGACCGGGTACCAGGCCGGCGATCCCGGCATGTCCGCCAGGCGGTCCAGCCCGGCGACGCCGGTGAACACCCCGGGCGCGGTCGGGTACCCCAGCACGAAGGCGACGGCCGGACCGCCTGGCAGGTCCGCGTCCATCAGGCGGGGACGGCGGCCCAGCGCCGTCTCGATCATGGCCTCGTACACGTTGACACCGAGCGCCCGGCACATGCCCTCGCCGACCAAGGCGCCACCGATCCGGGGGTTGATCTCGACGACCTCCGGGCCGCTGGTGGTCAGCACGAACTCCACGTGCGCGAACCGGTCGGTGTAGCCGATCGCCGCGAGCACCTCATCGAGCCACCGCTCCAGCATGGCCCGCCGGGCTTCCGGCAAGGCCACGGGAAACGCTGTGATCTCCTCCCGGAAGTACGGCTCCGGTGACATCAACCGGCTGGAGACGCCCAGCAGCCGGGTCCGGCCCGCCCAGGTGAGGGTCTCGGCGCTGTACACCGGTCCGGTGAAGTACGGCTCTGCGAACAGCCGTCCCTTCAGCTCCCGCCCGGCCGCCTCGTCCAGGGCAGCCGCCAGTTCCGGCTCGTCGCGGACCAGCCAGACGTTCTGGCTTCCGGTGCCCGCCGTGTCCTTCAGCACGGCGGGCAGACCGACCCCCTTGAGCAGCAACTCCTCTGCACCGTGCCCCGTGACGTCCATGGCGCGTCCGCGCGTCAGCCCGGCGTCGTGCAGACGGTTGCGTACGACCGCCTTGTCCCGGGTCAGCCGCAGGACGGCCGGATCAAGGCCGGGCAGGCCGAGACGTTCGGAGAGTTCGGCGCCGACCAGCGTCCAGGTGTCGGTGGAGCTGATCAGACCGCGCAGCCCGGGAGTCGGGTGCAGCATGTCCGCCACCTGCTCCACGTCGAAGGTGTCGATCTCCACGACGTCGAGCGCATCCGGCGCGAGCCGCTCCAGCTCATGGGCGTAGTACGAGGGATCGCGGGTGAGCAGGAGTAGCCGCTCGCCGAGCGTGTCGGCGGCGCGTACCAGGTGTCCGAGTCCGAAGGTGAGGGACTCCAGGCAGACGACGCTCATGCCGCTCGCTCCTTCCAGTCCGCCGGGCAGGCAGCGCGTCGCCAGGACATCGTGGACCAGGGCATGGTCATCTCCTCGGGTGCGGACACCTCGACGGGTTTCAAGGCTGCGGGGTCCAGGGCCTCCGTGTGCCTGGCGAAGACGCGCTCGACGTAGCGGTGTCCGGTGTCGGCGCCGATCACCAGGTGCAGCCGGTCGGGGTGGCGGCGCGCCTCGTGCGTCGCGGCCAGGTATCCCGCGCCGGTGGACAGCCCGGCGAAGACGGCGTGATCGCGCAGCAGCGCGATCGTGCCGGACATGGCGTGGGTGAAGTCCAGCCAGTGGAGGGCGTCGTAGAGATGGTGGCGGACGTTGTCGAAGACGATCGACGACCCGATTCCGGCGATGATCGCCTCCGGGTCGTGGTGGTCCTGGCTGCCGAAGGTGACGCTCCCGAAGGGCTGCACGCCGACCAGCCGTACCGAGGGGTCCGTGGCGCGCAGGCGTTCCACGAGGCCGCCCGTCGAAGCCCCGGACCCCACCCCTCCGACGACGGTTAGCGCGGTCTGGGGAAACGTGGTCGTGATCCGGTCGGCGACCTCGTGGTAGCCGAGGTAGTGGATGTCGTCGTGGTACTGGCGCATCCAGTGCCAGCCCGGGTGTTCGGCGAGGATCTCCCTCACGCGCCGCACGCGCAACTCCTGGTCCAGCTTCAGGTTCTTCGAGGGGGTGACCTGTTCCACGGTGGCGCCGAGAATCTCCAGCTGGGCCCGCGTGGTGGTGTCGACGGTGGTGGACGCGACGATGTGGCAGTGCATGCCGTAGCGGTGGCAGGCCAGTGCCAGGGCGTAGGCGTAGATGCCGCTGGAGCTGTCGATCAGGGTCTGCCCCGGGCGGATCGTGCCCCGCTCCAGGAGGTGGCGGACGGCGGCGAGCGCCGAGTAGATCTTCATCGACTCGAACCGGATCAGGACGAGACCGTCGGTGAGACGGACGAGATCGGGAACTTTCAAGGCGTCGGCGATGTGGGGGTGGATCACCCGTAACCTCCTTGGGCGAAGGAACACTGGTGGCCGAGCGAGTGGAAGTAGGCGGACAGGTCCGACTTGAGGTCGGCGTCGAGGCGGCTGGGGAAGAGGTAGCCGATCAGGCAGCCCGTGTGGGCGACGAAGACGCCGTCGGCGCCGAACCGCTCGCGGTGGGCGAGCATGCTGTCGAACGTCGCCTTGGGCAGCACGTTCTGCGACAGGGCGGCGCTGGCGGTGGCCGCCCGTGCGACGGCGGCCGGGTCGCCGGAGGCGAAGCCCTTGAGCAGATCCGTCAGACAGCGCTCGTACTCCTCCCCGTGCCGCCGGTAGTGCTCAAGGAGAAGGTCGGTGACGGCGGCGGTGTCCACCGTCCCGGGCTCGGTGATGTAGGCGGTGTGGAAGCCGATGTCCGTGCCCAGTCGCCGGATCACGCGGTGCCGGCCGCTGAGGTACAGCGCGAACTCGTCGAGGAAGACACTGTCGGCCCGTTCGATCGCCGTCAGGATGCCGAGCACCACGTCCGTGTCGTAGGGCAGTGCGAAGAGCCGGAACAGACAACGCAGTGTCGCCACGATGTCGGCGGTGGAACTCGCCATCCCCACGCCCACCCGGAGGTCGGAGTGGGCGCTCCAGCACCCCGGGGGCAGCGTGAGCCCAAAGTGCTCCAGGAAGAGCTGGGCCGCCGTCGCGGTCTTCTCCCCCAGGGGCAGCCGGTTCGGCGCGTCCGTCCCCGGGGTGAAATGCACCCAGGAGTGACGGTCCACGGGAAAGGACATCACCGCGATGTCCGGCTCGGATCCCGCCCGCAGCGGGCCCTGGTACAGCTCGCCCAGGGTGCCGTGGCAGACGCCGGACACGGCGCGCCCCGGCTGCTGCCGCGTCTTGCCGGACTCCCGGGCGGGCGTCAGCACCGTCCCGTCCGGTCCGCCGAAGAGCAGGCCGACCGGCATCCGGCACGGATGACGGGAGCTCGCGTGGTCACGGACATGTCCTCCTCCTGGTCTCGAGCCCCGAATGAGGACCGGGAAGGAGGCGCGGCGCAGCACATGCCGCACAGCCGTCCGTACCGCCGACCCAGTCCTCGAGGTCACCGTGCACAACCCGCATGTCAGGCGCGGGCGCAGTGGCAGGTCTTCGGACTCGTGGGCTCGCTCACCGGAGATCCGGCGGGCACCTACCGGCCGTCGCTTCCCCGGCCCCACCCAGACTCGGGCCCAGTGCTGTTGACGGCTTTCGTTCCCACTCACCGCTGCGGGACAGTCCCGGATTCCCACCGGGTTCCCTCTTGCGTCGCGCCGCCGAATGTCCGGTCGGACAGGAGGCACGAACCGACTGCACGCTCAGCGTAGGGCGGCTCGTGCCCCTGCGGCAGGGGGCGCATCGCCAGTTGTCCGAATGCGATCGGTCACGGGCGGTCGTCAGAGCCTTGGGACGGATCAGTCGGCCCCGGAAGCCGCTCTGGCCGGATGTGGCCTCGGCATTCGCAGCCGCCTCGGTCACACTGGTTTCTCCCATCACACGCGCACACCGCCCGTCGGTGTCCCGCGCCCCGGAAGGCCCGCGATGCTGCCAGAAATGACGCAGGGCGACGACGGCGCGACTGCGCCGCCCGCTCGTGACCGGCGCCCGGCCGAACGCGTCGCCCTGAGTGCCGATCTGCGGGCCGCGCTGCCCGACGCGGGTGCCGCGGCCCTGGTCACGGTGGCCGTCTTCGCCTTCCTGTACGCGCGCATGAAGTCGGGTGACTCGGCGACGGTCGCGGTCATGCCGTTCATGGACGACCCCGGCACGTACTGGATGTACCTGCTCAGCCAGGCGTTCGGCTGGTCGGGCCTGTTGTGGGCCTGGGGCACGGTCATGCTCGGTCTGCTGTTGTCGGGGCCGCGCCCCGCCCGACTGCCGGCCTCCCGGCAGGTACTGGAACGCTGGCACCGCACCACGAGCCTGACCACGATGGCCCTGATGTTCGCGCACGCGCTGATGTTCGCGGCCGAACTCGTACGCTACGAAGTCCAGCTGGCGTGGGCCGAACGGCTTTGGGCGGGCTTCGCGGACACGTTTGTGCCCGGCTGGTACGACTCCGGCACCGGCCGGATCGCCATCCCCATCGGCCAGGGGGCCCTTTACCTGGCCGTCCCGCTCGGCCTGCTGTTCTACGTCCGGCACCGCATCGGCGCGAACACCTGGCGGCGATTGCA
>Ga0079224_100008021_pt1 | contig 14251 bp, 10 predicted proteins | sample Stecom2015_FD_80414 | JGI IMG/M metagenome (GOLD analysis project Ga0079224, IMG submission 80414) | Agricultural soil microbial communities from Utah to study Nitrogen management - Steer compost 2015 | ecosystem: Environmental > Terrestrial > Soil > Agricultural land | place: USA: Utah...
GGCAGGCTAATATATGTTGTAGGAGGAGATTTTAGCAATGACACTCTTAGAAAAGGAAATTCAGCTTATTCAACAAATGGAGGAATAACATGGAATATTCCTGAAATTCCGCCATTTGGTTATAGAAGCTCGGTTGAATTTATTTCAAAAAAGAATCTGATTAGTTGTGGCACCTCCGGAGTAGATTTTTCTTCAGACAGAGGAATTACCTGGAGTAATATTTCCCCGGAAGGATTCCATGTGGTGAAGAAAGCCAAAAAAGGAAAACTTGTTTTACTGGCAGGTAGAAATGGAAGAATTGCAAGACTTACCTTGTAAAAAAGTTTATATAGCTAAAATCATCTGTCAATTTAAACTCCTGAAATCTACCGGCACCAGTTTGCTCACCCCGGGTTCCTGCATGGTAACGCCATAAATTACATCCACTGCATTCATCGTCATTTTATTATGGGTAACTATAATAAACTGGCTATCTGCACTAAACTGCCTGATCATATTAGTGAACTTACCTACGTTAGCATCATCCAAGGGTGCATCAACTTCATCCAGTATACAAAATGGCGCAGGTTTAATAAGATAAATTGCAAATAATAAAGCAGTAGCAGTTAATGTCTTCTCTCCCCCACTCAACTGAGTAATAGAGGAAGGTCTTTTTCCTTTAGGTTTTGCAATAATATCTATTCCGGTTTCAGCAAGGTTTTCAGGATTCACTAATACCATGTCTGCCGTATCATCTTCGGTAAATAAGGCTTTAAATACCTTTTGAAAATTATCTCTTACCTTATTAAAAGTATCCAGGAATTGCTGATTGGCAGTGGCTTCCACCTCCTGAATGGTTTGCAGCAGACTGTCTTTCGCTGTTACCAGATCATTCTTTTGCTCCAGAATAAATTCATATCTTTTCTTCATTTCCTGGTAAGCCTCAATTGCAGTAGGGTTTACTTCACCAAGATTATCCAGCCTTTTCTTCATCCTTTCCGATTTCTCCTGCAATACTTCTACAGTTTCTTCTCCGGTTCTTGCTTCTTCTAAAATATCATCCAGGTTTACCTTGAACTCAACATGCAGACGTTCTTTCATACCGGCAAGGCTTAAACGTAGTTCATTCAGTTTATCTTTTATCTCCGCCAGTAAATGCTCAATAATTTCTTTTTCCTTTATTTTTTGTCTGAGTTTGCTTTCTTTTTCGGTTAGTTCATTTCTGAAAATATGATATTGCCTGTCTGATTCATTTAAAGTTTTCTGGTCTTCTTCCCTTTTTCTTATCAGATCCAATAAACCTGATTCTGCATTTTCTAATAAATTTTCACTTTCAGCAATATTTTCACTGGTAATTTTTAATTGAGAAAGATTACTTTCAATTTGTGTTTTAAGTTCTGCTATCTGATTTTGTTTAAAACTCATTTCCTGCTGAACTGCTGCAATTTTACTTTGCTGCCTCGTTACCTGTAAATTAAATTCATTATAACTGGCCTGAACATCATTAAATTCTCTTTCAGAATCCTTATAATCTACTTCAGCTTCTGAAAGCTGGGTCTGCAATTCCGATAACCTGTTAAGCAAAATTGTTAACTCAGATTTAGGCTCTTCTATTTCCGCAAGGGTTTCTTCCAGCTTCATTTGAAGTTCTTCTATTTGCTTTTCAGAAGACTCCTGTGATCCTGCAACATTTTCAAGTTTATTTACAAGTGAATAAACCTGGTTGGTAAGGGAATTAATTTCTTCCTGTGCCCTTTTTATTTCATCTTCCTGAAGCTGGTCGTTATATAAAATAACTTCCTCCTGCTTTTCTGAAATAACAATTTTTAACTTTTCAACTACCTCTTCCTGTTCGGCTATCCTTGCCTGTAATTTTTCCAGGTTTTTTACCCTCCCTATTTTATTCCCCTCAAAAATTCCTACGCTTCCTCCTGTAAGGAAATATTTTCCCTTGTAAAATTTACCTTCTTTATCCAGTAATACAGCACCGTTGCTATCCTGGAGTACAAGATCATTTTCAGCTATAAAAACATTTCCCAGCAAATATTCGGCAAGTGGCCTGAATTTCTCATCCACTTCAATTACGTCCATTGCAGCAATGGTTTCTGCAGGTTGGTGGGAACCGGAATGAACATTTTTTGAAACCTGATCAAGCAGGAAAAAGTTGGCTTTCCCTTTTTTATTTTCATCCAATAATCTTACAGCCTGCAAACCTTCCTGTAAATTATTCACGATATAATAATTCAGATATGGTTCCAGTACATTTTCCACCGCAGCTCTATACTCTTCTTTCACATAAATAATGTCTGAAAGAATTGGAGCATTATTATTCCACTGTTGGTTGTTATGTAAAAATTTCACACTATCAGGATAGCCTTCCATTGAATCTATAAGGCTTTTTAACAGTGCATGTTCATTTTTACGCGAATCAAGCTTTCTTCCTTCTTCAGCAAGCTCCTGCCTGAGTTTTTCAAGAGCCGACTGAGTTTGAAGAATTCTTTCTTTTGTATGTTCGTGCTCTTCCCGCAGGGTATTTAATTTTGCTTTTTTTGATTCAAGTTCCTGCTCTTTTTCAGTTCTTTCTTCCTCTATCTGCCTTATCTGAGATTTTCTTACAACAGATTCTTCTTCCAGTCTTTGAATGGTCAGTTGTAAATTTTGTACTGAAGTATCAGCAACTACAACCTTTTTTTCAGCTTCAAATTGTTTTCTCTGAATAGCTGCATAATCAGACCTGAATTTGTCTATATGCATTCTCTTTTGATCGAAAATTATCTTTCTTTCATCTACAGAATCCTTCAGAGTATTTAATTGTTCCTGCAGACCATCCAGTTTGGCAGCTTCTTCCTGAATCTGCATTTCTGTAAAGCTAATGCTCTCTTCAAGTCCTTTAAGCTGGCCATCACTTTTTTCTAAAAATTCCTGAATAGATTGTTCTCTTTCTCTCAAAAAATTCAATTTTTGAGAAGCCAGATTTTTATCATTTTCCCTAGATTTTATCGTTTGTACCAGTTCGTTATATTCCTTTTGCAAACCCTGAAGAACGCGTTCTTTTTCTATAAACTCCAGTTTCTGCTTTTCCAGTTCAGCATCTTCATTGCTTATTTCTGCTTCCAGTCTCAGTTTTTTATCAGACTCCTGGTCATTTTGGTGCTGAAGTTCTTTAAAACTCAGATTAAACCCTTCTAAAGCCGCTTTTGCAAGTTCGATACTAAGCACTCTGTACTCTTTCTTTATCTCATAGTATTTTTCAGCTTTTTTTGCCTGATTTTCTAATGATTTTAACTGGTTATAGATTTCAAAAAGCAGGTCTTCAATTCTGGCAAGGTCCAATTCCGTAGCATCCAGCTTCAGTTTAGCCTCTCTTTTACGGGTTTTATAGATGGTAATTCCAGCAGCCTGTTCCAGCATTTTCCGCCTGCTGTTTTCTTTATCCTTAATAATATCATCTACCATTCCCAGTTCGATAATAGCGTATGAATCTGTACTTACACCAGTATCCATAAATAAATTCTGGATATCCTTTAACCGGCAGCTAACATCATTCAGCCGGTATTCACTTTCACCGCTTTTATAAAATTTTCTGGTAACCGTAACGGTATTAAATTCTGTTGGAAGAAGATTCCTTGTATTTTCGAAAGTCAGACTCACCTCTGCCAGGCCGCTTGCAGATCGTGTTTTTGAACCGTTAAAAACAAGACTGTCGAGATTTTCAGACCTAAGCTGACTGATTTTCTGCTCCCCTATAACCCAGCGGATACTGTCTATAATATTACTTTTACCGCAACCATTGGGGCCTACGATACCGGTAATATTCTCATCGAAATTTACTATTGTTTTATCGGCAAAACTTTTAAATCCCTTTATTTCCAGACTCTTTAATCGCACTTTTCCTTATTTTTTGGATAATGGCAAATATAGAAGAATAGCTCATTATTTACAGTATATGAAAACCCTATAGATTCTTAATTATTCACTAATTATTCACAAAAGTTCAGAAAATGTGGAAAGTTTTTCTTTATATGGTTTTTTCTATATATAAAAAGAAATATTTGCGATAAAAGATGCCAAAATTATGCAGACAAAAAAAGATATTTAGCTAAAAATAATTTAGAAGACAGCTAGACTAATAAAAAAATGGCCGTCTTCAATTAATTAAAGACAGCCATTCCTTTACCTGGTTTTCCTGTTACTTAAATTTTCCAACTGCCAGCACACTATCCGGATAGGCTTCGCTGAAAATAACTCTTACAAAAGTTTCTTTAGTAAGGAATGAACTATAATTCACATCTACAGAATCTTCCCCTATTTTAATTTTTTTAATAAGGGTATTATCAACTGTAACTTTATCACCGGTTCCGGTAATATCCTTAAGATTTAAGGCAACTTCTCCGGGATCATCGAAACTTCCATTTACAAGTTCTACCAAATGCACTTCTTCATTTGCAGTGCTATCTAATGTAACTTTTATGTTAAAGCTTTGATCTGAATTTTCACTTAATACAATAGAACCTGTAAACCCCGATTCTTCTACCTGCTCCAGGTCTTTTTCAACCGAACGTAGTCGGGGGTTATCATCATCTTTATCACAGGACACTACCATTATTGCGCTAAATACTACTGCTAAAAGCATTTTCACTGACATGAATTGTTTGCTTTTCATAATTTTTGATTTAAAAATAAATTTGGTTGAATTTGACAATTCCTTCAGCGCTGATGAATTGGATTATCAGGTATATTGACAGAGGTTTATCCCTAACCGTTGCATAAAATATTAATACTTGATAAGCTAACAAAAGTTAGTAATATGATTGAGTTGTATCATATAAAAATTATTTCTAATTATGTATCTTTAAAAAAAACAGCAAATGAAAAAAATTTTAATCCCTGTTGATTTTTCCGAAACCTCTAAAAATGCGGCCAGATACGGTGTAAAGCTTGCCGCCAGTGTACCGGGTACCTCTGTTATTTTATACAATATGTATAAGAAAATTATCCCCGGTTCAGATGGCACACCTTTATCTGATGCAGACCTTAGCCGGCAGATTATTTTAAAAAATGCCATGAATAACCTGAAGAATGATCTTGAAGTAATTTCAGATGTTCCTATTGATTATGTAGCAGAGGAAGGAGGAACGCTGGTAGATAATGTTGTTAAATATGTTAAAAATCAGGGTATCGACTGGATTGTTATGGGAATTACCGGTTCTACCAGGCTTGAACAAGTGCTTTTTGGAAGCAATGCTTTGGAAATGGTACATTCAGGTGTATGTCCGGTGATAATTGTTCCTCCAAAAGCAGAGTTTGAAAAAATTGAAAACATTCTGCTTGCCAGTGATTTTAAAAATGTGGAAGCTACAACTCCTGTTGCCCAGATTAAAAAACTCCTTGATTTCTTTAAACCTAAATTTCACATTGTAAATATCGATCACGAGCACTATGTAGAGCTTACTGATGAATACAAAGCAGAAAGGGCTAAACTGGAAGATATGTTTAAAGATTACAATCCTGAGTTTTCTTTTATCCGTTTATTTGATTTCCTGGAAGCCATCAGTATTTTCTCTGAAGATAAAAATATCGACCTTATCATTACAGTACCAAGGAGCCATAATTTTCTTACCAGGCTTTTCCGTACAAGTAATACCAAATCGCTGGCCTATCACAGCCATATTCCTCTGGCTGCAATACTTAGTTAATTTTTATAGAATGCACATAAAAAAAATCCCGGCTCAATTATTTGCCGGGTTTTTTTTATAATAATTTTTTTATATCAGGCTGCATTTCCCATTTCTCTAAGAAATGCTACATGCGAAGCAACTGCTATTCTCACTTTGGGATATTCAATGTATTCCACATTATATTCCTTACAAGCCTGTTTAATTATTTTACTTATCTGGGGATAATGAATATGAGATATTTTAGGAAATAAATGATGTTCTATCTGGAAATTCAACCCACCAACAAGCCAGGATACTACCTTATTATCTGTAGCAAAATTAGCGGTAGTTTGTAACTGGTGGATAGCCCATTCATTTTCCAGTTTACCTGTTACTTCATCAGGCATTGGAAAATGAGTATGCTCTACTGTATGTGCCAGTTGAAAAACTATACTTAAAATAAATCCTGCAAATAAGGTAACTATAAGAAACCCTGTAAGCCATGGAAGAAACCCAACTGTAAAAATGGGTATAACAACAAACAAGGAAAGATTAAGTATTTTAAAGCCCCAGAAAACCAGATGATCATTCAGAGACATTTTTTTGAGCTTCATGTTCCCTATCTTATTCTTAAAATATTTTTGATAGTCCAGTACAAAAATCCATAACACATACAACAGAGAATAAAGAAGCCAGAAATATAAATGCTGGTATTTATGAAATTTATATTTTTTTTGAGTTGAACTCATTCTCATCCATGGTTGAATATCAATGTCATCATCTACACCGTCTACATTTGTATAAGCATGATGAATAACATTATGTTTCATATTCCACATAAAAGAATTCCCGCCAAGTAAATTCAGAGAAAAGGCAGCGAGTTTATTAACAAATTTATTGTTACTAAAACTTCCATGTGCACCATCGTGCATAATGTTAAATCCTATTGCGGAAATAACAAGTCCAAGAAGCAGACATTCAAATATTGCGAAAAATACTCCCGGAGTAAAGAACACAAGATGAACATATAAAAATACAAAAGCAACCATGAGAATAATTGCCTTTAAATAGAGCTGTGTATTTCCAGTTTGAGAAGTTCCAGACTGAACAAAATAATCATTTATTCTTTTTTTGAGTTCGGCATGGAAAGAATTGGAAACCGATGAAAACTTTGGGATTTGCATTCGAAAATAAAAATATAAAATTGATAATTAAGAGATCAAAGATAAGCATAGATCAGCTTTCCTTCCTGTTAAATAAATTAACGAATTTAATTTAGGCAATATTTATGTTGAAAACAGGGCGACTGTGGAAAAATTTCTATGAATTTTTTCTATAAAATAAGTGAAAATATCAGGTTTCTATTAAAATCAGGTTATCCAAAGATTTTATTCCAATAGATTTTTCTGAAACAAAGCCTTCTGCATATTTTACTCCTATTCTTTTTCCCAGCATTCTTGCTCTTGCAGTAATACTTTCAAGAAAATCGGGGTTGGAGATATAGGTTTGAAGCATACCATCTTCCGGCGAACCAGGAAAAAACTGGGTAGAGTAAGCTGAAACGGCCTTCATTTTTTCTTCATAAACCCCGGTAATGTCTATTAAAACATCGGGTTCGTGAAACCAGTCCTGAATATAATGTAACACATATTTTGGCCTCCACCTTTCCTGAGGTTTTCCGCCTTCATCAAGGGTTTCAATTTTTACCAGACCCGATAAATAGCTGGCTTCGCGAATTAAATGCCCTGCTCTACCGTGGTCGGGATGCCTGTCGTGAAGAATATTACCTATTATAATTTCAGGCTGGTATTTTCTAATAGCTTTAATTAAAATAAGCTGGTGTTCTTCATCATTTTTAAAAAAGCCGTCACGCATTTTAAGGTTAATTCTTACATCAGCCCCAATAATTTCAGCTGCTTTAGCTGCTTCCTCATACCTTGTTTCGGCGTTTCCGCGGGTACCCAGCTCCCCTTCCGTCAGGTCGGCAATTCCAATTTTTTTGCCAGCATACCTTTCTTTAATTAAAGTTCCGGCACAACCCAGCTCCACATCGTCAGGATGCACACCTATTGCTAATATATCCAGTTTCATTCTGTTTGTTTTATATTCCGGCTATGCCGGCCATAAGAGATAAATCTGCAAATTTACAAACTATTCCCTTTTGGCTCTTTGAAGCTACTTAATTAATTTCGTTCCGTTTTAGTTACTTTTACAAAGAATCTGACCTGCTTAAGCAGTAAGAATTTATAAATTTAAATCAATATAGAATGGCTTACGATGTAATTGTTCTCGGTAGCGGTCCTGGCGGATATGTTGCAGCAATTCGTGCTTCCCAGTTGGGTTTAAAAACAGCTATTGTTGAAAAAGAAAATCTGGGAGGTATTTGCCTCAACTGGGGTTGTATTCCTACAAAGGCATTGCTTAAAAGTGCCCAGGTGGCAGATTATATTAAACACTCCGAACAGTATGGAATTAAAGCATCGGGCGAACCCGATTTTCCTGCTGTAATTAAAAGAAGCCGTGGCGTTGCCGATAAGATGAGTAAAGGCATTCAGTTTTTGATGAGAAAAAACAAAATTGACGTCTTTAACGGATTTGGTAAAATAACCGGAAAAGGGAAACTGGAAGTTACCGGTAGTGATAATAATAAGCAGGTTGTAGAAGGTAAGCATATAATTATTGCCACAGGAGCAAGAAGTCGCGAATTACCCAGCCTTCCCCAAGATGGCAAAAAGGTTATCGGTTACAGAGAGGCACTTGCTTTGCCTGAAAAACCGGCTTCTATGATTGTGGTAGGAAGCGGGGCAATAGGATCTGAGTTTGCCTATTTCTATAACTCTATGGGTACTAAAGTTACCTTAATTGAATTTCTTCCTAAAATTGTTCCTGTGGAAGATGATGATATCTCAAAAGAGCTTGAAAAGAATTTTAAAAAACAAGGTATTGAAATAATGACTTCCAGTGAAGTAACTAAAATAGATACTTCAGGAAATGGAGTTAAGGCTACTGTTAAAACCTCGCAGGGTGAAAAACAAATTGAAGCAGATATTCTCCTTTCTGCTGTAGGAGTGGTTGCTAATATAGAAGGCATAGGATTAGAAACAGTGAATATAAAAACCGAGAAAGGAAAAATTTCGGTAGATAAATATTATAAAACCAATGCTGATGGTTTTTATGCTATCGGAGATTGTGTTCCCGGGCAGGCATTGGCGCATGTTGCTTCAAAAGAAGCAATTATTTGTGTAGAAGCTATTGCTTATGCTGAAAAGAAATACAATCATCAGCCAGAACCGGTAGATTATAATAATATTCCCGGTTGTACATATACCGTACCTGAAGTAGCTTCTGTTGGTTTTACCGAAAAAGCTGCAAAAGAAGCGGGTTATGAAATTAAAGTAGGAAAATTCCCATTAAGTGCATCCGGAAAAGCTACAGCAGCCGGCCATCAGGAAGGTTTTGTTAAGGTGATTTTTGATGCTAAATACGGAGAATGGCTGGGTACTCATATGATTGGTTATAATGTAACTGAAATTATTGCTGAAACTGTTACGGCCCGTAAACTGGAGACTACTTATATGGAAGTTCTTAACAGTGTTCACCCACACCCTACAATCAGTGAAAGTGTTAAAGATGCAATTGAGGTTGCCTATGGTGAGGCCATACATCTATAAAATTAAACAATCGAAATATCGGTTAACCCCTGCTGTTATGGCCGGGGTTTTCCATTTCTAATAATTCATCTGCCAGCACAGGTGCTATGGCTACTCCTATTCCGCTAAGTCTTATTCCCGCAAATATTCTTTTACTTATTTTTTTAACAACCGGTGTTTTATTATTTCCCATTGCCATAATTCCACTCCAGCGTTTTAGAATAATTGGGTTATTACCGGGAACCAGTCTTTTAAGAAATTTTTCCAGATCATTTTGTATTAATGCTGTGATTCCGGACTCTGTGGTAGTTTCTTCAGCTATTGCTAAATTTCTTGCGCCTCCTAAAACTATTCCTCCATCTAAATCACGGAAATAATAAAATCCTCTGTTATAATGAAAACTGCCTTTAAATTTTAAAGGTGAAGATAACCGGGCAAAAATTACCTGACCACGGGCAGGATAGAGTTCTGTATCAGGTAAAAATTTTTTTGAAAATGCATTAGTGCAAATAAATAATTTTTCTGTTTCTATTGAGATATCATTATTTAGAAATAAACTAACTCCATCCTGAGATTCGATTATTTCTTCTACTTCTGTATTATACAAAAAACTCACTCCTCTTGAACTGCAGATTTTTATTAAAGCTTGTACCAGCCGGCCGGGATGTACCGTTCCCTCCCTTTTGTTGTATACCAAATGCCTAAAAGATTCAAACCCCAATTGGTTTTTCTTATCATCCGACAACACAAAACAATCAGGCCCAATTGTTTCCTGTAATATTTGATTCATCCGGCTAATAGCCTCTCTGATATCTTCATTAATAAAAAAGGGGTCTGAATCAATTAATTCGTAGCCTCCAGATAATTGAAAATCTACTGCATTGTTTATAGAAAATGTTTTAATCTGCTGAATGCCCGCATATCTTTTGGCAGTGGTTTCGAGCATGGAATCAATGCCGTAAAGTTCTGCATCTTCCATTAATTCAGTTAAACTGCCAAAGCATACAAAACCGGCATTTTTAGTGCTTGCACCATTGGGAATTACTCCTCTTTCAATAACAAGTATTTTTGCTCCCGGATATTTTTCCGACAGTTTATAGGCAGTCCATAAACCCATAAACCCTGAGCCAATTATGGTGTACTGTTGCGCTGAATAAAAACTCTGTTCTTCCCAAACCGAAAGCATAGGTTTTTATTCTAAGTTACAACCAAATTATGCAGTAAGAAATTATTGCCTGATGATTTTAAAGGTTTTTCTCCTGTCTGTTGTTGTAATAAAATATAATCCCGGGCGAAAAACACTCATATCAATTTGTTGATGTGCAGAACTTATTACATCAGTATAAACTTCCTGTCCCTGGCTGTTTAATATTAGAATTTTTAATCCCCTGCTTTGTTCAAAATTAGCAAACTGAAGATTTAATATTCCATTTACGGGGTTAGGCCAGGTTTTCAGATTCATTTCTCCATGTTGAACTGGAATTTCCGATTCGGGGATTACCGGGCCGGCTAAAGCGGCAGAATGCAATATTTCTGATCTATAACCTTCAGGTTCAAATAATTTTCTCATTCTGTTTACCTGACCGTATGTAAACATATAAACACACTGATCATTGGTATAATCCATGAAATTCATATACATATTACCGGAATTTCCACAGGAAACAACTGTTCCCGAAGGGCATCCGTTGGTAGCGGATTGTTGGGGTGGCGTATCCTCCACGCCGTCATCACCACACATTGCATCACCCCATATATGATTTAAACCAAGCCAGTGCCCTATTTCATGTGTAGCGGTACGTCCAAGTCCAAAATCACCTGCACCGGTTTTTCCAAAATAATTATGTCTTATTACTACCCCGTCAGTTTCGGGGTTTCCGCCTACCGGACTGGAATACCCTGCCAGTCCACCAGCAAGATTACCCACCCAAATATTTAAATAGTATTTAGCATCCCAGGCATCACTACCGCCCTTAGCAGAAAATTTTATCCTGTCATCATAATTAAAGAACCGGATATCAGTTTTTTTTCTGACAACTCCAGTAGTGGGGTTTCCATAGGGGTCTATTGTAGCTAGCTGAAATTCGATATAGCTGTCTGCTGACAGGTTTGCATACATTCCTGATGGGTTCGCCTGATTTCTGTTTCTGAAATCTTTATTGAGTATTTCAATTTGGGAAAGGATCTGCTGGTAGCTGATATTTTCTTCTGCTTTATTATATAAAACATGAACTACTACAGGAATTTTAATAACAGCAATACCTTTTGCAGAATTTTGAATAGTTGCGGAAGATAAAATTTCATTTCCCTTTTTTACATCCAGAAATTTTTCTGTTTGCAATACAGCATTTGCAATAAAAGGATCTTTAAACAGTTCCGATCTGTATTCAGATGTAACACACTGCCTTTGTGCAGACAGTTGCAGGGCAAATAACAATAACAATGGAAAAATAAAATTCCTCATGAGTCCAAACTTTTTGTGGCTGGCTCATTCATCGGCACCGGATAGGGCAGATCACAGGAATTGAAATAGAATTAAATACAGTTGAAAATCAACAGTTGTAAGCCGGGCTTTAAGAGGATTTGGAAAAAGAAGAGATTTAAAATTCCGCTTATGGGCGGAGATTGGAGGTAAAAAAACAAAATTATTTTAAGAAATCAAAGCCCTGAGGTAAAATAATCTTAAAATCGGTTTAAAATATTCAATTTCAAGCTTTAAAAAAGAAATCTGTTTAAATTTGAGCCTTATTATGAATAAGTTTTTCTTCCCTCTGCTGACCATTGCCGTAATTTTATTTTCATGCAATGATGATTCCCAGGTAAATAATACCGATAATATTAATCCACCACCACCGAATATTCCATTTAATATTATAAAATCTCACCCTCATGATATTGAATCCTTTACGCAGGGATTTACCATTTTTGAGGGCAGTTTATACGAAAGTACCGGCCAGTATGGAACTTCATGGTTTGGGCCAGTGGATTTATCTACAGGTAAAATTGATCGCAAAATTACCTTACCTGAAGAATTATTTGGCGAGGGCCATACATTTTTTCAGAATAAACTTTACCTGATTACCTGGAAGGAAAGAAAAGGATTTGTTTTTGATAGCAAATCTTTTAAAAAAATAAAAGAATTTGACCTTCATACCGAGGGATGGGGATTAACGCACGATAGCACCAGTTTAATATTAAGCGATGGCTCCAGTAATATTTTTTATCTGCACCCCGATTCATTATATGTAATTAAAACATTATCTGTAACGGATAATATAGGTCCTGTGCCCAATATAAATGAGCTTGAATACATCAACGGATATATTTATGCCAACCAATGGCAAACCCGGTTTATTTTGAAAATTAACCCTGAAACCGGAAAAGTAGAAGGCCGGCTTGATTTTAAAGATGTGATAAATTCAGTTAAAGCTAAAGATCCTGAATTTGAATCTCAGGAAAAGACTTTAAACGGCATTGCCTGGGACCCTGTGGAGAACAAAGCTTATATTACCGGAAAATACTGGCCTGAAATTTTAGAAATCAGGTTTAACCCATAAAAATTTTCAGCCTATACTTTCTTCTTACATACATAAATAACCGAAGAAGATCGGCCGGGAATAAATATACCTTTCAGATTAGAAAGGAAACCATTGAAAATTGCCGGAATCAGCCTGGTTTTACCTGTTTTATATTTTTCACTAAGCATGCTTACATAAAAACTGTCGAACCACATTGGCAACATAGTTTCAAGTTCAAGGTTTACTGAAGCAGCAAGTTGCCTGAATGAATATGGAGAGAAATGGTATAAATGTCTGGGAACATCATAGGCAGCCCAGAAATCGGCATACACCGATGCATCATAGCTGGTATAATTAGGTACGGCAATAAAAATCCTTCCATCGGCTTTCAGCTTTGAAAGAAGAATTTCCAGGGTTGGTTTTAAATCATGAATGTGTTCCAGTACATGCCATAGAGTAATGGCATCGTAGCTTTCATCTTCGAGTGAAAGTAAATCTTCAGGCAATAAAAGTTTCAGATTATGATTTGCAAGAGCCTTGTTTCTGGCTGTTCCAGAAGGCTCTATTCCCTCGGCTTCCCATCCCTTTGATTTTAAAAAAGCAGCGAAGGCTCCGGTTCCGGCGCCGTAATCAAGTAAGTTTCCTTTACCTTTTTTACAATATTTTTTAATTATGGAAAACTTACTCTTAAGTGTAATCTTCCTAACTTTTAAGTAGGCAGAATTAATAAAACCTGTAGCTGATTCTGTATGAGAAACATATTCTTCAGCCTCATAATATTTTCCTATAGATTTTTCGGAAGGTATTTTTTGGGTAAACATACCCAGGCAATCGATGCATTTCCAGATAGAAAAAATTTCTCCTGAAACTGTATGATCCATAACTTCTATTTCCGGGGAAATTTTAGGCGACTGACATATGGGGCAAAGGGTATAAGTAATAAATTCTTCCAAAATATTTACCTGTTTCTTATTTCTACTTTTTGCTGGTTTCCTGTAGATTCCAGAGAAAATCCATCTTTATAAAATTTAAAAAACAAAACCAGCAGAGCAATAGCTACAATAATAATAGCGTAGGTATACCATACTTCCTTTTCAACCTGTTTTTTATCTTCCAGAAAACGACTCATTTCACTGGTGGTAGTTTCTTTTTCTCCCACAAGCATGGAATGTGAAGCATCTACTCTTAAAATTCTCTCAGCCTTAACCATGCTATAACCTGTAGGTATAGCCGAATAAGGTTCAAATTCAATATCTCCTGATGCTGATTCTGTAAAAAACCCTATGTCTTTCAATTCAATTTTTTCTCCTGATTTTAATTTGCTTTTTAATTCACTAACCCATTCGGTATAAAATTTTATAGCTTCAAATTCGGCCATTTCTTTTCTTGTGGCCAGGTAGAAAAAGAAATCTTTATCAGGAGTATCAAAATACCTGTCGAATCTATA
>Ga0079224_100008022_pt1 | contig 14249 bp, 11 predicted proteins | sample Stecom2015_FD_80414 | JGI IMG/M metagenome (GOLD analysis project Ga0079224, IMG submission 80414) | Agricultural soil microbial communities from Utah to study Nitrogen management - Steer compost 2015 | ecosystem: Environmental > Terrestrial > Soil > Agricultural land | place: USA: Utah...
GGCGTCTGTCATTCCGACATCCATAACATCCGAAATGAGTGGTATCCTGGAATTTTCCCGATGGTTCCGGGACATGAGATTGTCGGTAAAATTTCTGCCGTAGGAGAACATGCACATAAATTCAAGGTCGGCGATCTCGCAGGTGTTGGTACCTATATCGATTCTTGTCGGGAATGCGAGGATTGTAAGAGCGGACACGAACAGTTTTGCGCTGAGGGTGTACAAACGTATAATCATACCGACAGAAACGGAGCACCAACCTATGGAGGTTATTCCAACACGATTGTGATACACGAAGATTTTGCATTCCGAATTTCCGAGAAGCTCGACTTGGCAGCTACGGCACCTTTGCTATGCGCAGGCGTTACCACTTATTCGCCATTGAAGCGATGGAAAGTAGGGAAAGGAAACAGACTCGGCGTTGTTGGTTTGGGGGGATTGGGCCATATGGCTGTAAAATTCGGCGTAGCTTTGGGTGCGGAAGTAACCGTTTTCAGTACTTCGCCCGATAAGGAAGAGGCCGCAATAAAATTGGGCGCTCATCATTTTGTCGTTTCAAAAGACGAGGAGCAAATGAAGGCCGTTTTTCATTCTTTTGATTTCGTGCTGGATACGGTGTCCGCAAATTATGATATCAATCCCTTACTTACTGTCTTAAGAACTAACGGTGTTTATATAAATGTTGGGCTTCCATCAAAACCCTGGGAAATATCCTCTTTTTCTGTTGTGGTGGGCAACAAAGTAATTACAGGTTCGGGGCACGGTGGTTTAAATGAAGTGCAGGAAATGCTCGATTTTTGTGCAGCACATAACCTGGTTTCCGACGTAGAAGTCATCGATATTAAAAATATTAACGAGGCCTTTGAACGGATGGAGAAAGGGGATGTCCGCTACCGTTTCGTGATTGACATGGCGACCTTGTAAAAGGTCTGCCAAAAAATTTCTAGGTTTGACTATGAAAAAAACAGTTCCTTATCGCATTCAATCCATTTCGGAATTGCACGAGTTGTTCGATTTGCCCAAACCCTACAATCCCTTAATAAGCGTAACCGATGTTAGCTTATTCAATTACGAAAAGAACTGGGACATCTGGAAACATTTTTGCCAGGATTTTTACTGCATCTCGGTAAAGCAGGGCAATAGATGTAAAATGAAATACGGACAACGATTGTACGATTTCAATGAGGGCGTCATGGTTTTTACCAAACCAGGGCAGGTTTTCAGCATACACGAAACCGAGGACTATCAAGTATCGGGATTCGCGCTGTTTTTTAAAACCGACCTGCTCCGGCATCATCCGCTTGCAAAAACTATAAAAGACTACGGATTTTTTTCTTATGATCTATCCGAAGCCTTGCATTTATCGGATTCTGAAATGGCTCGCGTTTCGACCTTGATACAGCAAATCCAGCAGGAATTGAAGTCAAACATAGCCCCCTTTAGTCAAGACATCATTGTATCTCACCTCGATTTGTTACTTCAATATTCCAACCGTTTTTACAACCGACAGTTCATTACCAGAAAACCGGCGAATGACGAAGTCTTAGTTCGTTTAGAACAACTGCTCAATAATTATTTCGACAATGAATTATCCATATCCGGCTTACCAAGTGTACAATATGTAGCAGAACAGTTAGGCTTCTCAATGGATTATTTGAGTGATTTACTAAGGAGTACAACCGGACAAAACACCCAGCACCATATCCATAACAAACTGATCGAAAAAGCCAAAGAGCTACTTTCTACAACCAATCTTTCGGTAAAGGAAATTGCCTACCAGTTGGGTTTTGAGTATGCTCAGTCATTTAACAAACTTTTTAAAAAGAAAACCGATATTTCACCGTTAACCTTTAGAGAATCATTTAATTGAACGGAAATAGGTTCGGCAGCAGACAGCAATCCCACAATTCATCGCATCTTTTACTTAAGAGATTGAATAATTTTATGGCGGTGTTGTAAACCCCAATCCGAAATATTATCTGTTAATTGTTTCAACGTATGACCATATTCAGATAGCGCATAACGTACGCGTAATGGACGAGCTACTAATACTTCTCTTTTTATAAGTCCGTTCGCCTTTAATTCTCGCAGTTCTGTACTCAGCATTTTACCCGAGATGCCCCTAATATCTTTAAGCAATTCAGAATACCTCATTGGCTTGTAGCAAAGACGGGCAAGAATGGGTATTTTCCATTTTCCGTTCAGAATGTACATAGCGTCATCCATAGCACGTAACTTCCGTGCACAGTCGTCTGTCAAAATGATGTCAGTCGCCTCTTTATCTTCTCTCATTGTTAAACCTTGGTTACCCAAAAGTAACTATACTTTTGCTATTAAGTGACAAAAATTAATTAAAACTCTTTTAAGTTAGCTGCGAAAAAAATAATATTATGGCATTATTAGAAGATTTGAATTGGCGTTATGCTACGAAGAAAATGAACGGACAAGTAGTTCCACAAGAAAAATTAGCGTATATTTTAGAAGCTGCACGACTAGCTCCATCTTCCTCTGGTTTACAACAATATAAACTGATTGTTGTATCAGACAAAACCTTGTTAGAAAAGATAAAAGGCGTTGCTTATAATCAAAGCCAGATTACTGATTGCTCACATTTATTAATTTGGGCATCGTGGGACGAATATACCGATGAACGGGTTTCGGCTACTTTCAATGAGATGATGGACCTGAGAAATCTTCCTCACAGTACTATGGATACCTATAGAAAAACAATTATGGACCGCTTTGAAGATTATGGAAAAGTGTATGAAGCGCATCATGCGGCTAAACAGGCTTACATCTCACTGGGTTTAGCCATTGCTGCAGCTGCAGAACAGCGCGTAGATGCGACACCAATGGAAGGCTTTCTGGAAGATAAACTCGACAAGATTTTAAAACTCGAAGGTACGGGATACAAAAGCACAGTGATACTACCTCTTGGGTACCGAGATGCAGATAACGACTGGCTGGTAAATATGAAAAAATATCGGACACCAAAAGAACAGTTTATTGAGGTCATGACAGCTAACGACGCCGACCTTACCGTCGAAGCAATGCAAGAGTCGCTAGAAGGCATTATCGATACAAAATAATCAATTTGCGTAACCAACAATATGCTTACAGCCTTGTTATCGCCGATAATAGGGCTGCAAGCTATAAATTTAGGCTATGAGGTTCGAGTTCGCGCTACTGCCATCGCAACTGCAATCACCAGATTCCAAAAATCGACTACTCAACGCCCCCAAACACAGGATATTTACTCATCACCCTGTAGCGCTACTTTTCTACTCAACCACTTAACTACTCTCACAACTACCCTTTCGACTACAGCAATCTGACGTTCGGCTACAGTATTATTTCGTCCATACAGGAACTTTGTATCAAACAAAATAGTTAAAAGATGAACATATTTGTAACAGGAGCATCAGGCTTCATCGGCTCGGCAGTAGTGAAAGAATTGATCCAAGCAGGACATCAGGTCATCGGCTTGGCACGTTCAGAAGCATCTGCGAAAATTATCCGTGATGCAGGCGCATCGGTTTTATTAGGAACGCTTGAAGATTTAGAAATTTTAAAACAAGGCGCCTCACAGGCCGACGGCATTATTCACACCGCTTTTATCCATGATTTTACGCAATACCAAAAAGCAGGTGAAGTGGATAAAACCGCTATCCAGACTATGGGAAATGTCTTGGCAGGCACCAACAAGCCTCTGGTGGTAACCTCCGGCATGTTAGGATTAACCCCTATCAATGGCTTTATTACAGAAGAAAGTCCAGTTGGAAATTCACCACGACCTTCAGAAGCCACGGCCTTGGCACTGGCAGAAGCAGGCGTTCATGCATCGGTAGTTCGTTTACCACCATCCGTTCATGACAAAGGCGATAAAGGCTTTATTCCGTTTATTATTGCACAGGCACGCAAAAATGGCGTTTCGGCCTATCCGGAGGAAGGAAAAAACCATTGGTCGGCGGTACATCGTTTAGATGCGGCCAAAGCTTACCGCTTGGCTGTAGAGAAAGCAGCGAAAGGAGCCGTGTATAATGTTGTAGGCGATCAATCCATTGAAATAAAAACAATTGCCACGTTAATCGGCAAACAATTGCAGTTACCTGTTCAATCCGTTTCGGGAGAAGCCACTGTAACACATTTTGACTGGATGGGCCGTTTCATTACCTTTGAAGGCGCCGCTATCGGAAGCAAAACACAAGAACAGCTGGGCTGGAAACCCACGCATATTGGTTTATTAGAAGATATGCAGGAAAATTATTTCTAAATTTAAACATCAGTTTGTCATTGTCGGTTCGCCGCAATGACAAACTTTTACACCCAAAAATTAAGCTCGATCATGGAAAACCAGTCACCCATCCGGTTAAAAACCATCAGCGAATTTCATAAATCACGCGGTTTAGCACAACCCGAACATCCGCTCATCAGCGTCATTGATTTTGGTACCATTCCACGTTCGGCCGATATCCGTGACAAAAGTTGGATATTTGATTTTTATCAAGTATCGCTAAAAAGAGGCATCGATTTCAAAATGAAATACGGACAGCAGGCATACGATTTTGATGAAGGCGTTTTGGGATTTATTGCACCAAATCAAGTTTTTAAAATCGAACACGAACCTCATGCTACGCAAAACCAAATTCGCTCCGGTTGGATGTTGCTAGTTCACCCCGATTTTTTCTGGAACACACCCTTAGCAAAAGCCATTAAACAGTATGAATATTTTGATTATGCGATAAACGAGGCGCTATTCCTATCAGAAAAAGAAGAGGCGACGTTGAATGCCATCATCGAGAATATCCGTCAGGAATACCATGCCAATATCGACAAGTTCAGCAAACAGATCATTATTTCGCAAATTGAAACTTTATTGAGTTATTCCGAACGGTTTTATCATCGTCAGTTCCTCACCAGAGAAAAATCCAACCATCAGGTGTTACATCGTCTGGAAGAGCTTTTAAATCATTATTTCGATCAAGAAGATTTGATTTCAAGAGGTCTGCCCTCCGTTCAGTACGTTGGCGATCAGCTGCACATCTCGCAAAAATATTTAAGCACCTTACTCAAAGTGCTCACCGGGCAAAGCACCCAACAGCATATTCACAACAAACTGATCGACAAGGCCAAAGAAAAACTTTCGACCACCAATTTATCAGTTTCCGAAATAGCTTACGCCTTGGGTTTCGAACATTCACAATCGTTCAGTAAACTGTTCAAATCCAAGACCGATCTATCACCGATCGAGTTTAGGCAATCGTTTAATTGAACTGCCGTCAGCTTTCAGCCGTTGGTTTTCAGCTTTAGCTGGTGCTCCTGCCACTGCTTCTGTCGCTTCGATAATCCCGCATCACTCCGCTACACGAACAACCAATAACGAATAACGAATAACCAACAACCAACAACCAACAACCAATACGGAACTACAAGGCTTCTTGAATTTCCTCCAGTGATTTCCCTTTAGTTTCTGGCATAAATCTCCAAATGAAGAAAAAAGAAACAGCCATCATCAGACTGTAAAAGATAAAAGAATAATAACCGCCATTAGGACTACCTTCGGCGATAATCGGAAAGAGCCAAGAAATAACGGCAGCCATGATCCAATGGGTGAAACTACCGAGCGAGCTACCCTGAGAGCGAACGCTATTCGGGAATATCTCCGAGATAAAAACCCAGATTACCGCACCTTGCGAAAAGGCAAAGAATGCAATAAAACCGATCAAATAAATCAGCACCGAAGAAGCGGCTGCGATACCCTGACTAAAAGCATGGGCAACCAAGCCCAAAAACACAAACATTCCTAAACTACCGATCAACAGCAGTCGTTTTCGACCAAACTTATCGATGAAGAACATCGCCAGGCAGGTAAACACTAAATTAGCACCTCCTATAAATACCGGCTGCAGATAAGCCAACTTTTGATCAAAACCCGCCAATTCAAAAATGCGAGGAGCATAATAGAGAATGGCATTGATACCACTTAACTGGTTAAACATCGCCAATATAACAGCATACAAAATGGGCTTCAGATATTTCTTTTGAAATAAACGGTCGTGCGCTCCTTTACCCACTTGATCAGCCTGTAATACGCTGTTCATAGCTTCCTCCTCTCCCAATTTACGAAAGACAGCATGCGCCTTATCGTTATAACCATTGATAGCCAACCACCGTGGGCTCTCCGGAACAAGCTGCAGAAGGCAAAAAAAGAGTACCGAAGGCACCACCATAATACCCAACATCCAGCGCCAAGCTTCATCGCCCAGTCCCACAAAAAGAAAATTTGTCAGATAGGCAATAAATATTCCCAGCACAATCATAAACTGAAAAGAGGCTGTCAACCGACCCCGGCGCTCAGCAGGAGCAATTTCCGAAATATAAATAGGCCCAACAACGGAAGATACACCAACGGCCAGCCCACCGATGAATCGGAATAAGATGAACAACAACCAGGTGTACGATAAAGCACATCCCACGGCTGAACATAAATAAGCAAGGGCAACCACGATCAATACTTTTTTACGTCCAAATTGCTGCGCCGGTATACTGGCCACCATCGCGCCTATAACCGTTCCAATCAAACTGGCCGATACGGTGAATCCCTGCCAAAACGAATTAAGTGTCCAGAGTTGCTGTATGTTTTTTTCCGCACCGGAAATAACGGCCGTTTCAAAACCAAAAAGAAACCCCCCTAAAGAGGCAATGAGTGAGCATCGAATGGCAAAGCCATATTTGGAAATAGCGTTCATTTATGCTATGTTTAACTATTAATCAATGAAGCAGCGCCGAGAAGAGCAGCCTGCTCTCCCATCATCGCTACTTTTATCGGAACAAGAATTTTTTGTGCAGCTAGCCTTTCAACAACCTCCGGCAGAAATAAGTGGTAAGCTTTACTGATATTCCCGCCTATAATCACCGCATCGGGCTTTAGTGCTGTCAAATGAATTAAAAGGAAATCGGCCAACCAATGGGCCAATTGGGCCATTGTCTCTTTTGCCTTACGATTTCCGGAAATCACTTCAGCCAATGATTTGACATCATCAATTCCGGCACCGCCTAAAGAGCGATAATAAGTTAATAAGCCACGGGTTGATATGTAATCTTCCGCTATCCCATCCAGAAAGCGAGAGGAACCGAGATTCAGATCTTTTACTACTCCTGAGTTGAAAAATGCGGCTCCCAGGCCAGTTCCCATTGTCAACCCCAGAACCTGGCTTTTCTCCGCCAAGTTACTGCCTATAATCTCGCCACGGAGAAAAGCTTCCGCATCATTCAAAAAGCGGACGCGACTGGGCGGTAGTTTCACTCGTTCAGCAAAGACCTCTTTCACGTTAAAGCCATACAGCGCCTCATATTTATTCATGCCTTTGATCAATGAGATTCCGTTTTCGTAGTCGAAAGGACCGGGCATCGACACCGCTAGGTCTGTACATTGCTTGCCAGAGGCCTCTTGCGCCTCAATCAAGGCACAAGTCCAGGCCTCCAGAATAGTGGAGGCCGGAGCATGCGCATCAATTTTTTTGCGGATTAATGTATCATCGACTATCGATTGCGTTACCGGATGAATGACGGCCGCAGTAATATGCGAGCCTCCTACGTCTGCACTAAGGACAGTTGTTTGCATATAGAATTAAAATAATTTTTCACCTTTTAAACGTATATCAAGGCAACGGGTCGGGCTGTGCCGGATTGGCCGGATCATAAACGGCAACCCCCACTTTTGAGTCCGCGCAACCGTAATACAGATACCATTTTTTCCCGAAATAAACCAACCCTTCAATAAACACCGTTCCATCTCTATATTGCCCACTCTTCTCAAACGGTTCCATTGGTCTCAAGAACGGCACATCCAATCGGCCGACGACCTTTGTCGGATCATTCCGATCAAAAAGCACCTGGCCGGCACTGTAAGTTCCCCGGTTAAAACGCTTATCCCCACGTTCCGGATTATTTTTTCCATTGTATAATAGCAAAATACCCTTTTCTGTTAACACCGCAGGCGGGCCACATTCCGTTAAATCGCTATCGAAGTACCCTGCTCTCGGCGAAATGAACGCCTTCAGGGCCCCGTTCCCATCCACAACAGGTTCCCAGTCTATCAAATTATCCGATGTCGCTCCGAAAACTCCATTTTCGCCCCAATACATCCAGTACTTGCCATTCACTTTGGTAATTACCTGCTTATCATTTTTCACCGTTGTCACAATGGAGGCTGATTTATGGAATTTATCCACAATCAGCGCCGCGTTTTTCGCTTTCGCAAAAATTTGCCCATGCTTTTCCCAATGCACTAAATCCTTCGAAGTAGCCACGCCCAATCGCGCGATTTTTCTGTTCCATTGGGTATAAAACATCACGTAAGTCCCATCCTCCGTAACAGCCACTCGCGGATCTTCCGTTCCCCCCGGCCATTCGAAATCTTTCTGTCCATCATTCGCCGGATAAAAAACGGGCTTATCCTTTCTCGTAAAAGAAAGACCATCTTTACTAACTGCATACCCCAGACGCGAGGTACGATGGCCTATTTTCACACCGAACTTATCTTCGGCACGGTACAGGACAACAACTTCACCATCCTTTACGGCCGCTGCCGGGTTAAACGTATCATTAGATTCCCAGGCAACATCCTTCCCACTCATCGGGTCAAGAAACGTGGTATTTTCGCGCGGAGAAATAACCGGGTTCACACCAGCCGGGCGGACAAAACCGCCGAAGGCCCAATCAGGTAGTTTATTTGTTTTATGCTGCGCCTGTGAAGGAAGAACTCCGGCAACGCATATTCCCATTGCCATTATCACTGGCAAAAATCGCTTCTTCATATTCGTACTTTAATTAATAAATCATTTTCGTTGAAAAGTTAATATCCACTGTTCTGTGTAATCGTACCACCCGACAAATCGATCTCCCGCTGTGGCACCGGATACAGATAATGATGGGCATTAAAATTCTTACCCATAGCCTTCAGCACTTGTTCGGCCACTCCCCATCGTCTCAAGTCGCTAAAGCGATGATGTTCAAAACCTAACTCCGCTCTCCTTTCCTGCATAAGCCAAGCTTTGATTATGGCCGGATCTGTCACCTGTAAATTGCGGTCCGGTAGTGTTCCACTTGGTGCTGTTCCGCCCGTAACCGTAGAGGTGTTCCGAGCACGAGCACGTACCTCATTTATCAGACGAATAGCCTGCTGATAATCGCCTGTTTCCAGATAGGCTTCCGCTTTCCAGAGAAGAACATCTGCCCAACGTATCAGAATTTTGTTGGTCGGCGAGTCGCCATTTCCGCGATTAGCAGCATTCAGTTCCCCCATTAATTTATACACTAAGCGATCCGCTACATTAACCGTATAATCCAAACGCGGGTCGTTCGGTTCAAACGAGGCGACAAAGTCATCCGTAGGCGCAAGAAAACCCCAACCCAAGAGCGAACCAATGCCATTACCATTTTTTGGCAAAGTCCCTTGCGTGTGGTTATACGCAAAAATCACTTCCCGGTCGTTAAACTTTTTACTATTGCTAAAGCTATCGAAATAATTGCTATTCAGGTTGAAATACCCCTTCTGCTGCAACCTATCGATCTTAGTCAACACTTCTTGCCATTGTTCGTTGAATAAAGCTACCTTGGCCTCAAGAGCCAATACGGCACCCCACGAAGCACGCCAAGGCTCATTTTCAGCAGCGCGTCTCGTATCCGGAATCAATTGCGCTGCCTGTTGTAGATCAGCATTTATCTGTTGCCAGATCTGTTCTTTCGGTACCCGTACCGCCACTTCATAAGCTTCGTCAAAGTCGGTCAGCGGTTTTGTCAAAAGCGGCACATCTCCGAAATTGGTCACCAGCTCGAAATAATAATAAGCACGAAGGAAAAGCACCTCTCCCAACATACGTCTCGCCAGATCCTGCGAAATACCGGCCTGCTGCACCGTTTCCGGATTACCCAGTTTATCGATTGCCAGATTAGCTCTCGACACGCCCTCAAAAGCATAAGTCCAGAGGCCATTAAACGCGGGGTTATCCGCCGTGAACGAAAAGCGCCCCACCTCATCCATCCAGGCCTGATCACCATCAGACACCCATTTTTTATTCATATCACCTCCGGCAATATCTTCCATCACAAAATCAGGACGAATAAACAGCCCGCGCGTCCAACTACCATCACCCAGAAAGCCCGTTGTATTACGGAGCGGTTCGTACGTACTATTGACGGCCGAGGTCAACGTTGCCTCCGACGGACTGTCGCTGATCTGATCCGGCGTAAGCAGACCGATCGGGTCTTTTTCCATATTACAGGCCGCCAGCATTAAGCCCAAGCCCAGCAAACTGCTATAAATATATGTTTTCATTGTTATTATTTTTTAAAGTAACGAAAGTTGCGCATCACACACTATTTGTTCTGTTAGGAACCACCGAGGCAGGCTTTCAGTTACTTGCATTTAAGGTTAAAAAGTTACATTGATACCGAACAAAAAGGTTCTCGACGAAGGATATGTTCCCATATCGATCAGATCGGTCGATTCCGGATCCAGCCCCTTATAATCTGTCCAGGTCAACAGGTTTTGCCCCGAAACATACACGCGCATATTTTTCAGCACCTTTGTATCTTTGATCAGCGATCCAAAAGAGTAACCAAGCTCTACGTTTTTCAATCGTGCATACGATGCATCCTCCAGGATGATGCTCGAAACCCGGCTGCTGCCGTTGTCATTGAAAGTCACCCTCGGAATGGTGTTACTACTTCCTTCACCATCCCAGGCGCCAAGCACATCTGTCGTGTAGTTGAACGGTCGCGTATCAAAATCCAGTATCTTTCTACCGTCGTTATAGCGATCAACACCCTGCACACCTTGTATCAGCACGGCCAGGTCAAAGCCCTTGTATGCAGCAGTAAGGTTAAGTCCGTAGGTTAATTTAGGAATAGGGTTTCCCATAAAATCACGATCCTGATCATTGATCATGCCATCACCGTTTAGATCTTTAAAACGGATATCGCCCGGTTTTTGCGTCGGATTCGAAACACCGGACAAATGACTGTTCACTTCCGCCTGGTTTTGATAAATTCCCTCCACCACATAGCCGAAATAGGCATTCAAAGGATTACCTACCTGCGTACGCGTTGCCGTACCACTGATATAAGGTACATTCGGATGTAACTTCACCACTTCATTCGATAGGGTTGCGAGGTTTGCGTTCACTCCATAGCGGAAACCACCGGCCGTACTATTCCGGTATCCCAGTGAAAACTCAAACCCTTTGTTCTTTACCTGCCCTGCATTAACGATGGTAGGTTGCACGTTCCCCACCAAACTGGGAAGCGAAATTGGCAAGAGGATGTCGCGTGTATCCTTTATAAAATAGTCGGCCGAGAAAGAAACATGATCTCCAAAGAACGACGCATCTAAACCGATATTATGCTGTACAGTGGTTTCCCATTTCAGATCGGGATTTCCGTAACGATCAATCAGGTAGTTCTCACCCACCCGTTTCATCAAGGTCAGATACGCATAATTATCAATCTCCTGATTTCCCAGCGTACCGGTACTCGCGCGCAGACGAAGATCGCTAATCCACTTCACGTTTTGCATAAACTGTTCTTTGCTGACCGTCCATCCAGCAGAAACCGACGGAAAATAACCCCACCGATGGTTTTCACCGAAACGCGAAGATTCGTCCGCCCGTAGATTCGCTGTCACCATATATTTACCCTCATACTCATAACTTGCCGATCCGAAGATACTGAACAGTGCATATTCTGATCCCGATCCGCCGTTCCATACATCGAGCAAGGTACTACCATAATCCAGGTAGCGGAAAGTTGGTAAGGTATAATCGTAACGCCGACGAGACCCATTGATTGAAGCTCCATTATTCTTAATATATTCCGTTCCCGCCAGCGCGCTGATATGATGCGATCCAAATGTTTTATCATAAGAAAGCACATTATTCCAGGTCAAGGTGAAATCAGTTCCACGATCTTCATTTAAACCCTCTGGCCGATTAATCCGTCCCTTACCAAGGTCATTAGGGCCCGCGCTCCCATCATCGTCACCATAATTTTCAAAAAAGGCTTTGGTATGGTTTACATTGAGGTCGATCCCCACATTTGTTCGGAACTTTAATGATTTATCCGCAAGCAGCGCATACTCGCCAAACACGTTGCCGAAGGTCTTGATCCGTGAGAATACATTATCGGTAAAATAAGCTGCCGCTACCGGGTTGCGGGTATATTCATATTTATTGCTCTCATAGCCCGTATTCACTTGGTTATTTCTGTAAAACGGCAAATCGGTAAAGGGATCAGTGGCAGACCAGGTTGGATCAGATGGATCTTTATACACGCTCAATAGCGGAGGTCTTAATAAAGCGTGCCTTATAATGCCCGGCGCATCACCTTTTGCCGATATCTGATCCCGCTTCGAATAGGTCATCTGCATGTTCGTACCAACTTTGAATCGGTCTGACAATGCACTGTTAACATTTACCCTAAAGTTAATCCGCTCGTATTTATCGTTATCGAAAATGACAATACCATTCTGCCGATAATAACCACCCGAAATCAAGTACTGCGTTTTTTCCGTTCCGCCGCTGGCCGATAGCTCGACACTATTCGTCTTACCCGTTTCAAACAGCTCGTCCAACCAATCCGTATTGGCCAGATCGGTACGCGATTTATCTGCTGTATAGGGGTTCGTGCCTGCAATCCCCGAATTGTTCCATGCTTTTTCAAGCACATTCAGGTATTGCTGCGTGTTCAGCAACTTAGGCAGATTCGTAGCCTGTTGCAGCCCGCCAAAGTAATTTATATTAATAGAACTTTGCCCGATCTTGCCCTGTTTGGTGGTAATCACCACCACACCCGCTGACGCCCGCGAGCCATAGATTGCGGCAGCCGAAGCATCTTTTAGTACAGACATCGACTCAATATCAGAAGGATTCAGAAAAGTTATATCCCTAGACGGTACACCATCTACCACATAAAGCGGGTTATTATTGCCAATGGTACCTTCGCCACGGATTCTCACATTGATGCCGTCCCCCGGGGCACCACTGCTTTGCGTAATTTGCACACCGGCCACCTGGCCCTGTAGCGACTGCGCCACATTAGGCACCCGTCTCGACTCAACGTCCGTCATATTAACCGAAGCTACAGCTCCGGTAACCGAAGATCTCCGCTGAGAAGAATAACCTACCACCACTACCTCATCCAGGGCAGCAGCATCCTCCTTTAAGGTAATCACCAAATTGCCGTTGCCGGTAACCGTTATTTCGGTGGATAAGTAACCCGTAAAGGACACGGAGATTTGCTGTCCATTTTCAGCCGGCAAGGTAAATTGTCCGTTCACATCGGTAGATGTTACGGCCGTTCCGCCCTTTACGCGGACGGTTGCCCCTGGCAGTGGTTGACCGGCAGCATCCAGCACTTTTCCACTAATGCGCTGCTGCTGTCCGATTGCGCTAACAAGCTCGCCCTTCCCCTCAGCGGCGGTTGAAAGCGCCGGGTGCAGTACACAAGGAAGCGCAGCCAGGCATAGTTTAACCCATAAGTTTTTACTGTTCATGATACAATTAGTTAGGTGTTAATTCATAATTTATTAGCAATAAATCGTAAAGTCTAGGAAAACCGGTTTTTCTGATTGGCTAAAAAAAAGGTTAGTCCGAAAGACGTTTCAAAACTAAATTAAAAAAACCAGTTTAGCAAGGTTATTTTCGAACTTTTTTTGGTTTAATGCTCGATTCGCGGATAATCAATTTCGAGGGGATTACCTGTACGTTCGGTCCATGCGTGGAAGATTTGCCGTTGATCCGCTTCAATAAGTTGTCAAAAATAGCAGCGCTTAACTGCTCCAGGGGTTGTACAATAGAAGTAATGGAAGGTGTAAACAGCCGAAAGAGGTCGTGTTCATCGAATACAACAATACCAATTTGTTCCGGTATCTTCAAGCCCAGTTCACGGATAGCCTCCAGCCCACTGATACACAAATAATTCGTTGCAAAAACAATCGCATCTATCCGTGGATGTGATTGAAGAAATTTAATAATCTCTTTTTTCCGACTGTCTCCTTCGTCATTATAATCCATTTCCAGCACGATAGGCGATTGGCCGCAAGTGCCGACACAGCTAAGGTAGCCATCCAGTCTTTCTTTCATCTGGCTTTGAGAAGAGGCCAGCGAAACAAAAGCAATATGTTGGAAGCCCTGCTTCAGGAGATGCTCACAGGCCTCCACCACCATTTCCCGGTTATTCGTCCCCACGTA
>Ga0079224_100008024_pt1 | contig 14248 bp, 13 predicted proteins | sample Stecom2015_FD_80414 | JGI IMG/M metagenome (GOLD analysis project Ga0079224, IMG submission 80414) | Agricultural soil microbial communities from Utah to study Nitrogen management - Steer compost 2015 | ecosystem: Environmental > Terrestrial > Soil > Agricultural land | place: USA: Utah...
ATCAGTCGGTTCGGGTAACCGATAGATCGGCATGTTTGCCGGAAGCGGACGTTTCCGACACCTGCTTCCGACTGAGTGCGAAGGACGAGGCTTGAGCGCGAACTTGATGATCGTGGACGACGACGACCGGATCCGCCGGGAACTGCGGGTGGCTCTGGAAGACGAAGGCTACGACGTCTCGGAAGCGCAGCAGGCCGAGGACGCGCTGACGCGCCTGCGCACCAGCGGGGCGCCCGACGTCATGATCGTCGAGTTGACGCTCGGCGACATGGACGGCTTCGAGTGCATCCGTGAGATCCGCCGCGACCACGACGTACCGATCATCGTCATCAGTTCCCGTGACGACACCCACGACGTGGTGGCCGCGCTCGAGGCCGGTGCCGACGACTTCGTCACCAAGCCCTTCGAGATCAAGGAGATCTCGGCCAGGATGCGAGCGCTGCGCAGGCGCGCGCGACTGGCCGCCGAGCGCGACGCGCCACGGGAGATCGTTCTCGCCGCCGATGAGCAGGCGCCGTTGCTGCTCGATCGGGAGGGTGGGTTGGTGCGCCGCGGTGAGGAGGAGGTCAAACTCACCCTCACCGAATTCCGGCTGCTGTGCGAACTCGCCGATGTGCCCGGCCGGGTGCTCAGCCGCTCGCAGTTGCTGGAAAAAGTCTGGGACGAGAACTTTTTCGGCGACGAACGCATCGTCGACGTCCACATGCGCAGGCTGCGCACGAAGATCGAGCACGACCCGTCCGATCCCCACATCGTGGTGACGGTGCGCGGGCTCGGTTACCGCCTCGACCTGCCCCGCTAGTCCGGGCTACCCGGACAGGCGCGGATCACGCGCGTTCTCGTGAATTTGTGTGGACAGGGTCACGTTTGCCCAGGTCGTCGCCGGGCTACGAAACATATTCGTAACGCAACCGCAAAGTGATCGACCAATTCACCGCAAAGTTGGGCGGTGAACCTGGATAGGTAGACAGACCCGTTGGGAGTTGTATGTCACCGCAAACCTTGTCCACGTACACCACGCTTTCGAACAAGACGCTTTCGCACGACGATTCGCATTCCGCCTCGTCCCGCCGCGCGCACTCGGTGCGTCCACGCCCGGTGACGCCACCGTGGGAGCAGTCCGACCGAGTCGGCATCGCGCTGATGCGGTCGCCGCAGCTGGGTGACGCGGCCGAGATCTGGCGGCTCGCCAAGGAATCCCGGGTTCTGGACACCAATTCCAGCTACGCCTATCTGTTGTGGTGCCGTGATTTCCCCGGCACCACGGTGGTCGCCGAAGTCGACGGCAAGATCGTCGGTTTCGTGATCGGCTACCTGCGCCCGGAACGACCGGACACCGTTTTCGTCTGGCAGGTCGCGGTTTCGGCGAGCCAGCGCGGACGGGGCACCGGAACGGCGCTGATCGAACATTTGCTGGACCGCGTCGCGCCGCTCGGCGTGACCGCTCTGGAAACCACGATCTCCCCGGACAATCCGGCCTCGATCGCGATGTTCGCCGCGGTGGCCCGGCGCCGGGACGCCGAATTCACCAAGCGTCCGCTGTTCGAGCCGGAGGTGTTCCCGGACGAACACGAAGCCGAAGACCTCTACGAAATTTCGCCTATCACCAAGGAGATTCGATGATCAGCGCGGATACCACCGTTTTCGAGTCGCTCGAGTCCAATGTGCGCGGCTACTGCCGTTCGTGGCCGACCGTCTTCACCACCGCCAGCGGCGCCTGGCTGCGCGACGAGGAGGGCAAGGAATTCCTGGACTTCTTCGCCGGTGCGGGCGCGCTGAACTACGGGCACAACAACCCGGCGCTCAAGCAGCCGCTGATCGACTACATCGCCGGCGACGGCATCACCCACGGCCTTGACATGTCGACCACGGTCAAGCGTGAGCTGCTGGAGACTCTGCGCGACACCCTGTTCGCGCCCCGCGGCCTGGACTACAAGGTCCAGTTCCCCGGCCCGACCGGCGCCAACGCCGTGGAGGCCGCGCTCAAGCTGGCCCGCAAGGTGACCGGCCGTGAAACCGTCCTCAGCTTCACCAACGCCTTCCACGGCATGACCCTCGGCGCGCTGTCGGTCACCGGCAACGCCGCCAAGCGGGCGGGCGCGGGCGTCCCGCTGGTGCACGCCGCGCACATGCCCTACGACGGCTACTTCGACAACACCACCGCCGATTTCCAGTGGATGGAGCGCGTCCTCGACGACACCTCCTCCGGCTTCGACCGGCCCGCCGCGGTCATCGTGGAGACGGTGCAGGGCGAGGGCGGGGTGAACGTGGCGCGTGCCGAGTGGCTGCGCCACCTGGCCGGCCTGTGCGCCGAGCGCGAGATCCTGCTCATCGTCGACGACGTGCAGATGGGGTGCGGCCGAACCGGGCCGTTCTTCTCCTTCGAGGTCGCGGGCATCACCCCCGACATCGTGACGCTGTCGAAGTCGATCGGCGGCTACGGCCTGCCGATGGCGCTGGTGCTGTTCAAGCCCGAGCTCGACCAGTGGTCGCCGGGTGAGCACAACGGCACCTTCCGCGGCAACAACCCGGCCTTCGTCACCGCCACCGCCGCGCTGCGCAACTTCTGGTCCGACGGCGCGCTGGAGGCCTCCACCAAGGCCAAGGGCGAGCGGGTGGCCGCCGAGCTGGCCTCGGTCGCCGCGCAGTTCCCCGGCCTGACCACCCGCGGCCGCGGCCTGGTGCAGGGCATCGCCTTCGACGATCCCTCGCAGGCGGGCAAGGTGTGCCAGCTGGCCTTCGAGCACGGCCTGCTGGTGGAGACCTCGGGGTCGAGCGACGAGGTGGTCAAGCTGCTGCCGCCGCTGACCATCACCGACGACGAATTGGACCAGGGTCTGCGGATTCTGACCGGCGCCATCGACTCGGTGTGCACCGGCTGGGACCGTTCGGCCACCACGAAGGGAGCACAGGCATGATCGTTCGCACCACCGCCGAGATCACCGGCACCGAGCGCGACGTCGCGGGAGAGGGCTGGCGCAGCAAGCGCATCGTCCTCGGCGGCGACGGCGTCGGGTTCTCCTTCCACGAGACCACCATCCAGGCAGGCACCACCCACGTCTTCCACTACCAGAACCACATCGAGGCGGTCTGGCTGGTCGAGGGCGAGGGCACGCTGACCGACCTGGACAACGACCAGGTCTACACACTCGGCCCCGGCAGCATGTACCTGCTGAACGGGCACGAGAAGCACCGCCTGGAGGCCAGGACGCAGATGCGCATGATGTGCGTGTTCAATCCGCCGGTCACCGGGCAGGAGGTGCACGACGAGAACGGCGTCTATCCGCTGGTGGCGGTTCCCGCGAGCTGAACCGGCAGCGGGAGGCCCGGATGCCGGGCAAGGCGAGACACGGGGACCAGGAAGGAGCGACTGACAGTGTTGCAGCAGACCATCGATCGCGATTCGGACTCGATGGAACGCATGGACCGCTATCCCACCCGCACCACGGAGCGCGCGCCGCACATCGAGCGGCGCGACCCGACGGTGTGGGGGGAGATCCGCGACGAGCAGCTGGCGACCTACGAGCGCGACGGGTTCGCGATCATGGACGCCCTGCTCACCCCGGACGAGGTCGCCGGGTTCCGCGCGGAGATCGAGCGGCTGATGGTCGACCCGGCGCTCGCGGGCGACGACCGGGTGATCCGGGAGAAGACCTCCAACCAGGTGCGCTCGGTCTTCGAGGTGCACAAGCTCAGCGCGGCGGTGGCCGACCTGGTACGGGAGAGCCGCATCGCCGGACTGGCGCGACAGGTCCTCGGCTCCGATGTCTATCTGCACCAGACACGCGTCAACTACATGCCGGGTTTCCGCGGCGCCGGGTTCTACTGGCACTCCGATTTCGAGACCTGGCACGCCGAGGACGGCCTGCCTGCGCCGCGAGCGGTGAGCCTGTCGATCGCCATGACCGACAACTACCCGTTCAACGGCAGCCTGATGGTGATGCCCGGCTCGCACCGCACCTTCGTGCCGTGCGTGGGCGAGACGCCCGAGGGTCACTACCGGCAGTCGTTGCGCGAGCAGCAGATCGGCGTGCCCACCGAGGAGGACATCGCCACCCTGGCCGACCGCCACGGTATCCGGCAGTTCACCGGCAAGGCGGGCTCGGCGCTGCTGTTCGACTCGAACATCATGCACGGCTCGTCGTCGAACATCACCCCGTTCCCGCGCTCGAACATCTTCCTGGTGTTCAACAGCGTGGAGAACACCCCGGCAGAGCCGTACGCGGCCGCGGCGCCGCGGCCGACCTACATCGGCAGCCGCGATTTCACCCCGGTGTGAGCGGACGAGGGCGCGCGAGGTCGGCCTGACCGGGCGAGCGTGTGACCGGCGGGGCCGGGCAGTCGGAAGCGATTGCCCGGCCCCGCTTTTCGTGTGCGCAGGTGTCGCACACGATGTCCGCTCGCTGTTCAAGCGTGGTCACCGAGTGCTCGGTACAGCGTGATCCAGCTGTCCGGGGGCACCGTGCCGACCGGCGCGTCCGTGGCGATGCCCGCCCGCGCGCAGGCGGCTCGCACCCGTCGCGCCGGAAACCGGGTGGCCAATGTGGCCGCCAGCGAGCCGCCGAGGCCGAGATAACCGAGGTCGACCAGCTGCCGGTAGAGGACCAGGTCGCGATGGCTCAGCAGCGCCCGCTCACGTCGGTGCAGGCGCAGCACCGCGGCGTCCACGCGCGGGACGGGCCGGAAGCGGTCTCGGGCCAGGGCGGGGCCGAGGCTGGTGCGCACCGCGGGCCAGTGCGCGACGGTCGTCTTCGGCCAGCGCCGGTACTGCCCGGAATACTTGCGGGCGAACTCTTTCTGGGCGAGCAGGGTCGCCGACGTCAGCTGCTGGGCGGCCAGGCACCAGCGCAGGATGTCGGTGCTCGCCGCGAACGGGATGTTGGCGACCACCGCGAACGGCTCGCGCGGCGGGCGGACGTTGCGGATGTCGGCGTGATGGCAGCGCAGCCGGTCGTCGCCCGCGTACCGGGCGCGCAGCGCGGCGGCGTGCCGCGCGTCGATCTCGTAGGCGAGCACCCGGCCCGCCGTGTCGAGCAGGTGCCGGGTGAGCATGCCGTCTCCCGGCCCGATCTCGACTACGAGCTCGCCGGCGCCGACGCCGGAGGCGCGCACGACGGCGCGGGCGGCGGCGGGGTCGGCGAGGAAGTTCTGCGAATAGTGTCGCCGCGCCTGGGCTCGGGACAGCACGGGATGCGACGTGATTCGGTGGCGGGACATGGGTCTCCTCGTCGGAGCAGGTCGAATCAGGGCAAGTGATTCGCCCGGACCCATGCCGGGGCACGACGAGCCGCCACGACGGTCGATGTCCCGCGCGGGACAGCGGTCGGCTCGGAAGGTCAGCGCCGCGCGGCGCCCGGTCGGGGACCGGTCAGCGCGGGCTCACCGGGGCGGTGCGAGGCGCCGGCACGGGCCGGGCAGTCGCGCGCAACCGGATGAAGAACGGGGCGCGCGCCGCGTGCGCGCCCGTCGATGAAGACCCCATGGACGTACCATATCTCCGGCCCACCGACTCGAGCCACCGAATTTCCGGCGCTCGGCGCGGCCCCGCCGCTCCCGGCCCACACGAAGGAACCGGACGTGGCGGGGCCGCGGTCACGGTGGCGATCGCGGCAGTGGTCAGGAGTGCAGCGACCCGTCCGGTGCGGCTGCTGCCCGCCAGCGCGCGGCCTCGACGGTCTCCCCGCGCCGGTCGAGCACCTCGGCCAGCAGCGACATCGAACGGGACTCGCCGTACCCGGCCGCGACCCGCCACCAGGCCTCGGCGGCGGCGGTCTCGCCACGCCGGAACAGCAGCACGCCCAGATCGTGCGCGGCCCCGGCGTGCCCGGCCTCGGCGGCCTGCGCCCACAGCCCGCAGGCCTGCTCCTGCTCGCCCCGGTCGTACATGCCGGTGCCCAGGTCGTAGAGCGCGTTGCGGTATGCGGCGCCGGACTCCTCGGGGCGCCCGGTGACTCCCGCGCGCGTCGCGGCCGGCGCGGGCAGTGGCACCCACGACGCCGTGGCATCGGTCTCGGAATGCGTCTCCACGGGGGGCGTCGTGGAGGCAGGCTCCGAGTCCGCGGTCGGCGCGAGCGGATCGGACGAGATCGGCGGCACCGCCGACGGCACCGGCGCCATGTTCGGCACGGCCTGCCCGGACAGCGGGTCCGGGGACGTGCTCGCCCAGCTCGGTGCTTCCACGGGCAGGTCCGACGTGCTCGTCCAGCCCTGATCCGAGGCGGGCTCGGCGGGTGTGCTCGGCCAGGCGGGCCCGGTCGACGTGTCGGTCGTGCCGGAACCCGCCGATTCCCACAGCTGCTCGAACGACGGCAGCTCCGGCAGCAGCGCCGACTGCGGACCGGTCATCGGCTCGGGAGTGTGCCGCGGCTCGGGTGCGCGGCTCGGTCCCGCCGCGCGCCGCGGGGCGCCGGTCTGCGGCGCGGGCCGCCCGATGCCCGCCGGGTCGGGGATCTCCCACTCCGCTTCCGGTGGCGGTGTGGCGGCGGGCGGAGCGGACAGTCTCGGGGGCGCGGGCAGACGCGGCGCCGCCGCGGAGTCCGGGGACCCGGCACCACCCGCCGTCGTATCGGTGGGCAGCGGCGTCCCCGGCACTGTGCCCGGCCACAGGGGTGTGCCCGCGAGCGGGGCGGCCTGCGGGAGGCCGGAGACGGACGGATCGGCCTGCGGCGGATCGGTCGGCGGCCCGAACGGCGACGGATCGGACTGCCGCCCGCGCGAGGTCGGCGGGCCTGCCGGGAACGAGTCGGCGGGCGGCGCACCGGACGCGGGCCCGTCGGCCGCCCGGCCCGTCGCCAGCGGATCGGGCACGGCGGTGAGCCGCCGGGGAGCCGCCTCGGGGGTCGTGGCCGCACCCCACGGCGGCTGGGTGTACTTCATCGTCATGGTGGCGTTCTCGTCGACGAAGTGCGGCGTGGGCTCCGTCGGCGGCGGGGTGTCGAGGCGGCGGACGTGACGTTCCTTGGGCACCCGGTGGTCGGTGAGCCGGTCGTCGGCGTAGGCGCTGTCGGGGTAGGCCTGCTCCGGCGCGGGCGCGCCGGTCGGCGTCGCCTCGGGTTCGGCCTGCGTGGCCGGGGCGTAGGCCTCGGGTGGCAGCCATTCCGCCTCGGCGGGGCCACCACCGATGGGCACCCGGCGGTCCGTGGTGGCCGTGGAGCCCGGGGTTTTCGTGGTGTCCGGGGCGTTCGCCGCGATCTCGCCCTCGGCCGGAACAGGGGGCACGGTGGCGTGCGGTGGCAGCGCGGGGGGCTCGGCGTACCCGCCGGGCGCGGCGGCTCCCGCCGTGGCGGCAGCCGGGGACGCGGTGCCGGTCGCGCCTGTCCCGGCCTGCCGCGCCTGCTCCTTCGACCCGGGGCGCACGGGCGCGATCCCCACGCCGACGACGAGGTTGGCGAAGTTCGGCGGACCCTCGCCCAGGCTGCACCACAGCGCGACGATGTCGTTGGGCAGGTCCTCCACGAGGAGGCCGTAGTTGCCCGTCCAGCTCTGGTGCGCGCCGGTCTGGTCGACCCATACGGGAGTGAGGGAGAACGCGGCGTCCGCGCCGGTGGGGACGAGTTCGACGGTCACCCCGCGCGCGAGCGCGTCGCTCCAGATGTCCACTCCGGTGAGTTTGTGGCCGTCGAGGTCGATGTAGCCCTGCCGCACCGCCAGTCCGAGACCGTGCCCGCGCAGCCCCGCCGGCGGCGCCTGGGACAGCAGCGTCATGTACAGCAGGATCGGTTCGGCGCCGATCCGGTCGGAGTACAAGGGATACACCATGCTGCCGTTCCACAGGATCGGCTCGGAACCGGTGTAGCGGGCAGCCAAGGGTTGTTCGCCTGCCGGATTCCGTTGGTGCCACGGGGAATACGGCTCGTTCATGTGCTGCCTTCCGCTTCGCGCCTCGATCTGCGCACCGCTGCCCGCAAGGGCGCGGCGGCTCGAGCGTACTCGGCGCGCTCGGGACGGGCGCGATCGTCCCGGGGCGAGCCGATCCGACGGACAGGGGTGCGGGCGGGCGGCCCGTCGACTGCCCTGCTCATTTGGGTGTGTGCCGCCAATCCACGCGTTGCAGTGTCGACCAGTCCTCGCCCGCCCACTCCCAGATCAGCTGTGCCACGACCGCCGGATCCGACACCGTGGTCGCGAAGTAGTGGTCGCGGCGACGGCTGTCGTGGATCTCGAGGGTGTAGTCGACCGCGGAGTTGCGGTAGGTCTGGATGAAGGTCTGCTCGTCGTCCGGCCTGCCGACGATGAGGAACGGCGTCGCGGCCAGTGTGTGCAGGTTCGGCACCCAGGTGTGGATCTCCCGCTCGGTCATCGACGCGTAGGTGTGCTCGCCGCCGATGTCGACGTCGACCTCGCGGTGCTCCACGCTCGGCTCGACGGCGGGCCCGGTGCTGTAGGGCCGCGCGTCGTAGAGCTCGTAGTCGAAACCGGTGATCAGATCCTGCAGCAGCTGCCGCACCGGCGCCGCCGCGTTGTCCAGCGCACCGGGCACCCTCGGCCGGTCGCCCCGGTCGGCCGAAGTCACCCGCACCGCGAAACCCGCGGCCTCGATCCGTACGCCTGCGTGCGGGCGCGAAGCCTGCACCGCCGCGTTCCATGCCTGCAATCCAGAGACGACGACCAGGCGGAGATCGTCGTCGAGGGGTCTACCGGCCTGGGCCCGTAGATAGTCCGGGATCTCCCCGGGCGTGCGGATCGCGCCCACGGGCACGACCACATACTCGAAACTCACATCCACAACGTAACTTCCCCCGGCCTCGCGCGGGAGAGTCCGAACGAGGCGATATGACATCGGTTGTGCCGAATCGGCGCGTCGGCCGTGCGGCGGCGATCATCACGCGGTGACCGGTGTGCGACGGTCATCGCGGCGGGGGAGCGGGGGTGACCGGGGCCGGGGAGGCGACCGCGCCGTGCCCCGGCGCGGGCACGGACGGGGCGGACGGGGCGGGCGCGGGCGTCGCCGCGGGCAGGGTCTCCGGCGAGCCCGCCGACCGCACCGGCAGCAGCCCGGCGACCGCCACCATCGTTCCGGCCGCGGCCAGGACGAGACCGATGTCGACCAGCAGCCTGCCGATCCGCCCGCGCGCCCCCGGCGGGCGGCTGCCGTGCCAGGCCGCGGCGTAGACGAAGGCCAGCACCGCCGCCACCAGCAGACACACTCCCGATCCGGCCAGCAGTTCGCGCACCGCGCCGCCCACCCCGCTTCCTTCGCCCCGTCGGCCCGCCGCGCCGGCCGTATCCGCGACGTGGATGCGGCGCTCCGGCGGGCCGGAATCAGACGGAAACTAACCCAGGGCCCGGGTCGTGGCAAACCCTGTCCCCTGGCAAGCCGTAGCGTGACGTCATGAGCGAGACGAGCACGACGGCGGAGACCGGGGGCGACGCCGGGGCGGCCGGTGCGCATCTGGTCGTGATCGGGGCGGACGCGACGGGAATGGCCGCGGCCTCCCAGGCCCGCCGCCACCTCGACGCCCGCGCCCTGCGGATCACCGTCTTCGAGGCGGGCGCCCACGCCTCCTATTCGGCGTGCGGCATCCCGTACTGGGTGGGCGGACTCGTGGACTCCCGCGAGGACCTCATCGCGCGCACCCCCGCCGAACACCGCGCCCGCGACATCGACCTGCGGCTGCACACGAGGGTGGTCGAGATCGATGTGCCGGGCAGACGCGTGCGCACCAGGGCGGGTGACACCGGCGCGGAGTCCTGGACCTGCTACGACAAGCTCGTCATCGCCACCGGCGCCCGCCCGATCCGCCCCGACCTGCCCGGCATCGACGCCGAGGGCGTGTACGGGGTGCAGACCCTCGACGACGGCGAGGCGCTGATCGCCGGTCTCGAGCGCACCGAGGGCAGGCGCGCGGTGGTCGTCGGCGCGGGCTACATCGGCGTGGAGATGGCCGAGGCGCTCGTCCAGCGCGGCTTCCTGGTGCGGGTGCTGCACCGGGGCGCCGCGCCCATGACCACTCTCGATCCCGACATGGGCGGCAAGGTGGCCGAGGCCATGCGCGGCATCGGCATCGAGGTCGTCTGCGGTGCCGAGGCGGTCGCGGTGCGCACCGGGCCGGACGGCCGGGTGCGCGCGGTGGCCACCGCGGACGGCGACGAGTACCCCGCCGATGTGGTGGTGCTCGGCCTCGGCGTGCGCCCGGACACCGATCTGGCCCGTGCCGCCGGACTGCCGCTGGGCGAGTCCGGCGGCCTGCTCACCGATCTGTCCATGCGGGTGCGCGGGCACACCGACATCTGGGCGGGCGGCGACTGCGTGGAGGTGCGCGATCTGGTCACCGGCCGCGACCGCCACATCCCGCTCGGCACGCACGCCAACAAGCACGGCCAGGTGATCGGCGCCGTCGTCGCGGGCGGCTACGCCACCTTCCCCGGCGTGGTCGGCACCGCGGTGAGCAAGATCTGCGCGCTCGAGGTGGCCCGCACCGGGCTGCTGGAGCAGGACGCGCACGCGGCCGGATTGCAGTTCGTGACGGTCACGATCGAGTCGACCAGCCGGGCGGGCTACTACCCCGACGCCGCCCCGATGACGGTGAAGATGCTCGCCGAACGCCACACCGGGCGCCTGCTCGGCGTGCAGATCGTCGGCAGGGAGGGTGCGGCCAAGCGGGTCGACGTCGCCGCGGTCGCGCTGACCGCGGGCATGACCGTCGAGCAGATGACCGCGCTCGATCTCGGCTACGCGCCGCCGTTCTCCCCGGTCTGGGACCCGGTGCTGGTGGCGGCGCGCAAGGCGGTGCGGGCGGTGCGCGAACGCGGCTGACTCCGGGGGTCCGAGGGACGCCGCTGGGGGCGGGACGCCGCTAGGTGCCCGCCTGGGCGGCGAGGAACATGTAGCTCTTCTCCTCGGTCCTGGTGTGGATACGCCAGCGGCCGTCGATCCGGGCGAAGGTGTCCAGGTACCACAGCCCGCACAGCATGAGCTGCCGAGTGCCGTCCTGCCCCGCGATCAGCATCGGGTTCTGGCACATGGTGCGCCCGGTCGCGGTGTCGCCGTCCACGGTGATCGAGGAGTTCGAGATCAGGTGCTGGAAGGCGGGGAAGTGCGGGAGGGTGGTGGACAGGAACTGCTTGGTCGCCGCCAGGTCGCCCGCGGGCCCGCCCATCGCCGTGTAGTCGATGTGGGCGTCGTCGGTGAACAGCTCGTCGAGCAGATCCCATTGCCGGGTGTCGATCGCGTGCGAGTAGCGGACCATCAGATCTTCGATCTCCAGGCGGTCGGAGATCTCTTGCAGTGACAGCATCGGCGTGATTCTCCCACCATCGGCCGCCATCCGACGGGTGATCGCGCGGACGCGGTTATCGTGAATCCGTGGGCGGAGAATCTGTGGGGGAGTGGCCGGGCGGCGCGCGGGCGGGCCTGGCGCGCGGCGCGGCCGGGGCCGGGCGCGCGCTGGCCGCGCTGTCGGCGGTGCTGGTGCTGGTGCTCGCCGCCGCCTGCGGCACGGGCGGCGAGCCGCGATCCCCGCGCGGCGAGGTGGTCTCGGTGAGCCCCATCTCGGTCATGGGCAGGGAGGAGACCGCCGATTTCCTCGCCGACCGCACCCTCGAGGCCCCGGTCCGCAACGGTGTGGCGGCCTCGCGCGTGGAGTACCGCACCGTCGACGCCGAGGGCAGGCCGACGACCGCCACCGGCCTGGTGGTTCTGCCCGATACCCAGCCGCCCGGTGGCGTCTCGCCCGGTGACACAGCCGAACCGCTGCCCATCGTCAGCTACGCGCACGGCACCGTATTGCGCAAGGACGAGGCGCCCTCGGTCGGCGGCGCCAACGACCGCGCGCGCACCATCGCCTTCGCCGCGGGCGGCGCGATCGGCGTCGCCCCCGACTATCTCGGCCTCGGGCAGGGCCCCGGGCGCCATCCCTACGCGCACGCGCCCACCGAGGCGAGCGCCTCGCTCGACCTGCTGCGCGCCGCCCGCACCCTCGCCGAGGAGCGCGGCCTCGCCGTCGCGCCCGAGGTCTACATCCTCGGCTTCTCCCAGGGCGGCCAGGCCGCCGTCGCGCTGGCCCGCGAACTGCGCGAACACCCCGACAGCGGTTTCGTCCTCGGCGCGCTCGCCGCCGCCAGCGGCCCCTACGACATCCGCGAGGCGCAGACTCCCGCCGCGCTCGACGGCCGGGTCAGCCCCCGTGCGGCGGTGGTCTATCTGGCCTACTGGATCACCGCCATGAACCGGATCTACCACGTCTACGACGATCCGTCCGAGGCCTTCCTGCCGCCCTACGACGAGCACGTCGAGGATCTGTTCGACGGCTTCCACGGCGTCTTCGACCTCGCGGGCCGCCTGCCGGAGACCCCGGGGGAACTGCTCACCCCCCGCTACCTGGAGTGGGCGGCCGAACCCACCGGTCCCGCCCTGGAGGCGATGAACGACAACGACATCTGCGACTGGACGACCACCGCCCCGGTGCGCCTCTACGCCTCCGAGGCCGACCGCAGCGTCGCCGCCACCAATACCGAGGAGTGCCTGGAAACCCTGCGCGGGGAACGTGTCGAGCACGTCGACCTCACCCCCATGGACCACGGCGCCACCGGCCGCGCCGCCGTCGCCGACGCCCTGCTCTGGTTCGACGAACTCGTCCACGCGCGCTGATCGGACGCGCACCGGAACCGCGGTTCGCCGGACGATCGCGGAACGGTCGCGACACACTCGGCGAAGGGGTCGCGTTCGTGTGGGCCTGCTGCGGTGGGGTGTCCCCCGGACATGGAAAGGTGCCGCCGGATGGGGGAGATCCGGCGGCACCTGATTCGGGTCGCGATTCGCAGGGGGACGAATCGCGGGCCAGCTCGGGGGGTAGCTGGCTGATTGCCAGATTACTCCGACGGAATGGCTCGCGCACCGGTCTTCACAGGATCGCAATCATCGATCTCCCTCGCGGTTCTCCCGCGCGCCGCTCGCACGCCGCGGGCTCGGCCGCCGGGCGCCCGGACGAGTCCCGCTCGGGGTTTTCGCTGTTTGCTAAACTCTGCAATCGGCGCCCGTGATCCGTGCGGTCGCCCCGCCTGCCGAAGGGAGTGGCTCACGATGCCGGGACTGAGCAGGCCGCTCTATCAGATGAAAGCCGACTTCTTCAAAACCCTCGGCCATCCCGTCCGCATCCGTGTTCTGGAGCTGCTGAGCCAGCGTGAGCACGCGGTGTCGGAGATGCTCGCCGAGATCGGCGTGGAGGCGGCGAATCTGTCACAACAGCTGTCGATCCTGCGTCGCGCCGGGTTGGTGACCGCCCGCCGCGAGGGTCTGTCGGTCACCTATGAGCTCGCCACCCCCGAGGTCGCCCAGCTGCTGGCCACCGCGCGAGCCATCCTCACCGGGGTGGTCGCCGGTCAGCGCGAAGCGCTCGAACAGCCCGCCTAACCCGCCTCAGCCCGCGTCGCCCCGGTGTCGTGTGGCGACTCTCACGCGTCGAACTGATTGCAGCTTTTCTAAACTAACTACATTGCACCTTTGTGAAGGAGAGATCCGCTATGACCGATGCCGTCGCCGCCGCATCCACGCCGACCAGGCACGAAGCCGTTCTTGCCTGGGTCGGTGAGATCGCGGATCTCACCGCGCCGGACGAGGTCGTGTTCTGCGACGGCTCGCGCGCGGAATGGGATCGGCTGACCGCCGAACTGGTCGCCAAGGGCACCTTCGTCCCGTTGACGGCCAAGCCGAACTCGTTCTGGTGCGTCTCCGACCCCGACGACGTGGCCAGGGTCGAGGACCGCACCTTCATCTGCTCGCAGGACCGCTCCGACGCGGGCCCCACCAACAACTGGGTCGACCCGGTGGACATGCGCACCGTGATGACCGAGCACTACCGCGGCTCGATGGCCGGGCGCACCATGTACGTCATCGCCTTCTGCATGGGCCCCACCGACGCCGAGGACCCGAAGATCGGCGTGCAGATCACCGACTCGGCCTACGTCGCGGTGTCGATGCAGATCATGACCCGCTCCGGCACACCCGTGTGGGAGTTGCTCGGCGAGGACCGCGAGTTCGTCAAGTGCCTGCACTCGGTCGGCGCCCCGCTCGCTCCGGGGCAGCAGGACGTGTCGTGGCCCTGTGATTCGACCAAGTACATCTCGCACTTCCCCGAGCGCAGGGAGATCTGGAGCTACGGCTCCGGCTACGGCGGCAACGCGCTGCTGGGCAAGAAGTGCTTCGCGCTGCGCATCGCCTCGGTCATCGGCCGCGACGAGGGCTGGCTGGCCGAGCACATGCTCATCCTCAAACTGACCTCCTTTCAGGGGAAGACGCACTACATCGCCG